>Ga0210386_10002418_pt1 | contig 16151 bp, 16 predicted proteins | sample IncBWH32OmetaG_FD_160091 | JGI IMG/M metagenome (GOLD analysis project Ga0210386, IMG submission 160091) | Forest soil microbial communities from Barre Woods Harvard Forest LTER site, Petersham, Massachusetts, United States - Inc-BW-H-32-O ... | reverse complement strand
CGTACCTCGGTCGGGAAGCGCTCCGCGAGATAGCTTGGGTTCTGGCCGTAGATCGCCTGGCCGAACAGACCCTGCACCGCGAAGCCGATGGTGATCACCGTGATATCGCTGGTCAGCAGGTAGGTCGGCGCCACGATGATCGCGAACGCGGCCGGAATGATCATCGACCAGCGGCGGCCGAGGCGATCCGCCACGACGCCCCAGAACCCCATCGCCAGGAATGCCAGGCCGTTGGCGATCGCCAACGGCGTCGCGACCAGACCGGGGCTGAGGCCCAGGTCCTTCTGCAGGTGCGTCGCGAACAGCGCGTTGATCGAGTAGTAGACGATGAACGCGCTGATCATCCACCAGCACGCGGTCAGCGTGTTGCCCAGCACGCCGCGCTTGAAGATGCTGAACAACGGCAGGTGCATCTGCCGGCCTTCCGCCTGCTGGCGCTTGCGGTTCTCGGTCCACACCGCTGACTCCCTGACGAAGTAGCGGACATAGATCACCGCGAAGGCCGGCAGGATGCCGATCATCAGCATGCCGCGCCAACCGATCACGTTGAACGCCAGGCCGTAGATCAGCGACGCCAGCAGGAACCCGAGACTCCATGAACCTTGTAGGATTCCACTCATGAATCCGCGCGAGCGTGCGGGCCAGGACTCCATCGCCAAGGCCGCGCCCGCCGGCCATTCGCCGCCCATGCCGAGGCCGAGCAGGCCGCGGAACAGGAACAGCCACATGAAGGTGGGCGAGAAGCCGGCAGCGAAGTTGCACAGCGAGTAGAGCAGGATCGAGATCATCAGAGGAATGCGCCGGCCGATGCGATCGGCCAGCCAGCCGGAGGTGATGGCGCCCACCAGGCGCAGCCACAATGTCACCGACAGTACAAAGGCCACCTCGGTGAGGGGCACGCCGAACTCCTTCGAGATCGGCACCATGATCAGCAGGAACATGGTGAAGTCGAACGCGTCCAGGGTCCAACCCATCCAGCCGGCCACCCAAGCCAGCCATTGGTCTTTGGTCGGCTCGCGATACCAAGGTATCGGCGCGGAGCCCGCGGTTGTGCTCATCGTGAAGTCCCTCCTTCGTTTTCTTGGCGGCACGATTGATTATCGGATGACGGCACGGCACGGCAGACGTGCAGGTGCGGCGGCGAAGCACCGCTGTCGGCTTCGGTACGAACGAGGGATCGCCCCTTACGGCGTCACGTGTCCGTACGGCACTTTGCGTGGCCTGCGCACCCCGGGGCGACCAAGGGCGCTGCGGCCGCGCACCAGAATCCTAGCCAGCCCTCCAGGTGGATGCAAGGCAGCACTGCGCCAGGCGCGGAGCCAAACTGCGGCTATCGTGCCAACGGCAATTTGGTGCCCGCGAACGCCCGCGCAGCCATCACGGCACGCCGGAAGCGGAACAGCTTTGCCGGCCGGCCGCCGGTCTCCGTCGCCACCGCGCCGGTTTCCTCCACCAGCTCCTGCTGCTCGATCAGTCGGCGGAAGTTCTGCTTGTGCAGTCGCCGTCCGGCCAACGCCTCCACCGCGCGCTGCAACTGGCCCAGGCTGAACCACGGCGGCATCAGCTCGAACACCACCGGCCGGTATTTGATCTTGCCGCGCAGCCGCGCAATTCCTGTGGCGAGGATCCGGCGATGGTCGTGCGCCATCGGCGTGCCCGGTACCATCGAACCACCGGACTCGGGCACCAGCCCCGCCTCCCACAGCGTTTCATAGCGCTGCAGCACCAGCTCCTCATTCCATGGCTCGCCGAAATTGATCGCGATGCGCTGCTGGCGATCGTACCGCTGCGCCGCGTCCGCTGCGCTATCGGCCCAGCCGGCCAGCGCCCCGGCGAGCGTGTCCGCCAGCGCCGGATCCAGCGCGCGACGGTCCTCCCACGGGAAATACCGGTACCAGTTCCGCCAGCCCACCCCGGCCTCGTCAGCCCGCGGTGCCTCGCGCGTCAGGCCCAGATACGAGATCGAAATATGCCGCGCTTCGGTCCCGCGATCGGCGAACGTATACAGTTGCTCGACGTAGCCCAGCGGATGATGGGTTTGGCGTTGCACCCACACCCGCAGCCCCGATTGCAGCGATGCGTGGCCAGGCTCGAACGGGCCGGAGGGCAGCGCGGCGCCATCCTCCACGGTCAGTACGCGCGGCTCGCCGTCGGTCACGGCAACCAGCACGGCGATCAGGTCGGCGGTGACCTGGCTGGCTGGCGCGGGCTTGGATCTGGCGGCGGTTTGGGACATGCCGCCAGATCGCATGCCGCGCGGCGTGCCGCCAAGCGGGTTTGTTGGCCAACGCCGCAGCCCGTGGGATCAGAGCTGCCCACGCGCATGGGCGGCCAGCGCGTCGGTGGTGGTGCGCCAGATGTCAGGGTGACCCAGGACACGGGTCAATGCATCGTGCAAATACCGGATGCGATGGGCCTGCCCGGCAATCCACGGATGCAGTGTCAGATTGAACGCGGCGCCACCTTCTTCGTGCAGAAAGCTGAACCCCTCCGCGATATTGTCCGCCCAGACCTGCGGCAGCACGCGGCGCAGCCACATGCATTCGAGATCGTTCCATTCCGGCTGCGGCGGCAGTGCCACCAGGCTGCGGCCATGATACGGACCCAGCAGGAAGGGGCGGTCATCGCTCGCCCAGTCGGTGGTATAGGTGAAGCTGGTCTCGGCAAGCAGCGCGGGGGTGCGGGCAGATTGAGTGAAGTCCTGACCGCACCAGCCCTGTGGTTCCGTTCCGATTACGGTGTGGAGTGTCGCACGAGACTCGGCGATCAGGGCACGTTCTTCCACCTCGGTCATGCGACTGGTGATGCGTCGCGTCGCGTGGACACCATGCGCCAGGAAGCACGCATCGCGGCGCAGCAGCTCGTCCACCAGCTCCGGATAGCGCCGCGCGGCGGCGGCGCCGAGCGCAACGCTTGGCCTGAGTCCGAAACGATCAAGCACATTGAGGATACGAAAAATCCCAACCCGTGCCCCGTATTCGCGCTGCGTGTAGGTTAGCCAGTCGGGGAAGAAATTGCCCAGCGGTGACAAGATGCGCGGGTCGCGATTGGCGTCCTTTGGTGGGTCAAGCTCCCAATAGTCCAACACCAACGTGACCGTCAGCGCGATGCGCGCATCGTCGGGCCAGGTAAAGCGCGTTGCCTCGGGCAGCGGACGATAGGCATGGTGGGTCTGATCCATGCCAGGACGGCGCTGTTCACCGGCCGGCGGCATTGCGGCCGGGGCGAAATCAGCCATGGGCGGCCTCCCGCGCGGCGAGATGAGCCTCGATCAGCGGCAGGTGGTGCGCATTGAACCGGTCAGTGATCTCACCGCCCGTGGTCAGCCAGACCCCCGGGTGCGACAGGATGTATTCCATCACGGCGCGGAAGGCTCTGATGCGGTGTGGCTGGCCCACCCAGAACGGATGCAACGCGATGCACATCACGCGGCCCTGTTCGGCACCCTCATCATAAACCGTATCGAAGTGATCGCGGATCTGCTGGGCGAACGCGTCCGCTTCCTCGCCGCGCCGGTGCAGGATGACGTCGTTCAGATCGATTGAATAGGGCATCGACAGCAGCCGCCCGGTCCTGGTGCGCAACGGGAACGGCTGATCATCATGGTAGAGGTCGGCGGTGTAATCGAAGCCGCAATCGGCCGCGAGATCGAACGTGCGCAGCGTGTTGGTGATGGCCGGGCTGAACCAGCCGCGCAGGCTGCGGCCGGTGAGATGAAGGTGGATGTCCTTCGATTCCTCCATCGCGGCACGCTCTTCTGTTTCGGTGAAGTTCCAATGATAGCGGGTGTTGTAGATGCCGTGGGACATATATTCCCAGCCGCGCTGTTCCATCGCGCCGAGGATCTCCGGGAAATGCTGCAACACCGCCATCGACAGGCTGACAGTGCACTTGATGCCAAGATCATCGGTCACCTGGAACAACCGCCACAGGCCGACGCGGTTGCCATAATCGCGCTGCGAGTAACCCAGCACATCGGGATGCGGCGACCGCGGCCAGGGATCCCGCGTGCGGACGAAGGCGGGCAGGTATTCGTAATGCTCAATATTGGGCACGACCCACAGGGCAACGCGCGCGCCGTTGGGCCAGCGCAGGGGCGGGCGGTGGGGCAGGGGGGAGTAGGGGATCAGCGAGGTTGGGTCCATAGGTGCTCTCGGCGCATGATCTCACACTGTGAGGACAGTCACTCCGTGACATCCGACAAGCTGTGCGAATGGCTCCGGGGACAAACCGTACCCCAAATGGGTAACGCCATCCGTCGGTTCGCTGCGTGATCGAACGCCAGAACAGCTTCGATCTCAATGTCCTGCCTATCGTGTGGCCTGACACGCACGCCGTCGTGCGGCGTATCCGCCAGTGGTTTGAGGTCGGGCTGCGCGTCCGGAATGCCCAGATCACATCGCCCACGCGAATCGCCGGCGTTCTGCTCGAAATAGATGCGGTCCATCGGCATGCACTTCCTCACGGAACTGAATGCGGGTTGATGACGTGGGTGAACAACCCGCTCAGCAATCGTGCCATGTCCGGCGGCAGCGGCGCCGGCGCTCGGACCGTCGGATGATACGCGCCTCGCCGTGGCGTTGGGAACACCAGTTCGAAGCCATGGCGCCGTAGAATGCGGGGCGTGACGCTGATCTGTCGGTTGCGAAACTGACCGCCGCGCGCGCTCGTCGATGGATACACGTGGGGCCGATTGGACCGAGAAACCCATCAGATCCGGCAGCAGACGGTGTGCGGCGGTTCCAGCGATCAGCTTGTCGAGCCGCGCCAATCGGGCCGGGACGACAGGGTTTTTTTGGGATACCGGACAACGCATGCGACACGCATCATGACGGGACTTTGAGCCGAAATAGGTAAACATCGCGTCATCACGTGCCGGCCTGGCGGTGCGCGACCAGTCCTTCGCCGCGCGCCTCCGGCACCACCAACACGCCCGCGAGCCACGGGCTCAGATCGGGACGCTCGCGCAGGTCGGGCTCGGCCAGGCTGGCGGTGCCGACTGGCATGCCGTCACACAGCCGGATGCCCGTACGCGGCGCGACATGGGCCGTGATGGACTCGGGCATCGCCGCTAATGTTTCGTCAAAAGAATATCCATCCTCGCGCCAGAACGCATCCCACAGCCATTGTGCCGCGATGCGGTCGAGATCCGGCCGATCCGCAGTCGAGATGATCTGGATACCAGGCGGATGGTCATGCATGTGGGTTGTCTGGCGCGCGCAAGACTGGAGTAATCGCGGGTCCACATGCAAGGTTTTGTCATGCAGATCATGAAGGTTCCGCGGAGGGCACCAATGCCGCTTGTGCCAGGCGCCATGCTGGGGTGGTGGCAATGGCGGTTATGGCGTGCCGCGCGAAGTGCCATAATCGCCATTGCCACCGCCCCGCACTGGCGTATGCCCCTGGTCATTTTGTGACCTCCGTGGGACCTTGGTGCCCTTCGTGATAAAACCTTGCGTGCTTGTGCTCCCGCGAATGCCCCACACAGCAGGCCACAGGCACTCCATCCCCCCGCCACGCCGCTTGACCCATTCGCCCGGCCGGCCCTACACGCGGCGATCGCAACATGCCGAGGAAGTCGCATGACTGGCTCGTCCGTCGACCTTGAGGCCGCCACGCTGCAGGCCGTCACGCTCGCCAAGGCGTTGCCGTTCCTGCGCCGCTATGCCGGCGCGACCATCGTGGTGAAATACGGCGGCCACGCCATGGGCGAGGAATCCCTCGCCGAGCAGTTTGCCTCCGACATCGCCCTGTTGAAGCATGTCGGCATCAACCCCGTGGTCGTCCACGGCGGCGGTCCGCAGATCAATGCGATGCTGAAGCGGCTGGCGATCCAGTCCAGCTTCGTCGACGGCCTACGCGTCACCGACGAGGCCATGGTCGAGGTCGTCGAGATGGTGCTCGCTGGCACCGTCAACAAATATGTTGCCGGGCTGATCACCAAGGCAGGCGCGCTCGCGGTCGGCATCTGCGGCAAGGATGGCGGACTGGTGCGAGCGAAGAAGCTGGTGCGCACCAAGAAGGATCCCGACAGCCACATCGAGCGTGTGCTGGATCTCGGTTTCGTCGGCGAACCGGTCGAGATCGACGTGCGCGTGATCCACGCGCTGACCGGCGGTGGGCTGATCCCGGTGATCGCGCCGGTTGGCCTCGGCGTCGACGGCCAGACCTACAACATCAACGCCGACACGGTGGCCGGCGCCATTGCCGGTGCGTTGCAGGCGACACGCCTGTTGATGCTGACTGACGTCGCCGGCGTGCTGGATCAGGACAAGAAGCTGATTGCCGATATGACGATCGCCGATGTGGAAGCCGCAATCGCCTCGGGCATGATCTCTGGCGGCATGATCCCGAAGGTCGAAACCTGCACCTTTGCGGTGCGCAACGGCGCCAAGGGCGCGGTGATTCTGGATGGCCGCGTGCCGCATGCCTGTTTGCTGGAGCTGTTCACCGAGGCCGGGCCGGGCACGATCATCCGGCGTTAGCCGGTGATCGCGCGAGGCGAGCACGTCAAAGGGTGTGAAGCACGGGCTCAGACAAACCGCCAGACTGAGCCGCGCCACGCAGTCAGCGCGGCCGTGGTCTACGCCACGATCAGGCGCGCGACCGCCCGCGCGCCGGGACGTCAATCTGCCAGCGCATGTCCGCGATCGTCGGCGGATAGGTGCGCGCCGGCCCGCCGGCAGCAGCGCACCGACGGAGCAGTCGCCAGCCTGGTCGGCACATCCGTCGGCGTCGCGGCGGTAACGCCTGGCCGGACACGATGCGCCTCCTCCATCGCGCCTTCTGGCCGCGGATCACGCCTGTCCGCATCGAGATGCAAGATATCGTTCATGGGCTGGTTTCGTGCGACACGCGCCGATGCCCGCTGCCGCCGCGCTTCACCGCGTACATCGCCATGTCGGCTCACCCCATCACACTCTCGATCGTTTCGCCACTGCCTGCTGGGCGCGAGGCGATGCCAATCGACACGCTGATCGGCAGCGCCGTCCCCGGCGCGATTTCCACCAACGCCGTCGGGGCATTCACGCGCAACTGCTCGGCGCGTTCCGCCGCGGTCATGTGGTCCGCGCCGTTCATCCAGATGGCGAGTTCATCGCCACCCAGCCGCGCCACGAGATCGGTCGGCCGCACCAGGTTGCGCAGCATCTTCGCCGCCGCGGCCAGCACCTGATCACCCACCTCATGCTCCAGCCGGTCGTTCACCGGCTTGACGTTGTCGAGGTCGACGAACATCAGCGTGCCGCACTCATCCTCCCGGTCCAGCCGATCCAGATGACGTGGTAGCTCCTCCAGGAAGGCGCGGCGATTGAACAACCCGGGCAGCGGGTCGGTGCGTGCCTGCTGCCCCATCTCCCGTTGCTGCGCTTCCTGCTCCAGCACCACGCGCACCACCAGCGACGCGGCATCCAGCAACGTGATGTCGTCGGTGTTCCACGGACGTGATCCTGGCGTGCGCCACAAGGTCAACCCGGCACGCGCGCCGAAGCGCATGTGGCAGGTGGTCAGCAGCGCGGGCCGCCCCTCATCCGTCAGCGCCCGTGCAGGCGTATCCGACTTGGCGCGCCGCGGTCGCGCCGCCGCGGCCGGCACCAGAGTGGCGCCACCACCGGCCTGATAGGTGATGCTCGGCGCGCTGCCGCCATCAACCGCATCGATTGTCGCGGCCCCCTCGGCTCCCAGCGCGCTGGCCAGCGCCTCCAGGATGGCGCGCATCATGCGCGCGGCCGTCACTTCCTTGCGCATCAGCGATTAGGATGTGATCCAGCCTCTCACTGCGCCGGAGCATCATCGCGACCTGTGCGTTGGCGCCGTCCTACTCGGTCACGTCGATCCCCAGCCCACGGACGCCGATCTGCCTGCCCTTGCCGTCCAGCACGGGCGACGCCCCGAAGGTGATGCAGGCGATCGACCCATCCGCCCGCGTCAGCCAGGCCCGTCGCCGGTGTACCGGCTTGGCGACGCGGAATCGATTGAACGCCCCACCGCCTGCCGCATCGGCCAGCAGCAGCTCCGCCGGTTGGCCGATCAGCGTCGCCGCGGTCCATCCCAGCACTGGGTCCGGCATGACAAAACGCAAGCGGCCATGCTCGTCCGTCTCGAACGCGAAGTCGGCCGCCATGTTGACCAGGTCGCGCCAGCGCTGGAGGTTGTCCAGCAACGCGTGGCGCGGCGGCGCCAGCAGATCGCCCTGGGCTGGGGCGCGGGGGCGGGTGGACCTCGGCTTCGGAGGCGGCGTTCTTCGACGGACGCTCCTTTGGACGCTCGGGGCCGCGCAGTCGCCTCATTGCAGCCGATCCCTGCTGACGAATGGTTTCCGTAGGCCCACGTTTGGGCCCTGTCCGCGCCGGCCGGAGGAAGAAAAGCTTGGGACGCGGCCCGCAACCGGCCAGCGAGATTGCGCGTGCCCTGGTTGCGGGCGAATTGCCCACCACGCTTCCCCCGCCGCACTTCGTGTCGCCGCACTTCGTTGACAGACGCGGGGTCGGTCTCCATCGTCCGCCGCCGCCATTGGGGGAAGTTGGGCCGATGAGCCAGCACGCGTTGGAACAGCCGATCGAGATGTTGTGGGACGGGCGCGACGCGCTGTCGCCGAAAACCGGCGGCGAGGCACGGGCCGCGGTCGAGGCGGCGCTCGATGCGCTGGACAGCGGCGCCGTGCGCGTGGCCGAGCGAGGCGCGGGGGGCTGGCGCGTCAACCAGTGGCTGAAGAAGGCTGTGCTGCTGTCGTTCCGGCTAACCGATTCCGGGCCGATGGACGGGCCGGGCGGGGCGCCGGTGTGGGACAAGGTGCCGATGAAGTTCGCCGGCTGGGGCGAGAATCGCTTTCGCGAGGCCGGCTTCCGCGCGGTGCCCGGCGCGGTGGTGCGCCGGTCCGCCTATATTGCGCCGGGTGCGGTGATCATGCCCAGTTTCGTCAATGTCGGCGCGCATGTCGGGCGCAACACGATGGTGGACACTTGGGCCACCGTCGGCAGTTGCGCGCAGATCGGCGCCAACTGCCATCTGTCTGGCGGCGTCGGCATCGGCGGCGTACTGGAGCCGCTGCAGGCCAATCCGGTGATCATAGAGGATGATTGCTTCATCGGCGCGCGGTCCGAGGTTGCCGAGGGCGTGATCGTCGAGCGTGGCGCGGTGCTGTCGATGGGCGTGTTCATCGGCGCCTCCACCAAGGTGGTCGATCGCGCGACCGGCGAGGTTCATATCGGTCGCGTGCCGTCTTACGCAGTGGTGGTGCCAGGATCGCTGCCCGGCAAGAAGCTGCCGGACGGTTCGCCCGGCCCGTCGCTCTATTGCGCGGTGATCGTCAAGACGGTCGATGAACAAACGCGCGCGAAAACCTCGATCAACGAGTTGCTGCGTGATTGATGGCACTGCCGAACACCTCTCCGGCGATGCGGGAGAGGTCGGCACGCCCAGCGTGCCGGGTGAGGGTGTGCCCCCCCCAACCGATTACCCACAGCCTCACCTGACGCGTGATGCGCGCCGGGCTCTCCCGCGGGGCGGGAGAGGTGTACGGTGATCGATCCCCTCCCCCTCGCGCAGGCGCTGATCCGCTGCGCCTCGGTCACCCCGGGCGACGCTGGCGCGCAGGACGTTCTCGCGACCGCGCTCGAACGCCTCGGCTTCAAGGTGTGGCGCCTGCGCTACGGCGTCATCGAGAATCTGTTTGCCCGCCTGGGTAATGGCACTCCGCATATCTGTTTCGCTGGCCATACGGATGTGGTGCCAATCGGCGCGGCGACCTGGCGCTTCGACCCGTTCGGTGCGGAAGTGCACGACGGCGTGCTGTACGGCCGTGGCGCCTGTGACATGAAGGGCGGCATCGCGGCCTTCGTCGCCGCCGTCGCACAGCACCTGTCTTCCGGCACGCCGCGCGGATCGATCAGCCTGCTGATCACCGGCGACGAGGAGGCCGACGCCATCGACGGCACGGTGCGCGTGTTGGACTGGATGCAAGAGCACAAGCAGATCCCAGATTTCTGCATTGTCGGTGAACCAACCTGCCCCGTGCGCCTCGGCGACATGATCAAGATTGGCCGGCGCGGCAGCCTGAACGCGAAGATCACCGTGCGTGGCACCCAGGGCCACGTCGCCTATCCGCACCGCGCCGACAATCCGGTGCACCGGCTGATCCGCGCCGCCGCCGCACTGACCGCCGCGCCGCTGGATGCGGGCACCGAATGGTTCGAACCCTCCAGCCTGCAGCTTACCAGCCTGGATGTCGGCAACACCGCTACCAATGTCATTCCGGCTGCGGCACGCGCGGCCCTGAACATCCGCTTCAACGATCGCCACACTGGCGCGTCACTGTCGGCCTGGCTGCGCGCGGTGCTGGCGCAGCACACCGAGCATGCCGATCTGGATATCTCGATCAGCGGCGAATCCTTCATCACCCAACCGGGCGCCGACGTCGAGGCGCTGCGCCGCGCGGTGGCAGCGGCGAGCGGCGTCGAACCGCAGCTGGACACCGGCGGCGGCACCTCCGACGCGCGCTTCATTTCGCGCTACTGCCCGGTGGCTGAATTCGGCCTGGTCGGCAGCTCAATGCACCAGGCCGACGAGCGCGTGCCGGTGGCGGAACTGCGGCAGCTCTCCGAAATCTATCGCGCGGCACTCGCGGCCTTGATGTCATGAGCGGTGCCGCGCCTTCCCCCCGGCAATCGGCTGGGCCGCGGCGTAGCGTTGTCCGCGGTGTTGTACGCCTCGCCACCGGCCACTCCGACGGGCTCACGCAGTTCGGCGATACCCCGGATGCGTTCCTCGCCAGTCTCGCGCCGCTCGTCGCCTTCCCTCTGGTCGGCGCACTGCTGATGCTAATGGGGGGCGGCGGCTTGGCTGCCCTGACCGACTTTTTGGCGACGCTGTGCGCCTTGCTCGCCCCGCCCGTGCTGTCGCGCGAGGTGGCGCAGGTCTGGGGCTGTGCTGCGCGTTGGACGCGCTTCGCCGTTGCGTTCAATTGGTGTCAGTGGGCCATTCCACTGGTGGCTTCTCTGCTGGTGGTCCTCGCGGGGATCCTGCTGTCGCTGGGAGTGCCAAACGATGTCTGCCTGGCTGTGGTGGTGGCGGGTCTCGCCGCCTATGGCCTATGGCTGCACTGGTTTTTGGCGCACCACGGTCTGGGCCTGAGCCGGATCCGTGCGGCGGCGTTGGTGTTTGGGGTCAATTTTGTAACGGTTTGTCTGGTACTGGGGCCGCGGCTTCTGATCATGGCGCTGAGTGGCGGCGCCGCGGGGCTGTGATGGGCGGCGTGGGTACCCTGGTGCGTTCGGTGACCTCGGGCATGCATGCCGCGTTCCTGCTGGCGCGTGGCCGGTCGGAGGGGCTGCGCTATGCCGAAACCGACCTGGGCGGCGCGGCGCGCAGTTTCTGGGCGATTGTGGTGGCGCTGCCAGCCTTCATTTGTCTGCGGCTGCTCGGCAGTGCCGGCGCGCCGGAGCCGGCGCATGATTTCGCCCTGGACCTGCTAAGCTACATCATTGGCTGGATTGGCTTTGCGCTGCTGTCCCGCCCGGTGGTGGAGGCGATGGGGGCCGCACCCCGATGGTCGCGGTTCATCGTGCTGTGGAACTGGTGCAATGTCGTGCAGTACCTGCTGCTGGTGCTGGCGGCGGTGCCGGGCCTGATGGGGGCACCGGAGCTGGTACAGCAGGTGGTGTCACTGGTGGCGATCGGCTGGGCGCTGTGGCTGGAATGGTTTGCCATCAAACTGGCGCTGGAAGTGACCGCATTGCCGGCACTGGGGTTGGTGGCGCTGGACCTGGCGATCGGGCTGGCATTGAGCGCGTTCGGGCAGGCGTTGCTGGCGCGTTGACGCTTTAGCTCAAGCGAAACGTGACGGTGCCGCGCAGCGTTTCGCCGGGTGCCAGCACATGCATCGTGGCGTGATTGATCGCGTCATTCATGTGGCTGACCGGTTCGACACAGAAGAAGTCCTGGCCTGGCGGCGTGTAAACGACCAGATGGCGGAAGATCTCGCTGGCCTCGAGCGTGAGTGTCCGGTCAGGCCAGGCAAGGGTCGCGGTGCCGGTCCATCCCGCGAAGCAATTGTCGAGGGCAGCACTGCCGACGGCGCGTGGGCTGGCATGGTCCCAGTCGGGCGGGATCGCGATGCGCGCAGTTGGTATCATGTCCGGACCGTTCTGCCAGACCGCATCGGCACGGAACTGCAACGTGGCAGTGCCGCGCGGGAAGAAAGGATGCAGGCCGAGTCCGGCAGGCGCCGGCGCACCATGCAGGTTCGTGATCGCCAGCTCGATGCGCAACGCGGCTTGCATCAGATAGGCTTGCAGCTCCGCGGTGAACGCGAAGGGCCAGTTGACATCGGGCGCGTGGTCCAGTGACAGGGTGGTCGCGTCCGGCGCCACCTGTATGACCTGCCAGGCGCGTTGCCATCCCACCCCATGGATACTGTTCGGATGATCGCCGAAGTTCAGCGCCAGGTGATGCGATGTGCCGCCAAAGGTGAACTGCCCGCGCGCGATGCGGTTGGAGTAGGGCACCAGCGGGAAGCACGCCATCTCGCCCACGGTACCGGGCACCACGGCCTGCGGCGCGGCATGGCGCAGCAGGGGGATGCCGCCGCGTGTCCAGCCGAGGATGCCGGCGCCCTGTTCGGGCATCAGCGTCAGGGACATGTCATCGGCGCGCAGCGTCAGCATGGCGATGGACCTCCGTCTTGCCGAGCGTGACTTTCCGCCTCCAACGGCGCGGCGTAAACCGGGGGCGGCGTTCGAGGAGAGCGACGCGTGGAGACGGTGGATTGCGTGGTGGTGGGGGCTGGCGTGGTGGGGCTGGCGGTGGCGCGGGCCTTGGCGCTGGCCGGGCGCGAAGTCTTGATCCTGGATGCGGCCGAGGGGATTGGTACCGCAACGTCATCACGCAACTCCGAAGTGATCCACGCCGGGATCTACTATCCGGCGGGCAGCCTGATGGCACGTTTCTGTGTGGCGGGGCGGCGGATGCTGTATGCGCTGTGCGCCGAGAAGGGCGTGCCGCATCGCAATTGCGGTAAGCTGATCGTCGCGACCAACGCGCAGGAAAACGACATGCTGGCCGGCATCAAGCGCCGCGCCGAGGTCAACGGCGTCGAGGGCATGTGCGTGCTGACGGCGGTCGAGGCGGTGGCGCTGGAGCCGAACCTGAACTGCACCAGTGCGTTGTTGTCAGCGTCGACCGGGATTGTTGACAGCCATGCGTTCATGTTGGCGTTGCAGGGGGATGCCGAGAATGCCGGAGCGGTGCCGGTGTTCTTCAGCCCGGTCGAGCGCGGGCGGAAGGTGGATGGTGGGATCGAGATCGATGTCGGCGGCGCCGAACCGATGTCGTTACGGTGCCGGTTGCTGGTGAACTCGGCGGGGCTGCGCGCGCCAGAGCTGGCAGGCAACATTGTCGGGATGCCCGCCGAGCGCGTGCCGGCCAGCTACTATGCCAAGGGCAACTACTTCACGCTGCAGGGCCGGTCACCATTCACGCGGTTGATTTATCCGGTGCCGGTGCCCGGTGGGCTGGGCGTGCATCTGACAATCGATCTAGGGGGGCAGGCGCGATTCGGTCCTGATGTGGAATGGATTGACGCGATCGATTACACGGTGGACCCGCATCGGGCGGACAGTTTCTACGCCGCCGTGCGGAAATACTGGCCAGCGCTGAAGGATGGGGCGCTGCAGCCGGGATATGCGGGAATCCGCCCGAAGGTCGTGCCAAAGGGTGCGCCGGGCCAGGATTTCGTGGTGCAGGGACCGCAGACGCACGGTGTGTCGGGGTTGATCAATCTGTTCGGGATCGAATCACCCGGACTGACTGCGTCGATGGCGATTGCCGAGCACGTGCTGGAAGTGGCCGCAACGGGGTAACGCAGGAGACGCACAGACCCATCCCCGCGTCATGCCGGGCGGAGGCCCGTCATCCACGCCTTCTTACGTTGCATGAAGGCAACGTCGTCGATGCCGGCACGACATTGCGCCGACCGATTACCACCCCACCGCATAGGCCGTCCGCCGCGGGTCTGCCCCCGCCCACTTCACCCCCGTCTCTAGCTCCGACAGAATTGCGCACACCGATCCGGCCGTGTATTTTCGTTCCGGCCACCATTTGATCTTGTGCCCCAGCGCCGCCAGCGCATCGCCGGTCACATGGCCAATGTCTGCCTCCAGATTGAGCTGACCCGGCCGATACGCATGCGGCAACGTCGATTCAGGCCAGGAATAACTGGCGAAACGCGGCGCCTCCACCGCAGATTGCGGATCCATCTCGAACACCGCGATGTTCAGGAATGCCTGCAACATCGCCTGACCCAGTACCTCGCTGCCGGGCGATCCGAACGGCAGCGCGCACTGCCCCGGGTTGATCGCGATCGCCGGGTTGGCCGACATGCGCGGGCGCCGTCCGGGGCCGACTTTGCCTGGGTGATCCTCTGCAGTGTAGCCACGCGAGCCCCACATCGAGGCCATAATGCCGGTGCCGGGCACCACCGGGCCGCCGATCGTGCCATCACTCGGCGTGGCGGCGAAGATGTTGCCGACGGCATCTGCCACCGCGAGAAACGATGTCGCGGTCTCCACCACCTCGCCCACCTGTGCGGGCGCGGCGGAGGGATCGGGCTGCCAGGGCGGCGGCGGCGGATTGGCCGCGACGCCGTGGGGCGGCAAGCCCGGCCATGCTCGCGTCGGATCAAGCAGCGCGTGCCGCTCGGCCGCGTAGGATTTCGATAGCAATATATCCAACGGCACATCGACGAACGCAGGATCGCCGAAATACGCCTCGCGGTCGGCGGCGGCGAGCTTGAGCGCCTCGGTCACGGCATGGATATAGGCGGGCGTGTTATGCCCCAGTGCCTTGAGGTCGATGCGTTCCAGGATGTTCAGCGCTTCCAGTACCATCGGTCCCTGCGACCAGGCACCGCAGCCGTAGACGTCGAAATCGCCAAAACGCGTACGGCAGGGTGCTTCGATGCTGGCCGCGAACGAGGCCAGGTCATCTGCTGTCAGCAGACCGCCATTCTCACGCTGATGCCGCGCGATCGCGGTCGCGATGTCGCCGCGATAGAACCCATCATGCGCGGCGCGCAGCCCGGCGAGGCGTCCCCTGGCCGTGTGCGCGCGCTCCTGATCCACCATGTATTGCAAGCTGCGTCCGAGATCAGCCTGCACGAAATTGCTGCCGACGCGAGGCGGCTGCCCGCCCGGCAGGAAGATCGCCGCCGTGGTCGGCCAGGCGCGGATTTCGTCCTGCTTGGCGTCGATGATCTCGGTGAAGAACGGGTAGGTGGGAAAACCGTCACGCGCGAACCGGATGGCTGCGGCGGCGACATCGCCGAAGGGCATGGTACCGTAGCGCGCCAGCGCCTCGATCCAATTGGCGGGCGCGGCGGGCACGACGGTGTGCAGCAGTCCATCCGGGATGCGGCCATTGTAACGATCACGGAAGTAGGCGGCGCTGGCGGCGCGCGGCCAGGGGCCGACGCCGTTGATCACGACGACCTCATTCGTCGCGGCAAGATGGATCATAATCGGTGCGACACCACCGAAGCCAACGAACTGGCTCTCCAGCACATCGATGGCGAGTGCAGTGGCCACGCCGGCGTCGATGGCATTGCCACCGGCCTCCAGGATCTGGAACCCGGCCTGCGAGGCCCAGTAATGCCCCGACACCACCACGTGCTTGTGCGCCATGACGTTGGGGCGGCGCGGGCGGGCAGGGGTGAACAGTCGCGCGGTGTCCATCATGTTCCCTCTTACGGCAGTCGTGTCGCGTGACGCGGACGCCCCCAATCCGATGCAGCCTCGGTGCAGCGCGCGACGTCTTCTTCCAGCATCAGCCCCTGTTCCACCAGCGCCTTCGCGGCCGCTGTGATCGCCGCGGCATAGGCTTCCTTGTCGGGGTAGCGCTCCAGCACCGAGGGACGCGGGTCCCGCGTCTCGGCACGTTCCTGCGGCGTATCGGCGAAGGGAATATAGCTTCCTTCGAAACGATACTGCGCGCCGTGGCCGAAGTTGGCCGCGCGCGGATTCCAGCCGACATAGGTGCCCATCGGTGCCGCGACCATCGGCGCGCGCACGCCGGGAACGTCATTGCCATCGACATCCACCGCCGGCACACCGACGACGTAGCTCTTGCCCGCCACCAGATCGGCGGTTCCTTATCCAAAA
>Ga0210386_10002416_pt1 | contig 16160 bp, 16 predicted proteins | sample IncBWH32OmetaG_FD_160091 | JGI IMG/M metagenome (GOLD analysis project Ga0210386, IMG submission 160091) | Forest soil microbial communities from Barre Woods Harvard Forest LTER site, Petersham, Massachusetts, United States - Inc-BW-H-32-O ... | reverse complement strand
GCGGCCTCAGCCACCCCGGATCAAATAGAGCGTAACGCGCCGGCGATTTGGCACAGCCGGTCAGTCTGGGTTGATGATCTGCGTCGTTCTGAATGAGACGCTGGGGACGTAACTGAAACAGGCCAGTAGCTCCCAGACCAAGGCGCATTGTCCGGACTACCATGATCTCGTTTAACAGCCTGCTGATCGTCGGCGTGGTGGCCGTCGCAGTGCCTCTGCTCCTCGGATTGGTCCCGGCCGTGAAGGTGCCCCCGGCGGTGTTCGAGATCCTGGGCGGGGTCCTGGTCGGGCCGGCGGTGCTGGGCTGGGTGCATCTGGATGTCGCGGTCCGGGTGATATCCGACCTGGGCCTGGGTTTCCTGTTGTTCATGGCCGGCTACGAGATCAACCTGCGCCGGTTCGACCGCCGGGTCCTTTCCCTGGCCGGCCGGGCCTTCGCCGCCTCCGCCGCGCTGGCTCTCCTGGTCGCCTACGGGCTCCAGCTGGGCGGCCAGATCAAGGACGGCCTGCTCGTGGGGATCACGTTGATGGCGACTGCGCTGGGGATCCTGGTGCCCATTCTCAAGGACGCGGGCCAGACCGAGACACGCTTCGGAAATCTGATCATGGTCGCGGGGTCACTGGCCGAACTGGTCCCGGTGCTCTTGCTGTCGGTATTCTTCTCCGCGTCGTCGGCCAACCCTGGCGTGGAGCTGGGACTGCTCGCCGGGTTCATCGGGTTGACGGCGGTCGTCGTGGTGGTGACCCAGCGGGTTAGCGGATTGAGGCCGTTGCGGGAGGTGGTGCAGCGGTTGGAGAGCACGAGCTCTCAGCTGGGTGTCCGGCTGGCTATTACGTTCGCCCTAGCCTTCGGGGTGGTGGCCGAACGCTTCGGGCTGGCCACGATCTTGGGGGCGTTCCTAGCCGGGATCATCGTGCGCCGGACCGGCGAGTCGCCGACCACCCAGGAGCAGTTCCAGGTCAAGCTCGAAGCGATCGGCTTCGGGTTCTTGATCCCGGTGTTCTTCGTGAGCACCGGCGCCGGCCTGGACATATCCGCATTGTTCTCCAGCACCCGGGCGATCGTTCTCGTTCCGGTGTTCCTCGTCGCACTGCTGGTGGTACGGGGCGTGCCGGCTGCGCTGTACGCGCGGACGGTTGGGCACACCCACGCCTGGGCTGCCGGTTTCATGCAAGCCACCTCCCTGACGTTCATCGTGGTGGCGACGGTCATCGGCGTCGAGACCGGTCATCAGAGGCCATCCACGGCCGCCGCGCTGGTGGTGGCAGGCCTGCTGTCGGTGGTCATTTATCCGCCGCTAGCCCTGAGGTTGCTGCACCGCGCCACCGCCCGTCCTGAACCCTCCGAACCCGACTCTGCTCAGTCCGTACAGCGACCGGACTAGGAGCCCTCCTGGGAAGGCGAGACGGACAGCCAGGTGACATCTCCGGTTATTCGGCCCGTCGCCAAAGGCGCGGTCCCGATCGGGACCGCGCCTATGCGGTGATATCCAGCCAGGGCTGCGGGCGAGTTGCTCAAGGGCGAACGGCCGACGGCAGCTGGGTGAGGGTCATCTAGTTGTCCGAGGCGCCTCAGCTCTGGCTGCCCGGTGCCACGGGAGTGGTCGGGACCGCGGGGTTGACGGTCGGCCCGGAAGGCTGCGCGGGGTTAACGCTCGGCCGGGAAGGCTGCGCGGGGTTGACGCTCGGCCGGGAAGGCTGCGCGGGGTTGACGGTCGGCCGGGAAGGCTGCGCGGGGTTGACGGTCGGCGTGTGGGGCTGGGCCGGGACGGACGTGGAGGTCGACGGGGCGTTGGTGGCCGGGGTAGCGCTGGACTGGCCGTGGAACAGGGCCAGGGCCAAGGCGGCGAAGGCGATGGTCACGACCGCAGCGACGGCCAGGATCCAGCGCCGACGCCGGGAGGGGCTGGTGACGTGCTGGCTGGTGGTCTCAGGGTTGGTGGTGTAGGTCTGGGTGCTCATTTGGGTGTCTCCCTTTTCAGCTAGTTGCACCTTGTGGATAAATCCAGTTTCGATCTCGACAAGAGCAAAATCCCTAGTGAGACTCCCTAGTTCTGCTCCCTAGGAGCACCGGTTTCCGAGGTCCCGCCTCGCCTCGAGTACGCCGGCGGAGGTGCTGCTGGCCGGGTGTGCGAATGGATTTCAACGGGTATGGCCGGTTGGGACCACCGGCATCGAGGATGGGCGCTGCTTCGCCAGCGCCCTTTTCGTCCGGATGGCCGACGTCATAGGCAGGAGCGAGGTGCGCGCGTGCAGGACCGGCTCAAACCGCTCGACCCTTTCATCGGCAGAGCGGCGGAACTGGCGCGCGTCGCGGAGGTCATCTCCCGGGTCGAGGCAGGCCAGCCGTGGCTGGTGGCTATCGAAGGCGACCCTGGGGTAGGGAAAACGGCCCTGGCGCGGCGATCCCTGGCGGAGGCTGCCGACCTGCGGGTTCTTTCGGCTCGAGCAGATCAGGCTGAGGCCGATCTAGACTTCGGAATCGTCGACCAGCTGCTCAGGGCGGCCGGAGGCGTGGTACCGACGGCCACGCCGAACGGCGCCGCTTCGTCGTTCTCCGTGGGAGCCGGGCTGCTAGAGGTCGTGGGAGAACAGCAGGCGGCTGGCGCGTTGGCCATCGTGATCGATGATCTGCAGTGGGCCGACCGGAAGTCGGTAGAGGCCCTAACGTTCATGTTGCGCCGGCTGTCGGTTGACCCGGTGATTGCCATCGTCACCTACCGCGGGCCTAGCGACCGCCTGGACGAGGCGGCCCAGCGGCTGCTGCTGAGCGTCGAGAACCGGCTGTTCATCCCGCTGGGCGGGCTGAGCCAGGAGGAAGTCGCGTCACTGGCTGCCGCCCTCAAGGCAGGAGCGCTGGACGATGAGGCCGCCGCATGGCTTTACCAGCACACCGGCGGGCACCCGTTGTACCTGCGCACGCTGCTGAGCGAAGGGTTCGACTTCGATCCCCGGGCCCCCGGCCGGCCCGCGCTGCCCCGGACGCTGGCGGCCGCCGTTGCTGATCACCTCAGGGTGCTGCCGGCCGAGACCCGGGTCATCTTGGAGATGCTCTCGGTGCTGAACCTGCGCATGCCCCTGGCCCAGGTGGGCCAGGCGGCGGAGGTCGGCTCACCCAGCGCGGCCATCGAACCGGCGGCGGCCTCCGGCCTGGTGGACTGGTGGCCGGAAGAGCCGAGCTGCCCGGTGGCGATCCGCCACCCGCTGGTCCGGGACGCCATCTACGCGGGCATAACGGCCACCAGGCGCAGGATGCTGCACGCCCGAGCTGCCTCGGTCGTCAACGAGTCGGCGTCCTGGGAGCACCGGGTGGCCGCCCTCGAGCGTCCCGACGAGAACCTGGCCGCCCAGCTGGAGCGCCTGGCGGGTCAAGAGACGGCCGGCGGCCACCTGGCACTCGCCGCTACCCACCTCCAGTGGGCGTCTGACATCTCCCCCGAGCGGGCCGACCGGGAACGAAGACTGCTAACCGCGGCGCTGCACCTGATGCTGGCCGAGGAGTCCCGCGGCCTGGCCCTCCGCCAGGCGGTCGAGGAATCGGCGCCGTCCCCGCTGCGCAGCTGCGTGCTGGGGACCATGGCATTCTCCTCGGGCCGACTTGCCGAGGCAGAACGCTGGTTCAGCGAAGCGCTGGCGGCTGCCCGCGATGACCCTGGCAGCCGCCCGCTCGCCGCGATGATCGCCAACCGGCTGGCTGGCACCTACACGCTCCTGGGTAACGGGGAGAAGGTGATGACGTTCGGCAGGCAAGCGCTGGAGGGCGGGTACCTGGACGCGGCGGCCGCCAGCCAGACGCGCACCCTGATCGCCATCGGCGCTTCCCAGGTGGCCGGCCCGCGCGCCGCCCTGGCTGAGCTCGGACATCTCGACGCTGACGCGGTGCGGGTCGGCCCGGTCGATGTCGACGGCCTGTCGTTCCGCGGGGTGTTCCGGCTGCTGGCCGGCGACCTGGACCAGGCGGTGACCGACATGACCGCCAGCCTCAGGCTGGCGCGCCGGGGTGCCACCTTGACCCTTGGCCTGCGCGCCTACTTCTACCTGGCGCTGGCCCAGTACCTGGCCGGCGCATGGGACGACGTGCTGCTCACCGCCGAGCAGGGGTTCTCGGCCGCCGCGATCCATCCCCGCCGTTACGAGCTGCCGTTGCTGCACCTGGCGGCGGGCTGCGTGCCAGCCAGCCGCGGCGAAGCCGAGGAGGCGGAGCGGCACGCGGTACTGGCCGAGGAGGCGGCGGCCAGCCTGGATTACGGTCAGGAACGGCTGTATGCCGCGATGATGCGGGCCCTGGTATGCCAGGCTTCGGGTGACTACCTGGGCATGGCTGACGCCCTCGGTCACTGGCGGGACGAGGAAACCCTGGACGGCCGCAGCCGGGTCTATGCGGTGCTATGGCGGCCGCTGCTGGCCGAGGGCCTGGTCGGCTCGGGCCAGCTGGAGCAAGCCGCCGCCGTCCTGGACGCGCTGCGCACCGATGGCGGTGAGGCCGGCTATCTGCAGCAGGCCCTGGCCTGGCTGGACGGCTGGCTGGCTGAGCAGGGCGGCGACCCCGACCAGGCTCGGGAGATCTACGCCCGTGGCCAGGACACGGCCAGCACGCAAAGCCCGGTGTACGCAGCCCGGCTGCAGCTGGCCTACGGCCGGCTACTGCGGCGAACGGGCCAGCGGCGCCTGGCGGTCGAGCGCCTGCGACGGGCGAACGACCTGTACCAGGCCCTGCGCGCCGAGCCGTTCATCGCCCGGACCGAAGAGGAGCTGGCGGCGTGTCATCTTCCCGGCAGTCCGGCGAAGAAGCGGTCTGTGCTAGCGCTGACCAGCCGGGAGACGGAGGTGGCTCACCTGGTCGGCAAGGGACTGTCGAATCCGGAGATCGCGGGCGAGCTGTTCGTGAGCCGCAAGGCCGTGGAATACCACCTGGGCAACATCTACGCCAAGTGCGGCCTGCAGGGACGGCAGGAGCTGCGGCGCTTCGTCGAGGGGTGGCGCCAGCCGGCGGCGGTCTGACCGGTCCCAGGTTGTGCGCCTGGAACCGGCCACATGTTTGCGGTAAAGCGGCCGAAGACCGGGAACACGGTCCCGGCCTTTCGGTCGCTGGTGGGGGCGTATAGGTGCCTTAATCAGCTGTTCCCGCCCATCTGGTTGTTGCCGTGGGCCAGGTAGTTGGCCAGAGCGGCCTGGGTGGCGGTGTTCATCTGGCCGGTCTGCGGCAGGCCCGCCTGACGCTGGAGATCCTGGATCGCCGCGATCGTCTGGGGTCCCATGACGCCATCGACGGGGCCCTCGTAGTAGTTCAGCTGTCCCAGCTGCCGCTGCAGCTGCATCACCGAGGCCGAGGGCTGGACCGGGGTGACAGGGTGGGCCGGGTTGGACGGGGTGGCCGGGTTAGACGGGGTGGCCGGGTTGGCCGGGGTAGCCGGGGCAGACGTCGAGGCCGACGGGCCTGTGGTGGCCGGGGCCTGGCTGGAATGCGAGTTGGACAGGACCAGGGCCAACGCGACGACGGCCCCCACTATGGCCGTGCCGATAACGACGGCACAGATGCGGAACCAGGACGAGTGGCCGCCCTGCTGGCGGGGGGTCTGCTGGTGGGGGGCCTGCTGGTCGGTGTAGAACTGAGTACTCATTTCGGGTTTCTCCTTGTCTGGCTCAGTTGCTCGGTGTGGATAGATCCACGATCGCTTGAGCCGAGAGCAAAAACCCTGGGGAAACTCCCTAGTCTTCGCCTCCCCAGGACGGCCTTCGCGCGGTCCTGGGGAGGCGAGGTTCAGTAGCGGGCGCCGGTGACCTGGGCGGCGAGCGGGTCGAGGAGGGCCAGCTCGTCGGCGGTCAGGGTGATGTCGAGGGCGGCGACGTTCTGCTCCAGCCACTTGATCCGCTTGGTGCCGGGGATCGGAGCCATCGGGACGCCGAGCCGTTCCTCCTGGGCGTAGACCCAGGCCAGCGCCACCTGCGCGGACGGCACGCCCTTGGCCTCGGCCACCTTGCGAACGGTATCCGCGATGGCCTGGTTGTCCTGGCCGGCCTGGCCGCGGAACCGCGGGTTGCGGCGGCGGAAGTCCCTGTCGTCCAGCGCGGTGAGGTCCACGGTGCCGGTCAGGAAGCCGCGGCCGAGCGGCGAGTAGGGCACCAGGCCGACGCCTAGGTCGCGCATCGTGCCCAGGACGTGGGTCTCCAGGTCGCGGGTCCACAACGAGTACTCGCTCTGCACCGCGGCGATCGGGTGCACCGCGTACGCGCGGCGCAACAGCTCGTCGCTGACCTCGGACAGGCCCAGGTAGCGGACCTTGCCCTCGGCCACGAGCTCGGCCATCGCGCCGACCGTCTCCTCGATCTCGGCCGTCTGCGGCGGGCGGTGCAGGTAGTACAGGTCGATGACCTCGACGCCGAGCCGGGTCAGCGACGCCTCGCAGGAGTGTTTCACGTAGTCGTGCTCGCCGCGGACGATGCGGTGCGCGTCGCCGGCCGACCGGTCGATGCCGAACTTGCTGGCCAGCTGCACCTCGTCGCGCCGGTGCGCGATGCCCCGGCCGACCAGGACCTCGTTGTGGCCCGCGCCGTAGATGTCGGCGGTGTCGATGAACGTCACGCCCAGGTCGAGCGCGCGATTGATGGTGGCGATCGACTCGTCCCAGTCGGTGGCGCCGTACCACTCGCTCATCCCCATGCAGCCCAGGCCTTGGGCGGACACGGTGAGATCGCCGAGTTTGGTGGTGCGCATGTGTACCCGTTCCTCTTAGGATCCGGCGGCCAGGCAGCTGCCGTAGTGGGTGATCTTCGCGTCGAGCAGCTTGAGGCACTCGCGCTGGCTGGCGATGGCGCGCCGGACCTGCTCGCGGTGCCGCTTGAGCAGTTCGAGCCGTTCGGCCTGGCCGGCGCCCGACCTGACCAGCTCGGCGTAGCGCTGCATGTCGCGCACCGGCATGCCGGTGGCGCGCAGCTTGGTCATCGTCGCCAGCCAGTCCAGGTCACGGTCGCTGTACCGGCGCCGGCCGTCGCTGCCCCGCTCGATGGGAGGGAGCAGGCCGATGCGCTCGTACCAGCGCAGGGTGTGCTGGGACAGGCCGCATTTTTCGGCCGCTTCGCCGATGGTCCAGGTCGTCACGATCCGAGCCTATGAGTTAGAGCGCGCTCTAACGCAAGTGGCTTGGTTTGCCCTTGTTTCAGCTGGCCGCGGGGCTGCCGAAGGTGACGGTCACGCGCTGGAAGCCGAGGGAGGTGAGCATACCCTCGAGCATCCCCTCGGTGTTCTTCTGCGCCTCGGTCAGCAGCGGGCTCTGCTTGGCGGCGGTCTGGATCTTCTGCTGGGCCAGGATGTAGACCTGCTGCTGGCTGTTCGGGTTGCCGGAGAAGAAGTTCCCGATCCGGTTGAACAGCCCCTGCTGCTGCGCGTACACGTAGGACTGCGAGACGTTGAGGACGGCCGGTTCCAGCTGGGCCTGCGGCAGGACGACCGTGACCGCGGTGCGGGCCGAGTTGACCGTGATGGCCTGGCTCTTCAGCCCGGAGAAGTCGATGAACGCGATGTCGGTGCCCTGACCGATGAATAGCGTCTCGCTGCCCGCGAGGAACGAAGGCAGCAGCGACGTGCGCTGGGTCAGGTCGACCACGACCTCGAACGAGCCGCTGGCCGCCTCGTAGCGGCTGAGGTTGGTGATGGACTTCAAGATGACGGGTTCGCTGCGGACGGTAGTGGTGGTCGCGAACGGGTTGCGCAGCTGCGGCAGCAGATGCACCGCGGACAGCACCACAATGAAGATTCCTGCCGCCGCGGCTGCGACTACGACTCCGGCCAGCGACCCAACTCTCGGCATGCGCGCCATGATCTTCCCTCGTGTCGTGGGGCGTGCTTCAGCTACCCGGACGGGTTCAGATAATTCGGGCGCTTAGGCATATTGCGCGGGGGCTGGGAATACAGACGGGCATGGACAGGTACCGGTTCGGCCGGCGCGCGGGTTACGGGTCTGGCGGGCGGCGGCACTGGCGCTGGCCCCGGTCTCGGGCGGCCGGCTGCCTGCTGTGGATCGTGCTCCTGGTGGTGCTGCTCATCGTGTTGTCGGTGTTGTTCGGCGGATTCCAGAAGGGCACGCAGGTCAAGGGTTTGGGCTCGGGTTCGACGCTGGGGTCCCACCAGAGCCTCGCGTCATACGTGGTCTAGGGTGCCATAGTCGAAGTCATGACGGTGTATGACGACCTGGGTGCGGAGCAGGAACGGCTGGCGGGCATCCTGGGTGAGCTGGACGACGCCCAGTGGATGTCGGCGTCGGGAGCCGTCGGGTGGACAATCGCCGACGTGGTGCTGCATCTGGCCCAGTCCGAGGAATCTGTCGTGGTCACCGCGTCGGGCGGTGACCTGCGGACCGGCGGGGGCCGGGCGGCCGGCGGGACGGTGGACGAGCGTGTGGCTTCTTTGGTGGCCGCGCAACGGGCGGCGCCGGACGTGGTCTTCGCCCGGTGGCAGCGGGCCCGCCGGGCGGCACTGGACGCTCTGCGGGCCGCCGACCCGGACCGGCCGCTGGAGTGGGTGGCCGCGCCGGTCAAGCCGGCCACGCTGGCGACCACGCGACTGGCCGAGCACTGGGCGCACGGCCTGGACATCGCCGGGCCGCTCGGCGCCGAGTTCCCCGACACCGGCCGGCTGCGGCACGTGGCCTGGCTCGCGCACCGCACGTTGCCGTACGCGATGACACGGGCCGGGAAGCAGCCCGCCCCGGTCCGGTGTGAACTGACCGCGCCGGACGGCGTGGCGGTGTGGGAGTTCGGCCCGGCGGAGGCCGAATCGGGCATCGCCGGTCCGGCGGGTGACTTCTGCCGGGTCGCCGCGCGCCGGCTTGCGCCGGCTTCGTCGCGGCTGAGGGCCACCGGGCCGCACGGGGACACGGCGCTGCGGCTGATGCGCACCTACGCGGAATAAGGATGGTGCTGCCGGGCCGGGCCGATGATCGTGTCGAGTTCCGGCGGCTTGTCCCGGCGGACGCGGACCTTCTGGAGCTGGCCTCTGACCTCGTGCAGTAGACCAGCATTGGGGGCGGGGCATGTCGCCGAGGCAGCGGCTGGTGCCCGGGACGGGGACCAGGGGCATGGTGATCCGGTTCTTCGGTGAGTAGAGCCGGGCCGGCGCGATCGCCGGGTAGCTGCGCTAGCGCAATGCCCGCCGAACCGGATGCGACTTCGCCCCCAAGTCCGAGATCCGAACTTGGACCAGTACCAGAACAAGGTCGCTTGACGCGACACTGGCCACGGTCAGTTGTGTCGACTTCGCCTCCCCACGCAGCGGAAGCCGGCTGGGGAGCGAACTAGGGAGTCTCCCTAGGGATTTTGCTCTCGGTGATACCGAAAATGGAACTATCCGCTCGAAGCAACTGAGAATCGGAGAACCCGAGATGAGCATCCACTACTACACCCGAGACGACCAGGCCACCACCCAGCAGGACACCCGGATTGAGGGCTGGCGCGCGACCGTGAGGCCCACCACGCCCGAAGGCTCCCGCCGGGAGTTCGGCGTGGGCGTCGACGCTCGCACACTGTGGGCAGGCGGGGCGGCGACCACGGTCGTCGTCGGCCTGCTGGCCCTGGTCGGCGTCCTGGTCAGCCGCTGGCTGTTCAACCTCCCGGTGCTGGCACCGCGCCAGGACGGCGCCTACGGCGACGTGCGCACGACCGCCCTGATCCTCGTCGCCATGGCGGCGGCCCTGGCCGCCACCGGCCTCGTGCATCTGCTGATGCTGGGCACCTTGCGGCCGCTGATCTTTTTCGGCTGGATCGTGGGCCTGGTGACGACGATCGCGGTTGCCTTCCCATTCAGCACCACTGCCGCGCTCGACGCCAAGATCGCCACAGCTCTCGTCAACCTGGCCATCGGCGTCGCGATCGGAACGCTGATCGGCGGGGTCGCGAGGCGATCCGTGCCGGAAGCACGGGTCAGGTAGAGGCAATCCCCTGCCCGCCTTATGGCCAGGTCAGTCGTTGTTGAGGGAGCACTGCTGGCCACGATCCAGAACACCTGAACCCGACGTCAGCGGCGTCGGGTTCAGGGTGTTAGCGCCCGGATCGCCACGCCGGCGTGATAACTGATACGAGACCATGGACAGGCGGGGAGTCCTCATGATCGTCTGCCGCGGACTCAGCGTCGGATGGTCCTTGACATAAAAGTTCTTCCACCCGAAGAACACCCCGGACGGGGCGGCCCTGGTAATCGTCTGCCAGGTCTGCTCCTTATCGAACGGGGTACCTTGCCCGTCCATGTGGATGAGAATGGCCAGATCGTCGTACCGGGTGTCAAGGTCGTGCTCGTTCCGGATCATCGACAGCCGGAACTGGTGCAGCACGAGGAGTTTCTGAGGCAGCCGGTGCCGCGCGGTCAGGGTGGCTAGCCACCTGACGACGCTGTTGACCTCAGTGATGCTTACGCTGCCGATCTGCTGCAGCGGCCGCTGCCCCGGCCCCAGTTTCCACTCCGGGTCCAGGGCCAGCCCGACGTCGGGCTGTTCGAGCAGCGACTGGTACCTCTTGGCCTGGGCGAGCAGGCTGGCCCGGCCGGGCTGCAGGTCCAGGATGACGTACATCCCGGCGGCCTTGGCCCGGCGTACCCACGGGCGCAGGGAGGCCACCGGCGACTCATATGAGTAGCTGCCGTCCGGGCCCGGGTGTGCCTCAGCGACGGTGGCGATGATCTCGAAGGCGGGTATGACCCGGACGCGGCTCAGCGACCGGTACTGGGCGGCAACCTTCTTGGCCCGCGCGATACTGGCCTGCAAGCCCTGCTGCCCCAGGACGCCGAGCGCCGGGGTACCGGGGTGACCGTAGAGGGCGACCAGCAGGTGTGAGGGGAACAAGACCTGGCCGCCGCCGGGCAACTGCACCCCGGTCCGCGCTACGGCGATCCGTGATGCCAGCCGGGCCGCGGGCCCGAAACCGGATCCGACGGCGAGCACGTGCGCAGGTCGGCTGGCCGACAGCGCGCTGATCGCGGCCGGGTCGGCGCGCGGGTCGTCGCCGCGGACGGCGATGACCTGGGCTCCGGCTACGCGCGCAGTGGCGACGGCGGCCAGCGTGGCGGCATTGCTGTCACCGGGGTGCACGAGCAGCGCCACGTAGCCCAGGGGCGCGGGCGCCTTCGTCGCCGGCAGCATGGCCGGGTTCGTTACCACGCGGATGCCTGGCAGCTGGGCCGCGAGCACGTTCGCGGCCACCCCGACGGCCAGCACGGCACGCGGGTCCAGCGCGCTGACCTGCGCCCGCAGCATGGCGCTGACCATGGCTACGCCAGGCACCGAAGTGAGCAGGAGGGGCGCGTGCGCCCGCAGCGCCTGGCGGGTGGCGGCCAGATCGGCGGACGGGTTGGGGCTGGCCACGACGACCACCGGCGAGGAGGTAAACAATCTCTGCGCCACACCCACCGCGACCGCATCCGGAGACCCGGCCAGCACCGACGTCGCGGACGCAGGCAGGCGCGTGCGTGCCGCTAGGCGGACAGGAGCCGGCGGATCATGCTGAACGGCACTAGAGCGCGAGGCACTAGAGCAAGCCGTCGCGCCGACCGCGACGGCCGCACACAACACGAGCATCGCTCTGGTTGCGTGCCGCATCCGGGCGCGGCTCCTGCCGGGCCGCGAATTCCTGAGGAGGCGGTGCCCTGATCCGAGCATATTGGCCATCATGGCGCGAGTGCCCGAGGATCGTTCGGAATAAGGAAAAACTACAGAACCGGGCGCGGCGGGTCGTTCGCTTAGCCGACGGCCAGCGCGAGCTCCAGGTAAGGGGCGATGAGACGGGCGGCGTCGTGGCCAGGGAACCAGGTGCAGGCGATGCTGATCGCGGCGACGCGGCCGGTGCTGAGCAGCAGGCTCAGCGCGTCCGCGACCTGCCCGGCGTCCGGGCCGTCCGGCGTCGGATAACGCAGGCTGGGCAGCTGGGTGCCGTCGATCACGTCGAGGTCGACGTGCACGAAGAGCGGGCCGTCCGGGAGCCCGGCGAGGGACAGCTCGCTGACCCGGCGGCGGCGGATCGGGGTCTGGTCCAGGTAGGTGACCTCGGGCGGGTCCAGGTCGCGGGCGCCGACGAGCACGATCCGGTCCTCGGGCACCGGCTTGAGCCCGAGGCGGCTGGCGATCAGCTCTGGGCGGTACCCGGTGAGCAGGCGCAGCGCCATACCGGCCAGGTAGCCGGATGAGCTCGTCTCCGGCGTCTGCACGTCACCGTGGGCGTCGAACCAGACGATCCCCGGCTCGATGCCGGCGGCCTGCAGCCCGGCGACCGTGCCCAGCGCGGTGAGACAGTCCCCGCAGGCCACGACCACCGGGCGTCCGTCGTCGGCGCGGCCGCGGGTCACGGCGCGGACCACGGCGCCGTACAGGACGGCGAGCCGCGGCCAGATCTCGCCGGCCGGCAGCGCGGGGGTGATCAGTTCCGCGGGCTCGGGCGTGAGGTCAAGGTCGGGCAGGTACTCGTCCAGGTGATAGGGAACGCCGATGACGGTCACACGCCAACGCTAACGGACGGGGTTAACACGGAACGATGACGGCTCGGCTCGGGGCCGCTCTGGCCAGCCTGGTCAGGTCAGTGGGATCACTGGTCAGGATCCGGTCTCCGGGAGCGGCCAGCAGGACGACGGTGGCGTCAATGGGATCGCTCGTATCTGCCGCGCCCAGGAGCACCCCAGCCGCACGGCCGACCTCAGGAGATACAGCGCGGACGTCGACAGCGCCAAGCAACCGGGCCAGTTGCACCTGCCGCCTGTGCGGGTCGCGCCAGGCCTGGGCCACCACCATGGCGTTGCTGCGCAGTTCGATTCCGTGCTGCTGGGCCGCCTGGAGGCGGGCAATCATCGCACGATCGTCGCGGTCGACCGCCACCAGCGCCCCGGCGTCGAGGATGAGTGCGGTCACGCGGCCGCCTCGGTGGCACGGAGGCCGAGTTCTTGTTCGGCTTTGGCGACCTCCGCGGCCGTCAGCGCACCGTGCTCAACTTGCCAGTCCTCAAGGAACCGAGCTAGGGCTTCGGCCCGCAACTTACTGGCCGCCGCCTCGGCCAGCCAGGAGGACAGGGGCTTGCCAGTTTCAGCCGCCGCGGCCCGGACCGCGTCGCCGAGCTCCGGGTCGAAGGAGATGCTCATTTTATCCACCTTCATAGAGCTAGCCTACCATGGTAGTTCCTACCACGGTAGGAAAGGATTATCCGGGATCTCGAGCGGCTTGGCGGGCGGCTTGGGCTACTCGGTCGTAGTGAGATTGCCACCAGGGCTCGTCGCCCGAGGGGAGGTTGGGGCGGGCGGCGGTATGGCCGATGGCGCCGTCGATGAGCTCGCGGACGAGGTCGGCGTGGCCGGCGTGGCGGCTGGTCTCGACGGCGACCCGGACCAAGGCGTGGTGCAGGGTGACCCGGTTCTGGTCGGCCGGCCACCAGGGGACGTGGCCGACGGCGTCCAGCGGCAGGGCGTCGATGGTCGCGTCGGAGTGGGCCCAGGCCCGGCGGTACAGGCCGGTGAGAGACTCACGTGATTCCTCGGGGAACGCGAACATGTCCGACATCGGGTCGGATTCGTCCCAGGGCAGCGGGTCGGCGCTGGGACGGCCGAAGGTGTCGCCGAAGTAGCCGAGCTCGACCGCGGTCACGTGCTTGACCAGGCCGAGCAGGTTAGTGCCGGACGGCACCAGCGGGCGGCGGACGTCGTACTCGGACAGTCCCTCGAGCTTCCAGAGCAGCGCGTCGCGGGCGTCCTGCAGGTAACGGTGCAGATCGGCTTTGCCGTCGGAATCGAGCATGCGGACATCCTGTCAGCCGGGTACGACAAGGAGAATGAAGCCATGGTCGACTTTGCGAGGGGGGCTCCGACAAAAGGCTCGCTGGATGTCACGTGGAACCACGGAACGCCCGGCCGGCGAGGAGACCGCGAGCCGAAGATCCAGGTCCACTACTTCGACGAGCACACCGTCATCCTGCGGCAGAGTAAGTCGGTCAGCTACGAGGCGCCGTTCCTGTACCTGCTGTTCGGGAACGACCGGGCCCTGCTGCTGGACACCGGCGCGACCGCCGATCCCGAGCGGTTCCCGTTGCGCGAGAAGGTCGACCGGCTCGTCTCGACATGGCTGGCCAAGTACCCGCGCGAGGGGTACGAGCTGGTGGTCGCGCACACCCACGGGCACGGCGACCACGTGGCCGCGGACGGCCAGTTCGCCGGGCGGGCCGGCACCACGGTGGTCGCGAAGGAGGTGGACGCGGTGCGGTCGTTCTTCGGGTTCGGCGACGGCTGGCCGGACCGGACCGTCTCCTTCGACCTGGGCGGGCGGGTGCTGGAGGTGCTGGGCTCGCCGGGTCACCACCGGGCGGCGATCACCGTCTACGACCCGTGGACCGCCATCTTGCTCACCGGGGACACCGTCTATCCCGGGCGGCTGTACGTGTCCGACCGCGCCGCGTTCGTGGCCACGATGAACCGCATGGTCGCCTTCGCCGGAACCCGGCCGGTGACCCACGTGCTCGGCTGCCACGTGGAGATGACCGGTCACCCGGGCCGCGACTTCCCGCTCGGCGCCACCTACCAGCCCGGCGAGCGCGCGCTGCAGATGACCCCGGTCCAGCTGGCCGCCGTCCGGGACGCGGCCGCGGCCGTGGCCGGACAGCGCGGCGCGCACCGGTTCGACGACTTCATCATCTACAACGAGCCGCGCCGCAGCGACCAGCTTAAGCTGCTGGTCACCGGCCTGGCGTACCGGCTGCGGCCCGGCCGGTCATAGCCGGGGGTCGACCGGCTCGGACTCTAGGGCCAGCACGGCGAAGACGCACTCGTGCACCCGCCACAGCGGCTCGCCGCGGGCCACCCGGTCCAGCGCCTCCAGGCCGAGGGCGTACTCGCGCAGGGCGAGCGAGCGCTTGTGGCTGAGCGCGCGCTGGCGCAGCCGGTCCAGGTGGCCCGGCTCGGTGTAGTCCGGGCCGTAGATGAGCCGCAGGTACTCCCGGCCGCGGACCTTCAGGCCCGGCTGGACCAGTCCCTTGGGCCCGCGAGTGAGGTTCGCGGCGGGCTTGACCACCATGCCCTCTCCCCCGGCGGCGGTCAGGTCCTCCCACCACCGGGTGGCCTCGGCGACCGAGGCGGGATCGCCGGTGTCGACGGCGAGCCGGCGGGTGGGGGCGATCAGGTCGGGGGCGGCGGCGGCCAGCCGGTCGGCGATGTCCAGGTGCCAGGAGTGCGGGCGCTCGTGGTGGACGGCGCCCTCGGAGGCGAGCAGCTGGAACGGGGCGACGCGCACGCCGGACAGGCCGTCGGTGGACCAGCAGTAGCGCAGGTAGGCGGCGGTGAAGGCGTCGGCGTTGGTCATCCGGGCGCGGGTCCGGTCCGCCAGGGCGTGCAGCGCTGGGCCGTCGGCGGGCAGCGGGCGGTCCGCGGCCTGCTCCAGCACGGAGACGGCGGCGGGCAGCGAGGCTCGGGCGGCGGCCCCGACCGCCGCGTACTGGTCGCGGAGCAGCTGGCCGGCCTTGGCGTTCCAGGGCAGCAGTTCGGCGTCGAGGAGCAGCCAGAGCGTGTCCAGCTCGCTGAACAGCCCGGCCTGCTCCGCCGCCGAACGGACCCGGTCGGCCAGGTCCGCGATCAGCGTAGCGGGGAAGAACGGGCGGCCGGTCCGGGTCCAGATGGCGCCGCAGGCATCGCCGGGCGGGACGGCGAAGCGGGCCTGGGCGGCGGCGGGGGTGCGGCAGATCAGGAGGACCGCGCGGGAGCCCATGTGCTTTTCCTCGCACAGCACGTCGGTCACGCCGTCGGAGTGGTAGGCGGAGAACGCCTGCTCGGGGTGCTCGAGCAGGCCTTCCATGGCGGACGTGGCCACGGGGCTCATGGTCGGCGGCAGGTACAGCAGCCAGCGGGGATCGAGGGCGAACCGGCTCATCACCTCTAGCGCGGCCGCGGCGTGCGCCTCGCGGACCCCGACCCGCGGCACGTAGCCGGTCTCGATGACCCGGGACCCGGACACATCCTCGATGTTCAGCACGTCTGGCTCCCGGCGAGCGGGACCGCCCGGGCCCGCAGGGCCCCAGGAGGCAGGGCCGGACGGCGCGGAGACCGGGAAGGGCTTGGCCGGGGGATGGTAGACGCGGGTGGCGGGGACTGAGACCACGGTCCGTTCGGGATAATTCAAGGCGGTCAGACGGCCACCGAAGACACAACCCGTATC
>Ga0210386_10002415_pt1 | contig 16163 bp, 10 predicted proteins | sample IncBWH32OmetaG_FD_160091 | JGI IMG/M metagenome (GOLD analysis project Ga0210386, IMG submission 160091) | Forest soil microbial communities from Barre Woods Harvard Forest LTER site, Petersham, Massachusetts, United States - Inc-BW-H-32-O ... | reverse complement strand
TTCGGCGATCATCCAGAGACGGCAGTGAGCCGGATGCGCTGGGCCCGCGGCATGACAAGGGCAGCGTTCGCGGAGTCGCCGGTAACGATGCGTGAAGCGAGGCGACCGGTATGACCGCGACCATCAATGACTCCTCGCCGGGGGCGGCCGGGCCGGCGCGGGCGCCGGCGCGTTCAGCCAGCGATGAGGCGATGAGGGGGCGTGACGCGGAGCAGCAGGCAGTCCGTGGGCTGCTGCGCCGCGCTCGGCAGGGGCTTGGCGGTGTCGTGCTGGTGGAAGGAGAGCCGGGCATCGGTAAGTCCATGCTGCTCCGCGAGGCCACCGACGTGGCGGCGACAGAAGGATTCTCGCTCGCCGCGGGAGCAGCGGACCAGCTCGGCCAAGCGATTCCGTTCTTCGCGCTGCGCGCGGCCCTGGGCGTGCCATTTGCCAGGCTCGCCGATGACTCGCATGATCGCGACCTGCCGGGCGCGGCCGCGTGGTGGATCAGCCAGATGCGAGCACACCTGGAACAGCGGGCCGACAGCAATCCGGTCCTGGTGTGCCTGGATGACCTGCACTGGGGAAGCCGAGGGACGCTGGCCGCACTGCGGACGTTGCCCAGGGAGCTGAAGCGCCACCCGGTCGCGTGGCTCTTCGCCAGGTCCGACACACCGCACCACGACACCGACTACTTGTTCAGCTTCCTGGAAGAGGACGGTGCCGCTCGTATCACCTTGGGCCCACTCGGTGACGACACGGTCGCGTCCCTGCTGGCCGAGGCGTTCGGCGCGCCGCCGGACCAAGCCTTGCTCGCGCTCGCTCGCGGCGCCGCGGGGAATCCCTCACTGCTTACCGAGTTGATCCGTGGCCTGGGCGACGACAACGCGGTGCAGGTCGTCGACGGTGTTGCCGCGCTCGTTTCCACTCAGCTTCCGCGGCGGATGCATCGTGTCGGTAAGCAAAGGCTGGACGGCCTTGGCCAACGGGCCAGGCACATGCTGGTGACGGCGACTGTGCTTGGCCCGTCGTTCCGCCTGGAAGACGCGGCCGAGATGCTCGGAGAAACGCCGACCGCGCTGCTTCCCGCGGTCGAGGAGGCGATGGGCGCGGGAATCATGACCGCCGCCGAGAACTCGTTCTCGTTCAGGCACCCGCTCCTGCGCCGCGCTGTCGGTGAGATGATCCCGCTGCCTGCGCGCAACGCGCTGCACCGTCAGTACGGGCAGATCCTGCTCAGCCGGGGCGAATCGACCGAGCTGGCCGCCCGTCACCTGCTCCAGGCCGCGCATCCGGATGACCCCGCCTCGCTGGCCGATCTTGACACCGCCGCGTCGCGGGCGCTTCGTTCGGATCCGCAAACCGCGGCCGACCTGGCGCTGCGCGCGCTGGAACTGACGCCGCCGACCGCTTCGGGCGCGGTGGAACGCTCGGTGGCAGCCGCCGAAGCCATGGCCGCGGCCGGCCGGCTCGGCCAGGCCGCCAGGATCGCCCGTGACATGCTGGCCAAGCCGCTGCCGCCCGCGGCCGAGGCCCGGCTGCGCTGCGCTCTGTCGGCGGTCCTGTGCGCCGGCGGTCAGGCCAGTGACGCCCGCGCCGAAGCCCGGCTGGTACTAGCACAGCCGCAGCTGCCTGAGAGTCTGCGGGACCGGGCGCTGACCGCGCAGCTGCAGGCTCTGGCCGGGCTGCACGACGAGGACGGCGGACTCGTGGCCGACGCCATCCGGGCCGCCCCCGGCCAGCACGACAGCCACGCCGTCTTGGCGGCCCAGCTCACCAGCGCGGTCATGGCCTGGGACAGGGGCGAGATAGCGGCGGGGCTCGAGCTGTTCCACGACGCGGCCCGCCACGGCGGCGGGGTCTCCCCTGACGCCCGCGATGTCCAGCCGCTGCTCGCGCTGGCCGCCGCGCTCATCGACCTGCGCCAGCTCGAAGAGGCAGAGAACATCCTTCAGGCCGCCGACAACCAGGCGCTGCCCGGCATCCCGGCCCGGGCGGCGCTGGACATCCTGCGGGCGCGCATCCACCTGGCCAACGGGCGCCTCGCCGACGCCGACGCCGAGGGCCTGTCGGCCCTGGCCACAGCGGAGACCATCGGGGCGCACGGGTACGTTTCGACCGCACGCTGCGTTCTCGCCGTGACCGCGCTGCGCCGCGGCGACCTCGCGACCGCGGCTGGCCACATCGCCAGTCGCCCTGTCTCGGCGCGACATTTCCCCGGCCTCTACGCACCCATCGAAACCGCCGTGGCCGAAGCCCTGGTCAGCGAGGCCCGCGCCGGCCCGGCCGCCGCCATGGGCCGCATCCGCCAGGTCTTCGCCGATCTGCCCGCGCACCGAGGATCGCTTCTCGGCGACCCGGCCATAGCCGCATGGGTGGTGCGCACCGCGCTTGCCGCGGGCGACGATGAGTCGGCACTGTCCGCCGCCAGCGCCGCCGAGGGCCTTGCCCGCGACAATGACGGATTCCCGGCCCTCACCGCCGCCGCCGCGCACAGCCTGGGCCTCGTCGGGCAGGACTTCGTTCTCCTGGCCCAGGCCGCCGCGGAGTACACCGATCCGTGGGCCCGGGCTTCCGCGGCCGAAGATGCCGGCGTCCTGCAGGCGAGGCGGTCGGAGCGGGAACCGGCGATCCGCCATCTCACCCAGGCCATACAGGCCTACCAGCAGGTCGGCGCGACCGCCGACGCCGCCCGTGTGCGCGGACGGCTCCGCTTGCTCGGCGTGCGGCGCCGACATTGGTCACTGTCCGCAAATAAGCCCGTTTCTGGGTGGAAAAGCCTGACCGATACCGAACGCATGGCGTCCGAACTCGTGGCCCAGGGACTGAACAATCGGCAAGTCGCCGACCAGATGTATATCAGCGTGAACACGGTGGCATTCCACATGCGTCAGATATTCCGCAAGCTCGACATCGGTTCCCGCGTTGAACTCGCCCGCATCGTCATGCTGCAAGCCCCGTAGGCCCGCCACCAGCGAGGAGGCTGCTGGCGGGCGGGAGACGCCCCCCTTCGTTCGGATAAATGAGATTTTTCCGAACGAAAGGTGGTGACTGTCCTATTCTTCACTTTTCCGCCTGGGCATGTGCTGCCTGGTCCGTTATGCTGCCGTGAAATGAGTCCACTAAACGGTCAGGCGTACATTGATCGAGGTGGCGGGATGAATGACCGGTCGGGAAAGCCCGTCGGCACACTGGTAAACCGGGTCAGCGAACGGGCCGCACTCGACCACCTTGCCAGCGCCGTACGGGTCGGCGAGAGCCGGGTCCTGGTGCTGCGCGGCGATCCGGGAGTGGGTAAGACAGAGCTGCTGTCGTACCTGAACAAGATGGCCGCGGACTGCCGGGTGATCCAGGCGGCGGGCGTCCAGTCAGAGATGGAGCTGGCCTATGCCGGGCTGCACCAGTTGCTCGCTCCGATGCTGGATCACTTGGAAAACCTGCCGGCACCACAGCGAAACGCGTTGGCGACCGCGTTTGGAATCAGCGCCGGACCAGTGCCAGACCGGTTCCTGATCGGCGTGGCCGTGCTCGGGCTGGTGTCTGAGGTAGCCGGCAATCAGCCGCTGGTCTGCCTCGTGGACGACGCCCAGTGGCTGGACCGGGCCTCCGCGCAGATACTCGGTTTCGTCGCCCGCCGTCTGGCGGCTGATCCGGTCGCGCTGGTCTTCGCGGCGCGGGTTCCGGGCGAGGAACTGGCGGGGTTGCCGGAGATGCCGGTGGACGGGCTGCTCGGGAACGCCGCGCAAGTGCTGCTGAAATCAGTGGTGCCAGGGGTGCTTGACGAACGGGTGCGGGACCAGATCATCGCGGAAACTCATGGCAATCCGCTCGCGCTGCTTGAGCTGACCGGCGGCCTTTCCGCGGACCAGCTGGCGGGTGGGTTCGGCCTGGCCGGCGCCGGGCCGCTTGAGGGCAGGATCGAAGAGAGTTTCCGCCGTCGCCTGGATGCTTTGCCTGCCCAGACCCGCAGGCTTCTGCAGCTGGCCGCGGCAGATCCTACCGGCGATCCGTCGCTGGTATGGCGCGCGGGGGAGCGGCTTGGCATCCCGGTCCAGGCCGCGGCACCGGCGGCGGAGGCGGCGCTCGCGGAGTTCGGCGCGCGGATACGGTTCAGGCACCCGCTGGTCCGCTCGGCGACCTACCGGACGGCGTCGCTGCCGGAGCGGCAGGAAGTCCACCGGGCGCTGGCCGAGGTGACCGATCCGGTGACCGACCCTGACCGTCGGGCCTGGCACCGCGCGCAGGCCGCGGCGGAACCCGACGAGGACGTCGCCGCCGAGCTTGAACGCTCGGCCGGCCGGGCACAGGCACGCGGCGGGCTTGCTGCCGCGGCCGCGTTCCTTGAGCGGGCGACGATGCTGACGCCCGATCCGGTCAAGCGAGCCGGCCGAGCGCTGCTCGCCGCGCGGGCCAAGATCCAGGCTGGAGCCTTGGACGCGGTGCCTGACCTGCTCGCCGCGGCGGAGTCGGCGCCGATCGGCGAGCCGCAGCAAGCCCAGGCCGACCTGGTGCGGGCACAGCTCGCCTTCGCCGAACGCCGGGGCAGCGACGCGTCGCCGCTGCTGCTGAAGGCAGCCAAGCGGCTCGAGTCGAGCGACGTCGGTCTTGCCCGCTCGGTCTACATGGACGCGCTGATCGCCGCCGTCTTCGCCGGCCGTCTGGCAGGCCCTGGCGGCTCGCTGGTCGATGTGGCGCGCGCGGCTGGTGCGGCGCCTTCGCCGGTCCCGCCCCGCGCGGCCGATCTGCTTCTCGATGGCCTGGCGGCGCACCTTAACCAGGGCTACGCGGCCGCCGTGCCGATGCTCAGGAACGCCCTGCGATCGTTCGGCGACGGCAGCGCCCCCGGCATGCAGCCGTTGTGGCTTTCACTGGCGTTTGTCGCGGCCGAGCACATCTGGGATGACGAGGCCACCATCAAGCTCGCCGAGCAGTGGGCCACGCTCACTCGCCAGACCGGGGCGCTCAGCGATCTTCCCCTTGCCCTCTTCGCCCGCGTCTACGCGCACATCGTGGCCGGCGAACTGGCCGCGGCCACGTCCGTGGCGGAGGAAATGCAGGCCGCCATCGAGGCAACGAGGACCAACGTCGCACCGTTCGGTGCCCTTGGATTGGCCGCGGTGCGGGGCAGCGAAGCGGAGGTGTCCGCGCTGGTGGATGCCACGCTGGATTACGCGTCGCTGTCCGGGGAGGGACTCGCGATCTCGGCGGCCGGGTGGGCCAGTGCGGTGCTCAACAACGGCCTTGGCCGCTACAAGGCGGCGCTGACCGCGGCCCAGCGGTCCAGCGAGATCGCGTACGAGCTCGGCTATTCGAATTGGGCTACGGTCGAACTCGTCGAGGCGGCCGCACTCAGCGGGGCAAGCGACGCGGCGGCCGGCGCCTATCGCCAGCTGGCCGAACAGGCCGAGGCCGCCGGCACCGACTGGATACTCGGCCTCCAAGCGCGTTCACGCGCGCTGCTGAGCAAGGGCGCGGAAGCCGAGCGCCTCCATCGCGAGGCCATCGAGCGGCTCGAGCGCACTCGCGCCCGCCCGGACCTGGCTCGCGCCCACCTGCTCTGCGGTGAATGGCTCCGTCGCGAGCGCCGCCCCGCCGAGGCGCGCGAGCAGTTGCGCACCGCCTGCCAGATGCTGGACGAAATGGGCATGGCGGCGTTCGCCGAGCGGGCCCGCCGTGAGCTGCGGGCCACCGGCGACGCGGTGGCGACGCGGACCGTCCTGGTCACCCGCGGCACCGCACTGACCAGCCAGGAGGATCAGGTCGCGCGGCTGGCCAGGGACGGCTTGTCCAATCCGGAGATCGCGGAGCGGCTGTTCATCAGCGTCAGGACAGTGCAGTACCACCTGAGCAAAGTGTTCACCAAGCTCGGCATCAGATCACGGGCGGAGCTCTACCGGGTACTGCCCAGCGACCAGGACCTGGCCCGGAATGTCAGTCACTCGGTCCTGGCGCGGGCTAACGGCTGACTGCCAGTCAGTGCGGCTGGTAGGCGAGGTCGGCCCCGGTGAGGCCTTCGAGCGCGGAGCCAAGCTGATACGCCTCGGCCATCCGGCGGCTGAGGCGCTGGCGCACTGTGATGGCCAGGTAGCGGGTCAGCAGCTGCGGCTTAGCGGCCAGGCTCTCGGCAAGTTCCCTGGCGCGCGGCAGCACCTGGTCCAGGGGCAGCACCTCGGCGACCGCGCCCCACTGCTCGGCCTGCTGGGCGGTGAACGAGCCCTGGGTCAAGGTGAGATAGCGGGCCCGGTTGAGGCCGATGACTTCCTCCCATGTGAGGTAGATGCCGTCCCCTGGCACGAGGCCGAACGTCAGGTGCGGGAAGTCGGTGAAGACGGTGGTCTCCGCGGCGATGACGATGTCGGCGACCAGGACGTACTCGCAGTGCACCGTGGCCGGGCCGTTAACCGCGGCCACGATCGGCATCTCGAGGTCGACCAGCCGCTGCATCACCCGGCGCCCCTCGGCCGTAGTTTTGTCCCAGACCGCCGGCTTGGTGGGGTCGTCCAGGCTCGGCCCGTCGATGTCCGTCATGAACCGGTCGCCGCTGCCGGTCAGCACCAGGACCCGGTTGTCGCGGTCCTGGCCGATCTCATACAGCGCCCGGGGCAGGTCCGCGTGCATGTGCCCGGTGAACGTCGCGGGCCCGCCGTCGGTGTGGAACCTGAACGTGAGCACCCCGGAGGGCGTCCGGGTGAATTCAAAGTTCTTGAACGCGGTGAAATACGAAGGCTCGGTTACTGACATGTGGGAACTCCTCTGCAGGTAGGGATGACTTGCGGTTAACCGCGTCACGCGTAGAGCGTGGCGACGCTCTCGTGCATCTTCCGCGGCAGGGGCGGTGCCGCGTACTTGTCGGTGACGACTTCGATGTACGAGCCCGAGCCGTTCTGGCTTGCCTCCTTCAGCGCCTCGTCAAGCTCACCGCAGGTGGTGACGCGGGCAGTGAACCAGCCGTCGCAGCCGAGCGCGTGGGGCAGCTCGGAGTAGTGCCATGTGGCCAGGTCGTTGTAGGCGATGTTGGGGTCCTTGCCAAGGAGCCGCTCGATCAGGTAGCCGGAGTTGTTGAGTACGAAGACGACGGGCTTCAGCCCGCGCCGGCCCATCTGGCTTATCTCCTGAGCGGTGAGCTGGTGGGATCCCTCTCCGGTGACGAGGACGACGCGGCGGTCAGGAGCGGCGACGGCGGCGCCGAATGCGGCCGGGGTAGCCCAGCCGATCGCGCCCCACAGGGTCTGGTTGTGGAAGGTCGCGCCCTTGGGCATCGGGGCGAAGGCCAGACCCATCGAGGATGTCCCGGTCTCTGTCACGACGATGTCGTCTGGCCGCAGGAACTCGGCCCAGCGCGGGTACAGCGCGTCGGCGGTGATTGCGTCGCCGCCGCGGCCGGTCACCGGCCCGAGCGAGGCCGGCTGCAGTGAGGTCTCCCTGTCGCGCCGCTTCACCCGGCTGGCGAGCGAGCTGAGGACATCACCCATCTCGACGTCGTGGAACTCCTGCTGCCCGACACTGGTGTAGTGATGCCTGACGGCGATCGTCTTCGCTGGGTTCAGGCGCGCGGTGAACGCGCCGGTGTTGAAGTCGGTCATGACCGTCCCCACGGTCACCACCTGGTCGCAGGACTCGACGTACGCGCGCACGTCAGGGTTCATCAGCCTGCCGTCGTACATCCCGATGAACGCCGGCTGCTGCTCCTCAAGGACCGACTTGTCGCCGAACATCGTCGCGAACGGCAGGCCGCTCGCGTCGACGAAGGCCTGCAGCTGTGCCTGCAGGCCGGCGCGCTTGGCCAGCCATCCCGCCAGGACGCATGCGGTGCCTGCGCTGTCCAGGGCGGACACGATCGCCTCGGTCGCGGCCTTGATGCTCTCCGGATTGCTGCGCGGCGGGTCGAGACGCTGTGCGGACCCGAGGACTTCCCTGTCCGCGACATCCGTCGGGATCGCCATGTAGACGGGCCGCCGGTGGTAAAGCATCGCGGCGATCAGCCGCTCGGTCTCGTAAGCGGCGTTCTGCGGGCTGGCTATCGCCCGCGCGCAGGTGACGGGACGCGCCATCTTCGAGAAGAAGTCGAATTCGCCATTTCCCAGCGTGTGGTGGACCAGTTCACGCTTGTGCTGTGCGGCCGTCGCCGGCATGCCGACCAGGTGGAAGACGGGGACGTTCTCCGCGTAGGCCCCGCCGACGGCGCTGATCGCGCTCAGCTCCCCGACGCCGTACGTGGTGCTGACACAGCCGACACCGTGAATGCGCGCGTACCCGTCGGCAGCGTAACCCGCATTTAGCTCGTTGCAGCATCCGATGTAGTTGATGCTCGGATACTGGACGATAGCGTCGTGAATAGGAAAGGCGAAATCGCCCGCGACGGCGAAGACGTCATCTATCCCGATGTCCTTTAGTCGCCCGAGCACGTGCTCTATTACTGTCCTTGGCATCTGCTGACCTCTCTTGCCGATCACTGTTCTCGTATGGAGACGGCGACTCCACACGGGTGTGCGATGGCTTCACCTTCACGGCTTCGTCAGCGGCCAACATCGTCAAAGTTGATAGGCCGGCACACCAGAGTCCCCGAGGATGACCGAAGAAACCGGTTCTAAGGTGTCGATGACGGGCAAGCTGAACGACAGTGGCCCCGCGCTGATGCGAGTTGGCCCAGAACACGGTGACGAAATGGGGCAACCGGGAGGTATGCCATGAACCCTCGGATACCGGACATTGCCGACCTTGGCTTTAAGGTCGGCGACCACGTTTGCGGCTTCTATACCGAGGGCGGCACTTCCCTGGACGATATCGTGGTGCGCTACGTCTCCCAGGGACTGCAGTCGGGGGACAAATGCTACTGCTTCCTCGACAATACGCCCTTGCCCTCGGTGCGAGCACGTATTCCGCTACAGCTCTTGAAGCGGGAGAATACCCTGCAATTCGTGCAGGCGGACGAGGCGTACGTGCCCGACGGGAGCTTCTCCAAGGACGCGCGCATGCGCGGGCTTGAGGGGTTGGTGCAGGGCGCGCTGTCCGAAGGGTATGAGCGGGTCTGGTGCCTCGGCGAGACGTCGTTCCTTGTCAGGAACGCGGTCGACATGAAGGCGTGGTTCGCTTATGAGGCGGAACTGAATGAGTTCGCACCGCGCTATCCGCAACTCATTATCTGCCTGTATAATCTCGACCGTTTTGACGGGGAAACAGTCATGAACGTGCTCGAGACCCATCGCCGGGTCTTCGTCAACGGAATAGTCATCCCGAATCCCTACTACATCGCCGCGAACCAGTTCCCTGGCGGCCAGTGACAGCGGTCAAGGGCGGCGCATCGGGCACCGACGACCTGGAACTGCCTCCCCGGGCGGGGCTGCCAGGGGCTAACGCGGTCTTCGCCCTGTCGCTGATCCTGACCCAGGTGTCTTCGCCTCACCAGGTCATGCGCCTGGTGACCACCGCGGTGCCGTCGGTCGTGCGGATCAGGAAGGTACTGGTCTGGCATCCAAGCAGGGCGGGAGAGTACTACGAGCGCGCACCAGACAACATCGGCGGCGCGCTGGCCGGGCTCATGGCGCCCAGCCAGCTTGAGATGGGCGACTGTTCCTCGTGGTGGGCGTTTCCGCTCGGGCCGCCGTCAGGGGATAACTCGATCTTCCTGGTGACCGTCGGCCCCAAGCCCCCGTCCGAAGAGGAAACATTCCTGCTCTCGGTGCTCGCGCAACTGTGCGGTACCGTGATCGCCAAGCTGGAGCTGATCGCCGCTGAGCGGGCGAGCAATCAGCGGGTCGCCGCTCTCAACGCCCAGCTCGAGTCGACGGTCTCGACTCTGACGAAGATCATGGAGACCCATCGGCGGCTGAACGAGATCGTTGCCACCGGCGGGGAGATGGGCATTGCCATGACCCTGCACCGGCTCACCGCGTTCCCGGTTCTCATCCAGGATGTACACGGAAATATCCGCGCCTGCGTCGGTGAGGCTCTCGATGGTCAGTCCGGTAAAGAGCCGCCCGCCAGGCGACGCGAGCTCATCCGCCGCCTGCGGGTGGCGCACCGCGCGGTTTACCACCGCCAGGCCTGGATGGTCCTGGCCAACCCGCGCGCCGACGTCGTCGGCGTCATCGCGCTCATCGACCCCGCGCACACCGCGAGCGAGACCGATCTGGCGGCGCTTGAGTACGCCGCGACCGTGCTCAGCGTGGAACTGGCCCACTTGCAGAGCATCGCCGAGGCGGAACTGCGCAGCCAGCGTGACTTCGCGGAAGAACTCCTCGCGGGCGCGGATGAGTCGGCGGTCAAGGCATCCGCGCACGTTCTCGGGTACGATCCGCAGCGCCCGCACCGGGTCATCATCGCCGCCGGGCCGTCGCGGGGCGGGCTCGACGAGCAGTTTTTCCACGCCGTGGTCCGGCACGCGCGCGGGCTCGATGTCGGCTCGCTGGTCGTCGCCAGGACCGACTACGTGGTGATCATCGCCAACCGTGAGGCCGACTTGGCCAGACTGCAGGCGTCCATCGCCGGCGATCTCCCAAACCGCACCTGCCGGCTAGCGGTGGGATCTTCCTACCCTGACGCCTGGCACGTCGCGGCGAGCTACCGGGAGGCACAGTTCGTCGCGAGCCTGGCCTCGTCGGCGCTGAGCAATCCCGCCGTACCAGTGCTGCACTTCGACGCCCTCGGCGTATACCGGATGCTCTCGTCGGTTACCGACCCCGCCGGAATCGAAGCATTCATGAACCAGCAGCTCGGCCCGCTGATCGAGTACGACAGGCAGCACCACGCCAGCCTGGTGCTCACGCTCGCGCGGTACTTCGAGAGCGGCTGCAATTACGACGGGGCGGCGGCCGCACTGTCGGTCCACCGGAGCACACTCAAGTACCGCCTGAAGCGGATCAGGGACCTGCTCGGCCGGGACCCGAACGATGGCTCGGCCCGGCTGGACCTCCACCTGGCCACCACGGTCTGGCTTACGCTCGACAGCCTTCGTTGGTCAGAAACGACAAATCAGCGGCTGGACTTAGACCGGCATGGCTAACGACTGGGCGCGGCCGCGGCACGAGAGTTGACCAAAGCGCTGCCGACAACAGTCCAGGGAGATGCGCCGTGGCCGACCTCAGTACGGTGGAAGTCCTGCCGCCGGCGAAGACCGCCGGGCGGCGTGCGCCTGCCCTGTCTCTTCCCGGCGGGCCCACGCGCGCGCTCCGGCCAGCGCTGAGGGGCAGGAACGAGGAGTTGAGCCGGCTCGGCGCGTTCATCGACGGTGTCCGGGGCGGCCAGAGCCAGGTGCTGGTACTGCGCGGTGAGCTCGGGATCGGCAAGACGGCGCTGCTCGACCACCTGGCCGCGCGGGCGTCGCGATGCCGGGTGGTGCGCGCCGCGGGTGTGCAGTCGGAGATGGAGCTGGCGTTCGCCACTTTGCACCAGGCGTGCGCGCCGATGCTGGTCCACGCCGGGCGCCTGCCGGCGCCGCAGCGTGAGGCGCTCAAGATCGCGTTCGGCATCAGCGCCGGGCCGGCCCCTGACCGCTTCCTGATCGGCCTGGCCGTGCTCGCCCTGCTGTCCGAGGTGGCCGGAGAACGGCCGCTGCTCTTCGTTGTCGATGACGCGCAGTGGCTTGACCGGGCTTCGGCGCAGGCGCTGGGGTTCGTGGCGCGGCGCCTGGCGGCCGAGCCGGTCGGCATGGTGTTCGCCTCCCGCGATCCTGGCGTCGAACTTGCCGGGCTGCCTGAGCTGGCCGTAACGGGCCTCCCAGAGGGTGATGCGCGCGCGCTGCTTGAGTCGGTGCTGGCTGGACCACTGGACGCGCGGGTCAGGGATCGGATCATCGCCGAGGCGCGTGGTAATCCACTGGCGTTGCTAGAGTTTCCGCGGGGCCTGACGCCGGCCCGGCTGGCGGGCGGATTCGGGCCGCTCGGCGCGTTGCCGCTCGAGGGCCAGATCGCGGAGAGCTTCCGGCGGCGGTTCGAGGCTCTGCCTGACCCGACCCGGCGGCTGCTGGGCCTCGCGGCGGCCGACCCGTCCGGCGACCCGCTCCTGGTGTGGCGGGCGGCCCGGCGTCTGGGGATCCCGGTCGCCGCGGCGACGCCGGCGGTGGAGGCGGGGCTGGTGGAATTCGGCGCACGGGTGAAGTTCCGGCACCCGCTGATGCGCCCGGCCGCGTACAGGTCGGCGTCAGTGCGGGAACGACAGGCCGCGCACCGCGCGCTCGCGGAGGCTACCGATCCTCACCTCGACCCTGACCGCCGTGCCTGGCATCGCGCTCAAGCCGCGCCAGGCCCTGATGAAGAGATTGCCGTTGAGCTCGAGCGCTCGGCTCGCCGGGCGCAGGCTCGCGGCGGACTGGCCGCGGCGGCTGCGTTCCTTGAGCGCGCGGCGATGCTGACGCACGAACCCGCCCGCCGGGCGCAGCGGCTGCTCGCGGCCGCACGCGTCAAGCGTGAGGTTGGCGCGCTGGATGAGGCGCTTGAACTGCTGGTCGCGGTCGAAGCCGGTCCGCTGGACCAGCTGCGAGCCGCCGAGGTGGAACGCCTGCGCGGCCAGATCGTTTTTGACCAGTGCTCCGGCACCGACACAGCTCGGTCACTGCTGCTCCGCGCGGCACGCCGCCTTGAGCCGCTGAGCCCCGCCCAGGCGCGGGAGACGCACCTGGAAGCGCTGCTGGCCGCGATCTGCGCCGGTGATGCCCGCATCACCGGCGGCGTCCGAGTGGCGGCCGAGGCGGCTCGAGCCGCTCCGCCCGCCCCTGATCCGCCCCGTGCGGCCGACGTGCTCCTCGACGCCGTTGCGCTTCGGTTCACCGACGGGATCGCTACCGCGGCCCCGCGCCTCGCCCTGGCGGTCGGGCTCCTTCTCACCCCGGAGCCCGGCGCCGACGAAGCCGACCGCCAGTCCTGGGTCGTAGCCGCGAGAGTCGGCAGTACTACCGCGCTTGAGCTGTGGGACTTCGAGTCCTGGCAGGCTTTGGCCGCCGGCTCGGTCAAGCTCGCGCGGGACGCGGGCGCGCTCGTACACCTGAAGTTCGCGCTGACCGCGCACGTCACCGCCGACATGCTGGCGGGCGACCTCGCCACGGCGGCACAGCTGGTTGACGAGGACCGGCTGATCGCGGAGGCGACCGGGACGCAGCCAACCGGGTATCCCGCAATGGTGCTCGCGGCTTGGCGCGGGCAGGAGGCCACGGCCAGTGACCTGATCGAAACCGTGGTCAAGGACGCGGCCGCAAGCGGTCTCGGCCGGCTGGTCAACGCCGGCGACTACGCAAGCTCTGTGCTGTACAACGGCCTTGGGCGCTGCGACGCGGCGCGCGATGCCGCACGGCGCGCGTTCGGCCGGGACCTTCCGGGGTTCGGGCCGCTTGTCGTGCCCGAGCTGGCCGAGGCGGCGGCCAGAACCGGCGACACGGAACTGGTCCGCGCCGCGCTGGAGTGGCTGGTCGTACGCACCCGGGTCACCCCGACCGAGTGGGCTCTCGGCATCGAGGCGCAGGTTCGCGCATTGCTGAGCGAGCGCGAGGACGCTGAGAGTCATTACCTGGAGTCGATCGAGAGGCTCAGCCGCACCCGGGCTCGGGCCCAGCTGGCCCGGGCGCACCTGCTGTACGGCGAGTGGCTGCGGCGCGAGCGCCGTCCTGGTGCGGCGCGCGAGCACCTGCGGACCGCACACCAGACGCTGCGGGCGATGGGCATCGGCGCGTTTGCCGAGCGGGCCAGGCGCGAGCTTGCCGCCGCCGGCGAGGCCGCCGAGAAGCGCACCGTCCAGCAGGCCATGCCGCTTACCGCGCAGGAGGCCCAGGTCGCGCGGCTGGCCCTGGATGGGCTGTCCAACTCTGAGATCGGCGCCCGGCTGTTCATCAGCACGCGCACGGTCCAGTACCACCTGGGCAAGGTGTTCACCAAGCTGGGCATCAGGTCGCGCGGCCAGCTCCACCGGGTCCTGCGGAACCACCACTATTGACGGTGTGGGCGACTAGGGGCGCGGCGAAAGTAGACCCGTACCGCGGGACGAACCGCGGACGGAAAGGAGCTGAGCGGCGATGAGCCCAGCCTCGCGTGGCTTCCGTCACCTGCATCGCCCCCAGGCCGAGGACGAGGGCCGGGTGCCGCCTGGCCAGTATTTGACCGACGGGTTCCCCGTGCTGTCGGCCGGCCCGACACCGCACACCCCGTTGGCGGAATGGACGTTCTCCATCACGCAAGGCGGCCGGACCAGCAAGTCCTGGACCTGGGAGGAATTCCAGGCGCTGCCGAAGGAGACCGTCACCGTCGACATTCACTGCGTCACCCGCTGGTCCAAGCTCGACACCCAGTGGCAGGGAGTGTCGGTCGACACCTTGCTGAACCAGGTCGAGCACGACGCGCCTTACGTGATGGCGTTCTGCGATGGCGGCTACACCACGAACCTGCCCGTCAAAGACATCACGGGCGGCCAGGCGTGGGTGGCCTTCGGTTACGACGGCCGACCGCTGGAATCCGAGCACGGCGGCCCGGCCCGGCTTCTGGTGCCACATCTGTACTTCTGGAAGAGCGCCAAATGGATCCGCGGCCTGGACCTGCGCGACCACGACGACCCGGGCTTCTGGGAGACCTACGGCTATCACATCTATGGGGACCCATGGAAAGAACAGCGGTACGCGGGCGACTGACGTGGCAGACCGCCGCCGTCACCTCCGTTACCCGGGAGACGGCCTCGGTCGTCACTATCAAGCTGGATCCCCGAGGCTGGTCCGGCCACCAGGCCGGGCAGCACCTGGAGATTCGGCTTACCGCGGACGACGGATACCAGGCCGAGCGCCAGTACTCGATCGCCTCGGCACCAGGTGAGCCGCTGGCCATCACGGTGGAGCGGCTCGAAGGCGGCGAGGTCTCGCCCTATCTCACCGAGGAACTCCGCGCCGGAGACGAGCTAGAGCTGCGCGGTCCGATCGGCGGGTACTTCGTGTGGGCACCCGGCGACGGCGGGCCGTTGATGCTGGTGGCCGGCGGGTCGGGCGTCGTTCCGCTGTGGTCCATCCTGCGGCACCGCCGCCGCAGCGGCAGTGACGTCCCCGCACGTCTGCTGTATTCCGCCCGCACCCTGCCCGACGTGATCTACCAGGGCGAACTCGGCCAGCTTGGCCAGCAGGAGGACGGAGTGCAAGTGACCTACGCGCTCACCCGGGGCCATCCGGAGGGATGGACCGGCCACACCGGGCGCATCAGCCGAGCGCTGCTCGCGGACGTCGCCTGGCCCGCCAACACAGGGCCGCTGGCGTACATCTGCGGTCCGACCAGCTTCGTCGAGACCGCCGCGGCAGCGCTGGTCGATCTCGGTTACCCGCCGGAGCGGGTGAAGACCGAGCGGTTTGGGGCGACGGGAGCAACCAGCCCCACCAGGTAAGGCACACGGAAGGAACAAGCATGTCAAACCAAGAAACCCCGTCAATGCAAGCGGCGCCGAAAGCCCAGGCGGCGCAAAGACCCCAGGCCCAGATGATGCCGGGCGGTCATCTCTACATGCAGACGAACGAGGTCAGGAACTGCATCGTCCACTATGACCGCGCCCCGGACGGCACGATTACCGAGGCAGGTCGCATCTTCACTGGCGGCGCCGGTTCCGGGACCTACAAGCCGGTCAGCGGGCAGGAGAGCGCGCCGAACGCCTTCGAGGGCGCCAACAGCGTCATCCTCACCCCTGACCAGCGGTTCCTTTTCGCGACCAACGGCGGCGACAATTCGGTCTCCAGCTTCGCCGTCGGCGTGGACGGCAAGCTCACCCTGCTCGATGCCAAGCGAACAGGGAACGTCGTGGACGGGCGAAGCGGCACCGCCAAGGCGCTGGCGTATTCACCGTCCCACAGCACGCTGTTCGTGCTGCACGCGTTCGGTCCCGACCACGTGCGGCTGATGTCCGTCGACGAGGAGGGCAATCTGACCGCCCGCCCCGAGGGCTACACGGTGAACACGATGGACAAGCCAAAGCGAGTGGCCACGATGGCATCGCTGACCGCTGACGAGAAGTTCCTCGTGGTCGGCACCACATTCGACCAGCCCGCCGCCGCCAACCCCGACGGCTCGCCGATCCTGTGGGCAGAGAGGAACGGCGTCCCGCACTCGATTGCCTCGAACGCGCCCGACCCCGACGGCCTGATCGTGTTCCCGGTGGGCGCCTACGGCACGCTCGGCGAGGCCAAGTTCCAGGACGGCGGCGGCGGCTCCCCGTGGAACGTGCAGTTCCTGCGG
>Ga0210386_10002414_pt1 | contig 16163 bp, 10 predicted proteins | sample IncBWH32OmetaG_FD_160091 | JGI IMG/M metagenome (GOLD analysis project Ga0210386, IMG submission 160091) | Forest soil microbial communities from Barre Woods Harvard Forest LTER site, Petersham, Massachusetts, United States - Inc-BW-H-32-O ... | reverse complement strand
GGCGTTCAACAGCGACTTTCGCGGTTTCCTGTTTGTAGAAGAGCAACCGGGCGTTCGTTTCTTCGGCAACCTCGATTCGAATCGGTGGCAATATAACGTCGCCTATTTCAATTTTTTGGAGAAGAACACCAACAGCGGGCTGAATTCCATGGCGCTGCGGAATCAACAGGTAATCATCGCCAACGCCTATCGTCAGGACTTCTTATTTCAGGGCTACACGGCGCAGCTGAGCGTGCATTACAGCAAGGATGACGCCACCATTCACTATGACGACAACGGTTTTCTGGTTCGTCCGTCTCCCGTCGGTGCCGTGTTTTCGAGCGGAATCATCCGGCCGCACAGCGTACACGCCGCCTATATCGGCTGGACGGGCGACGGCCACATCGGGCCAGTGAATCTGACGCACGCTTTTTATCAGGCGTTCGGCAACGACAGTTTCAATGCCATCGCCGGAAGACCCATCACGATCAACGCGCAGATGGCCGCGCTCGAGCTTTCGTACGACAAGGATTGGTTTCGCATCAAAGGCTCGGCATTTTACGCTTCGGGATCGGCGAACCCGTCGAGCAGCCGCGCGCGCGGGTTCGATTCAATTGACGATTTTCCCGAATTTGCCGGTGGGATCTTCAGCCTGTGGAATCGTGAAAGCATTCGATTGACCGGCTCGGGCGTCGCGCTGAATCCCGGCGATAGCCTTCTTCCCGATCTGCGCTCTAACAAGGACGAAGGTCAAGCCAACTTCGTGAATCCCGGACTCCTTCTGACGAATCTTGGCGCCGAGTTTGATATCACGCCAAAATTGCGCGGCTTCGCCAACGTGAATTACCTGCGGTTTGAACACACCGATGTTCTCGAGCAGATACTTTTCCAATCGCCGATTCGCCACTCGATTGGCTTTGATTCCAGCGTGGGCGTCCGTTACCGGCCGCCCCTAACCGAAAATTTCTCGATCACCGCCGGAGCGGCAACTTTGGTGCCTGGGCAGGGCCTGAAAGATATCTACACAGGTAGAACGTTGTTTTCGCTTTTTACCGATATCCGGTTCCAGTTTTAGGCGAATCAAATGGCTAACGACCTTCATGAACAGGAACGGCTCGGGCGGCGGTGCTGCAGCGCAACGGGGTGTAGTACTGCGTCGGTGTTTTGCCTTTCTGGCCATCGCAACCGTCATTGCTGCCGCGTTCCTGCTCGTGGGCCGCTCTCGCGCGCAGTCCGCAGCGGAACAAGCCAGCTTGCTAAGGCAGAGCCAAGCAGACGTCGATCGCAAAAGCGTGGGATGCGTTTCCTGCCACGTTAAGACCGACGAACCCTCGATGCATTCCACCGGGACGGTCCGTCTCGGATGCCTTGACTGCCACGGCGGGGACGCTACGGTGATTTTGCTCCCGGGCACCAACGCCGGAACGGCTGAGTATGAGCAATTGAAAATTCGCGCGCACCCGCAGCCCGACGATCTCTTGCTGAAAGACGTTTCCGCAAATCCGCAGCGCCTTTACACCAAATGGCTCCGCGAGAATTACGCGTACGTTCGGTTCGTCAACCCGGGTGATTTGCGAGTCGCCGCTGAAACCTGCGGCAGCGCGGGATGCCACGCGTCGGAAGTGCTGAAAGTGAAGACCAGCATGATGACGCACGGCGGCATGTTGTGGGGAGCGGCGCTCTACAACAATGGTTCGTTCCCGCTGAAGAATACGCGTTTCGGCGAAAGCTATTCCGCCGATGGACAGCCTCAAGCGGTTCATACGGTACCGACGCCGACTCCGGACGAAACCCGGCTGAAAGGCGTCGTGACTGAACTCACCCCTCTGGAGCGCTGGGAGATTTCGCAGCCGGGAAATATCTTGCGCGTGTTTGAACGTGGCGCCGGGAAGAAAAGCGAAATCGGCAATCCGGATCGCGAAGAAGAAGCCGGACGTCCGGACGACAAACTTGGCGAGCGGGGATTCGGTACTTTGCTGCGAACGGATCCCGTTTTTCTCGGGCTGCAGAAAACGCGGCTTCTCGATCCTCTACTTTCGTTACCCGGCACAAACGACGAGCCCGGCGATTATCGCGGCAGCGGCTGTACGGGATGCCACGTAGTTTACGCCAACGATCGTTCACAGCAACATTCCGGACCGTACGCGCAATACGGCCATCTCGGCGAAAGTTTTTCTTCTGATCCTACGATTGCGAAGAACGAGTCCGGTCATCCGATTCGACACACTTTCACGCGCGCCATTCCTTCCAGCCAATGCATGATTTGCCATGTCCATCCCGGGACGAACATGGAGACCACGTATTTCGGCTATACGTGGTGGGACAATGAAGCCGATGGCCAAGCAATGTATCCGGGCGAGCAGCACAATCCAACCGATGAAGAGCGATATCAAGTGGCGTTGCGCAACCCAGAAGGTGCGGCCGCGCGCGGACTGTGGTCCGATCCCAAATTTTTGGAAAAGGTCGGCAGCCCGGAGTTCAACGCGAAGCTCAGCGATACCCAATTCGCCGACTTCCATAGCCACGGCTGGATTTTCCGCGCGGTCTACAAACGGGACCGCAAGGGCAATCTGCTCGACGCCAAAAATAAAGTCGTCAATCCCAGCGATCCGGACAAATTCAAGAGGGCCGTTCATCTGGCGGACATCCACATGGAGAAGGGGATGCACTGCGTCGACTGCCATTTCGAACAAGATTCCCACGGAAACGGAAAGCTCTACGCCGAACCTCGCGCTGCCATCGAACTCGATTGCGTGGATTGTCATGGAACCATCGACGCGCGCGCGACGCTGATTTCCTCCGGCCCCGCGTCCCCCGCGGGCGGCACTCATTTCGATGTGTTGCGCACTCCGTGGAACGCTCGCCGTTTCGAATTTCGTGACGGCAGACTTTTTCAGCGCTCCCTGGTTGAACCGGACAAAGAATGGGAAGTTGTGCAAGTTCTGGACACGATCACGCCCGGAAACGCGCACTACAGCGAAAAGTCGCGTTGGGCGAAAACCATTCGTACCGACGGAACGTCGTGGGGCGATGTTCCGAGCGATCCTGCGCAGTTGGCGCACGCAAATAGCCGCATGACTTGCTATGCATGCCACACCTCATGGACGCCCAATTGTTTTGGATGCCATCTTTCCATGATGGCCAATCAACGCAAACCGATGCTGCACAATGAGGGATTGGTGACGCGCAACTGGACCGCTTACGATTTCCAGGTTCTTCGCGACGACGGCTTCATGCTCGGCATAGACGGTACGGTGACCGGGCATCGTATCGCGCCGGTGCGGTCGTCGTGTGCGATTCTCGTCAGTTCGCAAAATCAGAATCGCGACTGGATTTATTACATGCAGCAGACGGTTTCCGCCGAAGGTCTCAGCGGAACTGCGTTCAGCACGTTTGTTCCACATACTGTGCGCGCCAAGGAAACCAAGGCTTGCGACGATTGCCATGTCTCCGATCGCAACGACAACAATGCCTGGATGGCTCAGACGCTGCTGCAGGGCACGAACCTGCTGAATTTCATGGGGCGTTATATTTATGTCGCCGACGGCGCGAAGGGATTTGATGCGGTGGCCGTCGCCGAACACGATGAGCCGCCCGCGATCATCGGCAGCGACCTGCATCGCATGGCGTATCCGCGTGATTATCAGAAACATGTCGCACGCGGCCGCGCATTGCAGGAAGCCTACCACCACATGGGGAACGTCCTGGATGTGCAACTGCGCGGCGAATATCTTTACGCGGCGTTGGGCAAAGGCGGATTCCGCGCCTACGACGTGGCCAATATAGACAACAAGAACTTTTCCGAGCGGACGGTCACAGCGCCGGTTTCGCCGCTGGGCCAGCGTCTTTATGTGCCGACGAAATATGCAACTGCGGTTGCCAGCCCTTCGACGCAGGCTCTTGATCCTGCTCGCTCGCGGAATCCGGTAAATGAAGAACAGAGTATCCACCCGCTCTACGCCTATTTATATGTGGCGGACAAATATGAGGGGCTGGTCGTCATCGGCGATCCCGATCCGAAGAGCAAGTCGCCTGGCGTAAGCACTCTGCTCGACGGCGATCCGCGCAATAATTTCTTGAAGCGGGCCCTGGCTTTCAATCCGGATGGGATTCTGAATGGCGCGAGGCGCATCGTGATAGCCGGGACTTATGCTTACATGCTTTGCGACCGGGGCCTGCTGGTTGTGGATTTGAATGACCCACTCAAACCGCGTGTCGCGGCGGAGATCGGCGCGCCGGAGCTGCAAGACACGCGGGGAATCGCGATTCAATTTCGTTACGCCTTCGTGGTGGATCGCGAAGGGCTGAAGGTTCTCGACGTGACCGATCTGGCTCATCCCCGAATCATGCCAAAAGCTGCGGTCCCCCTTGAAGATGCTCGCAATATTTACGTTGCCCGCACCTATGCTTACGTTGCTAGCGGCAAGCACGGAGTTGCAATCGTTGATGTGGAGAAACCCGAGCAGCCGCGCCTCGATCAAGTCTTCACTGGCGATGGCGCGCTAAACGATGTTCAGGACATCAAGATCGGGATGGTGGATGCGAGCGCGTTTGCGTTCGTCGCAGATGGAAGCAATGGGCTTCGCGTGCTGCAAATCCTATCGCCCACGGATTCGCCCAATTCTTATGGGTTCAGTCCGCGGCCGACTCCCAAGCTGATCGCTTCATTCCGTACGGCTGGACCTGCGCTCGCCATCTCAAAGGGAGTCGATCGCGATCGCGCTGTGGATGAAAGCGGAAACCAGATTGCCGTGTTTGGACGTCGCGGCGCGAGGCCTTTCAATCGCGAAGAGGCGTCGCGCTTGTATCTGCGCAACGGTAAGCCATTCGCCGTTCCCGATGAACCACCGCTCGAGACGAGTCCTGCCTTGGGAGGCGGCACGGCTACTGATGGAGACGCACGCTACGAACCACCGAACTAGATTCGCGGCCTGCCAAACACCTACGGATGAGGAGTTGTGGTGCGGGGCACGGGTCTCGGCTGGTATTGCGGCGGGTATCCCGGCGGGTACGGCGCCACGGGCACTTGGCCGTTAACCGGGGCTTGATATCCGCCGGCTCGTCCGCCCGCCGCTGCGAGGATTTTCTGCTGGTCCTGCAGTAATCCCGAATCGCCCGGGTAATAGCTTTGCATCGCGGCGTTTAATTGCAACGCTGCGGGATAGTTTTGTTGGGTAAAAAGTTGCGTCACTTGCGCTTTGTACATATTGATGAGCTGGCCTTCCAAAGCCTTGCCGTTTTGGTTTCCCGCGTTGCGGGAGAGAATCGCCCAATGCAGCGCTGAACTGTTTACGGGCACGAAGTAGCGGCCCTGGGCGTAAGCGTTTTGGGCGTTCAAGAACAATTGCTGCCCGGCATCCACCGGTGCGGAAACCGGAACCGGCGTTGGTGCTGGAGCCGGCGCGGGTTTCACCACACGCGAAACGCTTTTCTGCGACGAGTCCTGTGAACGAGCGTCGCTATTGTCACCGTTCGATGCGTTATTCGCCGCATCCACGCTGATGATATCTACGGTACTGCCGCCGCCCGGTTTCGCTTGCCACGCAAAATCGAAGACGGCGCCCTCGTGCACGTCAATCGCCCCGGTCCCGCTGGCCTTGATCGCTTTCTTGCCAGGGCAGCTGATCAGGCCGTCGATCGCATATTCCTGCGCACCGATTTTCACGCCGCTCGCGGCGTAGGGATTCGAGGTCGGATGGTATGGACTGCCTGCGATGGTCACATTTAAATCGGGCGTGCACTTGTGGCGGTCGCTCGCGTACTGGAGCACAATGGTCGCGGTCACGGGTGCAGGGGGCACAACGGGCGGTTTCGGCTTGCGGGCCCGGACGACAGCCCAGGCTGAGGCGGCCACAATAACGGCCGCCGCGGCAACTGCGATCGCTTTCCAGGGCAGTTGTTGTGTCTGCGTCGTGGCTGCAGCGGGTGGTGAAATTTGAGTTGTGGTTATGGCGGCGGCTGGCGCGAACGTTGCGACCTTCGTCGTCGAAGGCATCTTCGCAGGCGCGGGTAAAGGGGTAGTCGCAGTCCGAGGTACGGGTGTCGGCGCCGTTCCGTGGGTCTGAGTCTGTTCCTTCGGTGCCACGACCGGCGACGCATGCCCATTCGTTTCAGCCCGAATGCCCTTCGCGCTCAAGCCTGCGACGAGCGCCGGAATAATCGTCGGAACTCGGTCGGGAGGAATCCGTGTCGCGTTCGCGGCAGCCATCGCTTGCTTCCAGCCGGGCCGTCGCCGGGCGTAATCATCGTGGGAGATTTCCAGCAGTAACGGCAGTGTCGCTTTACAGGATTCCACGGCGCGGACAATCTCGCGCGTGACCTGGTCGGAGGGCAGCGAGCGCGGCGAGATGACCACGACCATCGCTTCGCAATCGGAGATGGCTTTGAAGGTCTCTTCGAAGTAATCCGCGCCGGCGGGGCAATCTCGTTCGTAATACCAACTGCTGTAACCCTGCGATTCCAGGCCTGCCGCAATTTCGTGAGCTACCGCGCCATCTTCTTCCACGTAACTGATGAAAATCTTCTTGGACGACCCCATGGGGAACTCCGCAGGGCGTTTTTCAGCCCCCAACCCGTACCAATCGTGCGCTATTCTCCATTAACTGTGCCAGCGATTGCAAATCCAAATGCGGTGGATTGGTTCGCACTCAGTTGTGGGCAGGTTCTAAACCGGCTAGAACCGCGTACATGACGCTGTATGGGAGGCCTCTTCTGAGCTAAGGCCTGCTTCTGGTATAGTTGCCGCCCTCTGGGAGAATCGTTCCCGGCTGGGTCGCAAAACGCGTTGCGCCCTCGCCAGCGCGGTCGCCGACACTCAGAGATCCGGACACATGCCTGACCAACCTTACATTCCGCATCCGCTCGATACTTCGAAGGTGAGTCTCAGCCACTTGCAACCCCTGCTCGAGGACTTGGCGCGCAACGCTCACGAGATCTGGGCGCAGAAACGGATCGAGGACGGGTGGACCTATGGACCGCATCGCGACGATGCCAAGCACACGCATCCTTGCTTGGTTCCTTACGAACAGCTCCCGGAAGCTGAAAAAGAATACGACCGAGTGATGGTGAACGAGGCGCTGAAAGCAATTCTCGCCTTGGGATACCGCATCGAGAAGAGGTGACCGATGGCAGAGTTCACCGCAAGTTCCGCGTCATCAGCGGCTCCGAGCCATATTCGCTGGAAGCACGTGCCGACGGACGACATGGATGATCTGGAAGAGCTGGAAATCTACAAGAACCACGGCGACTGCCAGCCACTCCACGCCGTGCTGTCTCTGCTGCAGAAATCGATTTATGAAGACTTCTCCGAATGGGATGAAGAAGCCATTCGGTATCAGAAGCACTACCAGCGGACGGCGTTGTGGGCAGTTGTATTTGGGTCCTTCACGATCCTTGTCGCAATTCTTGAATTCATTTTGGGGCCTGCCGACCCCAAACCTCTCACTTGGCTCGAGGCGGCGACCGCCTTAGTGACTCTGGCGCTTATCGCATTGGGATCGATCGGGAAGTTCAAGGACAAATGGCTGGAAGCTCGCTATAAGGCGGAAAATCTACGGCTGCTCAAATTCAGGAAACTGACAGACGCCCGGCTATGGTGTCCGCCGATAGACCAGGACACCATCGCTGAGGATCTCGACGACGAGGTGCATGAAGTTGGAGCGCAAAACTACGACGGGGTGAAGTCGTGGGCTTCTCAAGGCGCCGCTCCTGCAGTCTGTGAATTGCCTCGGGTAGTGGGCTGCGACGTGGCCCTGCACGAATTGATCGAATACTACCGACAAAAGCGACTTCACGTGCAGATGGATTATCTAAAAAGGAAGTCTTTTTCCGATGAAGCATCCGGATCGTGGACGGCCATTGCGGTTCAATTCATCTTCTTTACTAGCTTTGCTTTTGTATTGGCTCATATCATTTTGGTGCTTGCTGCCAGTGAACCCAAGCCGAATGATGCTACTGAGAAATGGATCATCGGTTTTGCTGCCGCCTTGCCGATGATCGCCGCAGGCGTCCGAGTGTGGCGTGCCTCACGCGAGTTTGAACGAAATGCTCGAAGGCATCGAGCGACTCTGGATTCCTTGCAAAAACTGGAAAAAGAGCTTCGCGACGCGAACAGCCTAGCCGAAAAGTTCCGCGTGCTCGGCTTTTGTGAACTTGTCCTGGAGGCAGACTGCCGCGAGTTTATGCGCCTTTTGTGCGAGGTGGAGTGGTACGGCTAAGGTCACACGAGAAAGCTCAGCGTCGGCGTGGTGAAATTTGTCAGGTTCGGGAAAATCGTCGGCAAATCGGTGCTTGCTACGCCGAACCACTTCGCCAGTGTTGCTCCGTATTGATCCACGGACGTAGACCCGATTAGGTGTGCTGTACCTGGGTGCTATCAAGGAGGCCAGCGCAGGCGAAAGTCTGGAGTTTGGAGAATGTCTACGCGAGGCAATCAAGGCGAAAAATGTGAGCGCGATGGACATGTGGCTTCAGCGAGGCATCAGTTTTGATCGCCTGCGCGCTTGCTGCGGATTTTTCTGCGAATGTCGGGCCAGAATTCTTTCACCACGAAGGCAAGCCCGTCGTAGGCCACTTGAGTGCCCCACACGCTGGCGGCGTTGCCCAGGGTCTTATCATTTTCCGGATGATAACCGTACGTCGAGATGGCAGCTGCGCTGGCCGAGCCGAAAATCTCGGACGCATTGAACTGAGAGCTCCCTGAATCGGAACGCGTGATTATCAGCCGGCTCAATGCGTAACTGGTGCGATGCCAGAAGCCCCCCTGACCCAGCACATAGTACCTGGGGTCCTGCTTCAGCGCGGATGGGAGGATCGCACTGGTCATAAATCCTTCGACAGTGCCGTCGGCCAAGTTGGTGGCGTAGCGTTTTCCATATGCGCCCCACCCCTGGCCATACGCGGACTCGCTGTTCTCAGCCTGTCCCACAGCCGAAATTACGCCGTACCAAACAAATTCCACCGGATCGAACGAGGATCTCGCGATTACCTTGAATTTTTCTCCCGTCGTCATCGTAGGAATATTCGCGGCATTCTCTACGCTGAGGAAGTTCGGCAAAGTGTAAAAGAGTCGGTCTTTCGATACCGGCGCGACGTTTTGGTCGGGCTTCGGTGAAGTCTGATCCTGAGCGCTCTTTGGGTCGTTCGCTGTCTGGCCCGAAGCTGGCGTACCGCTTTGAGGTTGCTGGGTTTGCTGCGGCGATGGCGGAGCGGATTGCTGCGCTTCCGGCTGCACCGGTTGCTGTGATTGTGCCGAGACGGAAAACGAAAAAAACAGCGAAAGCAGTAGAACGACTAATAGGAACCCGAGCCAGTGGGCCCGCCAAGGGCTGGTCAACATACCGGTGTATCGTCTCCTGAACCCTGGGCGCTACGTAAAAAGGCTGAGCAACGGCACTCCACCAAGGTCGAATGCATCCTTTGATTCGGCCAACTCGCTGAGCGTTGCACCCGGGATTGAAATAACGATCCGACGCCGCCTGACCGCCTTTGTGGTGTTTTTTTTTGATGCTGCGGCGAAAGGCCTGCCATTTCGACCAAAACCGCTTTCCGGTAACATATGGCGTGGCAATTTTTCGCCGCGAAATCGCCAGCAAATGAAGAAACTTCTAGCGTGGTTTTTGCTTGCAGGTTCTCTCTACGGACAGAGCAACACCGGCGAATTGCGCCTGAAAGTGGCCGATCCTTCTGGATCTGCGGTGAAAACCTCTGTCCATCTGGTGAGCGAGGCGAACCAGTATCACCAGGCTTTCGACACAGATGAATCCGGACGTATCCTCGCCAAACGGCTTCCCTATGGTCTCTATGAAATTCACATAAATGTGCCGGGCTTTGCGCCCTACCTGGAAACGATCGAAGTCCGGTCCACGATTCCGGCCGAGCACACGATTCAACTGCGTGTCGCTGCAATTGACGCGACAGTGAAAGTCAGCGGCCGCGACACCTTGGTTGCCCCCGAGCGAGCAGGTGCAGTTAGTCAGATAGGCCCGGATTTCGTCCAAAACCGCATCCGATCGCTGCCGGGACGGTCGTTGCAGGATTTGGTGAACTCTCAGCCCGGCTGGTTGTACGAGGGAAACGCGGTCTTGCATCCGCGCGGCGCCGAGTATCAAACGCAATTTGTGCTCGACGGCGTTCCGCTCACTGACAATCGCTCTCCCGGCTTCGGAACGGAAATCGAAGCGGATGACGTTGACTCGATGACCATCTACACTGCGGGCTTTCCCTCGGAATATGGCCGAAAGATGGGCGGCGTTGTGGAAATCAATACGCTGCACGATACGCAGCCTGGCGTCCATGGGCAAGTGGTCTTGTCCGGTGGGAGCTTTGACACCGCGGGAGCCTTCGCAAAACTTCAATACAGTTGGGGCAAGAACACGTTCGGTGCGAGTGCCAGCGGCGACGAAACCGGCCACTACCTCAATCCTGTGGTTCCGCAAAACTTTACGAATACCGGCACCACGGGCGATTTTTCAGCGACCTACGAGCGCGATTTCACTCCAAGCGACCGGCTGACCATGAGCGTGCGGCACGAACTCGCGCGCTACGAAATCCCCAACGAACAAGTCCAGGAAGCGAGCGGTCAGCGTCAGACCGCGGACAATTTTGAAACCATGGGCTCGATTTCCTACTCGCACATCTTCTCTTCCAATGTCGTGGGGGATTTGCGCGGCATGGTGCGCGATAATTCGAGCGATCTTTATTCCAATGCGTTTTCCACGCCGATCATCGCCTTTCAGCACAATTGGTTTCGCGAAGGATATTTCAAGGGCACGATCTCGGTACATCACGGAAATCAGGAATGGAAGGCGGGTGTCGAATCCGACGTCACTTTCTTACGCGAGAATTTCAGCGACGCGATAACCAATCCGACCTATTTTGATCCGGGTACGCCGAGCACTTTTTCTTTTGCGGGGAATCGTCCTGACCTCGAAGAGTCTGCGTTCGTCCAGGACATGATTCGCCTGGGCAAATGGACCATCAGCGCTGGCTTGCGCTGGGATCATTATCAGCTGATAGTGAACCAGAACGCGGTGAGCCCGCGCCTTTCCGTCGCGCGGTATTTTCAGTCTGCGGATCTGGTTTTACACGCTTCCTACGATCGGATATTTCAGACGCCGTCCTTCGAAAATATTCTGCTTTCCAGTTCGCCCAATGTAATCGTGCTGAACCCCGACATCTTGCGGTTGCCTGTCCGGCCTTCTCATGGGGATTACTACGAAGCCGGAGTGAGCAAAGGTTTCTTCGGCCAACTGAGGGTGGATGCGAATATCTTTCGCCGTTTCGCGGGCGATTACGCCGATGACGACCAATTGTTGAACACAGGCGTAAGCTTTCCGGTCGCCTTCGATAAAGCCATTATTTATGGTGCGGAAGGTAAGATCGAAATCCCGCACTGGGGTCATCTTTCCGGCTTTCTGAGCTATTCCTACATGGTCGGCAACGCGTGGTTTCCGGTCACCGGAGGGCTGTTTCTGGGCGTTGATGCGACGAACGCAGCGACTCAGCTCACTGGCCACTTCCCGGATTCGCAAGATCAACGCAATACTTTGCGGACGCGCTTTCGCTACCAGTTCTGGCCGCGCCTGTGGTTAGCAGGCGGAGCCGACTACGGAAGCGGCTTGCCATTCGATTTTGGCGGCACTTTCGACCAAGCGCTGGCGCAGTACGGCCAGGCCGTGGTGGATCGCGTCAATTTTGGGCGCGGCCGCGTCAAGCCCTCACTTTCCATCAATGCGTCCATTGGCGCAGATCTGTACAAGAGCGACCGGCTCACCATGCGCCTTCAGGCCGACGGACAGAACCTCAATAACCGTCTGAACGTGATTGATTTCGGCGGACTTTTTTCTGGAAACGCGATTGCGCCTTCGCGAAGCTATTTTTTGCGGTTTTCCACGAGTTTCTAGCGCCAGTACTTTCGCCGCGCAATTTGGGTTTGGCCGCACGTCGTTGCAGAGTTTTTCGCGATGAATGATACTCCTCGGCACGGTTTCATGAAATCGCGCGCTGGCATCCGCGCTGCGCAATTCGCTTTCATCCTCTGGCTTCTTTGCGTCAACGTTTTCTACTATCTGCAATAATTCCGTGATGTGTTTCTCGCGCGTGTTGCGTCCCGGATTCACCGCTGACGTTGCTCTTCGCCGTTTTGCATCTTGCGGCAGTGCGTCAACGAATCTGGAGGATCTTACCGGAACCGGACGGATTTACCGACAGCGTCAGGAAAATCAAGTTATCTTACTGGAAGCTCACAAATAAAAATTCCGTTGCCAGAATGGCCCTAAAAAGCAGAAGGCCCGCTTTCCAGCGGGCCTTCGAGGGGAGAAAGCTCCAAGGCCACTGCGCGGTAGGCCACAGAACCCTTTCCTCGACCGCAGTCTAGTACGGGCCAAGGAAATCAGTCAAGCAGGAAAGACACTTTTTGACTCAGCTGTAAGTCAATGATAATAAGTTAGTTGCAATAAATCGGTGTGTTTTCCACTGTTTCGTTACTTCGATGGTTTGCGGTCGATGCCGTAGAAGTCCTCTGAATTGATAGGCTTACTGCCGAGGCCTAATTGCAGGACTTGCATCTGACTGCTGCGATCAAAGACTTTATCCGGCAGCCAACGCTTGATTACGAGTCGAAATCCTCCAAATGCAAGGCCCGAAACTAGCGCGAAGCAGCAGATGATGCCGGTGCCGATTATCGCACCGACGATCATCGTAGTGATTGCAGGTTCCTTGAATTGGAAGGTCGGCTCGTTCCAGGTGACTTCGGTTCCAGACTGAATCTGGTCCAGTACTTTGTCTGCTTCCTCACGAGTTCGCGCTCCGGAAACAATGGCGAGCAACGTGATCGAGCGTCTGGCAAAAATCGGTGAGCCGTTCGGGTCGGTGCTCGGTGCATTCACATGGTAATCCTGCTGAAGTTGCGTCAATTTTTTTTGCGCGGTTTGCGGAGTGGGGAAGTCCGCAAGCAGTAGATTCAGCTCGCGCCCGTCCACGTGATATCTTGCGACTTCGGCTTCGGCCCCCGTATCAAATCCGAGCCAGTCGTTCGTCGTGACGGGGAAAAACTGATTTAGCGTCTGCGGTCCGAGGATGTACTTGTCGGAACGGTCGATGAATCCCTTCACGGGCAAGTGGTCGGAGAGAGCGGGAAGAGGCCCCTGCTCGGCCTTTGGATTTATTGCCGCGACCAACGCGTTCAAATCCTTGCCCGAGCGCTCCAGATCCGCACCGTGGATATCAAGTACGAGATTTCCATCCAGCACGAGCGCCCGTTCATGCGACATCGCCGAATGGTCGGTGATATCCGCGCGTCGCATATCCGGAGAGCGCAGGTAGGAATATAGACCATATGCGCCGCTGGGGTCCTTCATGCGATACAGCGTGACCTGAAGCTTTTCGTTGGCCTGTGAGTATGCGGCTTGTTCCCCAGAGACGAACCCGTATTCCTGTCGTGTCGCAGCGAGCTGGCCAGCTGCCACGCTCGCAATATGATCGTTGAATACAACCGGCGCCGGGATGCCGGGCTGAGGGTCGCCGGTCCATCCCGCGAAAGAACTCGGCAAGATGCCTTGGGCGGAAGCCGGTATTGCGCTTAAGAATAGGCCAATTGTGAGCAGAAATATGCAACGACGCATAGATACCATCTTACATTAGACGCCGTTATTCTACTTAGGGTTCCCTTCGGCAGCGACGATTGCAGAGCCGCCGCCGGAGCCGGTGTGGTTGTCGGAAACCAGCTTGGACTTGTCGTAGGACAGGCTATTGAGGCTTTCGAGATAGGAAGCGATACCGCGATACAGCCCATCGGCGACGCGCTGGCGCTGATCGGTCTTCTTGAGCAGCTTTTCGTCACTCGGGTTGCTGATGAAGGAAATCTCGGACAGCACCGACGGCATGTTCGCGCCGATGAGCACCACGAATGGGGCCTTTTTGACTCCGCGGTTGCGCTCATTCTGGCTCACCAGTTGCAGACGATGCGTCAGCGAGTCTTGAATGTCACTGGCCAGTTCCTTGGACTCTTCGACTTTTTCGTTGCGCGCGATTTTCTTGATGATGTCCTGTAGATCGTGCAGCGATTCCTGGGACAGCGCGTTCTCGCGCGCCGCAACCTCCATGGATTCCGCCGAAGTCGCAAAATTCAAGTAGTAGGTTTCGATGCCGCGTGCGGCTTCGTCATGGCTGGAGTTCGCGTGGATCGAAATGAATAGATCCGCCTTGGCTTCATTGGCGATGGCGGTGCGTTGTTCGAGCGGGATAAAGGTGTCGTCCTTGCGCGTGTAGACCACTTCCGCGCCCGGCAGTTTCTCTTCGATCTCGTGGCCAAGCCTCAGAGCAACATCCAAGCACAGGTCTTTTTCCATCAGGCCATGCGGGCCGATGGTCCCCGTATCGTGGCCGCCATGGCCGGGATCGATCACGATGCGGCTGATCTTCAGGCCGAGAGCGCGCGTCAGCGAGCGCTGCCCGTCGCGAGTCGGCTTGGATACGCTCGGCGGGACCAGCGGGGTGGCCTTTGTCACCTCGGCTTTTGTTTTGGCGGAAGTTTTCTTCGCGGCAGCAGACGTCACTGAAGTGGGTGCAGGTTTGTCCTCAGCCACAACGGTCTCGCTGGCCGCAGGGCGATTGGCCACGGCAGGACTTTCGGTATCGGCTTTCGCAGCGTACACCACCGAAGGCGTCGGAATTGCCGCAGACGGAGCAGCGGCAGCCGCAGTCGTGGCGGGCGGTGCGGTCGATGCCTTAGCGGTCGTCAGCGGCGGCTTGCTGCGCACCTCGATCACCAGGCGATATGGATTCGCGAGCAGATACGCTGAGTAATCGCGCGCGCCGTCCACATCGAGGACCACGCGCACGACTCCATCTTTATTTTGCGCGATGCGCACTGACTTCAGCAGGCCTTCCTTCACGTCCAAGTTCTTCTTGGCAATCACGGGCGTGAGTTTCGCACGGTGCAGATCGAAATAGATGCGGTCTGGGGAAGCGATGCGCGAAGCGCTGAATTCGACCGTATCTTCCAGCGTCACCACGATGCGCATCGCGTTGTCCGCGTTCCAGGTCTTGATATCCAGGACGCGCGGCGTGCCGTTGTCGCTCTCACGCTGTTGCACCACTTTGCCCTTGAGTTCCGGCAAAGCATCCGCAGCCGCTGCGACCGCAGCGTCCTGTTTGGCCTTCTCACGCGCGGCCGCGATTTGCTTCAGCAGGGCGCGAGCGTCTTCTGAGCGGTCCGACTTCGGGAAGTGCTTCAAGTAATCTCGCAGAGTGGCTTCCGCGGTATCCGGCTGGTTCAATCCCTCTTTTTGGATTTCGCCGATGGAATACATCGCCTGGCTGCGATAACGGCTGCCGGGATACTGTTTCAGCAGGAAGTCGTAGGTTTCGATGGCAGATTGAAAAAACTTCGCGTCGAAGAGGCGGCCCATTTCGTCGTAGAGCTCGGCTTCGGCGACAAGGCTGGGCGTGACTTCCTCAGCCTGCGGAGAGATCAAATAAACTTTGTGGTAGGCGGTGAGGGCCTGGCGGTAGTCGACCAGGCTACGTTCGTTATCCGGCTCGGCTTCGAGCGTGGTGCGCAGCCTTACGGCGCGCTCGAACTGCTCGCGCGCTTGCATCCGCTTGTCCACGGCCGCGGGCGTGGAAAGAGCAACAGCTAGCGCCAGCGCTAGGAGCAGGCATTGGGCCGAAAAATAGGTTCTGGCGGAAACCACTTGCGTCACTCGTTCGTGAAAATTAACCGGCCATTCGAATCCACTTCCTTGCGCACTGGATTTCTTGGCGGAGTCCAGAGCGCCTGGTCGCGGCCGGAGCCGGGGCGAAAATATGCGTCGGTGACCTTCTGTACGTACCTTTGCGTTTCCGGGTACGCCGGAACGCCTCTGCTCAAATCGACGGCGCGCTCACCGGCGTTGTAGGCCGCGAGCGTTTTCGTCAGGTCGCCGTTGTAACGATCGAGCAGCGACTTCAGATACGTCGTCCCGCCTTCCACGTTTTGCGCGGGATCGAAAGGATTGCCGACACCAAAGCGTTGCGCCGTCCCAGGAATCAACTGCATCAGTCCCACGGCACCCTTGCGCGAAACCGCGCGGGAATTCCAGCCGGATTCCGTGCTGATGACGGCTTTAACCAGCGCGGGATCTACCTGGTGCCGGGCCGCCGCGTCACGCACGATGCGATCGAGCCGCCCGTCCGTGGCACCG
>Ga0210386_10002413_pt1 | contig 16167 bp, 16 predicted proteins | sample IncBWH32OmetaG_FD_160091 | JGI IMG/M metagenome (GOLD analysis project Ga0210386, IMG submission 160091) | Forest soil microbial communities from Barre Woods Harvard Forest LTER site, Petersham, Massachusetts, United States - Inc-BW-H-32-O ... | reverse complement strand
GGACGCGAGACTCTTTGAACCGAAGAAGCTCGGCTTGGAATTGAGGGCACGGGCATGAGATTGCACATCAACGGACGTATTGGAACCCTTCCGACCTGGGAGACCGGCAGAAGTAACCGAGCTGCTGTAGGGCAGTACTCCAATACTCCCACACTCCATCACTCCGATGCTCCGCTCGCCAGAATTCGAGGACGAGGACGAGGACGAGGACGACGACGAGGACGAGGACGAGAACGAAGTACCCACTAACATGACCAAATCTTCCCCAGAACGAATCGCGCTAAATCAGCACGATGCCGAAACCTTGGACGCCGTTTTCGAACGCATGTTCCCGGCAGATAACGACGGTCCCGGAGCCGTAGAAATTGGGGTAACCGACTATGTAGATAAGGCGCTAAGCAGTGCCTACTCTCATCTCCATCCCTTATATAGAGCAGGGTTAGCCGCACTCGACCGCGAAATGTTGAGGCGGTCAGGAAAAACGTTCAAGGCGGCCAGTACCGCCGAGCAAGACCAGATCATACGAGCTTTGGAAAGAAACGAGCTTTCGTCTTGTCCCGATTTTCCAGCTACAGACTTCTTCGGAGCCTTGCGGACCCATTTACAAGAAGGATTGTTCGCGGACCCGGTACACGGTGGTAACAAAGAAAAATCAGGTTGGAAACTTCTTAAGCATCCGGGGGTTTGGCTCGAGAACTCGGCAGAAGAGAATCTGATGGAAACACCGGCGGATAAAGGCGGCCGATATCAATCTTTGTCAGACCTTGGTGCGAATTGGCAAATGCCGGTTCGCGATATCCCAGGGTTCGACCCGCTAAGAGGACAAGCTCCACCCGCCAACGAAGTTGACGTCATTCTCGTTGGGGTCGGCTCGATGAATGCGATTGTGGCGCCGATACTGGCTGAGGCCGGTCTAAAGGTAATCGGTTTTGAACCGGGGCCGTTCCGGAGCGGTGCCGACTATTTTCCAGACGAGCTCGGCTCGGCCTACTATTGCCGGGCGCTGATGGGGTCAAAGTTCGCCAGCGAGGTTCCCCGCTGGCGCAGAAATGATTTGGAGCCAACGCGTGAAGCCACCTTTTCTTTGGGGCGGATGATGAACAGTGTCGGTGGCTCGGTCATCCATTACGGAGCTTGGATGCGCCGGTTCCATCCACATCATTTCCGGATGCGCAGCTACGTAGTGGATCGTTGGGGAGATAAAGCAATACCCAGCAATTGCTCACTCACCGATTGGCCGGTCTCATACGAAGAACTCGAACCGTTCTATTGCGATCTAGAGCACGCCATCGGTATCGCGGGAGATGAAACCAACCCATTCGTCAAACGTTCACAACCGCTGCCAATGCCGCCTATGCGGCCGTTCCGGCTTGGTGAAATCTTTAGCCACGCCGCCCGATCGCTCGGTTTACATCCGCACCCGGTTGGCGCCGGAATGAATACGATTCCTTATCGCGGACGACCGGCGTCCACCTACACCGCTTGGAACAACGGGTTCGGTTCGTACACCGGCGACAAATGGGATCCCTCACTAGATTGTGTGCCTCGCGCTTTGGACACCGGTAATTTTGATCTGCGAACCGGGTGCAGCGTAATCAGAATCCTGACCGACGAAACCGGTCACGCGGCCGGTGTAGAATATGTCGATGCCTTGGGGCGTCACCAAACTCAACGCGGACGCACGGTTATTCTCGGTGCGTACACCTTTGAGAATATTCGGCTCATGTTTTTGTCAGGCGGCGTGAAACATCCAACCGGCATTGGTAACCAGCGGGGCCAACTTGGTCGCTACTTCATGACGAAGATGTTCGCCCACGTGGATGGCTTTTTCCCAAACACGATTTTTAACCGGCATACCGGACCCGCTGCCCAAGGAGTGGTGCTCGACGATTATTTGTCGGCCGACTTCGATTCAGTAAATGAAGGTTTTATCGGCGGCGCTACCCTGGGCGCCGAGCAGCAATTTCTTCCGATCCAGATCAGCCGGGAAGCGCTTCCCAACGATGTTGAAGCCTGGGGTAAATCTTATCGGGACCACCTCAAACAATGGCAACATTTCGGCGTTGTGCGCATCCAGCCTGACGCGCTGCCCTACCTCACGAATTACCTCGACCTCGATCCCGTGCATCGAGACAAGAGCGGGCTCGGGCTTCCCCTCTTACGGATCACCTACGATCTCCAAGAAAATGAACGCAAGCTGGCCGATTGGATGGAAGGCAAATCGGAGGAGATCTTGCGGACCATGGGTGCAACCAAGACGTGGCGGGGCGCCAGCTTCACCGGGGTCGGCAGCAGTCATGACTTTGGCGGAGCCAGGATGGGCGATAACCCGGAAACCAGCGTCGTGAATCGCGACCTGGAAGTTCACGGTGCACCAGGGGTGTACGTTTTCAGCGGTGCCACCTTCCCGACCTGCGTTGGGATCAATCCGACGCTAACTCTTGCCGCGGTCTGCTGCCGAGCAGCCGTTGAGCTCGTTAAGAAACTGAAAGGAACGCGATGAGCACCTCACCAAAAATCCTTTTCCAGATAGAAGACATGGTCGGCCGGATCACTCTCAACCGGCCGGAAAAGTTGAACGCGCTCGATCCGGAGATGCTGACGCAACTCGAGGCAGCCGCCAACGCGCTGGAAGCAAGCTCCGAAGTGCGAGTGGTGATGCTGGATAGTGCCAGCGAACGCGCTTTCTGCGTCGGCGCAGATATCCACGCCTGGACGGCTCTCTCCCCGCTCGAGATGTGGTCTACTTGGAATCGGCGAGGGCACCAAGTGTTCGATCGGCTCGCCCAGCTTCGTCAGCCTGTGATCGCTTTGCTGCCCGGATTCGCTTTCGGCGGCGGCCTCGAACTCGCATTGACGGCCGATATCCGCATCGCGACCGCGCAGGCTACTTTTGCCATGCCGGAAGTTAAACTCGCCACCGTACCGGGGTGGGCCGGCACTTTTCGCTTACCGCAAGTCATCGGCCGCGCTCGCGCCAAACAAATGATCTTCTCCGGCGCACCAATCGACGCACAGCGCGCCGAACAATGGGGACTCGTGAATGAAGTGGTATCCGATCTTAGCGCTAAAAGCCGAGAACTTACCGATCTGATCTGTCGGAACGCGCCGGTGTCCGTTCAGATTGCGAAACAACTCATAAATAGCGACGCATCAAACGCGCTCGTGCTCGAATCCTTGGCTGGCGCAGTCACCGCCGCCACAGCTGACGCCGCTGAGGGCTTGAAGAGTTTCAAAGAAAAACGCGCTCCTGAGTTCAAAGGAAATTAACGGACAAAGGAAAATGAATAGCCGCGAAAGAGCGCAAAGAACGCAAAGAAAAGCTGCCGATGGTAGTTGGGTCGCGGCGAGGTCTGTGTCCCTAGTCCGTTTCTTTGCGCTCTCTGCGTTCTTTTGCGGCTAGTCCAAACCCACTTCCTCCTATGACTAACTTACTCCCTAACACCCATTTCACTTACTCCATGTGGATCGATGGCCAGGCTGCGCCGGCCAACAGCGGTCAAACGTTTAGCCGCGAAAGCCCGGCCCATGGGGTCAAAGTCGGCGAATACCCTTTAGCCGGCGCGGACGATGTGGACGCTGCTGTCGCCGCGGCTCGACGCGCCTTCGACATCGGCACCTGGCCACATCTACCCGGCGCTGAACGTGCAAAAGTATTGCTGCGAGCGGCGGAGCTCATTCGCGCCAGTAAAGACGAGTTCGCTCTGATTGAAACCTTGGAAAGCGGCAAACCGATAAAACAGGCGCGAGACGAAATGGAATGGAGTGCCGCCTTATGGGACTACGCCGCCGCACTCTGCCGACACCTTCACGGAGATAGTTACAATACACTTGGCACCCAGGTATTGGGACTAACTATCCGCGAACCCATCGGCGTAGTGGGAATGATTACGCCATGGAATTTCCCACTCTTGATCATCAGCCAGAAATTGCCGTTTGCGTTGGCTGCCGGTTGCACTTGCGTGGTCAAACCCAGCGAACTCACACCGGGCACTACCCTGCGGTTGGGAGGGCTTCTAGCCGAAGCCGGTTTGCCCGCCGGGGTAGTCAACATTATCAGCGGTTATGGCGAACCGGCTGGAGCCCGGCTATCGGAACATCCGGACATCAATATGATCTCCTTTACCGGCTCCACGGAGGTTGGGAAAGCGGTGATCGGCTCTTCGAAAGGCAACCTTAAGAAGGTCGAACTCGAACTTGGCGGTAAGAATCCGCACATCGTCTTTGCCGATGCCGACCTGGAAGCTGCGCTCGACGCGGTCGTTTTCGGCGTCTGTTTCAACATGGGTGAGTGCTGTAATAGCGGTAGCCGCTTGCTGGTTCAACGATCCATCGCCCAAGACTTCATCAATCGAGTGATCGAAACCGCTAAGACAATACCGGTTGGCGATCCTCTCGACGAACAAACCAAGATCGGCGCTATCATCGACAGAAACCAATTTGAAAAAATCCTTGGTTACATCGAGTCAGGAAGCCGTGATGGCGCCCAGCTCAGGTTAGGTGGAAAAGCGCTAAACCGTGAAAACGGCCGTTTCATTGAGGCGACGATCTTCGACGAAGTGCAGCCGGAGATGCCGATCGCGAAAGAAGAGATTTTCGGCCCAGTTCTATCGATCCTGACTTTTGACACTACCGAAGAGGCGATTCGGATCGCCAACAATACCATCTATGGGCTTTCTGCCGGGGTTTGGACCCGGGACATCGATACGGCCTTTACGGTCAGCCGCGGCATTCGAGCCGGCACGATCTGGATAAACACCTTTATGGACGGTTACCCGGAGCTCTGCTTTGGCGGATTCAATCAAAGCGGCCTCGGTCGCGAGCTCGGCAGATTTTCGATCGAAGAATTCACGGAACTTAAAACGGTCCAAGTCCATCTCGGACCCAGGACCAGCTGGTGGGCCAGGCCAACGTCATAGACGGGACCTCTCCAGTCGACGTCCCACGAAAATGAATAGCCGCAAAAGAGCACAAGGAACGCAAAGAGAAAGAATTCGAGAAATTGTGCATGCGACAGACTGGGCCTATCCGGGACTTCTTGTTCCGAGCTCCTGCAATTCCCTGAACTCCCTTTTCTTTGCGTTCTTTGTGCTCTTTTGCGGCTATTCCAGTCTGCCCACTTAATTGAGGTGCACCTATGATCGCTGACGACTTAACTTCCAAAGCCAACCAAGCTTTTGAATTTGCAGAAATTCAGCTCCGCAAATTGATCACGAATAATCCCAGCTATTTCCCACTCTTTACCAAGGCGGGAAAATGGAAGCACCGGTCAGAGAGCTGGACGAATTGGTGTGAAGGGTTTTTGGGAGGAATGCTTTGGATACTAGCGAGACGAACCGGGGATCCCTGGTGGCGCGCAAAGGCCGAAGAATATTCCAGGTTAATCGAGCACCGGCAATTCGATGATGCTGTCCACGATCTCGGTTTCCTATTCTTGCCGACTTGGAAAGTTTGGTACGAGGTAACCGGAGACAAGATAATTCAAAAAACGGTGCTAACCGCGGGCGAAACCTTAGCCGGGAGATTTCAAGAGAAGGGTGCATACCTATGCTCGTTTGTAGCTCCGGAAAGCCTGTTCATCGACATTATGATGAACGTGGAGATTATATTCTATGCGGCGCAGGAGCTCGGCGATCAAAGACTCAAAGACATCGCGTTAAAGCACTGCCTCACCACACGCCGGTGCCTAGTCCGCGGCGATGGGAGCACGGCGCACGAAGGGATCTTTGACTTAAACTCTGGGGCATTCTTGTGCCAGAGCACGCACCAAGGTTGGCGAGGTGATTCGAGCTGGGCACGTGGACAGGCCTGGGCGATAGCCGGGTTCACGACCGCATTTAAGTATACAAAAGAGATCAGGTTTCTCGATACCGCTATAGCGACGGCTAACTACTTTATCGAGCGCACCCCCAGCGAAGGTATCCCACCTAACGATTGGGATCAGCCTCCCCCAAAGGCAACCTATGAAAGCTCTGCTGCAGCCATTGCCGCCGGCGCTTTTCTAGATTTAGCGCAGCAAGTGACTGACCCCGGTCTCGCCCAACGGTATCTTGACCGCGCCAGGCAGACGTTGACTACTCTGTTAACCAGCGACTTTCTGGCTGCCGGCCGCCCCGGATGGGAGGGGATCCTACTACATGGTATTTATCACGAACGCAAAGGGTTAGGTGTCGATGAAAGTGTCATGTGGGGCGATTACTTTTTTCTCGCGGCTTTAGATAAGCTGCTGCAGAATGCCGCTTCTTCGTCGGTTTGAAATAAACCGTTCCCCAAAAGCAAAACCCCCAAGAATGAAAATAAATAAGTGTCTCCCCTTAACAAAGCTCGCCACCGCGCTGGCTCTGTTAATACCGTTCGCCGCCTTCGCGGATGACGCCAAGAAGCTGGAAGTCTTTTCCTGGTGGACGTCCGGAGGCGAGGCAGCCGCACTCGACGCCCTGTTCAAGGTGTACAAACAACGTGATCCTGGAGTCGAGATCATCAACGCGACGGTCGCCGGCGGCGGCGGTTCCGCGGCCCGCCCCGTCCTCCAAACTCGACTTGCTGGCGGCAACCCACCCGATACCTGGCAATCCCATCCGGGTTGGGAATTACTCGGACAATATGTTGAGCCCGGTTACTGCGAACCGCTTAACGATATCTACCAGGCGGAAAATTGGGAAAAGGTACTACCTGAACAATTGGTCAAGCTGTTAACAAAAGATGGAAAACAGTGGTGCGTTCTGGCCGGTGTCCATCGCGGTAACGACCTTTGGTATAATAAGAAGGTATTGGATAAGGCCGGCATCAAGATCGGCGACGCTATCTCCATCGACGAGTTCCTTGCAGATTGCGCTAAACTCAAGGCGGCTGGTGTTACCCCGCTTGCGGTTGGTGATTCAGGTATTTGGGCAACGGCTCAGCTGTTCGAGAACACGCTCTTAGGAACGGTCGGACCGACCGGTTGGCAAGATCTGTTCAGCGGCAAGATGGCCTTCGATGATCCTAAGGTGAAACAGGCGGCTCAAAGCTACGCCAAAATGCTGGAGTATCAAAATTCCGATCACTCAGCCCTAACTTGGGACCAGGCTGTCAAAGCCGTTGAGGAAGGACGCTGCGCTTTTTCATCGATGGGCGATTGGGCGCATGGTGAATTCAGCAAAGCCAACCTCAAAGACAATGTTGATTTTGGTTGGGTTTCTCATCCCGGTACTAAAGGTGGATTCATTGTCGTCGCGGACGGCTTTACGCTGGCTAAGAATGCACCGCACAAAGCCGAAACCGTCGCCTGGTTAAAGAGCATCGGTAGTAAAGAATCCCAGGAAGAATTCAATCCTATTAAGGGCTCGATCCCAATTAGGACGGATGTCGATAAGAGCAAATTCGGTCCGTATCTTCAATGGTCGATGAAATCTTTCGCCAGCGACGCACTCCTGCCCAGCTGCGTTCATGGTGAGGCCGCTCCGGCTGCATTCCAGCAGGCTTTAAACGATGCGATTACCCAGTTCGTGGTAGACAAAAATGTAGATGCTTTCTGCTCGGCCTTGGTGCAGGCGGCAAAAGAGTCCAATATTGCTAAATAGAAATTCGTAACAATTAAATGACGGGGTGAGCCCCTCCGCTCACCCCGCTAATTTGGTAGGGCGAGGCTCCCGAATGTCTCCGATGTTTGATCAGGGATACAAATACCATCCGACCACGGCGCGTGTCCTGCATATGAACGCGCCGAGCCGGGGATGCACGTTGGGCCACGGCTCGGCGCGCGTACAGGTGTAACAACATAGTCACCTTCGCGAAATCAGATGGTTTTGCGAGAATCTTTTGGCCATTCGGGAGCCTCGCCCTACCAGATCAATTACTTCGTCTTAACTAATGAAGTCTTCAACCGCGAGATCGACAGACACCAAATCGTCAGAACAGGTCACTGAGAGCCGGTTGTCTTCGGTTCGAGAAAATCCCACGCGCAAACGCCGTTTCTCCAATCGGCTGTTATCGCCATTAATCTTGTCCCCGGCGATGACCTTGATCGTGATATTTGTATACGTTTTTATCGCGATCACCATTTGGGTCTCCCTTTCGAATTGGGGCACCCTCAAGGTAGATATGAGCATCCGCCAACCGCTGGGTGTTACCTATCAGCAAATGTTCATGATGACGCGTTGGCACGCCAACTTGCGCAACGTTTTTGTCTTCACCGTCCTTTTCCTGACATTCTCGCTCGTGTTCGGGCTGCTCCTTGCCTTGTTGCTCGATAGAAAACTGATCGGTTACACTATTTTCCGAAACGTTTTCCTATTTCCTTACGCGCTTTCTTTCATCGTCACTGGTGTTGCCTGGCGCTGGATTTTCAATCCTGAAAAGGGGGTCAACGTCCTGTTTGATACCTTGGGGATCAATAAGTTGATTGAACACTTCGGAGGTCCTCCCCTCCACCCCGGATGGGTCACCGACACAACGATACTCTTTTCGCTGAACTCCTGGTTAGGAACGATTTTCCCTCCACTTAAGACCCTCAGCATTCAACTTGGCATTCCCATGGCGCTTATCCCGGTGGTGATTGCAGCCGGTTGGCAACTGACGGGGTTTGCTATGTCAATGTACATCGCCGGTTTGGCCACAGTCCCTCACGAGCTTCGCGAAGCTGCCCGGATCGATGGTGCTTCAGAGCTGCAAGTGTATACGAAGGTGGTAATCCCGCAACTGAACCCGGTTACGGTTAGTACCGCCATTATTCTTGGACATGTTTCGCTCAAAATCTTCGATCTAATTTTCGCAATGGCCGGCGGTGCCGGTCCGGGCTTTGTGACCGATGTGCCCGGCATATTTGTCTTTGATTATACGTTTAAAGCAACCCGCTATAACTTAGGCGCCGCTGCTTCGGTGATCATGCTGTTACTAGTCTGCTTGATCATCGTTCCCTATCTCTGGACGAATCTCAGGAAACGCTAGCTATGTCTATTTTCCCTTCCGGTATCCGAGCGGAGTTGCCCAGGAAATTTCGCGACTACGTAATTTTAGGTTTTTTGATTCTGTGCCTGCTTTTCTTTTTGATGCCTTTCTACGTCATGATCGTAAATGGGCTAAAAGAGGCCACCAGCGTCAGCGTCTCCACGATGTGGAATTTGCCTACCCAGTGGAGCGCCGGCGGATTCAGGGAAGCATTCCAGCGTCTGGGCCCGAGCATGGGCAACAGTCTTTTGATTGCGATACCCGCCACGATTATCTCGGCCTGTTGGGGCTCAGTGAACGGTTACCTGTTTTCCAAGTGGAAATTCCCAGGATCTAACGTCCTTTTCGCGTTGCTCGTTTTCGGAATGTTTATCCCTTATCAGAGCATTCTAATCCCTCTGATCCTGTTCCTGGAGACCATAAGGCTATACGGGACGATCCCTGGCCTGATAGCGGTTCATGTGATTTATGGCCTGCCTATCGTGACTTTAATTTTCAGAAATTATTTCACTAACATCCCTGATGAAATGGTAGAAGCAGCCCGGATCGATGGCGCTGGCCTGGTCCGGATTTTTACAAATGTTATGCTGCCGCTGTCATTGCCGGCGTTCGTCGTGGTCTGTATCTTTCAATTTACGAACATCTGGAACGATTTTTTGTTTGGGGTGACCATTTTGACTAACCCACAGTCGCAACCGGTTACCGTTGCCTTGAACAATCTCCAGGGATCTTATTCCGTAGACTGGAACGTTGTGATGGCAGGAGCCCTCACAGCTGCGCTTCCTACGGCCCTCGTCTATATCTTTCTGGGACGATTTTTCATCCGTGGATTGCTGGCGGGCTCGGTTAAGGGCTAGGCGCGCAAGCGCTTTAATCGTACTCGTACTCGTCGTCGTCCTCGTCCTCGAAACTGTTCCGGCATTTCGTATGGCCATAGAATCCAGTTCGACCCCAGCCGATTCCAAACGCAGGGCGCTTCCTCACACACCCCCGAGGACGAGGACGACGACGAGTACGAGAACGAAAATTTCCTCATGAGCTCACCACACTACGATCTCGTCATCATCGGAACCGGCATGGGTGGCGGCATGCTGGCCTACGGTCTCAAAGACACCGGGATGAAGATCTTGTTGCTCGAGCGCGGCGACTTTCTTCCGCAAGAGCCAGAGAATTGGAGCCCCGAAGCCGTTTTCGATCGCAAACGCTATAAGCCGCAAGAGACCTGGTACGATGCGACCGGCAAACCTTTCGCGCCGGGAGTTCATTATTTTGTGGGTGGAAACACGAAAGTTTATGGCGCTGCACTCCCCCGCCTTAGAAAAGAAGATTTTTCCGCGCTCGAGCACGAAGAAGGAGTATCTCCCGCCTGGCCGATCACCTATGAAGAGCTCGAGCCCTACTATGAGCGGGCTGAACAGCTTCTGGCCGTTCATGGCGCCACAGGCGACGATCCCACTGACCCGCCTAGGCGAAACCCGTTCCCCTTTCCGCCGGTGCCGCATGAGCCTTATATCGAAGACCTGAAATCGAGACTTCAGCGGCAAGGATTGCATCCCTCTTTTTTACCCATGGGCGTCGACCTGCGGGAAGGTGGCCGCTGCATTCGTTGTAAGACTTGTGATGGTTTCCCTTGTCAGGTGCATGCAAAGAGTGAAGCCGATATCTGCTGCGTACGGCCGGCGACCCTATCGGAAAATGTGAGGTTGATGACCCGGACTTTCGCACGCCGTCTGCAGGCGGATCCTAGCTGGAAGAAAATAGAAGCCGTCGAAATAGAACAGAACGGCGCTGTCAGCCTCATTCATGCCGACAGATTTGCTGTCTCTTGCGGCGCCGCGAACTCCGCTGCTTTACTGCTCCGATCCGCCTCTTCTGCTCATCCCGATGGGCTCGCGAACTCTTCGGGATTGGTGGGCCGTAACTATATGGTTCACAATAATACCGCCTTGATGGCGGTGGCTCCTGGCCGCATGAATCCGACCACGTTTCAGAAAACCATGGTGGTTAACGATTACTATTTTCGTGGACCGGCCGATTGGAAATATCCGTTGGGCAATCTACAACTCTTAGGCAAACTCCAGGCCGGTATGTTGACCGCTAACAAACCCCTGATTCCCCGGTTTGTGTTAAAAGCGTTCGCTGATCGCAGTGTCGATTGGTGGGTGATGTCCGAGGATTTACCCACCCCGGAAAATCGAGTCATGGTTAGTAGCAATGGGCGGATCAACGTCCAATGGATACCCACAAATCGCCGGGCGCACTATCGTCTGATATGCTCCGCCAGGACCATGATGAAACAAGCTGGTTATCCGATCGTCCTGACTCAGACGATGGGGATCGAAACCAACTCACACCAGTGCGGGACCGCCCGGTTTGGTAACGATCCGCGCAGCTCAGTGCTCGATCCATTTTGTCGTTCCCATGATGTTAGCAATCTGTTTGTCGTCGACAGCTCATTCTTCCCCTCTTCGGCCGCCTGCAATCCGGCGTTAACGATTGCAGCGCAAGCACTACGCGTGGCGGAAAAGTTAGCATCCCGTAGAGACTGAATGATCGTAGCCTGGCACTTTAGTGCCTGGAATTCGTGGAAGAATGCATCATTCCCGTATGGCACGGTTTGATGATTTGTCCCTAGCAGCGGTACCCTGACCATGAAATGGTCCAACAGAACAGCCCTGGGCTGTTCTCCTGAGACCATTTCATGGTCAGGCCGCCTACGTCCGCACCAAACGTGGAACCAATCACGCCACTCCCAACAATTTTCTCACCGCCGGATTGTGCGCGGCCTGGGGATGCTTTCTATCGAGCTCCGACCGCAAACGTTCACGAAACGACTTCACCGCCGCAGACACCGAGTGCAGCGCTATCTGACCCACCCCTTCACCGTAGCTGGTCGACACCAACACCTTCTCACCCTTCTTCTCGAAACGAACCCAGGCATCCGACTCGGTAAACTCGAACGTCTCGCTGGCGCTACCGCCTTCCAATTTCCGAACGATTTCAGCAAAACTCGCCGCCAAATCTATTAACGGGATCCAGCCCCAATCCGCACTGAAGTCTTTATCACCGACATGGAAAACCAAATTACCCAATGCCACCCGATAGCGCAGATCCTCCTCGGTCACCGATGACCAGTCCGTTTCCCTATCTTCGTTGAGCCGATAATCCAAGTGCATAGGTTAAAACGGGAATGCCGTGATCACTTCGTTCCGGTTGTTTACGACGACGCGCAGCCGACTGGCCGGTCCTCCATCGATCGTCGTGCCGATCTGCCGCTGAAAATCATATTCATAGATGGTCCCTGGACGGCCGTGAGTATTGTGGCGGGCACGCCCGTTACGAACCGCCTCATTGATCATGTCTCGCAGACTGTCCACGGTGATTCCGGCCTGAAACTTACCCGCACCAGTGGCCGTGCTATCCGCCCAATGCCGGTCAATAATGTGCTGCAACCTCGAGTGAGTCAGAACTACTTGATCAGTGCTGGTCTGGACCTGGGCATACCCAGTGGTTGGAGCAACGGTCAACAAAAGACCGAAGGCCAGAAACAAAGCCGCGATTAAACGAAGATTCATTCTCGTCCGCGCAGTTCCGCTATCTCTTTAACCGGATCTTCCGACCGGAAAACAGCCGTTCCGGCAACCAAAACATTGGCGCCGGCCCCGGTCGCTACTCGGGCCGTATCCGGCCGAATACCTCCATCAACCTCAATATGAAAATCGAGCCCTTGTTGTTCCCGGAATTTTTTCGCCGCTTTGACCTTCTCCATCGTCTCCGGTATAAAGGCCTGTCCGCCGAACCCGGGGTTCACGGTCATAACCAGCAGAAGATCGATTTGGTCTAAGAACGGCTCAACCTTTTCGAATGGAGTCGGTGGACTGATTGCCAGTCCCGCGGTACAGCCGCTATCTCGTATCGCCCGTGCCGTCGCTCTGGTATCACAAGGCGCCTCCACATGAAAGGTAACGTTGCGGACGAACGGCTGAAATCGCGGAAAAAAATGATCCGGTCTTTCGATCATTAGATGCACATCCAGCGGTACCTTCGCTACCTTGTAGATCGCCTCCGTTACGGCCGGTCCCATGGTAAAGTTATCGACAAAATGTCCATCCATGATATCGACGTGAAACCAGTCGGCTCCAGCTTTTTCGATCCGAGTGATCTCCTCCCCTATTCTCGAGAAATCGCACGCAAACACGGAAGGCGCGATAATGATTGGTTTGCTGCTCACGATGCTGCCTTGATTTTCACAACAAGGTCACAAAGACCACAAAGCGGCGTGACCGCAACCAAAGAGACAGAAATTCTTGAACAGGAGGGCGCAGAGGTCGCAGAGAAAATAGGGGTCATTCGAGTCTCGTTGGCGAGCCACCGAAGCGGGTGCATCCTCCGCGAACTCCGATGCCTCCCGTCTAAACCCCTAGGCCAGCTATCGATCCGCCCCGGTCAGAACCAGACGATGCACCCCATCGACCAGCCTCAGCGAGTGAAAGTTAATTAGCAGTCCGATCGGAACGTTCATGAGCTTCAGGTAGCTCAACAGCTGAGCCTTATGAATCGGCAGCACTTCCACGACAGCTTTGGCCTCAACCAAGACACAACCTTCGACCAAAACGTCAAATCGAAGGGGCTCTTCTTTGGAGAAGCCCTTATAGGAGACGGTCACCAGCTTCTGACCAACAAACGCTAGCTTGTTTAGCCCCAATTCAATCTCAAGGCACCACTGGTAGATCGATTCCATTAGCCCAGGACCTTTATCGCGATGTACCTCAATGGCCGCGCCAATAATCGCACTGGTAAGCCCTGCCGCTCTGCTGAAATCTGGATGCATCTCTTAAGGTTGACCAACCACTCTTGCTAGATGCGAGAGCAAAAACAGAATCCTATTCGCACCCGCAGCAGTACTCCCGGAGCCCAAGACGAAGCCACAATCTCTGCGGCCTTCTGCGCCCTCCTGTTCGAAATGATTTGTCTTCACCGCCTGGACGCATTTGTGTGCGATGCATTTTCATATGTTGGATTTTGCGAGCGACACCTATTTCATGGGGGAAGCCCTCCGACAGGCGCGAAAGGCAAGGTCGGCCGAGGAGGTTCCGGTCGGGGCGGTCATCGTATCTGGAGACAATATCATCGCCCGCGCCTGGAACCAGGTTGAGACCCTAAAGGACGCAACGGCGCACGCCGAAATTCTGGCGATAACGCAGGCCGAGAGCGCCATCGGCGACTGGAGACTCACGGATTGCGACCTTTACGTCACCAAAGAGCCGTGTCCCATGTGCGCCGGCGCGATCGTCCACGTCCGGCTACGCCGAGTGATCTTCGGTTGCCCAGACCCAAAGGGAGGCGCAGCGGGCAGCATGATCAATCTCTTGCAAATGCCCCAACTAAACCATCGCTGCCTGATTACATCCGGCGTCTGCGAAGGTGAATGCCGTCAGCTTCTTCAAGATTTTTTTCGCGACCGACGGGAGCAGAATGATTAGGCGTTTGCCGTTAGCAGTTTGCTATTGGCCGTTTGCGACCCGCTCCCGAGTCCCATAGGTCCTATTAGTCCTATTAGTCCTATAGGTCCCATCCGTCGCACGTCTCCAACGTACTGTTCCCTGAGCCGGCCTCCACCTCTACGGAAACAGATAATGCAACAAGAAGAGCCCGGCCAAGGCATAGGCCGCCGGTTTGATCTCTTTGGCCCGGCGAGTCAAAAGATGTATCAAAACGCAGACGATAAAGCCAAGCGCCAAGCCGTCACTGGCTGATGTCAGGACCATCAGTAGCATGGTCACAAGAAAGGTCGCTGCCACCGTTAACTCAGCGAACTTCAATTCGCCTAAGCCCTGAGCCATAAAGATTCCAATGACGACTAATACCGGGCCGGTCGCTATGGCCGGCACCGCTGCAATGACCGGAGTAAAGAACAGAGCGGCTAGATAACAGATTGCTACCACGATACCAACCAAACCGGTACGGCCTCCTGCCTCTGCCCCCGCCGCCGATTCAATATAGATAACCGGTGTGTTGGTACCGAGCAAAGCGGCCCCCATGGCCGCCGTGGCGTTGGCGGTGAGAGCTTGTTTAAGCTTTGGCAAATCACCGTTCTCATCGGTCAATTTGGCAAGACCGCACACCGCCAATAGCGTCGCCATAGCAGAGAACAAGTCACCGAACAAGATGGCTAGCACGATTGGCAGACAAAGATTCAGCATGGGAGAAAATGAGCAGAGGCATCTTTCTGATGCTCAAGCCGCGCCGGAACGGAATTCAGAACATCATCCCGTATTTCGTTAAGCGAGGGCTGCGGGATTGGTCTAATCTTTCATTGACCACAGATGACCGCGATGCTGCGGAAAACGCTGGAAAAAGGGAGTTCCGACTATAACCTGCGCCTCGCCATTGAGTCAGGCGCTCCGGTGGAAGCCGCGTACGCAATGGCAAGCTATTACCCTGCGCGCCACTGGCATCTCGAACACTTGGTTGGTTCGTTGGCACCGGGACGATTCGCAGACGTCGTCCTGCTTTCCGATCCGAAACAAGTCGCCATCGAAGAAGTGTTCGCCGACGGAATTCTGGCCGCCGACAAAGGTAAATACCTACTTTCCGTTCCGAAAATCGAGTGGCCGAAGTGGGCCACGCACACGATTCGAATCGCCGAACCACTTGCGGCCACAGACTTCGAAATAAAAGCTCCTGTATCGACTGCCAATGGCAAGGTCACTGCGGCGGTATTGCAGCCTTATCATTGGGAGCCCGACTTTATGACCCTGGAGCTACCGGTGAAGGACGGAGTCGTAGAACGCGGCGAGGAAGCAACCAAGCTCGCGATTATCGACCGCTACCACGGCGAAAAAAACTTGGGAAAATGTTCTGGAAAAACGTGGGACCGAAAACACCTAACTCGACCCTCGCTTGTTCAGTGGCTCACGATCATCATAATCTCTGGGTGCTCGGCAGCTCCGATGAGGCGATGGCGCTGGCAATCAATGAAGTCGCAGCCATGCAGGGTGGCTGGGTGCTGGTAAACAACGGCGCCATTATCGCCAGAGTGTCTTTGGAGATTGGTGGACTCATGACCGCACGGCCCGCCGAAGTTCTAGCCGCTGAATTGAAAGAACTCCGGTCCCAGGGCGACACAATGGAATGGCATGGCACTCAAGGTTTCCCGCGTCTCATGATCTTTGCGACTTTGACGTGCACCCCCTGGCATTGGGTACTCGTCGTCCCTCAACCCGAATTCCCAAACGG
>Ga0210386_10002409_pt1 | contig 16182 bp, 15 predicted proteins | sample IncBWH32OmetaG_FD_160091 | JGI IMG/M metagenome (GOLD analysis project Ga0210386, IMG submission 160091) | Forest soil microbial communities from Barre Woods Harvard Forest LTER site, Petersham, Massachusetts, United States - Inc-BW-H-32-O ... | reverse complement strand
TAGCGGGAGCGTTCCTGCCAATCATGCCCGCCACTACTGATAAAATTATGACTTGGCCCCTCGCAAATCATCATCGCTGAAGTCCTCTGAGATCCCAGCCCAGCCCACGCCGGTCTCCGTCGTTAAGCCGCCCGCCGGCATCAAAGACCGTGTCTTTCTGATTGACACGATGTCTTTCATCTTCCGGGCCTATCACGCCATGGCGCGCCAGCGCCCCATGTCGACGCGCACGGGCCTTCCCACGGCCGCAATCTACGTGTTTGTGAACATGTTGCGCAAGCTGCGCGAGGATTTTTCACCCGAATATCTCGCCGCCGTATTCGACGTAGGTGGCAAGACCTTCCGCGACCAGGAAGCCGCGGCCATCACGACCGTTCGAAAATTCGATCTCAAAACGCAAAGCTTCCAGGAAATCGAGTACCACGGTTACAAAGCGAACCGCTCCGAGATGCCCGAGGACCTCGCCCAGCAGGTGCCCTACATCCGCCGGGCGCTCGAGGCATATCGTATTCCGATTCTTGAGCAGCGCGGTTTCGAAGCAGACGACCTTATAGGCACCCTCGCCCGCAAAGCTGCTGCTGAGTCCTATCTCGTCTATGTCGTCTCCAGCGACAAAGACATGCTGCAGTTGGTCACCGACAAGGTGCTGGTGCTGAATCCTCCCAAGGACAACCTGATCGCGGATGCGGCCAAGGTCGAGGAAATCCTGGGTGTTCCTCCCGAGCGCGTCGTCGACGTGATGGCCCTGCGTGGGGATTCTATTGACAACATCCCGGGCGCTCCCGGCATTGGAGACAAAGGTTCGGTGGAGTTGATCAAGCGTTTCGGCACGGTAGAGCAGGCACTCGACCGCGCTGGCGAAGTCGAAAAGAAAACTTATCGCGAGTCGCTTCTGAACAATCGCGAGATTGTGCTCTTCAGCAAGCGCATGGCTACGATCGACTGCAATGTGCCGGTCGAATTGGACCTCAATGCCATGAAGTCAGGGGAGCCCGACATCGGCGCGCTGCGCCAGCTCTTTGGAGAACTCGAATTCTCTACGCTGCTCAAAGAACTCTTGCCGGTGGTGGAAATCAGCGAAGCGCAATACGCGGAAGCGAAGTCCGTGGATGATCTGGAGGCCGCGCTGAAAGCCATTCCTGCAGCAGGATTTTTGGCGCTGGCGATTGAGGCTGCCGCAGCTGTCACAGAAGAGCAGAAGAAAGAAGAAGCCGAAGAGGTGGAACTCGAAGACGGCATGTTGCCGCTTCAGCCCGATGCTTCCAAAAAGCCCGCAACCGAGATTACACGCTGTATCGCCATTTCTTCGGCTTCCGGAAGCGCCACCATCGTAGCGCTCAATTCAGAGGCGGGGTCGAAACTCAAGGCTGTTCTCAGCGACGCGCGAGTGCCGAAATCGATTCACGACTACAAGGCCGCGATACATGCGCTCGCGCCTGCGGGCATCACGATCGAAGGCCTTCGCCATGATTCTCGCTTGTACTCTTATCTCCTCGATCCGACGTACTCAACCCACGTCCTTCCCGAAGTTGCCCTCCGCCGCTTCAACCTGAAGCTTTCCGGAAACCTTGCCGAATCCGCGGATGTCAGCGGGCGCCTCGCCGCCGCGCTCGCCCACGAAGTCGAACAATCCGGTCTTAAGAAACTCTACGACGAGATCGACCTGCCGCTCGTCCCCGTACTCGCGCGCATGGAAGAAGCGGGGGTCAAAATCGACATCGACGCGCTCGCCCGCATGTCGTCACGCCTCAAACAGGAAGTAGATGCGAAGGCGAAGGAAATCTACGTACATTGTGACGTGGAATTCAACATCAACTCACCCCGCCAACTCGGGGACGTGTTATTCAACAAGCTCGGCCTGCCGAAGCCTGTGAAATACGGCAAGGGCAAGACGATCTCCACCGCGGTCGACGTGCTTGAGGGCCTCGCGGCAAACCACGAAGTACCGCGCCTCGTGCTCGAATTCCGCCAACTTTCCAAACTAAAATCGACCTACGTCGATGCACTTCCTGTGCTTCTGAGCCAGACTACCGGACGCCTCCACACGACTTTCGACCAGACGGGCACCGCCACCGGGCGCCTCTCCTCCGCGAACCCGAACCTGCAGAACATTCCGATTCGCACCGAAGTGGGACGTGAAATCCGCGCGGCTTTTACAGCCGAACCCGGCTGCGTCCTGCTCGCCGCCGACTACTCCCAGATCGAACTTCGCCTGCTCGCACATTTCTCAAACGATCCGCTGCTGGTCGAAGCCTTCCGCCGGGGCGACGACATCCACACCCTGACCGCGTCACAAGTTTTCGGCGTGCCACCGCTCATGGTCACGCCCGACCATCGGCGCCAGGCCAAGGTGGTGAATTTCGGAATCGTCTATGGTCTCTCGCCCTTCGGCCTCTCGCAGAACCTCGGCATCGAGACCAGCGAAGCCAAGCGCTTCATCAACGCCTATTTCGAAAAGTACCGCGGCGTGCGCGCCTTCATCGACAAGACCCTGGACGATGCCCGCCATCACCAGCATGTAAGGACGCTCTTCGGACGCATTCGCCCAATCCCCGACATCAACGGAAAAAACGTCAACCTGCGCGGCTTCGCCGAACGCACCGCCGTCAATACGCCTTTACAAGGCACCGCCGCTGACCTGATCAAGCTGGCCATGATTCGCATCGATGAGGCCATCCGCGATCGCAACTTGAAATCCCGGATGACCCTGCAAGTGCACGACGAACTCGTCTTCGAAGTTCCTGAAGCGGAGCTCGACGTCATGCGCTCTCTTGTCCGAGAATACATGGAGAAAGTCCACCCGCTGACGGTGCCGCTCGTCGTGGAAATTGGCGTAGGAAGAAACTGGCGCGACCTGGAATAAATCGCGTAGGGGCAGACGCCCTCCTCTGCCCAGCCACCGAAGGTGGCTAGATTCGTTAGAATGCGAATGTGAACGACGGATCGCGTCTGCCCCTACGTGGGCCTATTTGGTCTTCGCCGTCTCCTTCACGTAAGCCGCACTCAGCGTCCCCTTTTCCTTCGCCACCTTCATCAGAGTCGGATAAAACTGCACAAACGTCGTGTCGACTGCCGCGTGCGCCGAGTGGCAGGAGTAGCAATCCGCCGAAGTCGGCACGAGGGTGCCGGTGTCCTCATCTCCAAACGCGAAGAACGCCCATTTCCCCGGAAACCGGGCTTCGTCCTTCACGTGCACCTCTCGCGCCATAACTTCGCCCTGGTAGTGCCCCTTCTGATTGATGGAACCCTTGCCTTCGGCCATGCGCGCCTCGAGCACCATCACGGTCTTGTCCGGCCACGTGCCCGTCTCGAGAAACTTCTTGTACGCTTCCGGATTTACGAACACGTTATCGAACATCGAGTGATCCATCGCGGTCAGCTGCGGGTTGTAGCTCATGTCGAAGCCGCTGGTCAGATACACCCACTCCCGGTAATGCGCCGGCAGCTTCATTTGCCCCGAGCCGTTGTATTCCGAGGTTGTTTTGGGTGCCGAGTAGTCTTGCCCGACCAGCAGGACGCCAGCCACAATCATCACAGCGCTGAGCAGCATTGCTTTCGAAGGTGTGATCATGCGCGGTAGTATCTTCCTCTAGCTCTTCTCCGGCGAGGCCGCCGGCTGCAACCTGCCGTCGATTCGCTGCATTTTCTTCCGGCCAGAGCTGCCAGGGACCATACTTACTTCCATGCGCCCGGAGCTGCAATCGACGAAGCAGTGGTTGTGGATCGCATTTCTGTGGTTCGCTCTTGCCGCCGTGAACGCTACTCAGATTGTTGGCGGTATGCGAGCGGTGGGCATGGAGCACGCGTGGTCGCGCCTGTTTCTCACAATCGTTCTCTCCTGGATCGTCTGGCCGTTCGCCACTCCGATCGTCCTGCGTCTAGGTCGCCGTTTTCCTCTCAGCCAATTGAGAGTGCTTCGCACCTGGTTCATTCATCTGGGAGCCTGCGTCGCGATTGGTGTCGTTTGCTCCCTCTGGACAGCTTGGCTTCAGATCGTGTTGCGGCCTTGGGGTTATGCCCAAGTTACAAAACTTCCCAAGACCGCATTTGCCGTCTTCTACACTGAGTTTCACCTCTTCTTGATTCTTTATGCTGCGATCCTTGGCATCAGCTACACCCTCGAATCCAAACGCCGCCTCGCCCAGCGGGAAACGGAAGCCGCGCGTCTGAACGAGCAGCTGTCGCGCGCACAACTCGACGCGCTCCGTCGCCAGCTCGAACCCCATTTCCTCTTCAACACGCTGAATGCCGTTGCCGGACTGGTGCGCGAAGGCCGCAACGATGCGGCCGTCAACATGATCGCCGGACTTAGCGACCTCCTGCGCCGCGTCGTGGACGCCTCCGACCAGCAGGAAGTCACTCTCGGCGAAGAAATGGAATTCCTGGAAACCTATCTCGACATTCAGAAGATGCGATTCGCCGACCGTCTGCAATTGAAAGTCACTGTTCCCCGCGAATTCCTTTCCGTCCGAGTTCCCAGCCTCATTCTTCAACCGATGGTCGAGAACGCGATCGAGCACGGCATTGGCACGCGTTCCGCCGGTGGCGCAATCCGGATTGGCGCTGCCCGCGAGAACGGCCTGCTCACGCTCAGCGTTTACAATGACGGCCCCCGCATACCGGACAACTGGGAGCAACTTCGCTCGGGCGTGGGCATCGCAAACGTGCGCGCTCGCCTGCAGAGTCTCTACGGCGCCGAGTGCGGCCTCGATATTCGCAATCAGGAAGGGGGTGTGGAAGTGCTTCTCTCTGTCCCCTATAAGGGCGACGTCCCATGACTCCTGACGGCCAGCCTGCGAAAATCCGTGCACTCGTGATCGACGACGAGCCGCTCGCCCGGTCCAATGTCCTGTTGTTGTTGCAGAAAAATCCCGAGATCAAAATCGTCGGCCAGTGCGGCTCCGCCCTCGAAGGCTTGGACGCGATCCGGAAGCATCGTCCCGACCTTGTTTTCCTCGACGTCCGCATGCCTGAGTACGACGGCTTCGACATCCTCGAGATGCTCGGCCGAGATGCGCCGACTGCGGTGATTTTCGTGACCGCCTACGATCAGTATGCGATCAAGGCTTTCGATACCGGCGCTCTCGATTACCTCCTGAAGCCTTTCAGCAACGCCCGCTTTGCCCGCGCCCTCGACCGGGCCAAGGAGCGCATTGCTCTTCGCGGGGCCTCTCCCGCTAAAATGGATCGTCTCACGATCAAAAGCGGTGGCCGTGTGCTGTTCCTCGCCGTCACCGATATTGATTGGATCGAAGCCGCCGACTACTACGCCTCCTTGCACGTGGGCCCGAAAACGCACCTCGTGCGCCGCAGCATGAACGAGCTGGAATCCGACCTCGATCCCGCTCAGTTCTGCCGCATCCATCGCTCGACCATCGTCAATTTGGATCGTGTCCGCGAATTGCGTTTCGACAGCGATGGCGAATACGAGCTCGTGCTCGTCGACGCCACTAAGCTCAGACTAAGCCGCCGCTACCGCAAGGAAGTTCAGGCTCGCCTGGGAAACTCGGTGCATGTGAGTCTTCGGGTCTGATGCCAGGACTCCGCCGAGACTAGCGCTCCGCCAATGGCGTAAAGCCATCAGCGCTCCAGTTCTCACTTCCGACTCCGTGGTGGACGAAGAAGAGACCTTCCGGATCGTACTTCGCTTTTACCCTCTGCAATCTCTCGTAGTTTGCCCCCCAGTACGATTCCTGCCATGAGGGCTCGAAGAAGTTGCTTTCGGAAACATAAGAACTGCGACGGGGCGAGACCTTGCGCAATTCCTCCATTGCCTGGTGAATGGCAGCGGCCCTTTTTTGCGCCCTTGCTACGTCGGGCTCATGGCCGCGAATTCCCGGATATGCATGTTGTTCGCCGCCGGCAATAATGGCGAGTGCGAATGCATCCAGCACCGCGGGATTCATCGCCGTGTCGCGCGCTGCAGTGATCGCATCCTCAGGGGCGCCCGCGAGTCCTTTATTGAAGTGCAATCCGACTTCCCAATGGCGGGAACTGGCGAACAATGCGTCCGCGAAACGCTCGTGCGAACCATCCTTCAGCAGCGACGCGGGCAGCCACTGCGATTCGTACGCGTGCAGGACCTGCCCCACTTGTCCGCCATCTCCCTCCCACCATACGTTGCCCGGCGGCGCACCCGGACGCGAGTCCGAGATGAAAACTTGCGGGAGATGTTGTTTCATATAATCCACATCCCACAAATTGCGCGCAGGTACCGTCACAAAAAGGGGAGCATCCTTGTGCGAGTAGTCTTGCGGTGACCGCCCGATCCAATCGAGGAAGGGCTGCCAGATCTTGGTCGCTTGTTCCCGGTCCAGACCCTGGAACACCATTCGGATTTCCAGCGAATTGTCAGGCCGGATGTGAGCCTGCTCGCCCCAATGATCGTTGAGCAGTTGGTCGCGATAGAAGCTCACAAACTGACTGACCAACCTGCGATAAGAATCATCAGAAATAGCTTTGAGCGTGATTACGGTAGCGCCGAAGAGTTCCGGAAGTTCGCGCACACGCAGTGTCACTTTGCTGACGACGCCAAAGCTGCCACCACCGCCACCTTTGAGCGCCCAGAAGAGGTCGGGATTCTGGCACGCGTTTGCGATGCGTATCTGGCCGTCGGCCGTGACGACTTCGGCTTCCAGCAAACCCGCTGTCGCCAATCCATAGTGCTTGGAAAAACTTCCAAACCCGCCACTTTGAATCAAGCCAGCCACGCCCACCGTCGTGCATCCGCCACCTTGCACGTAGCGACCGCCCTTGGTCGTTACGGCGTCGTATGCCTGCATCCAGATTGCTCCCGCACCCAGCGTGACCGCCGGCTCCGATTTATGAACGCCCGCGCATCCCTGCGGGATAAATTCGGAGTGCATAGTGATGTCATTCATGTGCATTGTCCAGATCAGCAGCGAGTCTGGTGCGTTCGAAGTGCCCAGATAGCTGTGGCCTCCACCTTTGACAACCAGGCGTAGACGGTGGTCGCGAGCAAAGTTTACGGCGGCGGCGATGTTCTGCGCGTTTCTTGCCGCCACCGCGTAAACGCTTGGTTTGGTGACCCATGCATCCACCCAGCCCAAGGTTTGGGTAAGCCCCGGCTGATCTCCGATGTAATAAGGATTTTGGAGGTTCTTGAGGACATCCTGGCACGTCGCGTCATCCAGCGAGGTCGCGCAGGCAGCCAGGGGAAACTGTACCGGCATGAGTTGTCCGCCCACCTGTTGCTTCAGCTTCTCCCAGCTTGCGGCGCTCGGCCAGGATGGATCGGAAGGGCGAACGCGCGGCAGGCGTTTCGACGGAAGAGCGCTCTTCGGCTGAGTAGGAAAACCAGACCATAAGCGTGGCAACCCGGGCAGTATCGCCAGATGCTTCAGCAACGTACGTCTGTCCATCGAAGCACACATCGACATCACTCAATTATCGGAGTTATCCGAGTTCAACGACATGGCGCGAGACACTAACATGCCTCCCGGAGCGAGTCCAGTAGGTGTTCGCTTGCTTGGGAGTTGTTCGGCGGAGAGTATACGATTCTACGGACTTCGCCCTCTACCATCGCATTCTCGCGATTTTTTGGCGATGAAGGTTGAAAGACAACATTCCAGACTCCTAGGGATTTGGTACAAGATTAGGTGAGTGGGTGAATACTACTGACCAAGTTCACGAAGCTTCATAAGCTAGCTGGTTGGGTTCCGATTGCAGTCTTGCCGTTGGCGGCGATCGCCTGCCGGGACCTATTACCGGCTTGGGTATTCATGTGGGTTCTATCTTTTGCCATCTATTTCAGTCTGAAATGGTTGACATGGTGGAAGGCCCGATCACTGGTTGCTCATCCCAGCTTGCGCTCGGTGGCCTACCTTCTTGCTTGGCCGGGAATGGATGCTGATGGTTTCCTGGATCCCCGGCAGCCCGTACCGAGGCCGTCGCCTTCGACCTGGTTCTGGGCGACGGCTGAAACGCTTTGCGGAGCTACCTTGCTATGGGTTGTGGCGCGTTCTATCCCTCCGGGACAACCTCTCCTGCGCGGGTGGATAGGAATGCTTGGTCTTATCCTGCTCCTTCACTTTGGTACTTTTCAGATCGTCGCTCTTTTCTGGCAGAGCGTTGGCGTGAAAGCCGAGCGGATCATGTCTGCGCCTCTCCGTTCTACTTCCCTTGGAGAGTTCTGGGGGAAGAGATGGAATCTTGGGTTTCGTCAGCTTGCGCATGAGTTGATCTTTCGCCCGCTATATCGGCCGCTGGGGGCGAACACAGCTGGTTTTCTTGTCTTCGGGGTTTCTGGCATCATTCACGACTTGGTGATCTCGCTTCCTGCGAGGGGAGGCTACGGCCTTCCCACTCTCTACTTCTTGCTTCAAGGCGCTGGAGTGATGGTCGAACGGTCAAGCTTCGGCAAGCGGCTTGGACTCGCGCAAGGCGTGTGCGGATGGTGTTTCGTGATGGTGTTTGTTACGGTGCCAGTCTTTGGCCTCTTCCATCCCTGGTTTGTGACGCGTGTAATACTTCCATTCATGCAAGCAATTCACGCTCTATGAGCAATGAAGCCCTGCAGCGGCTATTCGATATCGACCTGTGGTTAGTTGGGGCAGCACATTTTCTGATTCTCGTCGCCAGCTTTCAAGTGCCTTATCGGTTAAGTTGGAAACAGGACTTACGGCAGTTGATGCCGTTCAACAGGAAACTGCTTTGGGTGCAGGGTGGATTCACTGTTTTGACGATCATGGCGTTCGGGACCTTGACATTGGTGCTTCATCGGGAACTGCTTCGTGGAGACCGCGCTGCCCTGGGACTCGCTTGCTTCATCGGGATTTATTGGACTACGCGGATTGTTGTCGACGCGATTTACTTTTCCCACGCCGATTGGCCCAGGGGAACACCGTTCGTCGTGGGTCATGTTCTGCTAACCCTGCTGTTTTCGTTCCTTGCCGCAAGCTATGCTGGGCTATTCATCTGGCACTTGTGGCTGAGTGCGAATCGCTAAAAAGCTAAATTGCGGTTGCGGGATGTCCTAGCTCGTATCTGCGGTAACGGGATGGAATCGGCAAAATGATGATTGCCGCAGTGGGCATCTGCTTTGTCGCACTCTTCCTGACTGTCATTCTGTTGGTCCGGTTCTGCAAAAGGCGGCTGGCCGCATTCCACCGAGCCGTCACCAACCGGATCACCATCCGATTCGTCGGTCGCTTGCCCGGCTTCGGAATCGTGTCAAGGTAGGTCGTAAGTCCGGCAAACTCTACCGCACCCCGGTGAATGTGTTTCGAGAGCCCGACCGATTCCTGATTGCGCTCACCTACGGTCCTGATAGCGGATGGGTCAAGAATGTGCTGGCGGCGGACGGCTGCGAACTCGAGAGTCGCGGCGTGCGATATCAACTTTCGTCGCCCATCGTCATTCATGATCCCTCAAGACGACGCTTTCCACCACTCGTGCGAGTGATTCTCCGCTTTATAGCTTCGTATGACTTTCTGCAGCTACAAACGTCTCCGAACGAGCTCGCGAGCTAAAGCATCCTACCGACCCTCCGACCGTTCGTTCTCCTCCAATATCCGTCGCAGTCGAATATTTGCAATCCGCCTCACGCGCAGCCATCGTTTTAAGAAAATGGAATACACAAACCAGGCGAGCGTCACCACGACGGCTACGATGAGTCCCAGGCTCCAGATGTTGGCAATGCCACGAAGCAAATCAAGAAAGGGAAACGGTGCTGATGCGAAGAAGGGCACGTTATATCGTTAAATTCTCACGGGCCGGACGGATTCGCGCACGGCCGCTCACGTTCCTAAATGCGTTTTGATAGCCGATGCGATGTTCGTAGCGAGGACGGTCATCCTCTCCTCTGTCTCCGCCTCTACCATCACTCGCGCCAGCGCCTCGGTTCCTGAGTAGCGCACCACCACGCGGCCGTTCCCATCCAACTCTTTCTCGGCGCTTGCAATTGCGCGCTGCACATCGGGAACCTGGTTGAAAGGAACTTTCTCGCGCACGCGCACGTTTTGAATGGTCTGCGGAAACACTTTCATATCGCCGGCCAGCTCGGCCAGACTCTTCCCATGACGCGCCATGATTTCCATCAGCCGCAAAGCGGTCAGCAACCCATCTCCCGTCGTTGCGTCGCCGTCTCGAAACAAGATATGTCCTGATTGCTCTCCCCCGAGGGTCGCGCCAATCTTGAGCATTGCTTCAAGCACATACTTGTCGCCGACATTGGCCCGCAGCATCTGAATGCCGGACTTCTTCAGCGCGACTTCCAGTCCCATGTTCGACATGGTTGTGGCCACCACCGTGTTTCCTGAGAGCGTGCCCCTGGATTGCATGTCGCGGCCGGCAATCAACAGCACCGCATCCCCGTTCACAACATTTCCGTTCGCGTCGCTGAACAGGGCGCGATCTGCGTCCCCATCAAATGTGATGCCCAGGTCGAACTGTCCCTTTCGCTCCGCGACCATTCCCGCCACGCTTGCGGGATGCAGCGCTCCACATTGTTCGTTGATGTTCCGGCCATCGGGCCCACAATGAATGAACTCCGCTTTCACGCCGCAGGCGCGAAAAAGCCCTGGCGCTTCGGCTGTTGCCGCTCCATTCGCGCAATCTACCAGCACGCGCATGCGGCTCAAATGGCCGCCGACACTCTTCGCCAGCCAATGGATGTAAGCCTCGCGCAACTCCGCATCCCCGGGCAATGTGGGTTTCATGTTCGCGGGCGGATGTTCCGTGGGCGGCGTTGTCTGGAGAAGCGCGAAAATCTCCTGCTCGATGGCCAACTCCCGCGCGTCCGGCAGCTTGTAGCCATCGCCGGAAAAAATTTTGATTCCGTTATCAGTCCAGGGATTGTGCGACGCGGAGATCACCACGCCCGCGGCCATGCCACGCGAGCGCGCCAGGTAAGCGACCCCTGGGGTGGTGATGACGCCGGCGCTCTCCACTCCTATGCCCAGCGAGGCCAGACCCAGCGTCACGCGGTCGGCGATCCATGCGCTCGATTCCCTTGTGTCTTGCCCGATCACCACGCGCGCCCGCGGAGTTACCCGCTGCAGATCATGTCCGAGCGCGCGCCCGATCGCGTACGTGCTCTCGTATGTGAGCGGGAACTCTCCCGCTACGCCGCGTATGCCGTCGGTTCCAAACAGTTGTCTTGTTGGTTGGCTCATTCCGATGGTTTTGTTCCCAGAGGTGCCGCCGAAACTTTTTCCATGATAACCGTTACGTGAATTGGAGACGGGCGCACGACCTGCACGAGTGGGTCGGAAACAAATGTATTGGTCGTGAAAGTCCCACGTCCGATGTTGCCTGACACATCGACTGGATCGGTGGTGGCAGCCTCCACTGCCTCGACGCGGGCCCTGGGCCCGCTGATCGTGACCGTCGATGGCTCCGCGAGCACCTGCGCGATTCGATATCCCGGCGCGAACGTGCCGATCACCCGCGGACGAACCTCTACCTGTCGCGTGAGTCCTACATCAAAACTCAAGCGCACTTGGCTGGGGACAACTTGTGTCACCTCGAGCTCGCGCGCCATGCGTACTTGCTGCGCAGTCAAATCGAAAGTCCGTTCGCCCGCCTTCATCCCGGCCAAATCGAGTTCGACATGAACTTCCTGCGCGCGCAATTCGTGGATCAATCGCTCGGGCCCGCGCGCGCGCACCTGCGCGGCGGGGATATTTACCGAGCTGATTTCCAGGTTTGCCGGGATTCGATGGAACTCGATGGGCACGTTCACTTCGACCTCCGCAATCGGATCATGCGAAACGCCCCACCACAAGCCGATTGCCAGCGCCAGCGAAACAACCTTGTACCCGAAATGCGCGAACACATATCTCTGGAGGAGGTCGATCATCGCTAACGATCCACCCCCGGCGTGTAACTCTGATCCGGATTGCGATAGCTGCTTGGCCGCTCGGCTTCTGCGTTTTCCTCTTCCGTAACAATCGGCGTGGGAAGGGTGGTCGGAGGCACGTACCGCCGCAAAAGCGCGCTCAGCCGCTCGCGCAACTGCTCGACCGTGAGATCACGCTCGAAATTTCCCGCCACCGCCAGACTGATTGCACCCGTCTCTTCCGACACAATCACCGCAATCGCATCCGTCTCCTCGGTAATTCCGATGCCCGCCCGGTGCCGCGTGCCCATTTGTGTCGAAAGCACAGGATTCATGGAAAGCGGCAGGAAACAAGCCGCAGCGGCAATGCGATCCTTCTGGACAATGACCGCGCCGTCGTGCAGCGGAGCGCTGGGCCGGAAAACCGTCGCCAGAAGATCATAGGAAAGCCGCGCATCGAGCGGCACGCCACTCTCAATGTAAGTGCGCAAACCGATTTCCCGCTCGATGACGATCAGGGCGCCGGTCTGGTTCTGAGAAAAAAGATTCGCCGCCAGCACGATGTCGTCGTAGGCGTCGGACTCCGAACTAGCAGCGCGGCTGAAGGTCAACCGGCTGCCCAGGTTCGCCAGCGCATGGCGCAGTTCCGCCTGGAAGACGACAATCAATGCGAAAACAACATAAGGAAGGAGAGTGCTGATCAGCCAGCTGAGAGTCGTCAGCTGTCCGATGCGCGCAAAGTAAAAGCCCGCCGCCACAGCCGCCACGCCTACGAGCATTGGCGCAGCCCGCGTACCGCGCACCAGCATCAGGAACTGGTAAATGACGAACGCAACCAGCAAAATATCGATGACGTTGGTCATCGATACGTGTGGCCAGCGAGCGAGAAAGTTCGCCACAACCCCTTCCCTTCCGATAACGTGACGAAGAATGCCTGACTTAGACCTTCATTTTAATCCAGCGGGCAGCACACCTACTTGGATGTTTTCTTCACGGTCGCGTCAAGCTCACCGCGAGCGACCCGTGCCCGGATGTCTTCCCCGACCTTGACCTGCGCCGCATCCTTCACCAGCGTGCCCGATGAATCAAAAACCAGCGCATACCCCCGGTCGAGAATCGCTACTGGCGAGAGTGCCTCTATTTGACTCGTCAGCCGCTCCAGCCGGGCGCGTCGTTGGAGCAGTAAATTTCGCCCGGCCGCTGCCATAGCGGCTAACTTCGCATTCAACTCCCTGCCCACACCCGCGAGCACCAGCCGCAGATCATAATGCCGCACCGCCGCCGCCAGCGTTTCAAACCGCCGCCGATGTGCCTCCAAACGGTCTCGTTGTGCGTGTGCCATGCGGTTGGTAATGTCATCGACTCTTTGCTGGCGCCGCCGGATCAGGTCCATCATGCGTCCGAACGCGCCATGCTGGGCTAATTCCGTCAATCGCTGGCGACCCATCATCAGCCGGTAGCGCATGCCCTTTTCGAGTTCCCGCTGCAGCCGCGCAACTTGCGACTCCACTTCTTGACGCGAGCGGATCACGATCTCCGCCGCAGCCGACGGCGTAGCCGCCCGCAAATCCGCCACAAAGTCTACGATGGTGAAATCGGTCTCATGTCCGACCGCGGAAATTACCGGCAGCTTCGATCCCGCGATCACCCTTGCCAGTGCTTCGTCATTAAACGCCGCAAGATCCTCAACCGACCCTCCGCCGCGCGCGACAATGATCACGTCGACATTCCGCACTCGATTGAAATACCGCACCCCGGTTGCAACCTCTATCGGCGCTGACTCCCCTTGCACCTGAGCGGGATAGACCAGAACGTTCACGGTGTGATGGCGCCGGTGCAGGATCTGCAGGATATCGCGCAAGGCCGCCGCCTGCGGTGAAGTGACGATCCCGATCGCCGAAGGCAGTGCCGGAATCGCTTTTTTTCGACTCGCCTCGAAGAGTCCTTCTGCCTCAAGTTTTGCCTTCAGCTGCTCGAACGCAATCTGGAGCGCGCCCGCACCTTTCGGCTCGACGTATTCCGCAATAATCTGTAGCTGTCCGCGATCTTCGTAAACGGTCACCCGGCCGCGCACCACAACCTGCATTCCATCCGCCGGCCGGAACCGCAGTAGGCGCGCCGACGACCGAAACATCACCACACTGATCTGCGAATTCTCATCTTTCAGCGTGAAGTAAAGATGTCCGGAATTCTGTGCGCGCAGGTTGGAGATTTCACCTTGCACCCATGCGTCCGAGTACTCGCGCTCGACGTGCGTGCGCACCGACGCGACCAGATCCCGCACCGTCCATACCCGCCGCTCAGGTGGACGAAAACTGAATCCGAGCTGATCAATCGCGCCCATGGAAGGCAGTGTATCGCAGCCAGGTGTAGCGCTGGCATCCCCGCCGGCAAAGTCGCGGAGCGACGAACCTCAGCGCCGCAAACGTGAGATCACGTACAACACCAGCGACAGCACCACGCTTAGCAGAATGGAAGTAGTAAGAGGAAAGTAGAAGCTCGTGTTCTTCCCGCGATACACAATGTCGCCCGGCAGCCGTCCGAGAGGAAGCTGGCTCTTCCCCACCAACATGACGACCAGGCCGATCACCACCAGCCCGCCGCCAACAATCACCAGCAATTTTCCCAGATCCGTCACACTCCTAGTGTAGTCCCGGATTTAGGGGGAAACCGAAACCCGATCGAGCTAGAGCCTGATTGCTAGAGCCTAGAGCCTGATCCTGCTACAATCCCGCCCCATGAAAAAGGCAACTGCTGCCGTGCTCCTGCTCGCGGCCGTTGTGCTCAGCGCGCAGGCGACTCCCGAAGTCGAAATCACCAATGAAGGAAACCACCATCTCGTCCTCGAAAACGAACTCGTCCGCGTTTACCAGGTCGAAGTCGCTCCTCAACAAGCAACACTCATGCATTGGCACCGCCATGACTACTTCTATGTGACGCTGGGGGACTCGGATGTTTCCAACGAGGTCAAGGGCAAGGCGCCCGTCGAGCTCAAGTTAAAGGACGGGCATACCGGATTCTCTCCCGCCACCTTCGCCCACATCGCCCGCAATCTCGCCAGCAGGCCTTTCCGCAACGTCACTATCGAACTCATGCAAGACGAAAAATTCCGCACGGCGCCGGCCAAGTGGGATGAGGAACGCGGCCTTCATGTCCTCAACGGAGGCACGCAAGAAATACTTTTCGTAAAGGACAACGCCCGCGTTTCCGAAATCGAGCTCGAGCCCGGAGGAGTCATTCCAAGCCATCGTCACAACGGGCCGCACCTTGTGGTAGCGATTACGGATGTCGACGTACGCAGCGATGTTGAAGGCAAGGGGGCCACGTCCGTGCACGTCAAATCCGGCGACGTTACGTGGGCGCCCGGCGGCTACACGCACATTGTCACCAACGTGGGCAAGCAGACGGCGAAGTTCGTGGCCGTGGAATTTCCTTGAGGTCAACCGCCCAATTTCGGAAGTCCTGTTGATCATGGGTCAATGGGTGTAAGTGGGAGCAGATCAGCTCGCGATATTCCGGACAGTTTGTCGTCGGCCGGGACCTCGATGTGTACTAGGATCGATCCAGTGTTCGCCCGCCGTCCTCGGGCTGACCCACGAAAGTAAACACCCCCTTGCGTACACTCCCTTCACGTGATATAAACAATTCACCGAGAGCATCTGTGTGGCTAGCCGGGCAGTTTTTGCAACTCTCGTAGCACGTCCGGCATCGAATAGTTAAAGCAATAATTTCAAGGAATTAAACCCCGGCCACGGGGTTTGCATTCGGGGACAAGGTTCCTCGAAGGGTTTAAGCGTCACTCGCAAGAACCTCCAAGTGATCTTTTCTCAAGTTTGAAAGCTTCCGCCTCGGCGCGTGCCGAAAATTGGCCCGTGCTCGCAGCGGAAGTTGCATTTCATCGCGCCTTAGAGAGCGCAACTCGCTCCCCTCGGTTGAGTCCTCACAACTGTGCAAAAGTTGTGGAAGTCTTGTGGTTCCTTAGGGTTGACAGGCGTGCGATGGAAGCTGTAGTTTCAAAAGGTTTCGAGGACAGCGAGATCCGCATTCGTGTGTGATCTCGTCTGGACTGAAAGCGCGCCGCTCAGGCGGAAAGCGGATCGGTCTTTGACAAATAGGTTGAACGTGCCAGTTAATGAGTAGGAAAGGTTCGGGCTCAAGTCCGAGCGTACTCACAAAATAAGGCCGTTCCGTGGAGTGCGGGCATTCGTGTCTGCCGCTCTGTGGAATGGCGAGTCTGTTCCTTCGGGAGCAGATTTCAGGTTTCAAACGAGAGTTTGATCCTGGCTCAGAATCAACGCTGGCGGCGTGCCTAACACATGCAAGTCGAACGAGAAAGTGGAGCAATCCATGAGTAAAGTGGCGACCGGGTGAGTAACACGTGA
>Ga0210386_10002407_pt1 | contig 16190 bp, 21 predicted proteins | sample IncBWH32OmetaG_FD_160091 | JGI IMG/M metagenome (GOLD analysis project Ga0210386, IMG submission 160091) | Forest soil microbial communities from Barre Woods Harvard Forest LTER site, Petersham, Massachusetts, United States - Inc-BW-H-32-O ... | reverse complement strand
CACGGAACCTCAAGCGGCAAACGCGTTTGGTGCAACTTCGCGCGTTTGCTAGAATTAGAAGCACATTTTGCGTTAAGGTTTCCGGCAGTGGGCGTGTAGCTCAGTTGGGAGAGCGCCTCGTTCGCAATCCGTTTTCTGGCGTTCAAGATAAACGACATAGCCGCAAGCCTTTTCTTCTCTTCGGCTTCTCGGTGCCTGGGAGTGACAGCCCAGGTCACCGAGGGCCACATCAACCGGCACAAAAACCGACACACGTCCCGGTCGCGCAACGAAGTACCTAGATAACCTGGACAAGCTCGTTCATGAACGCCTTCACTGTGGTAATCAGGTCAGCGGCCTCTTCCAGCGTATACGTAATTTTTGGATGCATCGTGGGATTTCGCCATGCCACTTTGACATTGTACAAATGCCCCGCCGCTTGAGATAGAGCGATTGTGCGCTGGTCTTTCGCTGGTAGCGCCCTGATTGCCTTGTTGATGCCATCAAGAATAATTTGCCAGTTCTTCTCGGTTGTGAGGGCTATCCCCACACTCGTTCCAAATTCTTGTACGGCAACTTCCATCACACGCATTAGATGAAACGCACACGCTGTTCCTCGCCCAGCTGCATAACAATTCCCAGCTTCTTCGATATCGTACTGACAGCTAGAGAATCTCTTATTCACAGCCTCGCCAAAAAGTTGCGGTTTAGCATAGAACGCGGCCCGGTCAGGCGCGATAAACATGAACAAGTTTTCGCGGAGTTGCAGCTTGATTATTTTGTTCAACGTTACGAAGGCTGCCCCAGTGTCACCATGTGTTGAGATGCGGCCCGCCTCGACTTCTGTGCGATAGTCTCTGGCAGCCTGCGCCGCTAAATTCAGGCCGATCAATTCACAATGTTTTTCAACAGAACACAGAACGCTGAGAATGCTTTCTTTCCAGGCAGGAAGCAACTTCATCGGAGTGCGACTCGGCAGCAGTTCGATTGACCTCATTTTAGACAAATCCATCTCGGCACTGTCAAAATGGACGAGGCCAAACCGTTCGATCAACTCGCAGTTTCTGCGTAACTCTTCGAAGGAACGTGCCATTTCGTATACGACTTCGGCATTAAAAGGTTTCGTATATCACCGCTTTTCGCTGCAAGTTGTCAGGCGTAGCGCGTATTATATAACGTATTAACAGCCCGCAGGTTTACCCATGAGAATGTACATCGACGAGGCGGGCAACTTCGTAACACCGCCTCCAAAGGAAACCCATTCTTATTCCCTGGTTCTCGCGCTAGCTATTCCCTCGGCGATTGAGGCTGAACTCTTCTATGAGTTCTTGCGGTTGCGCGACGGGTGGCCTGTCAAAGTTATCGAGATCAAAGGAAGCCAACTCGACGAATCCCAAGCGGCCGAGGTGATCGATCTGGTCTCCCGCTACGATGTCTTGGTCAATTTTTGCGCCATCGACATGGCGACGCACACCGATGGCGTCGCCAGAGATTTCAAACTGCGTCAGGCTGACGCTCTGACCGCGAACCTTACGCCGGAGCACCACCCCAACATCGTCACCCAGTTCCATAAGGACGCAGTTAAATTACGCTCGATGTCGAACCAATTATTCCTGCAGGCCTTCCTAACGATCCAATTGGTTCTGGAAGTAATCCAGGAAGCGATACTCTACTATGTACAGAGCGTTCCCGAGGAACTGGGAGAAATCGCGTGGTTCATCGATCCCAAGGACCGCACGATCACTCAGATGGAGGAGTTGTGGACAACCTATATACTGCCGATGGGAGAGAACCATTTCTTGAAGAAGCCCCTCATTGCACTGCAGGGAGCGGACTATTCCCACTTCGACGCGCGTTATGGATTCACAGCGGATACCGTCGACGCGGAGATGGCGCGGCACTTAGATTGGTTGCAGCAGGTTTTCGGCGTCGATCCGCTGGCTGGTGGCAAGAGTTGCCTCGATGCGAAATTGCTTCTCAGCGAAAAGCGAGAATTCCCGGACTCGCGTGATTCTCTGGGCATACAACTAGCCGATATGCTTGCGACGATCTTGCGGCGGGCGCTAAATAACCGACTCCAGTACTCTGGCTGGAAGGACTTCGGGAAACTCCTCGTAACCAAGGCGAAGGAAGAATCATATTTCCTGCAACTCGGCCCAGCGGGCGGATCGCGGCAGGCTATGAAAGGACATGCGAAGGAAGTCGCCTTGGCCCTCATCGCCCAGGCCAAGCCAATGGTTCTTGACTAGATTCGGGCTTGCGGCTGCGCCGGACGAACTAAACGTTTTACGATAGAATGCTGCCAGGAATCCATCCGATGAAGCCTTGGAGTGATGAGCGCCTACGCAAATTGTTCGAACGCTACAACCAGCTCTATTGGCGTGGAAAATTATCCAGATACCGCGTCATCCTGGCCGACTTGTCGAAGGAACGCGCTTGGGGACTCTGCGAATGGAAGAAGAAAATCATCAGAATTGATCTGCACAGCCCTCAGCTTCGCGGCACGCTCCTGCACGAAATGGCTCACGCGGCATCACGCAGCGGTCACACCGTGCCGTTCTTCGCGCAGTTGGAGCACCTGCTAAAGCGAGGCGCTCCGGTGAAGGTGGATGCCGCCGAAGCCGGCAACGTCTCGATTCTCAACGACGTCATTCCCAAACGTTTCCCGCTGCTAAGAGCGAAGATGCAGCGCGCCGAAAGTCGACGTGCGGGCCGGCTTTTGAAATACACGCGCAAAAAAAGACTCAAAACGTATACCGTGACCGACGACATGATCATTGGCGAATTCGAGGACGCGGCCATGGAAGTGACGTGGAAGCGGGCGCTCGTATTCATTGGCCTTCAATACGGACTCACCGACGAGAGCGGCCGACCGTTGAGCGCATGGGCCAGGCGCGTGATACGCGGAGGTCGTAGAGCATATCGTCGTGCCAGGCGAGATCATCTTGAACATGAGCGCCAGTGGCAACAGCACGCGGCTGAAAATCGAGTCGGCACATAAGTTCGGTAGGATTCCAACCGTTTCAGATTGAAGAGGTGCGCGAACGTCTTCGCAAAATGCGAATGGAGATGCGGTCAAAGTATGCGATGTGGCCTAGGCGAAGGAAAGCACGCGCCCGCCCAAGCAGACGGCTGTCAGTCCTTGCCCATCGAACCCGTCCGTTACCCAAAGTTCGAACGGCATCACGACGTCAGCCATTATCGCTGGACGCTCAGCGATGCCTTCGAAACGTGGGATATGTGATTCGTGATGGTCAGGAAGCTCATGGAACTCGCCGAGGTAATTCGGGGTGCTATGGATGATTGCCATATTTCCATTTTAGCACGCCAGTGAACTGAACGTCTGCGTGGCGAGTGCCCGGCATGATCAGGTAAGGCGACCAATCGGGAGTTGAGCTAAAGACTCAAGTGATACTCTTCCGTTGTATTCATGCGAGCCAGGAGGCCTCACCCATGAACGAAATTATGCCGCAACAGAATCTCGGTGAAGTGTGTTTTCACCAGTCCTGGACCCCCGAAGACTTTGTTCGAAACTTGCGGGAGCTAAGAGTTCACAGAAACGAAGCTCAAAAGCAGGCACAGAAGGTACCCCGCAGGGCACTCACGGCTAAAGAGCGCATTGCCATTCTGAGCAAGACTGACGGCAGATGTCATATTTGTGGCGGAGTCATTGATCCACACTCATATTGGGAGGCCGATCATGTTCTGCGTCGCGCCGTCGGCGGCGGGAATAAGTCAGACAACTACCTCGCGGCACACGGGCTTTGTAACACCTATCGGTGGGATCATTTGCCTGACGAAATGCAGTGGGTGCTCAAGATTGGTGTGTGGGCACGGATGCAAATGGAAAAACATTCAGAGTTTGGCCGTAAGATGACGCAGCTTTTTTTTGAAAATGAGTTGCGCCGCGAGAGGCGGAAGAAGGCCAACAAGCCAATACCTTCGGAAATCATGCCGTGAATGCGCCAAATGGCCACGGGTCTAGGTTATTTTTCTTTGAGCACAGACGCGACCGCTTGCGCTAGTTCTTGAATAATTTCGCTGCGATTTTCTTCCAAAGCTGGATGAACGAACGGTTTCGCGGGAATCGCGGGATGCGAAACTCGCTTAGCAAAAGTTTTCTTCCCGTCCAGCATGAACGCGAGTGCCCTGCGTTTCGTGGCGATAATCTCATACACGCCTGAGTGTCCTAACGTATGAATCCGCGCATAGCCGGAAGTCGGGCCTTCGGCAACCCCGACACTGCCGCGAATCACCGCGCCGTCTACGGTTGGGCCTTCGACTGTGACCGATGAACGAAGTGCGCCTGTTTGCGGTTTCAAGATTTCGCCCGATAGTTTCGCTTGGATTTTCGCCTGGAGTTGAAAAAGAATTGCCGAGGTCTTGACGGTCAGGACCTCGATAATCTGGCCTTGCTTCTCTGCCAAGCGGTCGCGCAGCGCATCTAACTTTGCGGAATCGAAAGAAATTGTCAGCCAACCATCTGCCATGTTTCCCCCTTCGCGTTATGCGTGTCGCGATTCGCGCGAAGTGTCCTCGCGGCATCTGCTCATTGTCGGTGCCTGCGTTATTCGGCCGCGCACCGCAAGAGTCGCGCGTCTATCAATTCGCCGTCGCTACCGAAGCCATGAAGCCATGTATCGCCGCTTGCAGTGACGACTTGTTCGGTGCGCGTGATGCCCAACTTCTTCGCTAAGGTACGCGGTCGGTCGTCTCGCACAACCATCGGCGACTTGTACAGCTGCGTGGTGGTATCGTCGTCCACGTCGTCGGCTGATGGCACGGCCCAATCGAATGCGACGCTCACACGCTTGTCTGATTTTGCGAGTGCCGCACGAACCGCGCCGTCGTGCTTCAACTGTTCAAATGGGTTCGGAAGTTCGTCCACATCTCCCGATTTGTCCAAATCCATGTTGTCCCCGAAAACGAGTTGTTTCAGGGTGCTGATTGGTAATTCACTCATGACGCTGCCTCCTCTGCGGTTTTCAATCTTTAATTCGCTCGCCATTGTCCCACTTGTGCTGCTGTGCTTCTGACCGCATCCAATCCCAAACTTGATTGCGTTCCTTGAGAACTCGATACGCATCGTCGCGCAGCTGAATTAACATTGCGCGTCGCTGACGAAGAGTCTCATCCTCGAACAGCAACTTCGCGCTTTCGTGAAAATCGTTGAGAGCCCGAACACAGCCGTAGTAGGCGCGAGCCGCTTGGAGCGCGGCAACTCTCGCATCATTCAGGCGGCTAGCAATTGTTTGCTCACCAATTTTTATGGCCACGGTTGCACCCGTTCACCGGCCACGTGCACGGCTTCATTCGTGGAAAGTTTGAGTTTGAGGTCCGACCACGCTTTCAATTTCGCATCACGAACGACACGGGCGTGATTCTCACGCCGTGCAATTTCGGTCAACTGCGGATCCATCGTGAGTTGCTGAAACACACAATCGCCCACGCGTTTAAATCCCTGCGGGTTTCCGTGTGTCGCGTAGTAACGACGCACCGCCGTCCAGCAATCAATCCATTTGCGATTGGCTTCGAGGTATTCAGCGTGAACTTCGGCGACAAGATCGGCAGGCGTAGGGGTGGGTGCTGCTACATCTTCGGTACGTTTGGTCCAGCAGTGGAACACCCGCGCCTCCGCCAAAGGCCACTTTCGCAGGCCTTGGGAAGTCGGCGGTTTCTCCTTGCGTTGAAGCCTAGACGAAAAATCGCAAGTTTGGAAGGGCAAAGCAGGCAACGGGCGAATTTCTTGGGTGGTGGGTCAGTTTCCGGTTACGGCGTTAGGACGTAGCCGCCCTCTACGAATGGGATTCATCGGCGGGAATGGTTGTTTTCCCTCGTTCTATCCATATTCCGACAGCAAAGAAGCAAAACAAAGACCCGACAAGGTAAGCATTCCCTGCAAGTATCTTGCGGTGCTGTTCCAACGTTAGGTACACGATGCTGCCATGCTCGTTGAGAGGATAGATGATGCCGCGTTCCTCATCTAGTTTCTTCGGACAACTTTTTTGATAGTGATTGGTGAGCCATGGCAATAGAGTCACATTTGGCAAGATTAATAGTCCGAGAATTACCCGTACGAGGGGCGTCGCCCTTGGGCGGTGGGTCCGCATAAAGTGTGCATTGCTCCTTGATCGATTTGAAATAACGCTCTTATCTTTGTTAGTCCAAGGAAATCCTGCAGTGCGTTCTTTGCAGGCTGCGAACGCTGCACGGCGTTGGTCGGAAGCAATGCGGTCCCAGTGTCGCTGTAGTCCGAACCAAGCCACGCCTTCAATGACAACAACTCCGGCAACTGTTGCCTTTTCGTCCTAATGGGTTCACCGCGTCAGTATCCGAATGATGCGACACCTGTGCAAGCAATTGTCGATAACTGGCATTTACACCTACGAACGGGAGAGCCTGCCTTGGTCAACGCCCGATTAAGTAATCGGAAATCACTTGAATCCACATGGACGATTAATGCGTTTACCGGGACTTGAGACTTGATTTGGGGCCTGCGTTTGACCGGATAAAAAAGAAAGTTGCGAGTGCTCCGAAGCACAGCATGGCTAGTGCAATGAGCGAGGCCGATGAGAAGGCGGGCGCACTGGCGCGATATTTCCAAGCTAGGCCCGCGAAGGCAAGCCCGAAGCATCCTGACGTAAAAAAGATGGCCTTCTGTGCCTGGGGCACATATTCCGGCTTAGCGACTACGGAAAGGGCTAGAAGTGCAGCAAAGGCACAAAGCAGAGATGTACCTGCGAGTATCACCGACACCGGTCTCGGCCATAGCAGCGAAAACGCTGCTGCCAGTCCCACGGATACGAGTATGAGCGCGGAAGAAGGAACCAGTTTCCTAGAGACATTAGACACGTCGAGCCTCGTTCGTGGTCGGTGAGTAAAGTATGAATCACGCTCAGCGTTGAGCAATCTTTGTCGCTGAAAGCGCTTCTCGGCCAGGTCCCGGTTAGTTACCGGTAACTTGAATCCACTTGGACGGTTTCGGCGTTTATCAAGCACAAGCCGATTAGGTGGTGATAATCCTCTTCGCACCACCTAGGCCATCCACAGTCGTGGCGTAAAGTACCGCATCAACCTTCATTTCCCGTTTATAACTGTTCTCCAACCCGTTTTGCGTCATCGAGCGCTCGCCAAGCATCTTCAAGGCGCGAAGCGGGAACTTGAATCTCGACATATCGTCCTTGACGCGCCAGATATCGCTCCGACAAGTGGACTGGAATGCCCCTGCTGGCGAGAACACCTGGAATGATGGATTCATCGACCCCGAAGGGCAAAGTCATGAAGACGACGAGTTCTTCTTGGTTAGACATGTTGGCCTCTGGACACAGAATGATAAATACCCTTCGCACCACCAACCCTAATCCCCGTTCCGGACGGCTCTTGCCGCAGAGGAATCGGAAAATACAGTGTGAAGGGTCTTGAGGATGCGATTCAGTTCCGGTTGCGTGAGTCCAATGTCATCTCTGGTAGTCCCACAGAAGATCTCAAGATAGTGGCCATTCATGTCAAAAACTTCCAGATCGATGCTTTTCGATTTTCGAGGATCACCGACTTGGAACCCGCGTTTGTCAGGCAATTGGAACGAAAACGCGCCTGTTTGGAGACTCGCAGGAAGGGCAATTGCCTTCATCGTCAGTAGTGTTACGCCACGGACAGCATCCGGGCGCGGTCCAAATGCCCGAATGGTGGAGGGCGACGTGTTCAACAGCGCAGAATACTGATCATACGGTGAACGGTTCACGAGGTTGCCAAAAATGAGTCGCAGATTCTGCATATGCGACGATTGGTCCTGCACAAACTCGCTGAGAAGGCCGTCCTGATTCGTCGGTGCAATGAGTACCAGACTCTGCCCCGAATCAAACTTTAGCTCCACGATGCCGCCTGACCCCTTCTGGGACTTCCTCGTCTTGAAGCTCGCATTCCATGGAACCTCGAACGAATAGTCCAAATACGACAGCACCGTCCCTGACGCATCAGATACGGAGTAGTCGGTCAGCGGCTGCGCTGTCACCTTCACCGCTGGAACCCTGTTTGCCTCCCATCTAGCCGCAAAGAAAATGCCAATCGGGAGTCCAAGAAGGTTGAGCAAAGCATTCAGGGTAACCAGAAGTGCTGCCACACGCCCGAACGCACATACGAGTCGCCGCCATATTGATACTCGTTCCCAGGCTGTGACGCGAATGAGCGATCTCATTCGTCATATTCTGACAGCGTCACAATAACCTCACAACGTAACCGACGCGTTCCGTTGTTTACCCCGTTATCTGTCCGTCAGTACAGGCTTAATTCGACATGCTCGACCCCAAGTGGACGTGTAGTCGCGTAACTGGAAACTGACCCGACCATGAAAATCTAGGTACCGACAGCCTATCCGGCGGGCTGTGCTATCATCCGCCCATGCCCACGAAGCAATGCAGCGTTTGCAGTGGCCCGCCTGAAATCTTAACCGCCGTCAACTCCATGCTGAAACAGAAACTCAGCATGAAGAAAATCGCGGCGGCCAGCGGCATCAGCAAAGCGAGTATCGGCAGGCATTCGCTCAAATGCTGCAATCGCAAAATCGCCGAAACTTTCAAATCCATGAAGCAAATGCGCCCGATTATTTCTTGGCCTGATGGCCGCGCGCACATTCAATTCCGCGATACGCTGCTCACACCCGCCCAAGTCAATTCGTTGTGCATGAGCGGCGATTTTTGCGTTTGGGAAGTCCGCTATTCCCCACTCTCCGACGAAGCCGCGCAAAACATCGCGAACCTAGAAGCCCGCCAGCAAGAAATCCGCGACCGACTCGCCGCGCCCGCCGCTGTGCCCGAATTGCTGTCCCACCGTGAGACAGCAAATGAACCCGCCGAAGAAATCGTTTTCACTCGCGAACCTGAACCAGAAGAAATTCCCCCACAACGAAAACCCCAGTCGGGCGCAGACGCCATGCGCTCGCTTTTGTCCGACGTCAAAAACATGATTACTCGCCGCCGCTGCGGATAGAAACCCTTGGGGCAACTTTTCTCCCAAGGGTATAATCCGTTTGTGAAGCCTAAAGCGTGGTTTGAATCTCATCAAATCGAACGCACGTACATGGTCACTCTGGTTGACGGGACGGAGAAGACCCATGTCGGGACGCGCCCTCGAACAGACTGCTGATGGGGATAGCATCATCTGGAGCGAGGGACTTCTCGTCGTCGGATACAAACGGTCTGAATACAAGGACATTTCGCTAAAACCCGACTGACACAATTTCGGTTCCTGTTTTCGCGAGGTTATTTCGCCGCTGCTGCGGTTATTGACTACAAAAAACAGATTCCCTGCGCCGTCTCCCCGCAACTCTGCGTCCCGAGACATCTCGAATTTGGCTCGCGCCTATCCTCCGTCAAATCAATACCGTCTCGAAAATTCTCGCGTGCTCGATTGGGCTTTTCGGATGGTCGCTTTCCAAAAGTTATGAGGCGGGGCGCGGTGGTCACCTAGAACGGGCGATAATCGGCTGCAATGCCTTCGGACACTATTCGGACAGTGTTTCTAACCGCTTGATTCCATTGCCAGTTGCAAGCCGAAATGGGCAGGCTTTTGATTTGCAACCAAACGTTCTATTCGTGTTTCCTTCGCGTACCTGCGCGCGTACGGTTACTCTGCGGTTATATAGGCCTGCCTTCGCAATAGGAAGCCCGTAGCGCGACGCGGCGATGGTGTGCGGGCACAAAGGTCTCGGCTGCGGGCGCGTGCGGGGTCTTTTTCTATCCCTTGGCGCATTTGTTGGCGTCGGTCGAATGGCGCAAGCGAACAGAATTTGACGTGAAGTTTACAGCGGGGGAGATTAGCGAACGCGAGTTGGCACCACGGACAAAATAGCGGCGGTTGCATTGCACCACAGTAGGGCATGCCCTGAAATGGTGCACTCGGTTTTGCAACCCACTGGGTTTTGCGATAACCCAATGGGTTTTTTTGCGCGGTTTTGCTAAATTTTAAAAACAAATGAACAAACCACACCCTAAGTGGTTTAGGTGTTGCTGTTGGTTATGTTTGTGTTCGCTTTGCGAACGCAAACGCTTTCGGCTTCAGGCTTCGGGCGCAAAGAGACTAACCGTATCGGTGTCTCTAAGCATGACGCCCCCGGAACAGGAACGGTATGCGTGTCACTTCTCCCGCGAAGTCGGTTTGACGGTTTGAGAACAAAAACCGCTGGTCCGCTTTTTTACGAAACGCTTCGCGCCGTGCAGCCGGAATAAAATCGGCTGTCTCAATTCGCGCCTTCCGTGCTTGCGTTGGTATCTTTTCAGGGATATTGCCGCAACGCGCGAATCAAAACTTGTGAAACGGCTAACCCGCTTCGGTGCGCAGACTGGTAGCAACGTGGGATTCTTTATGGGAGAGTCCGCCGAATTGACCTGAACTACGCACGGACGGATTTATAGCGCAACGCGGAAAGCGGCGCAAGAATCTACTTAGTAGTTAATTACTTTATACCGTAAACGTTTACGCGGCGAGTTCAAATAAACTTTGTGTGTAAACGTTGACTTGACAGGCGCGGCGGGTTCCTGATAGTTTGGGCGCGGTCCACTGGTTCCTGACTGCGCACACTTTCTTGAAACCAGAACAAGGGCGTCGCCAATCGGGCGCGACGCCCTTATTTTTTTGTGCCCGTCAGTTGGTAGTCGGCTACTTTGAATTTTGGAGCGGTAGAGACCTGCTGACCCCTCTGGGAACCCTACGAGCGGCGGAGGGCGGAAAGAGCGACGTAGGTGAGACCCCCACTATTTATCCTGTTCTTCGCCATTGCCTGCGGAATGGCCGTGGCTGTCGTCTGCGCACTCTGTGCTACGCAACCGAGAAGGGTTGCCACCTATATGCGGGACAAATACTTGAGAAGTCCGAAATGGCTGAGGAATTGGCCATTCGCAAGCATGGTTGTGAAGGATTGGTACCCAATTTATCTCCGCGTGGTAGGAATTGGCGGCTTCGTGTGCGCGGTCATATGGCTAGGTCTGGTCATTGAGCAATTTTCAAAGTAGCCCCACTCCCGCCAGTTTGACAACTTCACAATAAACGTTTAGGGTGTCCACTACGAACGTGCCGTTACTGGCTCTGTGCTGCCCTTCCTGCCGTTCGACTTCCAAGAATGTTGGAGTGTCGAACTGTGCGCAGAGAACTGGAAACGGTTTTACTTCTCGCTAGGAATTTACCCGCCGCTGATCTGCCGGAATTTCTCGGACAATTAGAAACCATCCGCGTGACCGCGCTGGCGCGGATCACTACGCCCACGCCCGCTGCGAAGCCCGATGAACTCTTGAGTGTCGAACAGACCGCGCAACGGCTGCACTGTTCGCCTGATTATTTGTATCGGCACCATGCGCGGCTTCCCTTCGCGCGACGCGTCGGTCGCAAACTCCTGTTTTCATCCGTGGGCCTCGATGCGTATTTGAAAAAGACCCGGTGAAAAAAGGGACGAAGCGACGAAGCAGAGAAGAGATCGAAGCACTCCGCGCTGCGATTCTTCAAATTGTCGAAGAGGATTCACCGTGGACCGTGCGCGGGATTTTCTACCAGTTATTGCGACGTCCCGAACTGTGTATCGCAAAAACCGAAGAGTGTTACGCGTCCACCGTTGGCTGGCAAATCCTGCACATGCGCTTGGAAGGCGTGCTTCCGTGGAACACTATCGCAGACAACTTGCGGAAGATGGAATGGCACAGGCACTATCACAACGCGAGAGAGAGAATCAGCGCATGGATGGACCAGGCACCAGAACCCAAAGTTTTCACCCGCGATATTTGGTTGAATCAGCCTAGACGGATTTTTTGCTTTCTCGAAAAAGATGCGCTCGCCGATGTGGTGCGCTCGGTCGTGAGCGAGTTACATGTCCCGCTGGCAGTGACGCGTGGATTCCCTTCCGTTACTTTCTTGCACGAAATCGCTGAGAAAATCGCCGCCGATGGTCGCCCGCACATCATTTATCAACTCGGAGATCACGATCCCAGCGGCGTCAGCATTCTTGGGAATATTGAAGACCGCTTGCGGCAGTTCGCGCCAAAAGTGGATTTCACTTTTCATCGTTTAGCAGTGACGCCTGCACAAATCAAATCCCTGCACTTGCCGACACGACCGACAAAAGGCAGCGACACGCGCCGCAAGGCGTTCAAGGGTGAATCCGTCGAGGTTGATACGATACCGCCCGCCGTGCTGCGCGAATTGCTTCGTGCTGCGATTCTCAGTCAGCGGGACGCTGCGCGCTACGCACAATGTCTGCGGGCGCAAGCGCGGGACAGGCGCGAACTGGCAACCTTTCGGGCGCGCGTCGCTGACGTACTTCCAGAAACGACCGCTTGACACTCCCTATAGTTAGCGGTAACCTATGGTTAGCGTTAACTACGGAGAAAGGGATACTAGATGGCACCGAAGAAAGAGTTAACCGTTAGCGAAATGGGACGCAAGGGCGGACTGGCACGGGCCAAAAATCTGACGAAAGAACAAATCGCAGAAATCGGGCGCAAGGGAGCAATGAAACGTTGGGCGAAGAAATCGCCCACAAGGGGAAAGTAAAATGCGAGGCGATGGACGTTTACTACCACGCGGTCAAGTTTTTTGGGCATGCTTCATGGTCAACGGGAAGGAAGTCAGAGAGTCAACCCATGAAACCGACGAAACGAAGGCGCAAAAGTATCTAGACGAACGTGTACGGGCGTCCAAGAATGACGCGGACGGGCTCGCGCCGTTCATACCCGCGAAGGCGGCGCGGCGGTCGTGCAAGGAACTCCTAGAGGCAGTCAAGACAAACCTAGAGTCACGCGGCCAGTTGTCCGCGCCGAATGCCAGCAACCTGAAAGCGACAATCGAATATTTCGGCGACGTGCAAGCCCGCGCGCTCACCGCGAAGCAGGTAGAAGAGTACAAGATTACGCGGCAAGCGAAGGGCGACGCGAAAGCGACAATCAACAGACGGCTGCAATTTTTGCGCCGCGCGTTCAATCTGGCGCACAAAGACGGTTTGATTGCCCGCGTGCCCCGCATCGAATTGCTCGACGAATCCGACAACGTGCGCGAAGGATTTTTTGAGGAAAAAGACTTCTACGCGGTCCACGGCCACCTGCCCGAATATCTGAAACCGTTCGCCGAATTTTTCTATCTGACTGGCATGCGCCCAAAGGAAATCAAAAGTTTGCGCTGGGCGCAAGTCAAAGATGACGTGATTACTCTGCGGAAGGCGGACACCAAAACCAAAAAGAAGGCGCGGCAGATACCGATGCGTTCGCCGAAACTGGCGGCGATCTTGGCGACGTGTCGCGCGGCGCGTTCGTTCCAAAATCCCGATAACACCATAGGTACCAGTGAGTTTCTTTTTCATCGCGGCGGGCGGCAGATTGGCGACACGCGCAAATCATGGGCGAGCGCATGCAAGGCCGCGAAAGTGTCCGCGTTGCTCTATGACTGCCGCCGTACTGCGATCCGAAACTTGGACCGCGCGGGCGTCAGCCGCGACGTGGTGAAGCGAATCTCGGGGCACGAAACGGACCAGATGTACACCCGCTACAACATTACGAGCACGGAAGACGTGGCCGCAGCCTTCGCCAAGGTGGAAGGCGGCGCGGCGGTCGCACAGTAAAAAAACTTTTCGGCCAAAACGGGGCGGCGAGCAAATCGCCGCCCTTTTTGCGTCCGAAAACTTTCCGGACATTTCGAGTTTTCGGCGGCTTTTCGGACAGTTTTCGGACAGTTGCACCATTTTGGGGCAAATGTCGCCGCCGACGATATTTGAAACCCCTGATTTTATTGGGAAAAGTGGCGCGCCCGGAGAGAGTCGAACTCCCGACCTTTTGGTTCGTAGCCAAACGCTCTATCCAGCTGAGCTACGGGCGCGCCGATACTACGCGCGGAGTCCAAATAGATTACGATACACGGCCCGCGACTTCAACTGCGTACATGCGCGTCTCTGCCTGTCTTGCTCTTTGCCGTCTGCTCTTTGCCTTTGCCGTCTGCCCTTTGCCTCTCAGCCTTAATCTTTCAGTCGAAGAAGCACGCGCCGCCATTGACAGGATTGTTCACGCCATTGTCACGCCCGCGTAACAATCGCGCAGTACCGTCTCCCGCTTCGCACAGAAATCTGGTCAATAGGGGTGTTGAATGGCGGCAGGCACGTCAGCTTTAGATAGCAAAATGACCGTGAGCGCGCCGGCCAAGATTGGCATGGCAATTTTCGGCGTGGCCCTGGTCATAGGTTTGGTCTACGCCGGGACCCATTTGCTTCGCGACCTCGCAGACGTTCATCCCAGCAGTGCGTTGCCTTTTATCCTTCTGGGCATAGCGCTACTCACGGCCCTGGGATTTGAATTCGTCAACGGATTCCACGACACGGCGAACGCTGTAGCCACCGTTATTTACACTCACACCTTGGAGCCTCACGTCGCTGTGGTCTGGTCCGGAATGTGGAATTTCCTCGGCGTGCTGGCTTCGAGCGGCGCGGTCGCCTTCGGAATCATCTCCCTGCTCCCTGTTGAATTAATTCTCCAGGTAGGAGGCAAGGCCGGTTTCGCGATGGTTTTCGCACTCCTGATCGCCGCCATCATCTGGAATCTCGGCACTTGGTGGTTCGGACTTCCCGCGTCCAGTTCGCACACTCTCATCGGTTCCATCATTGGAGTGGGCATTGCGAATCAATTGATGTCTGTGAAGACCGGTACGAGCGGCGTGGATTGGGGACAGGCGACGAACATCGGAAAGTCTCTGCTTCTTTCTCCTCTCGTCGGATTCGTTTTTGCGGCTCTCTTGCTCATCGTCTGCAAGAAATTGATCCCCAACAAACATTTGTACGAAGCTCCCAAAGGAACAACGCCGCCACCGTTTTGGATCCGCGTCCTGCTGCTCCTCACCTGCACCGGTGTCAGTTTCTTCCACGGATCCAACGACGGCCAAAAAGGCATGGGCTTAATCATGTTGATTCTCATCGGCACCGTGCCCACGGCCTATGCCGTCAACCATGCCGTTAATATGCAGCAGACTCAGGATTTTGTCGCGGTATCCACTCAAACGGCTAACATGCTCGATCACTATGTTTCGCCCAATGCCGTTATCGGCGACGCCCGCGACGATTTGACCGACTACATTCGCACGAAACAGTTCACGCCAAATACCATGCTCGCGCTGCGCGAAACCGTAAATGGTATCGGCACGGAAATGTCCCTCTACAAGGAACTTAAATCCGTTCCCCAGGACAAGGTTCGCAACTTTAGGAATGACATGTATGTCGTCAGCGAAGCTCTGCGCTTGATGAACAAAACGCATCAACCTGCATTTTCGCCAGCCGATGCCGCCATCCTCGCCAATTACAAAAAGCATATCGACAACGCCACGAAGTTTATTCCCACCTGGGTGAAAGTAGCGGTGGCCCTGGCGCTTGGTATGGGAACCATGATCGGCTGGAAACGCATCGTCATTACGGTCGGCGAAAAAATCGGAAAGGATCACCTCACCTACGGTCAAGGTGCGGCGGCGGAAATTACCGCCATGGCCACGATTGGCGCAGCGGACTGGTTCGGATTACCTGTCAGTACCACGCACGTGCTTTCTTCGGGAGTTGCCGGAACCATGGCGGCAAATCATTCGGGATTGCAGATGAGCACGATTCGCAATCTCGCCTTGGCATGGGTGCTGACTTTGCCGGCGTCCATCTGTCTGGCGGCAACTCTTTTTTGGGCATTCAGCAAGATTGGCTAGAGCGAACAACAATGAGCGGGTCTGTGCCATTCAACGAACGCTCTTCGCGTTGAATTAAAATCTCGTGCGAGTGGGCTCCCAGCCCGTCGGTACTCAATCGGAGTATTCTGTTGCGTTTCTTCAGGGGTGCGGAACGAGTGCGTTTGCCATCATTCATAGTGTCGAGATTTGTCCTGCCGATATTAGTTTGTCTCTGTCTTTCGCACACGTGCACCGGCCTGCGCGCGCAGGACTTACCAAATAACACCTGCCCCCGTCCTGCCATCGGAAGTTCCGTCCCGGAACCCGAAGACCTGCGTAGCCAAAACGGAGTTCTCAAGATTGATTTGACTGTTCGCAATTACACCGATCTAAACGGCGCCATACGCTACTGCTACCTCACCGCCGACGGAAGCGAATCCCCCACACTGCGTCTGAGACCGGGCGAACTACTGATTCTAAATTTGAAGAACGATCTAAAGGATCCCGAGCACGCCGCGGGACCCGCCAACCATCATCACAATGTTGCA
>Ga0210386_10002404_pt1 | contig 16214 bp, 15 predicted proteins | sample IncBWH32OmetaG_FD_160091 | JGI IMG/M metagenome (GOLD analysis project Ga0210386, IMG submission 160091) | Forest soil microbial communities from Barre Woods Harvard Forest LTER site, Petersham, Massachusetts, United States - Inc-BW-H-32-O ... | reverse complement strand
TGCTGATCCCACAGCGGCCCTATTTCCCTCTCGCGCCGCTGGCGGCCGCCGTGAGCTATCCCGCCAAGGCGGATACGTTCGACGATGCGCGCGTCGCCGAAGCGCTTGTCGCCGTCGGTCTATCCGACCTGGTGCCGCGCCTGCGCGAAGAGGAGCACTGGAATCGGATGCTCTCGCTTGGCGAACAGCAGCGGCTCGCCATTGCACGCGCACTCCTCCACGCACCGGATTACCTCTTCCTCGACGAGTCGACCGCATCGCTCGATGAAGCCGCCGAGGCCGCGATCTATCGCCTGCTGCAGGAGCGGCTCAAAGGCGCGACCATCGTTTCGATCGGCCATCGCTCGACATTGCGCGCGTTCCACATGCGCCACATCGAATTGGTGGGCGAGGCCGGTGCCTATCGCCTTCGCGAAATACCGTTGGCCTCGGCTGCGGAGTGATCGAAATCCGCCCGCGCAACTGGCATGTAAGTTGCCGCTACTTCCCCGTGTGACTGGTCAAATGGCCGGCGCTTCAACGACTGATCAGAGGGGACGTAGTTATGTGCACAGGGGACGATCACACCTGCCCAGACTTTGAGCTGCATCGGCAGAAGCTTCTGGACGATCTCGATGGCGAAAGACGCAGCTTCCTCAAGAGCGCCTTCCTCGCCGGCGGCGGCGCGGCCGCCGCGTGGGCCGGTGCCGGTACGCTGGCGACGCCGGCCTCAGCGCAGGCCAAACCCGGCCAGCCCACCTACCATTACCTGCCGGCCAACTCCGACACGGTGCACTGGGGCTATTTCAGCAAGCTGTTGAAGCCGCAGCTTGAAGTCGATTCCGGTGATTACGTCACGATCGAAGCGGTCACCCACCATGCCGGCGACGATACCGAGCGCATGGTGAAAGGCGATCCGGGTGTCGAGAGCATTTATCTTTGGACCAAGGAGAAAAAAGGCGTCAACCGCCGCGGCGCCGGGCCGGTCGACGGCAAGCTGCTTGGCCGCGGCGCAGGCGAAGGCTTCGGCGTCCATATCTGCACCGGGCCGGTCTATATCCGTGGCGCCGAGCCGGGCGACATTCTCGAAGTCCGCATCATCGATGTGAAGCCGCGACCGTGCGCCAACCCGGCGCACGCCGGCAAGTCGTTCGGCAGCAACGCGGCGGCCTGGTGGGGCTTTCATTATAACGAGCTGCTCACCGAGCCGAAGCCGCGCGAGGTCTGCACGATCTATGAAATCGACACCAGCGGACAGCGCAATTGGGCGCAGGCAGTCTACAATTTCCGCTGGGTTCCGCAGACCGACCCCTTCGGTGTCGTGCATAAGATCATCGACTATCCGGGCGTGCCGGTCGACCATTCGATCGTGCAGGAGACCCACGGCATTCTCAAGAACGTGCGCATTCCGATCCGGCCGCATTTCGGCGTGATGGGGCTCGCGCCCAAGGAAGCCGATGTTGTCGACTCCATCCCGCCCGGCTATTTCGGCGGCAACATGGATAACTGGCGCATCGGCAAGGGCGCGACCATGTACTACCCGGTCGCCGTGCCCGGCGGCCTGTTCTCGGTCGGCGATTCCCACGCCGCACAAGGCGACTCCGAACTGTGCGGCACCGCGATCGAGATGTCGCTGACCGGCACGTTCCAGCTCATCCTACACAAGAAGGACGCGCTGACCGGCTCGCTCGCCGGACTGACCTACCCGCTTCTGGAAACACAGGATGAATGGGTCCTGCACGGCTTCTCCTTCGCCAATTATCTGGAAGAGCTCGGGCCGACCGCGCAACAGGACATCTACAAAAAGTCGTCGATCGATCTCGCGCTGCGCGATGCCTTCCGCAAGATGCGCACCTTCCTGATGACCACCAAGGGCCTGAGCGAAGACGAGTCGATCTCGCTGATCTCGGTCGCGGTGGACTTTGGCGTCACCCAGGTGGTCGACGGCAACTGGGGCATTCACGCCATCATCAAAAAGAACCTGTTTGCCGGCGCGCCGACGGCGTAGTCGACGGTTGGCCGACGGCTGCCCTGCCGTCGGCCAACCGTACCGGCGATGTTTCGGGCGAGGTGCTCAAGCTGTCGCCGGCCGGCGAAGCGCGTACAATGCGGCTTCGCCGGCATTTCTCAGGCGCGCACCAGCGAAGCAATGTGCCTCGCCAGCAAGATGGCCCCGATGCCGAGCAATCCCACGGCAGCGGCCAGTACGGATTTTTCGATACCGCTGGTGTTGATAATTTCATCCGGGATGCGCACCGCCTCCACGGCAATTTCCGAGAACAATCCGAACAGCAGATGGCCGACGCCGAAGCGGTGGCAGGTCTCGTCGATCTCCCGCTCCCGCGCTTCATCGTCGCCGATCAGGCGGAAGATCTCCCGCAATTTCATGCGCTCCTCGAGCGCCACGCCCCAGCCGATCAGAATGACGCCGAGCCCGGAGATGATCTCCTCGGCCTGGTGCAAAGGCTCCATGCTGGTGTGCAGCATGTAAATGAATCCCAGCACCAGAACGAGAAGGATCGCCGCGTTCACGAGCGCGATCGTCCAGGGATGAACCAGCAGCTCAAAGAGAAGGCGAAGAACCGAGAACGGCCGCGGAACCCGCAGGCCATCGGGCTGTCCCTGATCGATGCGCGATGAGCCGCCGCTTGGCGCTAGGGACGGTGCTTTGATTGTACGAGGGCGATCCAGCCACGTGCGAACGTCATTCATGCGAGCACCCAACCTCAAATTGTACAAATGTGCCTTGTTGTCGCGAGCAGCCGCGCGCCCCCGGGCGGCGGTCTCCACATACCGATCGTTGGTTGAGTTATTGACAACGCCGCCGCGAATAAATCGCGGAGACGGCGGACGCGTCGGGAATGATGAACGTATTGCTAACGGATGGCTGCAAGACGCTGCTCACCAACCATATGATCGAAGCCCGTGGTCTCGGTGTTAAGTCGGTGGAAGCGAGCGTCGACGGACACATCGTCGCGCGGAGCGGCGACATCGCGGCATGGCGCGATTGCGACTATTTTTCGCAGAGCACGGTGCGCATGGAAGAACCGGAGAAAACCGAAAGACCAAGCGAGCCGCGTCAGGCCGCCGCCTTCTTACGATTGGCTTCGAGGCGGGCATCGACCAGGGCGACCTGCGCATCGATCGCCGGGTGATGCAGGCCGCGCTGTGCTGCGATGAGCTGCACCAGCTTATCGGCCCGCTCGATATTGGGTGCGCCATTCTGCAATGCCCGCGCCGCCGAAGCCGGCCGCGTCAGCGACTGCGCGGCCGCGGCGTATTTCTCGAACGGCACCAGATCCTCCGGTTTCGCGCCAAGCGCGATGCACAGATCGACCACGAAATTATAGACCGAGCGTGCGGTTTCGATATCGCTGTGCACCGCCTCCTGGGCGGTACGCATTCCGTCTTTGGTGACGCAGCGATAGTTGCCGGCCAGGAGCATCGCCCATTTGGCCAGCGGCACGAACAGCGAGTCGTACACTTTGAGTTTCACCGGAAGCTCGGTCTTGCCTTCCGGGGTATCGAAACGGATGGCTTCGATCTCATCCTGAAGCTGGCGCAGGATGGCGGTCTGCGAATCGGACGGGAAGCGTGCGACCTTAAAGTTTGTCGGCAGCGTCACTTGCAGCACGTTGACCTTTTGGTCCGGCGGGCGGATCGCCTGCGGATCGGGACTGCAGAGTGTGATGAAAGCCGGGTCGACGTTGTCCCAAACGCTGGCGTCGGTATAAGCTGGCTTCAGCGCATCCGCATCGAGACCGGGAATCCGCCGCAGATAGGCGAGCGGCGGCATATTCATGATCGATATGCAGGGCGCTTTTGCCCGCCCGATGGCGTCGAGGAGTTCGCGAACGCCGGCAGACCGGTACTGCGGCTCCTGCATCGCGAGACCGACTAGGTCGTACTCTTTAGGATCAATGCCGGCTGTTCCGCCGGCCGTAACCTTGCCGGAGAGCCGGCGCGAATCGAGTTCCACCGGGTCGGGACGGCCGCGCACCGGCAGGCGCACGCGAAAGCCTTCGGCGTTGATTAGGTCGGCCTCCGCCGGCAGACATACCAGCCGCACGCTGTGGCCGCCGAACAGAAGCTTCGACGCGAGCAACGAACCGTACGAAGCACCGAGGATGAGGATGTTGTAACGCGCTGCCATGACTGGTCCCCTGGGAAACGAGACGGCCGCCGGCGCGCTCAGAACGAACTGCACCAGGGTCGGCGAGCAGTTCTATGAACCTTAGAGCATGATCCGGAAAAGGGGAAACCGGCAGTCCTGAAAGCAATGCCCTACCGGCTGAGCCTCAGCGGATCGTGCTTCGCCTTACGAACGTTAGAACATCAATTTATTCAATCCGTAGGGGGGATTAGACGCCAGATCCGCTGCTCGTGAGCACCCCGCTCTTCGGCATTGCGGCAATGCGCTGGCTGGGTGGTGCGAGCAGGAAAGCTGCAAACAAAACGGGATGAAGGCTTGCGGGGTACGGGAGCTTGTGAGGTTGGGGCGGCCGCGTGTCTGCGCGGCCGCCTTCCTCCACTATCTCCGTGCCGGCCGAGCTAGCTCTGCTCGCCGGGAAGCTCGGAACCAGCCGGCGTCCAAGCCGGTGCCGGCTCCGCGGCCGGAGCCGGGGCAGGCGCCTTTTTCGGCGCGGCTTTGCGCTTCGCAGCCACCTTCTTCTTGGCCGCCTTTGCGGGAACCTTTTTGGCCGCCGCCTTTTTGGCCGTTTTCTTCTTCTTGGCCACCGCCTTCACTGTCTTCTTCTTTTTGCGCGCCGGGGCGGCCTTTTTCTTCACGGATTTCTTCTTAGCCTTCGACTTCTTCGCCATGATCGATCCTCCCGATCGTGCTGCAAATAAGGAAAATCTGATCGGCCCCAAGAGGGACCGGGTTCACGCCAGAATACGAGCGAGCCCCCGTCTAGCTCGCGGCTCCATCGGAACGCATGGCCGCCTGCGGCGCGTGCTTCCGAAGCGCGGGCGGGCATGGTCCGCCGGTAGCCCAATCAATCAACTCGATCGTATGGACCGCCGGCAGTTTGGTGCCCGCGGCGATCTGAGTCATGCAGCCAATATTTCCTGCCGCGATCACATCAGGTCGCAATTCCTCGATAGTCCTGACTTTGCGCTCGCGCAACCTTCTTGCGATGTTTGGCTGCAGAATATTGTAGGTACCCGCCGAGCCGCAACACAGATGACCGTCCCGAACGTCCTTCACGGTGAAGCCGAGCTTGCCGAGAAGCTCCTTTGGTTGACGCGTAACGCGCTGTCCGTGTTGAAGCGAGCAAGCGGCGTGATAGGCGACGACAAGCCCTTGGCCCGGCGGCGCCGTCTGCAGCGGCACGGTTGCCAAATACTCGGTGATGTCGCGTGCAAGCGAGGCAATCTTTGCAGCACGCTGCGCATAGACCGAATCGGTACGCAGCATGAAGCCATAGTCTTTCACGGTGGTCCCGCAGCCGGACGTGGTCACGACCACGGCGTCGAGAGGCCCGAGCGCGGTCCACGCATCGATATTGGCGCGGGCTTGGCCGAGCGCCTCTTCCTCCCGGCCCATATGGTGGACCAAAGAACCGCAGCAGCCGGAGCCCTCTGCGACCACGACTTCGATGCCAAGCCGCGTCAAAACGCGAATCGCCGCGGCATTGATCTGTGGCGCCAGCACGTCATTGACGCAGCCGATGAGCAAGGCCACGCGGCCTTTTCGAGCACCCTCAGCCTCGAAGGTTTGCGGCGCGATCGGCGAGCGCGGAAAGTGCCCGGGCGCCAGGCGCAACATGGCCGCAACGCGCGTGAGCCCGAGCGCTTCGGCGAAGTTCGCGAACGGCTTGCCGGCAAGAGCCGCGACCAGAGCTAGCCGAAATCGCTCAGGGTAAGGCAGAACCCAGGCAAGCACCGCGCGCAACAGACGCTCGTGCGCCGGCCGGCGATAGGTCTTCTGGATGTGTGCGCGCGCGTGATCGACGAGGTGCATGTAATGCACCCCGGACGGACATGTGGTCATGCAGGCGAGGCAAGACAGACAGCGGTCGATGTGAAGCGTCACCTCGGCCGTGGCCGGACGGCCGTTCTCCAGCATGTCCTTGATCAGATAGATGCGGCCACGCGGGGAATCGAGCTCGTTGCCGTCGAGCACATAGGTCGGGCACGTCGCAGTACAGAAGCCGCAATGCACGCAGGCCCGCAGGATCTTCTCTGATTCGGCGATGTCCGGATCGGCAAGTTGCGCGAGACTGAACGACGTCTGCATTCTTAGATCCCCGCCCACATGCGCCCGGAATTGAGCATGCCGCGCGGATCGAAGCTTTCGCGCACGCGCCTCGTCAACGCCGCGAGCACCGGCGGCTCGGGCTGAAATACATCGACGGCGGCACGCACCGCGGCCGGGGCGCGGATCAGCGTCGCGTGCCCCCCGATGCCGCCGACGATCGCACGCACGGGGCCGGCCTTGGCGTCGTCGGTCGGCGGCAAGGCGGCCCAGATCAGGCCACCGGCCCAATCGTAGAGGACCTCCGCCCCGGCTCGCTCGATCAAGGCGCGGCCGGCTTCGCTCCCGCGCGCCGGCGCCGTCGAAATACGCCAGATGTCGCGGGCGCCGGAAGGCCCGCCGGCAGCGAACGGCGTCGCATCGCGAATCGCCCGCCAGAAAGCGCGCGAGTGAGCTTGTTCCAGCGCTGCAACGGTCCCGTATGGTTTTGCGAGGTCCTCAAGCACGGCGCGGCGATGCGCCACGGAAGGCGCCACGCCCTCGAGCCGAAAGCCGGTCACGGCCTTACCGACAGCCGCGGTCTCGGCCAAACGCTCGGCGAGCGCTGCGGACAGGTGCGCGGCCGCAGACGCATCCGCAAAGGAGCCCATGACGGCGGTCATGAGCTTGCCGGCCGCGGCATCGTCAAGACCGAAGACAAGAACCGTCTGCTCGGTCTCGGCGCGGGGCAGCGTCTTGACGGTGACGTCGGTCAGGGCGGCAAGCGTGCCCCAGGACCCGGCGAGCAATTTGCAGAGGTCGTAGCCGGTGACGTTTTTCACCACGCGGCCTCCGGATTTGAACGTTTCGCCGCGTCCGGATACCGCCGTGACACCGAGAAAATGGTCGCGCGCAGCCCCGGCTTTGATGCGCCGCGGCCCGGAGAGGTTCGACGACAGCACGCCGCCGATGCTCGCGCCGCCGGCCGTGCCGCCGAGCAGAGGCCCATAATCCATCGGCTCGAATGCCAGCTCCTGGCCGTTTGCCGCGAGCAGCGTTTCTATTTCGGCAAGCGGCGTACCGGCCTTGGCCGACAGCACGAGCTCAGCAGGCTCGTAGAGCGCCACCCCTGACAATCGCGATAGATCGAGCGTCATGTCCCATTGCGCCGCGCGGCCGATGCGACGCTTGCTGCCGCGGCCGACGATCTCCAACGTCTTGCCATCGGCAATCGCCCATTGGATCGCCTGCTCGACCTCCGCCGCGTCGCGCGGTCCCAGATTTTCAGCCATCGGATGTGTTAAAACCGCGGCAGGTCGGGAAAAGCAAGCTGGCCGCCATGCACATGCATGCGGCCCAATTCGGCGCAACGGTGCAGCGTCGGAAAGACCTTCCCCGGATTGAGCAGCCCGTTCTCGTCGAAGGCGCATTTGAGCCGCTGCTGTTGCTTGAGATCGGCCTCGGAGAACATCGCCGGCATGAGATCACGCTTCTCCACGCCCACGCCATGCTCTCCGGTCAGCACGCCGCCGACCTCCACGCAGAGCTTCAAGATGTCGGCGCCGAATTCCTCGGCGCGCTCGAGTTCCCCGGGCTTATTGGCGTCGTAGAGGATCAGCGGGTGCAGATTGCCGTCGCCGGCATGAAAGACGTTGGCGACCCTCAGGTCGTACTTGGCCGACATCTCCTGCATGCGCCGCAGCACCAGCGGCAATTGCGCGCGCGGGATCGTGCCGTCCATGCAGTAATAGTCGGGCGAGATACGACCGACTGCTGGGAACGCGGCCTTGCGGCCGGCCCAGAACAGCAGCCGCTCCTCTTCGGAATTGGAGGCGCGGCAGGTGACGGCGCCACAGGTGGTCGCGATCTCCTGCACCCGCTCCAACAGATGATCGACCTCCGCACGCGGACCATCCAGCTCGACGATCAGCAGCGCCTCGACATCAAGCGGATAGCCGGCGTGGACGAATTCCTCGGCCGCCTTGATCGCCGGGCGATCCATCATCTCCATACCGCCCGGAATGATGCCCGCACCGATGATGCGGGCGACGCATTCGCCGCCATCCTCGGAAGCCGCAAAGCCGATCAGCGCCGCGCGTGCGCATTCCGGCTTTCTGAGGAGACGCACCGTCACTTCGGTGACGACGCCGAGGAGCCCCTCCGAACCGGTGATGACGCCGAGCAGGTCGTAGCCGGCGGCATCGAGATGGCTGCCTCCGAGCCGCACGACCTCGCCGCTCATCAAAACCAATTCGCAGCCGAGCACGTTGTTGGTGGTGACGCCGTACTTGAGGCAGTGAACGCCGCCCGAATTCTCCGCCACATTGCCGCCGATGGTGCAGGCGATCTGCGACGAAGGATCGGGCGCATAGTAAAAGCCGGCATGATCGACCGCCTGCGACACCGCAAGATTGGTGACCCCAGGCTCGACCACCGCCACGCGATTCTCGAAATCGATGGTGCGGATGCGCTTGAACTTGGCCATGCCGAGCAGGACACCGTCGCCGAGCGGCAGCGCGCCGCCGGACAGCGAGGTGCCCGCCCCGCGCGGCACCACCTTGACACCCTCGCGGTGGCAATAGGCCAACACGGCGGACACCTGTTCGGTCGTCTCCGGCAGCACGACGACCATGGGGAGCGCCCGATATGCGGTAAGGCCATCGCTCTCGTACGGCCGCATGGCCTCCTCGGATGCGATCACCCCCTCGCCCGGCACGATGCGTTTGAGCCCCGCGACGATATCGGCGCGACGCGCGAGCACCGCATCGTCGAGCTTGGGCATTGCGACCGTCATTCAGTCCGTCCGATATGGTTGACGTGAGGATGGGTATTATATGGGCAAACCCAGGCGCCGGTGTAGCCGCGTTGCCGCCGCGGAACCGTAGATCAATCCATCAGCCAGCGCACGCCGACGAAGCCCGGCAACAGGATGCCCGCCGCCCATAGAGCGGCCGACGCCACATTGGCGATTTGGAAATTGAGCCAGGGCATCGCATTGAGCCCGGCGATCAGCGGCACCACGGCGCGGAACGGGCCGAAGAAGCGCCCGACAAAGACCGCAAGCATTCCCCATTTGTTGAAAAAAGCGACGCTGCGTCTGACCAGGTCCGGGTGACCCGCCAACGGCCACATCTGCAGCAGCCGATCCTTGAAGACCAAGGCCAGCCAATAGGCGAGCCAGTCGCCGGCGATCGCGCCGGCCACCGCGGCGAGCCAGATCGGCCAGAAGCTGAACTGAGCCGCCGCGATCAGCCCACCGAGGCCGAGCAGAACCGCCGTTGCCGGAACCAGCAACGACACGAAGGCGAACGATTCGCAGAAGGCCAGGACGAAGACGATCGGAACGGCCCAGGCCCGATGATCCTCCACAAAGCCGATCGTCGACCGCACCAGACCGTCCATGCCGCTTCCCCAAAAAACGAACCGCCGCGCACCCCGCGCGGCGATGACCAAGAACCGCCATAGCGTGGGACGCGTAACAGACGCAAAGGATGCTGTCTGTCATCCACCGGACATTTCGTGCCTGGTGTTTGCCCCGGCATCGCGGGACGCGCGCCGGCAACGCAGCGCGGCACGGCCCCTTTCCGCTCTGCGAACCAGGGGCGCGAATTGGCCCGTTGACACACGGGTTTCCGAGCGCTTCAACGGCGGGGAACTCGCTAACCTGGAGCACGATCCAAAAGAAACCGGATTTCCGGAAACCGTCATGCTCCGGCAGTAACCCAGAGCGTCCGATCGCTTCGGTGTAGAGGCGGTTGATGTCGTCCGGCATGATCCGGAAAAGTGGACACCGGTTCCGAAAAGATCATGCTCCGTGAAAGCTCGCCATCGCCGCGGCGCTCCGCCGCCGGCTTATTCAAGAGGACCCTGATGGTCAAGACACTGATTGCCGCCGCCCTGCTCACGGCCACGACGGCCGGAATCGCAGCAGCGCAGGACGTCGAAAAAGGCGCCCTCGTTTTCAAGAAATGCGGCATATGCCACAAGATCGGCCCCGGCGCGACGAATTTGGTCGGCCCTGAGCTCGACGGTCTTGACGGCCGCCACTCGGGCAGCGTCGCTGGCTACAGCTATTCCGACGCCAACAAGAATTCCGGAATCGTGTGGAACGAGGAAACCTTCGCGGAATACATCAAGGATCCGCGGGCCAAGATTCCCGGCACCAAGATGATTTTTGCCGGCATCAAGAACGAACAGGACGTCAAGGACCTGTGGGCTTACATCAAGCAATTCGACGCCGAGGGCAATATCAAGAAATAGGCTCTCTGCGCCCGTTTCTTGATCTGGCGCAAACGCGAGCGCGGCCGCGCGTAGCATCAATGCGTGCCACGCAAGTGCATGCCACCGATGGAACCGATAAGATTCACGACCGAATGAAATTCATTCGGGCTCTGGAACGAAGGAGCCGCCAAATATGATCAAAGACATTGTCGTCAATCTCAACGTCGGTGAGAAGGCCAGTCCAGCTTGCGATTATGCCATCTCGGTCGCCGCCACATTCGATGCCCATCTGGCCGGTGTCGCTTTCCTCTACGATCCGATCATCCCGGTGTCCGGCGCCGGCTATATCCCGGCCGACGTGATCGAAGCGCAGGAGCGCGACAACCAGGCGGCGACGCGCGCGACCCTTGACCGCTTCAACGCCGCCTGCGCGCGCGCCGGCGTCAGCGCCGAGCCGCTGACATTGAATGCAAACTTCGGCGGCGTCGGCGAGCAGTTCAGCCGCATCGCGCGGCGGTTCGACCTGTCCATCGTCGGTCAGGTCGAGCCGGACTCCAGCGCGATCGAGGAGATCATCGCTGAGTCGGCGTTGTTCGAATCCGGCCGGCCGGTGATCATCGTTCCCTACATCCAAAAGGCGCCGCTCAAGCTCGACAACGTGATGGTGTGCTGGGACGGCAGCCGCGCGGCCGCGCGCGCCATCGCCGACGCCATGCCGTTGTTGAGCAAAGCGGGACGCGTCGAGGTGGTGATCGTTGCCAACGAGCGCGGCAAGCAGGACGAGATCGCCGGCGCCGACATGGCCGCGCATCTGGCAAGGCACGGCCTCAATGTCGATGTGCGGCGCACCGCGCTAGGCGACGTCGATGTCGCCGACATTCTGCTCTCGCACGCGGCGGACGCAGGCAGCGATTTCATCGTCATGGGAGGCTACGGCCACTCGCGGCTGCGCGAATTCATCCTCGGCGGCGTAACCCGCAGCATATTCCGTTCGATGACCGCACCGGTGCTGATGTCGCATTAGGGCATGATCCGGAAAAGCATGCCCTCGGGCTTGACCCGACGGGTGGAACCCGGTTTTCCGAAAAGATCATGCTCCACCAAAGAGCTAGAGTGCGATGTCGATCTCAGTTAAAGCCATCGCGCTCTAGCCCCAAGATTCGGCCGCCAACCGGAACAGTTCGGACGGTCGTCAATCAGCGGAAGGGCCACACGCGGCCTCCGATTTCCAAACGCGCATTTTGAACGCGCTTAAACTTTTGCGCGCCGCGCAATCGCGACACACGCGTCGTTGACGCGCGGACGCCGCTCGTGTCACGCTCCGCTTGGCCCTCAATCACCCGTCCCCCGCGCGCTGGTCTTCGGTCAGCCCCGGGGCAAGGAATGTCTCAATAATCAAGACGGAGGGTCACGGAGGAAGATTTCGCCATGACGCGTCACGCGGCATGACCGACATCCCGCATGGAGCGGCGGACGCCGGCGCCGCGCCGTCGGCATTGTTGGAAGTCGCCGACGTTGGCATGCGCTTTGGCGGCATCGTCGCCCTCGACGGAGTGACCTTCGAGATACCGCCCGGACGCATCGTCGGCCTGATCGGGCCGAACGGCGCCGGCAAGACCACGTTGTTCAATTGTCTCGGCAAACTCTATCGACCGAGTCGCGGCGACATTCGTCTTAACGGACGATCGCTGCGCCAGTGCGCGGCTTCCGACATCGCCGCGTTGGGTATCGGGCGCACGTTCCAGGCTTCCACGTTGTTCGCGTCGATGTCGGTGCTCGACAACGTGAAAGTGGGCGCCCATGCCCGCGGCCGCAACAGTCCCCTCGCCGACGCCTTCACCCTGCCGTCGACCCGTGCCGAAGAGCGTCAACTCGACGAGACCGCCCGCGCCATGCTGGCGTTCGTCGGTCTGGAAGGCGTGGCCGAGCAGCCGGCCGCCAAGCTTGCGCTCGGCGTTCGCAAGCGTGTCGAGCTGGCCCGCGCGCTCGCCGGCAGGCCCGCGTTGTTGTTGCTCGACGAACCGGCCGGCGGTCTGAACCATGAGGAGGTCATGGAACTCGGCGTCTTGATCCGCGCCATTCGCGACCGCCTCGGCATCACCGTCTTGCTGGTCGAGCACCACATGGGCCTGGTGATGAGCCTGTCGGACCAGGTCGTCGTGCTCAATTTCGGTCGGGTGATCGCCGACGGACCGCCGGATGCGGTGCGCAACAATCCGGCGGTCACTGAGGCCTATCTGGGGCCGCGGCATTGATGGCGCCGATCCTGCAGCTAAACGGACTGAAGGCCTTTTACGGCCAATCGGAGGTCGTGCACGGGATCGACCTTGCGGTCGAGGAAGGCGGCATGACCGTGCTTCTCGGCGCCAACGGCGCCGGCAAGACCACGACGCTGCGTGCCATCTGCGGCATGGTGCGGGTGGAAGGCGAGATCGTCTTCGCCGGCAAAAGGCTGGAGCGGCGCGCCACCGAGGACATTGCCGGCCTCGGGGTGGCGCACGTGCCGGAAGGGCGCGGCACCTTCGTCGGGCTGACCGTCGAGGAAAATCTCCGACTCGGCGGCTATACGCGGCTGCGCGAGGCGCCGACCAACATCGAGCGCATGTACGGCTATTTCCCGATCCTCGCCCAACGCCGCCGGCAGCAAGGGGGCGCGCTGTCCGGCGGCGAGCAGCAGATGCTGGCGATCGCGCGGGCCCTGATGATGCAACCCCGCCTCCTGGTCCTCGACGAGCCATCCTTTGGTCTGGCCCCACGCGTGGTCGAGGACATTTTCAAGATCGTCGAGCGCATCAAAAAGGAGGAACGCGTCAGCGTTCTGTTGGTCGAACAGAACGCCAATCTGGCGCTCGAACTCGCCGACCACGCCTATCTGCTCGAGACCGGCTATGTGGTGGCTTCGGGGAGCGCCAAGGCGCTGGCCGACGATCCGCAGATCCGCCGCGCGTATCTCGGCTACTGAGGGGGCGCAGCGTGCACGAGTTCCTGCAGCAGGTATTCTCGGGTCTGGCCGCCGGTTCGGTCTACGCCAGCGTCGCGCTGGCGCTGGTGATGATCTATCGCTCGACCGACCTGGTGAACTTCGCGCAAGGCGAAATGGCGATGTTCTCCACCTACATTGCCTGGACGCTGGTCAATGCCGGGCTGCCGTTCTGGGGAGCGTTTGCGCTCACCCTCGCGGTCTCCTTCGCGGGCGGCATGCTTATCGAGCGCGTGATCATCCGGCCGGTGGAAAACGCGCCGGTCCTGGCAGCGGTCATCGTCACCATCGGGCTGTTGCTGATCCTCAATTCGGTCGCCGGCTGGATCTACACCTATACGGTTCAGGATTTCCCCAGTCCGTTCCCGGATCGACCGCTGCTGCACGCGCTGATCACCACGCGCGACCTCGGCGTGATCGCGGTGACGCTGATCATGCTGGTCCTGTTGTTCCTGTTTTTCCGCTACACCTCGACCGGATTGGCGATGCGCGCGGCGGCGCAGAATCCGACGTCCGCGCGGCTCTGCGGCATTCGCGTCGGGCACATGCTGGCGATCGGCTGGGGCCTGGCGGCCGCCATCGGGGCGACCGCCGGCATCATGGTCGCGCCGGTGCTCTTTCTCGATCCCAACATGATGAGCGGGGTATTGCTTTATGCCTTTGCCGGCGCGCTCCTCGGCGGCATCACGAGCCCGGTGGGCGCCGTGGTCGGTGGGCTGATCGTCGGCGTCACGGAAAATCTCGTCGGCACCTATCTGATCGCCAGTCAGCTCAAGCTCACCGTGGCGCTGGCCTTGATCATCCTCGTGCTGGTGTTCAAACCGAACGGGCTGTTCGGCACCGCAATCGTGCGGCGGGTGTGAGATGGACAAAAGCTCCGCCGCTATCGCCCGCACACCGCTCGGCACCGAGCGCTTCGGCTTTGCAACGGCGGGAACCGGGCGATGGGCGTTCGCGATTCTCGCGATCGTCATCGCCGCCGCGCTTCCCTTCGCGCTGAGCAAATATCACGTGTTCGAGCTGACGCTGGTGATGATCTACGCCATCGCCGTGCTCGGCCTCAACATCCTGACCGGATACAACGGCCAGATCTCGCTGGGCCACGGCGGATTCTTTGCCGCCGGCGCCTACACTGCCGCCATCCTGATGCACCGCTATGGCGTGCCCTATTGGGCGACGCTCCCGGCCGCGGGGTTTGTCGGCTTCGTGCTCGGGGTCCTGTTCGGATTGCCGGCCTTGCGCTTCGAGGGGCCCTATCTGGCCCTGGTCACGCTGGCGATGGCGCTGGCAACGCCGCAATTGCTGAAATATTTCGACACCTGGACCGGCGGCCAACAGGGCATCAATCTCGTCAAGCCGACGCCGCCGGCCGGTCTCGGCCTCAACCAGGACCGCTGGCTTTATCTGATCGCGCTCGTTGCGCTGCTCCTTGCCATCCGCGTCGCCGCCAACATGCTCAACGGCCGCACCGGCCGGGCGTGGGTTGCGATCCGCGATCATCCGATCGCCGCCGCCGCCATGGGGATCGACACAGCGCGCTATAAGACGCTCGCCTTCGGCACCAGCACATTGTTCACCGCCGTCGCCGGTGCGCTTTCGGCCATCGCCATCGGCTACGTCTCACCCGAAAGCTACAGCCTGTTTTTATCGATATCGTTCCTGGTGGGGGCGGCGGTCGGCGGCATCTCGACCATCGGCGGAGCCATCGTCGGCGGATTTTTCATCCAGTTCGTCCCCAACTTCGCCAACGACATTTCCGATGCCGCCCCTTGGGCGATCTACGGGCTCGCCATGCTGGTGTGCATGTACACTATGCCGCATGGCGTCGTCGGCTCGATCAAACCTTGGCTCGCGCGCCTGGCCCAATGGACGGGCGAACAACGCAAGCGGAAGGACGGAGGAAATTCGCCATGATTTTTCCTCCCTCACCCGCCCTTCGGGGGATCGACCGCAACAGTTAGCCGCGTATAGGCTCAGAAAACGGAAGACGATATAAAAAGAGAAACCCAACAAAACACGGAGGAAATCATGTCACCCAAGCAGAGGACCTCGAGGACATTGTCCGCATGCGCGCTGTCCGCGGCGAGCCTCGTTCTCGCCGGCGGACTGGCGTACGCGGCGGGTCAGTACGGGCCAGGCGCCAGCGACGCCGAAATCAAGCTCGGCAACACCATGCCGTATAGCGGGCCGGCCTCGGCCTATGGGGCGATCGGCAAGGCCGAGGTCGCCTATTTCAACATGATCAACGAGCAGGGCGGCATCAACGGTCGCAGGATCAATTTCATCACCCGCGACGACGGCTACAGCCCGCCGAAGACCGTCGAGCTGGTGCGCAAGATGGTCGAGGACGATCAGGTTCTGGCGCTGTTCAACACGCTCGGCACCCCGCCCAACACGGCGATCCAGGCTTATGCCAACGAGAACAAGGTGCCGCAGCTCTTCGTCGCCACCGGCGCCGACAAGTGGAACGATCCTAAAAATCATCCCTGGACCATGGGCTGGCAGCCCAGCTACCGCATCGAAGCGCGCATCTACGGCCGCTACATTCTCAAGAACCTGCCGAACGCCAAGGTCGCGGTGCTTTATCAGAACGACGATTTCGGCAAGGATTATCTGGTCGGCCTGCGTGAAGGCTTGGGCGACAAAGCCGACACGATGATCGTCGCGATCAAAAGCTACGAGACCACCGACCCGACGGTGGACTCTCAGGTCGTATCGCTGCAGGGCAGCGGCGCCGATACGCTGTTGACGGCCGCTACCCCGAAATTCGCCGCGCAGGCGATCCGCAAGGTGTTCGACATCGGCTGGAAACCGACCAACTTCCTCACCAACGTGTCAGCTTCCGTCGGCGCCGTC
>Ga0210386_10002403_pt1 | contig 16215 bp, 14 predicted proteins | sample IncBWH32OmetaG_FD_160091 | JGI IMG/M metagenome (GOLD analysis project Ga0210386, IMG submission 160091) | Forest soil microbial communities from Barre Woods Harvard Forest LTER site, Petersham, Massachusetts, United States - Inc-BW-H-32-O ... | reverse complement strand
GGGTCCGTGATCGTCGAAAGCCTGCCGTGCACATCGGTGCTCCCGCCCGTGATCGTTCCGCCCGCCCCGCTGTTGCCGGCCGAGACGACCGCCACGACCCCTGTCGCCACGAGCTGGTCCAGCTCGCGGCAGAGCGGGCTCTGCCCGGCGGCGAACTCATCGGGGAACCACTCGCAGCCAATGGACAGGTTCACCCCGTGGATGAGCAAGTCGCCCCTGTCCGCGTTGAACGCCCGGATCTGGGCGAGCGCGGCTATGACCACACTGGTGACCGTGTCACCCTCAGCGTTGAGTACCTTAAGGCTGACCAGGCGGGCTTGCGGCGCCATCCCGCTCAGGGTCCGGCCCGGTGCGATAGTCCGGACGACCCACGATGGCATGTCGGTACTGGAGGGCTCGTTCTCCGCGACGAGAACCTTGTCCGGATCCTGAGGCGCGGCGCCGGCGATAATGCCGGCCACGTGCGTGCCGTGTCCAAAGGGGTCGGTCAGGGCGGACGCCAGGTCGTTGGTCACCGTGCCCTCTGCCGTAAGCAGGCCGGTGAAGTCACGGTGCAGGCGCGCCACGGCCGGATCGGTGACTGTCCCGCACGCGAAATGCGGATGATCTTTGTCGATGCCGGAGTCGATCACCGCCCAGACGACGCCGGCCCCTGACGTTCCGTAGGTGCGTGTCGCGGCGTCAGCCTTGATGGTGGCCACCGAGCGGTCGATATGGGCCCGCACGCGGTAGTCGGGCCAGATCCGGAAGATAGTGCGGTCTGGCGGCGGAGCGCTCGTATCCTGCTCGGCCAGCGCGGTGATCTCATCTTGCGTGAGCAGGCACCGCATATAGTGCCCGGAAATCGGCAGGGGATCGGGTGGCGGATTGGATTCGTGCTCGAAGGCAGCGTGGAAAACATTCCTGAATTGCGCGCGAACGTCTTCTGCGCTCACGCCGGCGACCAGCTTGAGCTCCACGAGAACCAGCTGCCGACCGTCGATGCTGTACACGAGTCTCGCCCGCGCCGCCTCGTCTACCCCGGAACCGGTCCTTAGCAGCGGGCTCACCAGAGGCCGCTGAACGGGTGGCGTATTCACCCCACGGCCCGCACGGGCGGCACCTGCTGGCTGGCCTGCTCCCGGAGACGTCATGAAAACCTGGGCCCGAACGGCTCAATGATCAAATAACGTGCCATCATTAATCCTCCCCAGACTAGATTGTTGCCGTTCCGGATTGGCGTGTCAATAAAGTAGCAGGGCCGGTACCACCTGATCAACGGATGCCTCGCCACGACCGGCCTGACAATCGAACCCAGTGACCATGAGCACTACGAGTTCAACTTGGTTAGCTCATCTACCGGGGCTTCCTCATTCCCGGCGGCGGGCCGCCGCCAACTGACCAGACTGTGACGAACCCACCACAACCAGGATAAAATCGGCTAAGTGATCGAAGACGAGGCTTGGCCGCACGATTGTCATTCGCGCTGGCTGGGCAAAGCTGCCATCCGCATGCGCAGCCCACAGCGACCATTCTCGCGCGGCAATGGCGATGCTGCAGAGATGCCGAAACCTCTGCCATAAGGCGGGTCAGCGTGGGGTTATCAAAGGACTCTCACAATGTCGGCCGCCTGGCGGGTCCCTGGTTACCTCAATATACGGTTGCCCGGGCTGAATATTTATGCATCGCAGTGCGCCGCGGAGACTGCCCGCATCTGCCGCGATGAGCAGCCACGTCTGGAAGACGACTGAGGAATCATTCGGTGCCCGGCGTTGGCATGGGCCGGAGTTCAAGCTGTGGGGCCTGCCAGAGCCTGCGGGGTGTGGCGGCGGGCTTGCTGGCTTTGTCTCCATTCGAGGGCTTCGGGTTCGTCGATCCATTCGACGATGGAGGCGTCCAGGCGGGTGATGATGTCGCGGACTTCGGCGGGGCGGGCGCGGAAGAACTCCCGGCGCAGGTTGACCAGGTTGAGGCGCCGGTCGGCGAGCTGGTGGTGCAGGTGGGTCTCCAGGCCTACCGCGTCGTCGCTGAAGACCATGGCGTGCACGTCATAGCGGAACGGGACGGAGGCATCACCGAGCTCACGGATCCGGTCCATCGGGTCGAGGCGGCGGGTCATGCCGATCTTGACGATGTCTTCGCCGAACGCGCCGATGTTGGAGATGACGTAGACGGAGATGACGTAGACGTGGCCGGCGCGGATGTTAGCGGCGCGGCGGGTGATGCCGTCGAGGGCGTCCTGGATCTCGGTGAGTTTGGCTTCGGCCTGGTCGGCGCCGCCGACATCGCCGCGGTCGCGCAGTGCGGTGATGGCGGTCTGGTAGTGGGCCAGTTCCTTGCGGAGCCGTTCTTGCTCCCGCTCGTATTCGCGGCGGGCGATCTGCTCCTCGCGGAGCCGGGCGCGTTCTTCTCGTTCGCGTTCTTTCTGCTCGGCGACCTTGGCCAGGTAGTCGGCGGTCAGCTCCAGCTCTTCGACCCGCAGCCCGTGGTAGGAGTTGGTGACCATGATGTTCATCGTGCCGCCCAGCCGGGTGATGGTCTCCCGGGCCTTCTGCAACCTGGCGATCGAGGAGTCCAAGGTGTAGGGCTTCATCGAGGCCACCGCGTGCTCGGCCTCTTTGTTGTAGGCACGCAGCATCAGCTTGGAGAACTCCCGGACCATCTTGGCGCCCTGCGTCGCCGACCCGTTGACCGTCCAGTTCGTCGCGCCCTTGACCGCGGTCCCGGCCTTGACCGCGTCTTTGATCCGGGCCTGGACCCCGGCCAGCCGCGCCTTGTACGCGATCGCGTCATCCAGCGGGTGCCGGTACTGGTAAATCCCGGCCTCCTGCAACACCACCGTCTCCCGCGTCTCCACCAGCTGCGCAGATAGCTGGACTTGCTCGGCCCGCAAGGCCGGGAGCTGGGTCATCAGCTGCTGCAGCCCCGACACCGCGGCGGCCAGCGCGTCCCGGCGCTGCTGCAACTGCTGGACCTCAGCCCGCACTGAAGACAGCTGCCCCCGCTGGGTGCTCAACGCCGCCATCTCAGCGCGCAGCGGGACGACCGCAGCCGACAGCTGGCCGTATTCGCCGCGCAGCCGTAGGACCTCATCCCGGAGCCGCGACACCTCAGCTGCCAGCTGGTCCCGTTCGGTGGCGCCCAGCTCGCCGAGGGCCTGCCGGAGCCGGTCAACCTCGGCGTTCAGGTCACGTTTGCTGGCCGGACGCCGTTCATGGCGGCCAGATACAGGCTGCCCGGCACCCATACCCGGCGCGCCGCTCGCGGCTCCGCCCGGGCCGCCCTCCAGGACGGCCCCCGCGCCAGGGGGGAGCTGGGTATGAACAGTCCACTGAGTGCCATCCCACCAGCGCAGCATCGCAGCATCGCAGCATCTTGATAATCCTGATACCAGCCTGCCGGGAACGCCTCTACCGCCACCCGTCCTCCTCACCGATCAGCACGAGCAGACGACACAAACCAGGCTCCGGAAGGGCCTCTTGTGGCCGCGGCTCGCATTACCGGCCGCATGAGCGCATTACGGCTGCATCGGTACTCAGCGCGCGACCCCGCCCGAATTCACGCCGCCTTCATGCTTACTGTAAGACATTCACGGGCACCACGCCGATGACAGCGATCCGGTCACAGCATGATTTCGAGGTGCCAGCAGTCCTGATGGGATCCCGGCCTGCCAACTGGCCACCAAGCAAACGGGCTGCGCGCACGCGAGTACCCAACGAGTGTTCAGGGCCGCCAGATAACGATTCACCAGCAACGACCACGAATGACCCCTACACCTGACGTCAGTACGGAACAGGCTCGGCGACGCCTGCTGCAAGCGCGTGAGCCGCACATGCCGATGAGCGGGAGACTTATGGAATTTCTCTGGTATACCTTCGGCTCGGTCTTATGGCTAGTTACGGTGCTACTCAGCAACCTTCAACCTGCCTAATTCCATCGCTAGACACACGCTCGTCTACCCAATCGTCACGAACACGTTGACAGCAAGTCTCGACGCGAGGACAATGTAGGTCGTGCTAGTTGAACTAATCGTACCGCGAGATCTGCTTCCAGATATAGAGCGAGAAGAAGGCGCTCTTAACGCGGAAGCCGTCGATGACGCATCGCTACGTTTCGGCATAGTCGAGCTAGCGGCGATCCTCCTTACTGTTGAGCGCAGTGAGGTTATTATTGAGAAGGCTGTGCGGATCTGGAAGCTTCTCAGGAAATCAGGCAAAGATAATGCTTGTGCCGTCATCCGATCCCCGATCAGCAACGCTTCCGTAGAGATAAACGCAGATGACTCGGAGCAAGAGGTCCGCGAGCGGGTCCGGGATGAATTCCAAGAACCCGAGCCGCAGTGAGACATTTCAGCTACAGTTTGAAGCCGGCTCATTTTCGCCGCACAATATTGGGGTAACGGTTCGTGTCCCCAAGGCACTCGGACCGGTCTTTCCCTTGGCAATGGATATTGTAACCGGCAGTCGCGAATCTTCATCGTATATACATTCAGTAGACGAGGCGATAAGCTATGCCAAGCAACGAGGAAAGCTCTTCGAGCTGCTAACTTACTTGGGTGTCGAAATACATGAGCTGCGTCATTTTCATGAATTTATGGCGAGTCCCTATGGTCAGGCGATGATGTTCGCTCATTCAATGCTCGCCAGTCTAAATGGGGCGCTGTTTGGTATTCTTCAAACCGAAGAGACAATAATAGCACCGCTCCCGGCCTGGGCTGAGGTGAGTGACAAGAAGCATGGCGTGCTTGCTCGTTATGCTTATCCTGCAACCCTTAACAGACGGCCGCCTGAGTTCGCGGGTCGGCTGATCACGGAGGCGATCCGGGGACCTCTCGCAGACCTGAATAGTCTAATTAAGCCTCTCCCGTACCCGAAAGGCACTCAAGCAGATCTCGGGCTCCCCGAGGATAACCTGACGGAGGATGACCTGGCCCTCTGGGACCATCTCGGGCTCACCTACAAACAGCTCCTTGAAGCAAGCGCCATGAGTTGTCAAATTGTACGGCTAGCAGAGCTTGTTGACGGGGATCTGGTGCATTGGTTCTGCGAGATGCTCCGTAGGAAGGATACCACGTTCACCTACACGGAGCCGTGGAATCTCTGGTTCACCCTGGAAAGGCATCTCGGGTTGCTCCCGCGGGAGCGGGCTGTTGATCCTCCAATTATTAATCCGGCAATCGGACATGCCGTTCGGAATGCTATAACTTTCTTCTGCTTGTGTGCGACCAGGAACGACGACCCATCCGCCCGTGACATGAATGCGGAGTCCAGCACAAAATATCATCCAGCAAACTATTTCATGATGCTTTACGCCGCCTTGGTCCAGGAACGCCAAGTGCCGTCTGCAGACGAGGTTGTCGACTGGCTCGATGAGAAAGCGAGGGAGTTTGGCCTCCTAACCTTGCAGGAGAATTTTGAGAGCACAGTGATGCTTACGGCCCAGCGGGCGCGGTACCTAGCAAAGATGGGAGAAAAAAACCGAATTGGACCAGTAGTGACACCCGGCTTCCGCACTGCATACGCGGCATGGGCGAAGGCTCAGGAGTATCTGTGTAACCGAATTGCAGCCTACCCCTTGAGGTTTTTTGATCCTAACCTATACATGAACTCACTGGATGAATGGGTTGCGGCGCCCTCTTATTTCGTATCCGATGCTGATCTTTCGCCCTGGATTTCGTCTGGCGAGTCGGTGTCTCCACGGCGCGGGAAGTGGCGCATGATCATGACTCCAAAACTTTCTCGGGGACAAGAACTTTTGTCCCTGGACCAAGTGCTTACGCTATCAGTGGAGATTCGCATGGCGCTAGCCTATTGGATTAGCAGCAAAGGTGATCAGCACACTGCCGACTTGGCGCGCGGCTTGCTTGAGAGACACTATCCAGGGAAAACGATCATCTTGATTTAAGTAATCAATTTGGATTAATCAATCTGCCCGATAACCAGGCCCGCATCGATTCCCCCGATGCGACGATGACCGTACGATTCAGGGCTCGAGCCGATTACCGGATGCCCTCAAGGGCAGGGCCTCGGCAAAGTCGTGTAGTAGTTCATGGTCTTCGGGAGGGTGCGGCTCGCCGTCGGCCGTGATTTCGCTGGCAGCGGCGGTCATGGCGGTGGTTGCGATGAGTCCGGCATACTTCACGAGTCTGAGTCAGTGAACGCACAGCCGCCGGCACGCGGGTTCCCCGCGACTGAGCGGGACAGCACTCCACTATCGGAAGCCGGTGACCGCATGGCGGACTGGGAGAAAAGGATCGGCGCGGTGACGCTGTTCGTTCCCGATCTTGACCGGGCGCGGCAGTTCTATCAGGACGTCTTCGGCCTGGACGCGCAGCCTGCGGGCGACGGCACGGTCGTGCTGCGGTTCCAGGACATGTACCTGTTCTTGCATGCGGCCGCGGCAGCGCAGGAAGCGCTGCCGGAGGTCCTGGAGGAGGCGCGGAAGGGCGCCGGGCAGTTCGCCGTCATCGTCGGCGACGTGGACGCGGTGTGCTCTGAGCTGGCCGGGCGGGGGGTCAGGCCGCTCAGCGGCCCGGCGGATCGTCCCTGGGGCATGCGGACGGTCACCTTCGCCGATCCGGGCGGCCACATCTGGGAGATCGCGCAGGAGATACCCGGCGACGCCAGCTGAGAACACACGCCAAGGGCCCGGGCTGCCCGGATGCCAGGGCCTCGGCAAAGTCCGTTAGCACTTCATGATCGTCTGGAGGGGGCGGCTGGGCCGCCGGGCGTGGTCGCGCAAAGCGGCGGCGATGGTGGTGGTTCCGGCCGGGTGCAGGATGGTGATGACCAGGTTGCGCAGGCTGGCCATGATGCGGGGTCCGCTGGCGGTGCGGACCTGGGAGCGGTCTTCGTCGAAGTCCAGGTCACGGACCCAGTGCAGCCGGTCTTCGATGCCCCGGTGGCCGCGGATGATGGCCGCGAGCTGGGCGTAGCTGGCCTGAGTGACGGTCAGCGAGGTGACCGCCTAGCAGGTTTCGCGCGACCACTTCCCTTTCACCGTGCGGCGGCGTGTGATCTGGATGGCCTGGGCAGCGTGGGGGAAGGCCAGGCCAGCGGCTACCGAGGTGACTTTGAGGGTTCGCCGTTCGGTGCGGCCGTGGCCGCGTTCCCGCTTGTCATACCTGACTTGGCTCACGATCATGGTTCCTTTCCGGCCGTACCGCGCTGACCTGCTGGTTCGCGGTTTCTGCTGAACGGATTTACGCACTAATCCGAGGCCGTAGAGTGGCCCGGTCCCTACGTGCGGACAGTGAGGGCCGCCTCGGGCGCGACGGCGGTCCAGATCGCGCACTCCTCGCACCGCGGGTCGCCACTCTGCCCTCCACTCGGGGTGCTATGATCCGCGTCGGTGACATTGCGCTCGGCCTTGGCTGCGTATGGCCTGGAGAACGTTCGGCCTCGTCAGGTTGACGCGGGTCGCAACAACGAGCACTGGTACGTCGGCGCAGGCTTGGTGCTCCGCCGCTACGGCCCGTCCCGCTCTGATGCCGCGATCGACTACGAACACGCCATATTGAGGCAACTTCGGGAGCGAGGCTGGCCGGTCGCGGTCCCGATTCCGTCGGGTGCGGGGCGCATGGTGGTTGTTGATGACGGTCGCCGCTATTCCCTGTTCCCGCGGCTGGCCGGACGCCGCGGCATCCCGGCGCGGCCGCGGCAGCCTCGGGAGCTTGGCCGGCTTCTGGGCCGGCTGCACCGCGATCTCGCCACTGTTCCGGTCGCGGGGCCACCGGATACGTTCCCGCAGATCCTTGAGATGCCCGCCGACCCGGCCTGGCAGCGTCTCGACGCCCTGGAAGACCCGGTGCTGAACGGGCTGATCCGCCGCGAACTGGCCGAGGTGCGCGCCGCGGCCGGGTCAATCGCCAGCGGTCGGCTCGATGTGCAACTCGTGCACGGCGACTGGCACGATGGGAACATCTTGTACCAGGGCGGGACTGTCAGCGGGGTTCTCGACTTCGACTTTGCCCACTCCGACCTGCCCCTCGTCGATGTTGCGATCGCCGCCCTGATTCCCGACGTCGAGGACTCGGCGCAGATCGCGGTCGGCTACTTCGACGCGCGCTCCCCTACAGAACACGAGCTGGACCTGATCGCCACCGCCCAACGGGCCCGCGGCCTGGGGCATGTCGCTTTCTTTATTGACCGCCACGTCCACGGAGATCACGGCGCGCTCGACCAGATCCGACTCGGCGTCGACCTGCTCCTGCGTGCCGAACAACGCTGGCCCGAGCTTCGCGCCGCGATCTTGAACGGCACCACCGGCTGACCAGGCCAACTTCCCGCCCCTACATGGACAGTCGATACGGGACACGGGCCGGTCCGCCAACCACACCCTCACCGCGCCAACCCGCTGCCCGACGACATCCGCGCAGCCCTTACCAAGATCAACAACGTCACCCGCGTGCGCACTAATTGAGCCAAGTCGGGGTGACCGCCTAGCAGGTTTCGCGCGACCACTTCCCTTTCACCGTGCGGCGGCGTGTGATCTGGATGGCCTGGGCAGCGTGGGGGAAGGCCAGGCCAGCGGCTACCGAGGTGACTTTGAGGGTTCGCCGTTCGGTGCGGCCGTGGCCGCGTTCCCGCTTGTCATACGCTTTCGGCACGTCGCGCCAGGGCAGGGCGGCAAGCTGGGTGTGCAGGCTGGGCTGGTTGCGCTTGACGATCAGCAGGTAGTGCGCGCCGCGCCTGGCCAGGAAGGTGGCGTGCTCGCGCTGGGCGTGCAGAGCATCGGCGGTGATGACCGCATCGGCGATGTCCAGGCGGCCCAGCAGCGCGGAGAACACGGGGATCTCGTTGGTCTTGGCACCCGCCTCCACCTGGCCCAGCACCGCGCCATCGGCGGCCAGGACGGCTGCCGTTAACACGTCGCCGCCTGCATCCTGAAGTTGACCTGCTACGGCAACCAGGTGGAGGACTTCGGCGTCTCGGGGGATATGTACAAGCGTTTCCCGGTGGCCGCCGCGGCGCTCGTCGCACTCGTCGCACTCGCGGGCTGCGGGTCGTCCAAGCCCGGCTCTGTGCCGTCCTCGACCGCCCCGACGGCCCCGGTCACCGCGAGCTCCTCTGCCACCGCAGCCACCAGCCCGCCGACCCCGGCGCCCCCGAGCACGCAGGCCGCCGACCCGATCGACGTACAGGACGTGAGCTTCGTCTCCGCCGGTCAAGGCTGGGCGCTTGGGCGCGGCGAGCTGGTCACCACGACCGACGGCGGCGCCCGTTGGACCCGGCTGCCTGGCCCGCCCGCTGGCGCGGCGCACATCCGGTTCGCCTCCCCGGAGGTCGGATACGCCTGGAGCACCGCTGGGTCGCTCTGGATCACCACCGACGGCGCCGCCTCCTGGCAACCGGGCGGGCTGACCCAGGTGCTCTCGCTCGAAACCGCCGCCGGCTGGGTGTGGTCAATTGCCGGCGCGCAGCCCTACCCGAACATCTGGCGGACCCCGGTTGGCAGCACCGCCTGGACGAACCTCGGCCTCACACCGAACCGCTCCGCGACCCTCACCGTTCACGGCGACGTCGCCTACGTCGTCGGCCAGCAGGGCGCTGGGCCGATCGCCCCGTCCCTGGATGTGTTCGTCGGCACCCGGCCGGTCCGCCACGAATCGCTGCCGTGCGTGCGGGATCAGACCTACGTGCCGTTCGCCCCGCTCGGGGTGTCCACCGACGGTCAGGTCTACCTGGTCTGCGACGTCATGGACAACCAGCCCAGCCCGCCGGCGCAGACCCAGCTGGCCTACGAGTCCGTCAACCAGGGCAGTAGCTGGAGTGTCGGCAACCCGCCGCCGCCACAGCCGCCGCAGGGCGTGACCGCCGTCGTCGGCGAACGGTTCGCCTGGAACTTCGGGCCGGACCTGTACAAGCTCACCGGGCACGGCTGGCAAGTCTCGCTGATCGACCGCGGGCACGGTTTCTCCCTGGTCGGGTTCGAAACGAACACCCAAGGCGTGGCCCTCGGCACCAACGGCTATTTGTGGATAACCCGCAACGGAGGCACCAGCTGGAGCCGGGTCACTGTCTGACCGACGCACGCTGTGGTCCCTGGCCGGCTCGCTCTCTCATGCCTCTGCTTGCAGGGGTTTCCCAGGCGCCGAACAGGCTACCGTCCGCGACCTCGGGCGCGTTCCCGACACGCCAAGACTCACAGGAACATAGGTGTCGTCACAGCAGCACCGATGGAACATCGGTGTCGTTCGGTCCAGCGGCCAGGACCGGACTCCGGGCCGGGCGCCTAGCAAAAGACGGATTGAGCGGCTTCCGGGCAGTTGCGCCAATGGCATGATGCGGACTGGGTGCCGGCAGGAGGCATAGATGACCGAGCGGACCATGCCCGAAGGCTTGAGCGACGAACGGAGCCTGCTCGATGGCTGGCTGGACTACTACCGGGCCACGCTGCTGGCCAAGTGCGACGGCCTGACCGGCCAGCAGCTCATCACCAGATCGTGCGAGCCGTCGCCGATGTCGCTCATCGGCCTGGTCAGGCACATGACGGAAATGGAGCGGGTCTACGGGCACCGGCTGGCCGACTGGGGCATTAGCTGGCTGTACTGCACCGACGAGAACGAAGCAGGCGACTTCGAGGCCGTCACCGCCGCCGGGGCCGCCGCGGACCTGGAGACGTTCCGCGCGCACTGCGCCCGGACCCGGCAGATCATGGCCGCTCACCAACTCGACGACACCTTCGGCAAGAGGAATTCGCACACGCTGCGCTGGTTCTACCTCTACCTGATCAAGGAGTACGCCAGGCACCTGGGCCATGCCGATCTGCTGCGCGAACGCCTCGACGGGGTGACAGGCGAATAAGGCCGCTGCGGATACGGCTCGGCCGGGTGACCTCTTCCGTCAGGCTTCCTTGCCGAGCCGGTTCACGCGCGGATAGGCAGGTTGCGAAGCTTGCAGTGTTATCCGGGAGTGGCCGTCGCAGCCCTCGGCCGACCGCCTCATCGAGCATGCAGCGGGCGCTGGCCAGCGGCGCGCGCCGCGTGTCCGCCCTTTGCGGGGCCGATGTGACCGACGATCGGCCTCTTGACGGACGTGCGCCGTAGGGTGGCGAGCATGGTCACCGAGGCTGACATCCGCCTAGCCGACGGCCGGACCCTGCACGTCTACGACACCCGTGCCGACGGGATCGCCAGCGGCCCTGGCGCCCCGGGCTCGGCGGTCGCGGTGTTCTGGCTCCATGGCTCACCCAACATCGGCTCGCCGCCTGAACCGCTGTTCGTGGCCGCCGAGGCGAACGGCCTGCACTGGGTCTCCTACGACCGGCCCGGGTACGGCGGCTCAGGTCCGCACGACGGCCGGACTGTCGCGTCGGCGGCTGCGGACGTGGCCGCGATCGCGGACGCGTTCGGCATCGGCCGGTTCGCCGTGCTCGGCCATTCCGGCGGCGGCCCGCACGCGCTGGCCTGCGCCGCACTGCTGCCTGAGCGTGTCATCGCCGCGGTGAGCGTGTCCGCGCCGGCGCCGTTCGACGCAGACGGGCTGGACTGGTTCGCGGGCTCGTCGCCGGGCATCGCGGCGGAGAACCGGGCGGCGGCGGGCGGGCGCGCGGCGCTCGAGGCGCATTGGGCCGAGGCCGAGCCCGAGGACATGGGTGCCTTCTTCACCGAGGCCGACATGGCTGCCCTCGGCGGCAGCTGGTCATGGCTGGCAGGCGTGGCTGGCCAGGCTATGGAGCAGGGTAACGAGGGATTCCTCGAGGACACCCTCGCCGGCACCCGGCCGTGGGGGTTCCGCCCGGATGCCATCCGCGTTCCGGTCCTGATCATGCACGGAGCGAAGGACAAGATGGTCCCGTGCGCGCACGGTGAATGGCTCGCTGCCCGCTGTCCGGCAGCCGAGCCGCGTATCGTCCCGGACGCGGGTCACATCACCGTGCTCGACAGCGCTCCGGGGGCGCTGACTTGGCTCGCCGCCCGCGTCCGCGCGTGACGCCCGCGGTTGCCGCCAGTGGGGTGCGGGATTTCTAGCCCTCGGACGGGTCTGCGGCGAAGACCTCTCGCAGTGACACGCCGTAGGGCCAGAACGCGCTCTTGTCACCCCGCTCCCACGCATCCCGCTGACCAGGAGCGGTGATGTCCCAGTCTGGGCGTACCTTCTCGGTGACAGCGCGCAGGTCCGCGCGCAGCTGGTCGGGTGCTGGCCGCCCCCAGTACCAGTAGCCGTTATAGACCGAGTAGATGACGAGGCCAGGCTCTAGCACGAGGGTGTACGGGATCATCGGATTGTGGTACGGGTCGGTGTACTCGGCGATATCGAGGTCGCGCTGCACGGTCCGTTCGGGATCGATGAGGAAGGGCCAGTGCGCACCGAGACCGTCACGCATCTCATTGGCCTCCATCATCGCGTCGGTGGAGATGGTCACGATCTTGGTGTAGGCGACCTTCAGTTCGGGCTCCATCTGAACGAGCAGCCGGTGCTGCAGGCGGTCTTTCGGGCAGAACGCGCCGCGCGACAGGACCAGGACCATCGGATCGGCGCCCTGCAACTCGGAGAGCTTGCGTTTGATTCCGCTGTGATCGCGCAGCTCGTAATCGGGGAACAACCCGCCGGGGACGATGTCTGAGCGCATAGTGTGCCTCCTTAGTGTGTGTTGGGCGTGGCTAGAGTTATCAGTGTTGGATTAGTTATCAGTGTGGCTTCCGTCGGCCTGATTCCCGCTGTGCGGGTGCGGCTCGCTTGTGCTGGCCTTCCGCGAGTTCCGGCCGAGGACGCGCGGCCGGACGGCAGGCAGATCAGGAGGGCAGGCCCTCCGCTTTGAGCCAGGCGGTGGCGACCGTCGAGTAGTTTGCGTGATCCACGATGATCGCTTTGTCCATTTCGAGCAGGCCTGCTGTGGTCAGCCTGGCCGAGATCGCGTCGAGAGTGTTCACGATCGTGATGTTGACACCCTTCCTGTACACCAGCGGAACTACGTTCTGCGCGGCGAAGTTCGACTTCGGGTCGGCCAGTGACACCAGGTGGTCGGTGAGGATCTGCGGCGTGGTGGTGAACACGTCCGCCGCCTGCACCTGGCCGTCCATCAGGGCTTTCAGCGTGATCGGGCCGGATTCATCGAGTGCGTCGAAGCCCTTGAACACCACCCCGTAGTGTTCCCTCAGACCGGCCTGCCCGTCGGCTCGGGTCTTGAACTCGGGCGGGGCGCCGAAGACCATGCTCGCCGCGAGCGGCTTGAGTTGCGCTATCGAGCTGAGGTGGTGCCTCGTCGCGAACGCCTGGGTGACCGTCACCGAGTCCTTGTCCTGGGCCTGCGACGGGTTGAGGATCTCCAGCGACGCCGGGAGGCTGGCCTTGAGCTGCGCGTCCACCTGCGCCGTGGTGGCTGCGGTGCTGGACGGCTCCACGGCCGTGGTGAGCAGGGCGCCGTTGTACTCCGGGATGATCGTGATAGCGCCCTTCTCGATCTCGGGATAGTAGACCTCGCGGGCACCGATGCTGAACTGGTCGGTGACCTTGACGCCCTGGGCCGTCAGCGCCGTGGCGTAGATCTGTGCGAGCAGCTCATCCTCGGGGAAGTTGGCGGAGCCGACGATCACGGAACCCTTGGATGCGGCCGGCGTGAGCGGATTGCCTGAGGCGGAACTTCCGCAGGCGGCGAGCGCGATGCCGGCCGCGAGCGCCAGGCCGGCCGCGTATCCCCGCTTCAATGATCGAGTTGTCAGGTACATGAGTTCTCTTCCTTCCGTCTCGCCAGGGAACCGCTACCGGGAACGGCGCTCTTGCGCGCGGAGCCCGGCTGGCACGGCCAGGCGCCGCACCAGGGCAGATAGCAGTAGCACCGCGAGCGCGAGCAGGACCACGAGCACGGCGCCTCCGGCGACCTCGCCATAGTTGTTATTGGCCAGGCCGTCGAATATGTAGCGGCCCAGGCCGCCGAGGCCGATGTAGGCGGCGATCGTCGACGTTGACACGATGAAGATCGCTGCGGTGCGCAACCCGACGATGATCAGCGGGAGCGCTACCGGTACCTCGACCTGCAGCACCTGCTGCCAGCGGGTCATGCCCACGCCGGCGGCCGCGTCCCTGAGGCCGGGATCGACCCCGGCCACCCCCTCGTAGGAGTTGACCAAGATGGGCGGGATGCCGAGCACGACCAGCGGGATCAGCCAGGTGAAGGCCGAGAAGCCGAGCGCCACCACCAAGAGCACGAGCAGCCCGAGAGTGGGGATGGAGCGCCAGGCGCTGGTCAGGCTGACCGCCAGGAACGCGCCGCGGCCGGTGTGCCCGATCGCCACGCCGAGCGGCAGCGCGATCACCGTCGCGATCAGCAGGGACAGGGCGCTGTACCCGAGTTGCTCCAGGATGCGCGCGGGGATGGCGCCGGCCCCGTGCCACTGCGCGGGCTGCCGCAGCCAGTCCCATGCGTAGATCAGGAAGCTCATGGCGCACTCCTGTGCAGCGGGGCCTGACCTGCCCGCGGGGGCGGCTCGGCCTGCACCGCTGGCGAGGCCAGCCTGGCCGCGGTGTCGCTCCCGCTCTGGCCGTCGCGCTGCCACGGGGTCAGCAGGCGGCGCACCAGCACCAGCAGCAGGTCACAGGCCAGGGCCAGGACGATGATCAGGATCAGGCCGACGTAGATCTCGGTGGGAAAGTCGCGGTCCAGACCGTCGGTAAACAGGTACCCGAGGCCGCCGATGCCGATGAGCTGGCCCACGCTGACCAGGCTGATGCTCGAGACCGTGGCCACCCGCATCCCGGCGATGATCACCGGAACGGCGAGCGGCAGCTCGACCTGCGCCAGGCGGCGCAGCGGCCCGAAGCCCATCGCCGTCGCGGCCTGGCGGACTTCATCGGGCACCGAGCGAAGGCCGTCCACCACGTTCGGCAGGATTACTACCAGCGAGAACAGCGTGAGCGGGATGATGACGGTGGTATCCGACAGCCCGGTGTAAGCGATCAGCACGACGAACAGCGCCAGCGAGGGCAGCGCATAGATGACGTCGGCGGCCGACAGCACCGGCGGATACAGCCACCGCCAGCGCGCGGAGGCGATCCCGAGCGGAACAGCGATAACCAGGCCGGCGACTGCCGAGACGATCCCGATGTAGGCGTTCTGCCGGGTGAGCTGCCCGATCAGCCCGAGGTTGGCCGGTATCCAGGACCAGACCATCACGCCTGCATCTCCGCGGGCGCCGGGCGGCCATTAGCAGCCGCCGCCTCTGGGGCCGCCTCGTCGGCGGCGTGGATCGCGGTGCGCAGCCGGTCGAAGGAGGTTACGCCGAGTACCCTGCCTTGTTCATCGACGCCGATCGCCCGGCCGGTTCGCGACAGCACGGTCGCGTCGAGCGCGGCGCGTAGCGAGTCGGCGTCCGGCCGGAACGTGTGGCCGTACCCGGTCAGCGGGACGCCGGACAGCGCACCTTCCCCCGGAAGCAGCTCGAGCTGGGCAGTGGCAGCCCAGCCGAGGGGCTTCCGTTCGGAGTCAATGACCAGGATCCACGGCTGGCCGGCGCGATTGGCGGCCTGCTGCGCCTCGGCGACGGTGGTCTGCTCCCCGAGCACCGCCTCCAGGTCCAGTTCCAGACCGCGGGCGGGAAAGAAGGAAAGCCGCCGGATCCCGCGGTCGAATCCGATAAAGCTCTCCACATAGTCATCCGCGGGGAAGGCCAGCAGCCGCTCCGGCGTGTCGACCTGGGCCAGGTGCCCGCCGGGGCGGTACACCGCTACCAGGTCCCCGACCTTGATCGCCTCCTCCACGTCGTGCGTGACCATCACGACGGTCTTGCGCAGCCCGGCCTGCAGCCTGATCAGCTCGTCTTGCAGCGAGGACCTGACGATCGGGTCGACCGCGCTGAACGGTTCGTCCATCAGCAGTACCGGCGGGTCGGCGGCAAGCGCCCGCGCCACGCCGACCCGCTGCTGCTGCCCGCCGGACAGCTGCTGCGGGTAGCGGCGCGCCAGGGCCGCGTCCAGGCCGACCAGCTCCATCAGCTCCCGAGCCCGAGCGCGGGCCCTCGCCCGGCGCCAGCCGTTCAGCAGCGGGACGGTGGCGATGTTGTCCTCGACGGTCCGGTGCGGGAACAGCCCGCTCTGCTGGATCACGTAGCCGATGCCTCGCCGCAACGCTGCAGGTTGGGCCTGCGCCACGTCGCGCCCGTCCAGCAGGATCCGGCCCGCGGTCGGCTCGACCAGCCGGTTGACCATGCGCAGGGTAGTCGTCTTGCCGCAGCCGCTGGGCCCGACCAGGATCATGATCTTCCCGTCGGGAACCTCCAGGCTGAGATCATCGACCGCG
>Ga0210386_10002402_pt1 | contig 16218 bp, 13 predicted proteins | sample IncBWH32OmetaG_FD_160091 | JGI IMG/M metagenome (GOLD analysis project Ga0210386, IMG submission 160091) | Forest soil microbial communities from Barre Woods Harvard Forest LTER site, Petersham, Massachusetts, United States - Inc-BW-H-32-O ... | reverse complement strand
AGCCCCAGTTGCGGAAGTACGTCGCGGTGTCGCCGAATTGCACTTTGGTGTTCGCGGGATAGCCGAGCAGGAAATCCGCGAAATCGTTTCCGATGCAGGGCGACGCAGGGCCTGCCGTAAGGCAATTAGCTGGAGAGATGATTGGAGTCCCGGCGGCGGTCAGTTGGCTGGTCATCAATCCGGTAAAAGAAAATTGTCCGTTGGGCGCGGGATCGGTGTCGCGGTTAATGTCCATCTTGCGCACTTCGCCGCCCACTGTGATGGTGTGCTTGGCTTTCATCCAGCGAAGGCTGTCCACGTAGCGATAAGTCTGGCTGCGGCTCAGATAAAAAGTGGGATCGGTCAGCCCCGTGAAGTTTGTGAAGTTGATGGAGGGCAGGCCAAAGTCAAATGCGGAAGTCGAAATCCCGGTGAGCCCAAGTTGCGAACTGATATCCGTGAAGTTGGAAAATTCATTCAGGCCAAGCGAACGAGTGCGGGAAAAATAAAGTTGAGACGTATGCATGAATGTCTTGGTCCAATTTTGCGTCAGACCGATCATCACGCTCTGCCCGCGCGTAAACACATTCGATTCGATTCCCGGAAAACTGTTGATCGTGTGCGAGGTGCCGTTGCTCAGGTTGTAATTCACCTGCAGGCTGAGCTTTGAGGAGATCTGGTGGGTGACATTCACATTCAGGCGATTGCTGATGCCGGGGACATTCGTCTGCAAGTGATAGTTAAAATTCTGTCCGGCAACATTGGTCACCGGGATATTCGGCAAGGGGATGAAGGCGAGCAAATTGTTTGCCTGGGAACTGATCATGCTTGTCGGAATGCAAGTACCCGCCGCCGGCAAGGGCGAAGACGGAGTGGACTGGTAGCACCCCGCATTGGTGAACAACGTTCGCGGGCCTTTCAGATCGGAGAGAGGGTTGTAAAGCTGCACGTTATCGGCGCTGAAGTCTCCATTCCTCTCCGCAATCGTAGGCACGGTGGAAAATTCATCCACGGGAGTGCGCGACCATGTGCCGCCGAAATTAATGTAAAAAAATGTTTTGTCCGTGCCGTCATAGATGTGCGGAATTCTAAACGGGCCACCGATATTCATTCCGGCGGACTCTGTCCAGCTGGAAATCTTCGGAGGATTCGCCTGATAGAGTGAATAGGGGCGCGCGTTGAATGGGGAAGCGCCGAACCCGTCGTAAAAACTGTAATGAACGCGATTGATGCGTTGTCGCATCACACGTTGCGCACCCCATAACGCGGCGACTCCCTGAGGCTGGCCACGTGGACCGCGCTGACCGCCACCACCGCCTCTTGGCCCGCCGCCGCCGAACCCGCCTGGCGGTCCGCCGCCAAATCCACCTGGCCCGCCACCGCCGCCTGCCGATTGTCCGGGTATGGTGTTGTTGTCACCAGCGATTCCCGTGCGCGTATCGGGTCCGTTGTCTCCAGGTTGTTGCTGCGGTCCTTCAGGAGCCATTTGTCCCATGGCCACAGTTCCCGTCATCTGAACTGCATCAGCCGAAGCAGCTTGGCCGAGCTGCCCGCCGACTTCCGGACCGCTTTGATCTTCCGTCGTGGTTTCCAAGGTATTCTGATTTTTGCGGTTCAGCCCCAACTGCTGAAACGCTCGACCTCCGCCGCCTTGGCCAGGTCGGCCTGAGGCACTCTGCTGCCCATTACGGCCAGCACCGCCTCCTCCATTTCTGTTACCGGCAGGCTGGGAAGCGCTGGCGTTTGCCGCCGCGCTGGCGGGAGGAGTCGGCGAAGCAGTATTCGCGGTAGTTGGAGATTGATTTGGGGCAGCTTCGCCGCCGGAATTTGGCGTTGTGGACGGTGCGGGTTGCGCACCCTCTTCTTTCGCCGGAGCGTTCGTGGCTGCCGCCGCAGTAGCGTCCGCAGGCGGCGCCATGATCGCCGACAATTGTCCCACATCCATTTTCAAATCGACTGGCGTTTTGGTTCCGGGTACGAGATCGATATCTCGAGTGACGGGTGCGAAGCCAAGCTGGGATACCTCGATGCGAAAATGGCCCTCGGGCAGGGCGGGGAACTCAAATTTTCCGTCATCGTCCGACCACGTGACCCAGGCTTTTCCTGTGGAAGTTTGTATCACCCGCAAAGTGGAGCCAGGAATGGGGGTGCCGTCCGCCGCATGGACAATGCCGGCGAGTTGCGAATCCGCGGATTCCTCGGCGGGGATGGGGTTATCTTGCGCAGCCAGCCGGGGGCAAATACTGGCAATCAAAGCCATTACACCGATAGCCAGTATTGCAAATCTTTTGCCCAAGTATATTCGCTCCTCTTTGACCTACCATGAGGATACCGCTTTATGGCACGGCCGGTTCCATTTATCGCAAGGACTGCAACAAGCAGCTTCCAGGCGGATATTACTACTCGTAGTCTTAGACTGTTTTTTATGGCAAATGGTTACTCCGCGTGTGGCAAGACTGGCTATGCCGTGCGAAAATAACGGCTTGGAGAGAAATTGAATCATTTTGCGGCAATTGCGTCGTGTAGCGCGGCAGCAGCTGCGGGAATTGCCGCGTATGGCGCGGTCGTTCCCTTGTCCCAACTGTTTGGGCCAACGTTGCGGCACACGGAAAGTTCGCGGAAAATTGCGCTCACGTTTGATGACGGGCCGAATCCAGCGATTACGCCGCAAGTGCTCGACCTGTTCGAGCGGTACTCTGTGCGCGGAACATTTTTCCTGATTGGAAAATTTGCGCGCGAATGCCCGGCGCTGGTAAAGGAAATTCGCGCGCGCGGCCACCTGATTGGCAATCATACGGACACGCATGCCAACCTGATTTGGCAAACTCCGGAAGGAATTCGCGGCGAACTCGGGCGCTGCCAGGACGCGATCGCTTCGGCCACCGGAGCGGAACCGCCGCGCTGGATGCGGCCACCGTATGGCTACCGCAGTCCGCTGCTTCGCGCGGAAATTCAGCGAGCGGGAATGCAAGGGGTGGTCATGTGGTCAAAAATTTGCTGGGACTGGAAGCCGCAGCCGCCAGAGCGGCTCATTAAAAGGCTTTCAAGGGTCGGGCGCGCGGGCCGGCTGCAGGGCGATATTGTGGTGATGCACGATGGCGATCATCGCTTTCTCGGGGGGGACCGCCAGCATGTGGTCACCGCGCTTGAATATTGGCTGCCGCGCTGGCGCGACGCGGGCATGGAATTTGTTACAATGGAATCGCCGTCCGCAGTTGAAGTGGCAGGTTCGACGCGGCCTTCGCGCGCGTGATCCGCGAAAAGCCGGTTGGGAGAGAGAGCAGGGACCGTATGGATGAACGACAGTTTTATTTTGAAAAACAGGAAACCAAAACAATTCCTCTTACGTGCCCGGCATGCCGCAAGGAAGATAATTATCCGATTCGGTGGATTGTTCGCACCAAGAAAAATGAATTGCCACGCGGGGCCGGCGAGGAAGATAAGAAGAGATTCACGCTGGCGCGTTCGTACATGGTGCGCGTGGATGAGTTGGTGGCGTGCCGCAAATGCCGGAAGCGTTTTGAACTGACGGGGCAGAGCGTGGTGCTGGTCACATCGAATGCTATTGCGCCCGGGTCTCCCGATTTCGATCCGGAAAATTTTGGAAACCGGTAGGAGTAGGACAGGCTTCAGAGTCTGCGGAAAAATCCGCTGTGTCTGTCATTCCGAGCAAAGCGAGGAATCTCTCTTCGATTTAATTTTATCGGCAGAAAAAAGAAGGAGAGATTCCTCGCTTCGCCCGGAATGACAGAATGTTGAGTTTTTTCGCAGTTTGCGAAGCCAGTTCTACTTTAAATCTCAGGGTAAATCTCGAAGAATGCTTCCATGGATTGGCGGAGTGTTTCTTCGATCTGTTCTTTGCTTCCATCGATCAGGTGCATGGTCACGCGCGTGGTGCGCCCGTCCTTCAGCGTGATCGTCGCGTCGCCGACTTCGCCCAGTTCGTCCGCCGGGATCAACCGCATCCCGTATACCAAAGCCAGATTTGCCATTGTGCCTCCGGGTAAAAAATAAGCTTAAGCTTGCGCGCGCCGCGCGTCAAATTTGTGGATAAAGCGCCGCCAAAATTTCTCAATTAAAATCGATCTGAAAAAACGGTAGTGCCTCAGGTGGGCAGAAAAGTGCCCTCTCCGTCCCGAAGAGCGCGGGACGGAGAGGCCTCTACAAAACTGTGATGCATTGCCACCATTGGTTTTGTAGAGGCCGCCCGTTTTTTGGGCGGGCACTTTTTCTGCGCGTGCAAAACAAATCGATACATTACTGAAAAAAACTTCGCCGCTTCATCGGTTTAAATACGACGAAGCGGCGAAGTTGAAATTATTTTTACCCGCCAAGTTGAGCGAATCCTATTTCGCAGGGGCTGCCCAGGAGTGAAGACAATTTAAAGCTTGTCCAAACCTTCGTTCAACTCAATGTACGTGCCCCACGGATCTGTCATGAAAGCCAGGGCGATGCCCAAGTCCGGACGCTTGGTGTAAGGCACGTCGAACTTTATTCCGTTGGCTTCGGCCTTCTTGCAAAACGCTTCGAGGCCGACGATTTCAAATCCAATGTGATCCAGCATGCGCCCTTTGGTGGGCACTGTTGCAGTGTCCGATTTGGTGAACGTCAGGTTCGCGCCCGGGATATCCGCCGCGTCGAATATGCCGCGCTTTCCCGGCTTTGCGCCAAACATTTTGGCGTACCACGATTGCATCTCGAGCACGTTCGTTCCCGCCGCGTCCGCAATGTAGAAATGCACGTGATGAAAGGCTATGGGAACGGTCTGCGCCTTGTCTTCCAGAATCTCAACGCGCAAAAGATTGTCGGGCGTCCAGACAAATCCCTGGCCGGGATTGGCGCCTGCTTCTGTTTTTAAGCCTGCTGCCTTCCAGCGTGCCATCGCTGCTGCGGTGTCCGGTACGTGAAACCCAATGTGGCCGACTACCGATCCGACCGTCGGCGTCGTGCCATCGCCCTTGCGGACCAGAATCAAGACGCCTGGAAACTTGTACACATCGTTCGGGCCCAGCTTCCCCTGCACGCCGCCCATGGCGACCCAGAACTTGCCGGCAGCTTCCACATCCGGCACCAAAAAGTGCACGTGGCCCATGGAAGTGCCCACTTCATTCGGACCTGCGACCTGTGCCCACGACGCACGAGCGGGAATCAATGCCGCCAAGCAAAAAATCAGCATCAGCTTTCTCATCGGATTACTCCTTATATGCCAACAGTTTTCACAGAATCTTGACCAATCCTTGCGAATGAAATGCCTGCCGCTTTTTAAATCACTGAGACTTCCAAACGTTTGGCAAAACAGTATGTGACATGCCAATCTATGTCAAGATAAGCCTTCCTCCTCCCGGCGAACGAAAGCTGTGGCATCCCGCTGAGGGGAACATGCATCGAAAGTCGCATCGGAGAATCCAAATGAGAATTAACTGGTTAATTCTTTTTGTGATTATGTGTTCTGTTCCGTGTGGAGGTGCGTTCGCCGCACAAATGCCTGCGGGCCCTTCGCAAGGCCCGCCTGAACCCTCCTCAACCGCTTCACCGGCTACGGCACAGACAGTTCCATCTCCCGCTGCGCCGGGGGCCGCTGCGAAGGCCAACAAGGAAAGATACGTGGTTCCATCCGGCACACGATTGCCGTTGATTCTCCATAATGCGGTGACCACGAGGAATGCCAAGGCCGGCGATCCCGTCTACCTGGAAACACTTTTCCCCATCGTGATCGACAATCGCATCCTTATTCCCGCAGGTTCGTATGTGCAAGGTGAAATTCAGGAAGCCAAACGCCCAGGGAAAGTAAAAGGCACGGGTGAAATTCGCATGCGGCTCAATTCGATGATTCTTCCGAACGGCTACGTTGTCGATTTCAATGCGATACCAACCAACGCAGGCACCGGCGGCAATGAAGCGACTGACAGCGAAGGGAAAATTCACGGCGATACGGACAAGGGAACCGACGTCGGCACGATTGCGAAAACCACAGGAATCGGCGCAGGCGTTGGAGGGATTGCCACGCAAAGCGCAAAGGGCGCCGGGATTGGAGCGGGTGTAGGGGCGGTGGCTGGGCTGGCGGCCGTGCTTCTCACGCGCGGTCCTGAGTTGGAATTGCCGCGCGGCACGACGGTGGATGTAGTCCTCGATCGAACCGTGTATCTCGATGCCAGTCGCGTGAATTTTACGGACCCGGGCCGCCCTTCCGATCTTCCAGGCCCGCCCAGCCGCGAGCCAACGCGCAGCCGGTCGCCGTTCTAGCCCGTATTTCTCACGGAATTGTAAATTTCTTGGAAACGCCAATCTCCTGATTGGCATTTTGCCGCGCGCCAATCAGGAGATTGGCGTTCCCAGGTTTGCCCCAAAGCAATTCGTGCCAACTGTGCTTCGAGATTTCGAAGTTCGATCTTTCCGCGTACTTACTTCATTTCGTCAGTGAGAAGCGGCGTTCGAAACAGCCTTCGCCGTTCTTAAGAAACATGTGTAGAAAGTTTCGAATCGGAGCGCAAGAAGCGAAGCGGGCTGAATGTTTCCCATTCCATGCTGGTTTTCTTTTCAGCGATCCACTCGCCGACCAGTTTGGCTGTGATGGGAGCGAGGAGAATGCCATTGCGGTAATGCCCCGTGGCAAAAACCAATCCTTCGATATCTGCCGGGCCAAGAATGGGCAATTGATCCGGCGTGCCGGGGCGCAAGCCGCTCCACGTTTCGATGACTTCCGCGCTCGCCAGTTCGGGAACCAGCGCATTTGCAGCCGCGAGAATTTTTTCAAGCCCGCCGGAAGTAACTCGTTTTTCATACCCAGCATTCTCAATCGTGCTTCCCAGAATCACGGTCTGCGGGCTCGTCCTGCCGCGCGGCACAATGTAGCCACGTTCGGAGCGCAGCACATTTCGAATGGGCGTGCCGGAATGCCGCAAGGCGATCATTTGGCCGCGCAGAGGAACAGTCGGCGCATAGGGAACTGCATTTAAAATTTGAGATGACCAGCAGCCCGCCGCCAACACCACTTGCGCGGCGTAAATTGTTTCGGCAGTCGAGGTTTTTACTCCGATACATTTTTTCCCGTCGAGGGCCAGCGAAACCACTTCCGTGCCCGGCAACAGCGTTACTCCTGCCGCGCTCGCAGCGCCCAATACCGCAACTGTTAAGGGCCGCGGCTCGATCGAACATTCATCAGGAAGAAGCGCCGTGGCACACGCATCCTGGCTGAGTGCGGGCTCCATGTTTCTCGCTTGATTGAGCGGCAGCGGTTCGCATGCGAGGCCAAGTCCGCGGTGCAGAGCTACGAGATCGTCCACTTCGTGCTGCGCATTCCCGCCGCTTATGACAATCACTGCGCCGCCCGTGCGATATCCCGTGCGGATTGCGGACGCTTGTTCCACCTCATCCACAAATTTCGAATACATCGCCAGGCTCGCGCGTCCCAAGGGGACAACTGGAATAGCCGCCTCGCAATCCGGTGCGGGTGAGAGCATTCCGGCGGCCGCCCACGAGGCCTCATGCATTAATTCCTGGCGGTCTAAAACGGCAACATTCAGTTTCCGTTTGGCCAATTCGAAGGCGATGGATCCTCCCATGATTCCGCCCCCGACGATGACGATGTCATAGGTTTTCACGCGATTATATTATCAGCATTACGGATGAGCGGCACTTTCATCTTGGCGGGGAAGAAGTCCAACGATTTGTTATAGAAAATTTTCTGGATGAGCTTAGTGACAAAGGGTCTTTGTTTAAGGCCCGGATCAGACGGAGATGTTTAGATTTCGCGCAGTGCAGTTGCTGTAGCTCGCCTCTTCAGAGGCGGGGGTTTAGAGTTCACATGTCGACCTGGCCGCCGGTAATTTGAGCCCCCGCCTCTGAAGAGGCGGGCTACAGCAGGACCATCGTTAAGGATTTGAATAGTGCCGGATAAAAAGCTAAAAAGATTTTACGAGGTCAGTGGAAAGGACGCGGGCTTTTTCAGCAAGGTTCTGCGCACGGACCCAGTCATCGGAACGAATTGCGTCGTGCGACTGGCTTAAAAATCCTTTAATTTTTTCCGCCAGATCTTTCTGCGCCGCGCTGAGTTGCCGTCCATTGGAAAGCTGCAAATTCTGTTCCGCGGTCATGATGTTCGCTGTGGTGTTCTTTCTGGTCGATTCCAGGTCTCGCGGCGAAAGTTGCGGCGAAATCTGCGGCGCAGCAGGTTTGGCCGGAGTCGAGTCCGCGGATTCCGTTGTCGCAGGACGCCGGGGCGCAGCCGGGCGCTTGCCCGCGACTGGAGGAGGCACGGTCGATTCCACTTCCGGCGGCGGCTCTTCCGTTACCGTGGCCGCAGGCGGCGCGGTCGGCGCCGGCATGGGCGCGGTTTCATCCGGTGGGGGTACGCTTACGGAAGGAGGAGACGCGCGCACAATATGTTTGCTCGCACACCCAGCCACCAGCATGGAGACTGAACATAGCAGCGCGAGAAGTTTAAAATTTCGCACTAGAGTCTCCCTGCAACAGCGGCGCCGGAATCGCGTGGCCGCGAAAGAGCCGTTTCCATTTGATGAGCGAGCGGCAAATCAATCCTAAACGTTGTGCCGTGCCCCACTTCAGATTCAAATTCGATGGACCCGTTGTGCAGTTGAACAGTTCTGAAAGTGCTAGCAAGCCCGATGCCGGAACCTCCCGCTCTGGTGGTGAAAAAAAGCTGAAAGATACGTTGCCGATGTTCCGGAGCAATCCCTCGTCCCGTATCCCGAACTTGAATTTCCGCCAAATCATCGCGCCGGTTCAGCAAGACGGAAAGTGTGCCGCCTTTAGGCATGGCTTCAATGGCATTCACGATTAAATTAATCAGTGCTTGTTTCAAAAGCAATCGATCGACAAGAACGCTCGGAACATTGGGCGCCAACCGTGCATCCAGTTTAATGTTCGCTTTGTCCAATTCAGGCTTCTCCACCGCCAGGACCTCTTCCAGAGTGCCCTTCAGATTAGTTTCCTCCTGATGCATGTCTGGTGGACGCGTGAAGTCGAGGAAGCGTTTCACGACGCTGTCCAGACGATCGATCTCGCTGTCCAATACGCGAACCGCCTGCAACGGCAACCCCTCCACATCCGGCAAACTCGCTTTCAAATTCTCGAGCCAGATGCGCATCGAGTTCAGCGGATTTTTTACCTCGTGGGCCACGCCGGCGGTGATTCGCCCAAGATTCGCGAGGCGCTCGGACACCTGCAGCTGCGTGCCAATTCTTTCCCTGGATTCCAGATCCTTGAATTTTACTAGCGTGCCCATGCGCGTGTCACCATCGCCAATCACTTCCACGCTCACGCCCACGCGCCGCGGCGGCCCGTCGATGTGGCGCAACACAACTTCCGCGGAAGCTACCGGTTCCATTTCGCCATTCTGCATTTTGATGGCTGTGCGGACATCGTGGTCGGGCGGAAAAATATCTTCCGCAGGTCGTCCCAGAAGTTGATCCGCCGGCGTGGAGAGAAACCTTTCCACTGCGGGACTCACCATCACCGCGCGCCCGTCGACCGAAAAAAGCAGCAAGCCATCGTCGAGCCCGCCTAGCACCTGATCGATGTTTTCCCGCAAATTGCTGAAAATTGCCCGCACTCCGCGCAGCTGCATCCCGATTTGACTGATTTTCGTACTGACTTGTCCGAATTCATCCCCACGTTCCAGAGGCTTCTGATCGAACTCGCCCTTGGCGATGCGATCGAGTTGAGCGGTAATGCGCTTCAGGGGAGCGAGCGAAATGCTGCTGACAATTCCCGCGAGCAAGACGGACACTCCAACAGATATGACGGCGAGCAACGCCGCCGAACGCAACGCCGGCATAATGCTAGCGCGCAGCAATCCGGTTTGCACCGCCACGCGGACCGCCCCGAAGGGTATTTGCTGACCGGGCGGCCCCAATTGAAATGGATAGGTGACTTCATAGGCTCGCAGCGTCGGCTGGTAAAGAAGGCTGTACAGAATCCTCAGCTGCTTCACAAATCCGTTAGAAACCAGTTGATCGATGCCCGCGCGAGGCGGCACGGAATTACCCCGCAGCAATTTATCGCTTGATACGAGCACTTTGCCGTTTACATCTGAAATCGAAACCTCATAGATCAAAGGAGAAACCTGCACCTCGGCATCGATGGCAGACGCCAATGATGCGCTTTCGTCAAACGCTTTTTGAGCGTAGGCGCGCAAATCTTCCGGACTATTGGAATCGGGAGTTTCACCGGCTTTGGCGGCGTCCGCGAGTGCGATCTGCGCCTGGAAAAAAACTTGTTTGGAAACCAATTGCGCGCGGTCGTCCGCCTGGCGGATGATCTGGCGCGAAAGATTCATAACATAGAGAGTCGAATTCACGCCTACTACGGCGAGCACAAGCGCCGCTGTTGCCAGCGTAATCTTCGTTTTCAGGCGAAATTGCATGGGTGCCCTGTCCCTCACTTCGAGGGAATTTTTGCAGCCTCATATTCCTTGAGCTTATTGTGCAGGGTTTTCAGGCTGATTCCTAGCAATTCAGCAGCACGTGTTTTGTTATTAGTAGATGCGAGGGTTTGGAGAATCAGCTCGCGTTCGGCCGCCTCCACGGTGGTTCCCAGCGGAAATCTCAGAGATGCCAGGTCGGAGGCGCTGGCGGCAGGCGCGTGCCCAAAGTCCGTCGGCAGACTCGAGCGGCCAATCAGGTCGCGATCGGTGACGATCGCCGCACGTTCCAGCACGTTGCGCAATTCGCGCACATTGCCCGGCCACGAATAACTCGCGAACTGGTCGAGCACTTCGGGATTCACGCCGCGAACATGGCGGCCGTGCTTGACATTAATGTCGCGCAAAATATGTTCCACCAGCAGTGGAATATCTTCTTTGTGGTCGCGCAGCGGCGGCAGCTGAATGTGAAATACATTCAAGCGGAAATAAAGGTCCTGCCGCAATTCTCCCTTGGCAACGGCAAGCTCGGGCTCCTTATTGGTTGCGGCCAGCACGCGAACGTCGACCGGCGTTTCCACTTTGCTGCCCAGCCGGCGAACTTTATGATCCTCCAGCACGCGCAATAATTTCGCCTGTGTTGGAGCGGGCATTTCGCCAATTTCGTCCAGCAGCAACGTGCCGCCGTCGGCAAGCTCGAAGCATCCGAGCCGACGCTCGGCAGCGCCGGTAAATGCGCCGCGCTCGTGGCCGAAAATTTCGCTCTCCATCAGGGATTCGGGAATCGCGGAACAATTGATGGCGATAAAAGGGCGGTCCGTGCGTGGCGAAAGCCGGTGAATCGTGCGCGCTAAAATTTCTTTTCCGGATCCGGTTTCGCCCGTGATCAAGATCGAAGCGGAGGACGGGGCCACCTGCTCCACCAGATGCATAACTTCCTGCATCGTTTTCGATTGCCCAACGAGGTCGCCCAGTTTTCCGGATTCGCGCAACTGCCTCGTGAGCGCCGCAACCTGCTTGCGATCACGCACGCGGCCCAGCGCTCTCTCGAGCAATACGTGCAGCACCGAGCCTTTCAGCGGCTTTTCGATATACCAGAACGCTCCGGCTTCGATCGCCTGCACGATGCGCTCTTCGCTACCCTTGCCGGTGATGATGATGGCGGGAACGTTTTGCAGCTCTTCGCTGAGGCTGGCCAAAAGGTCGAGGCCATTCATGCCGGGAAGCTCCACGTCGGCGATCAACACGGCGGGTGCGAATTCGGAAAATTTTGCGAGAGCATCCTCAGCGCTGCCAACGCCGAGAACATCGTAACCCCATCGGCGCAGCAATGCTTCGTAGCCCAGACGTGCATTTTCCTCGTCTTCGACGATCAGGACGCGGTCTGGAGAAAGTTTTGTAGTTTCAAATCGAGTTGCGTCAGCCATTCGGTTTACGTGCGGGCCCAGGGACGTGGGCCGGCGCCTCCCTTCGAATCTACCAGTACATGCCAAGAAATGCCAAGCTGAGATGCGGGACCATCGCTTCCTTGTTTTCCAATTGCAGCAGCAAGAAAGCAGATGCATACATTGGGCCTGAATGTTGTGCGAATAGCAGGCAATGACAACGAATCGCCCCCAGAGTTTTACGGTTGCTACTCTGGGGGCGATTTGCAATCCGTGTTCGCGCGGTCGTCTGAAAATAAATTGAGTGAATAAAAATTTGCGGCGCTCAATTTATCAATGACCGCTGCGAATTAGCGGCCAAATATTCCGACGTAGGTCGCCTTGCCAATCACGTGGCCATCCATCGCCTTCAAAAGATCCATGCGCGAGGAGCCGGCTGCGAGATCCAGCTTGGAATCCAGCGCGTAAATTTCAAAAATATAATGATGCGGCGTGGCGCCTGGTGGCGGGCATGGCGGCTGGAATCCGTTTACTTTTCGGATATTCACGCCCTGCACGATGCCGTCGGGCGAAGAATCGGGTTTCACTCCCGCGGCCACGGAGGAAGAAGTTCCGGGGACGTTCCAGAAAATCCAGTGTGTGACGTCCATCGAGCCCTTCATCGGCGCGGCGTCCGTATCATGGAAAATTACGGCGAAAGTTGCCGCGCCGCTTGGCGGGTTCGTCCAGGAAAGCGCCGGAGAGGCGGCGTTCGGATCCGCGCACGAATATTGCGTGGGGATCATGGATCCTTCTGTATATGCGGAACTCATCAATTTAAATTTGGAAGGCGGAGGCGGCGTTGCTGGTTGTTGCGCGGCCACACCTGCCGAGATTGCCGCAGACAAAATTGATGCAGCGATCAGCGATTGCATTAATTTGATTCGCATCGTATTTCCTCCTTGAGCTTAGGCTTGAGGCCATACTATACCCTGAAATTCCAAATTTTGGCGCATCGTGTAATTTTCATGCTTGTAATATTTTGCGTGACTTTTTCACGGCTTCATGTGTTTGTGAAAATATGCAAAATGTGGATCCGTGCGTTGCCCATCGGGCGTCGGGGGAGCGAATCCTGCGCTGGTGGTGGGCAAGCCTGTGTATGCGGTGTGGAAATAAGGGAGTTTGTCGCGCTTGGGAATATCGTGGAAGGTTTGACACGCTGTATCCTATAGGATACAATTCATGCAGATCGAAATTCGGAAGACTGCGACATTCTCCAGCTGGATGGCAGGTTTTCGCGATCAGAGTACCAGAGCCAGGATAGCGGCCCGGATTGATCGATTGGCGTTCGGTCTCAGCGGTGATGTCGAGCCTGTGGGTGAGGCCGTCAGTGAGTTGCGCATTCACCTTGGTCCGGGTTATCGAGTGTATTTCGTGCGAAGAGGCTTAACTTTGCTGATCCTCATTATGCGGCGGTGACAAATCAACCCAAGCCAAAGACATTCGGAAAGCAAAAATCCCGGCTGCGAATTTGGAGTAGATCTATATGGCAAGAAAAAAAGAAAAAACTTCAATCTATGACTCCGCGGAATATCTCAGCAGCCGCCAGGCCATAAATGCATATATGGAAGAGGCGCTTGAAACGGGCCATCCGGGATTTATCGCCATGGCGCTAGGTACGATCGCCCGAGCTCGTGGAATGGCAAAAGTTGCTAAAAAGGCGGGGCTCTCCCGCGAAAGCCTTTACAAGGCGCTAAGCACCGGTGGCAATCCGCAGTTTGGGACGATCATTCGGGTGATGCACGCCCTCGGTTTGAAATTCCATGTCACCGCCACGCGAGTTCGGTGATCCTCCACGAAAATTAAGTGCGGTATAAGTCACTTCAAAATCTCACTGGGGAAAGTTCAAAGGCCTATCCAAAACCAGGTCCAGTTTTGTGCCTTTTGGCAAATCAATCTCCTGGCCGATTCCTGAAGATGCCAGAAATGCGGCTACACCGCCGACAGCGGCGCCCATGGCGGCCTCCTTACTGTTGTGCGAAGTCACGCCGGGAGCGCTGCCTTTTGCCGCGCCCATCGCTGTCGCTTCCGCCACCTCGGATCCTTTTCCGGTGCGTGAGGCGATTTCTCCCTCTTTGCTTTCACCTGTCTGCACGCTGTATTCGCCCGGAACGCTGGAAACCTCCGCAACGATCGGCAGCGTGCCGCGCGCCGTTTCGATGTCATCGAAGGTCAGCCATACGCGCGCGCGACCCGTCAATCCGCCCGGCTCGATTCGGCTGATATGTCCCACGATTTTCGAGCCCACGGGCAATACATTTCCGTTTGAAGCCACGAGCGGCTCCATCGTTCTCACCTGGAATATCTCGTGGTTCTTGTTCTTTCCCGTATTTAATTCCTGATCGAGACGAACCAGAAAATGAGGGGCATTGCGCACAGAATCGGCCCATGAGTTCGATGGCGTGCCACGAGTTTGCGCCGCAGCCGGAACTATTCCGCAGATGACAGCTGCGCCAGAAAGAAAAACAGCCAAAAAGGCAGGCGTTCCAAAAAATTTCCTCATTTTCTAATTCCTCCACTTTTGGTTTCTGTTGGCCATTCGCTCAAATGAAATGGCAGCTGTTTCATTTTCTGAATAGACGTTTAACAGCCCGGCAAAAAATTATCTCTGTCATTCCGGGTGAAGCGAGGAATCTGTTTTTCCTCGCTTTCATAAAGTTAAATCGAAGAGAGATTCCTCGCTTCGCCCGGAATGACAGAATGGATTACTTTTTCTGCAGCCTGTTAAGACCCCTACCGTATTTCAATCGGATGGCGGAAAAGGCCGGAGGGTGGCCTGCGAGGTTTTTAAAAAACAGCCATTTCCCGAACAAGTCATCTTCAGGCGCATTCCTTCATTACTGTAAGGTGAATAAGAGGAAATCATGTATTGTGGTGCTTATACTCTGATTATAATATTGCTGCTCGGGAAGTCGAACTGAGCGGGGGTTGTGTTCCGGGTCCTCATATATTTGAAGCTGGAAGAATAAATGAAATTATTATTTCAGACTTTGATTAATTACAGCTCTTCCAGATCCAGAAAATAATTTCAGGGGGTTTTGATGATGCTGCGAGTCACGGCGCGTTGTATAGCTCTATTAACTTTGGTTTTCATGCTGATCACTCCCGCATTTTCCAAGAATTCGCACGCGGGCAACGACACTAGGAATTCAGAGGATGCCGCCTCTACGAATTCCGACGACGCAAGTGTCGCGCCCGCGCCGGAACCTCCCGCGGACGAGGCTGGCGCCCCCCAACAACCGACCGCAAGTGATAAGAAGGATACGAGCAATGAGTACAAGCCCGCGCCAAAATTTACCCCCATGTTGGCGACGACGGGCACGCTTGGACTTTTTACGCTGGAGACAGCCGACACGCTTCCGAAGCACGGCTTTGCATTCTCCGCATTCGGAAATAAATTCGGCCGCATGCCGGGAAGCGTCACCTTATTTCAGGTTGGCATTGACGCGAGTTATGGAATTACGGACAACCTGAATGTTTACGCCGCTTTCGATCCCTACGGGCACGTTCATGTGGGCTGCCCGGGCCAGTTGAGTCTGCGCTCGCTTCCTTTGTCGTCCACCTGCGCACCACTAACATTTGGCAGTTCCGTTCCAGGCTCATTCTTTCCCACGACTCCCGGCAGCGCGGCCGGATACGTCGAAGATTATCCTTTTGCGGCGAATAACACCGGCGGAATCGGAAATATCACGTTGGGAGTCAAGTACGCTTTTGCCAACCAACGGCAAGGTGCTCCGGTAAGTTTTTCTGTGAGAAATGATTTGATCATTTCAACCAAGACGGATGTGAACAAGTTGCTTGCGAATGGAACCCAGGGCAGCCCGCTCAGCGACTTGGTATCGGTTGCCTTGAGCAGGCAATGGGGCAACTTCCTGACCGGCACTTTTAATTTGGGATATATGTTTGTCCGCGCACCGCGCGACAATCAAGACAATCATTTGTTCGACATGGCCAATCAGCTGAAGATGGGTGGCGGAATTTTGCTGTTTCCCGAGAGCCGCTTCCAACCCATGATGGAATATTCTGCCGTGATATTCGATAGCGCTCCAAACACCCCCGGTGACACGACCCTGGGTGCGCGCGATCCGATCGACGGGGTTTGGGGCATTCGCATGTATATCCGCCGAAATATCGGCGTGGATGTCGGCTACCGTTACATGCTGAACCTGAGAAACAGCAGCGACCGCAGCGGCTTCGTAGTGAAAGTTGGCACCGCGTACTGGCCGGAAAAAGCGCCGCCAGTCAATCATCCTCCCACCATCGCGTGCACGACGGACAAGCCGATGGTGTATGCGGATTCGAACGACGTGGTGGCTGTTACCTGCACCGCGAGCGATCCGGACAATGATCCACTGACCTACACATGGTCGTCGACTGCTGGAAAAGTGGATGGCTCCGGGCCGCAGGTTCGCTGGCTTTCCAATGGCGTGCCCG
>Ga0210386_10002392_pt1 | contig 16253 bp, 10 predicted proteins | sample IncBWH32OmetaG_FD_160091 | JGI IMG/M metagenome (GOLD analysis project Ga0210386, IMG submission 160091) | Forest soil microbial communities from Barre Woods Harvard Forest LTER site, Petersham, Massachusetts, United States - Inc-BW-H-32-O ... | reverse complement strand
GGGACCGGACCATATTCGGACACAATCCCGGCACAGCAGCAATCCTGCCTGCCAATCCTTCGAATTGTGTTTGCTACGCTTCATTCCGAACACTCTCCAGAGCCGCGCATTGTAGGCGATTGTATTAGTTAATGCAAGAGCAATTATTCGACTGGAATCACTTCGACTCTCGTAAAGCCATTTTCTTCGCGAGTCTTGAAGCGGACAGGTAAGAAAGTGGCTACGACATCCATGTTTGTCCGTGCATGCCGGTTTAGCTTCGAAGCCGTAAGCGATCCGCCGCCAGCCATCGCAAACGGCAGCAGAAGTTGGTCGGCCAAATGCTCTCCAACCGCGGCATTAGAAGCGATGTAGGTACGCGCCTCTTTGACAGCCTCAGTGGCCACGCTCTCTGCGCTCGCTCCGATCCGGCCAAAACCGCAAAAAAGTTCCTTTAGACCAGTGGAAGTTTCGACTTCGATTAGCACAACATTTCCCGGTCCGACGGAATTCCTGGTTTCGACAATTTGCATGCACTCTTTCTCCCAATTCAACAAATGCGCGACAGTTTCAATTTCGCGTCGCGCAATTGCGGGAGGCAAGTTCGCCACGATTGCCAGTACTCTGCGCCGCGTGATTTCGTCGCGCTCCGTCAGATTAATTGACGACAGCCGTTCACACGGTTCAACAGTTGCAGTGAAACATCCGCCGCCCGCGGGATAAAAACCATATCGCTCCAAGTTTACGCAGACTTTCGGTCCGAGCCTGTTAAGGATGGGCAAAAAGCACTTCTCAAGAAAATCAAATGGAGGTGCCGCCTGATTGTGCGTGCCACCCACAATCGTGATGTGACTCGTTCCCGGCGCCATCATCAGAGCAGGCAAGATCGTTTGAAATACAAGAGTGCTGCTCCCCGCCGTTCCGATGACGAAGCGGTGCTTACCTGGCCGCACAGTTCCGGGAATAAAAGTAAGAGTCTTCGATCCAAGGGTAGCGCCTTCGGCTTCTGCGCTTCCAATTTCGGACGCAGCGAGAACTGCCGTGAGGTGTTGCCGTAACAAACCTGGCCGTTCCCGCTTCGCCCTTATGTTTTCAATGCGAAACGCTTTTCCGGTTGCGAGCGACAGGCTGAGCGATGAGCGCAATATTTGCCCACCGCCCTCGCCCGAAGATCCATCGATTCGAATCATTTGCTCGCTCCTTTTGAGTTCCGTTATCCCTTTACGCATACAACCTGATGCAACGTGTGAACGATCTCCACCAGATCGGCCTGTGCAGCCATTACGGCTTCAATCGACTTATACGCGGCCGGAGTTTCATCGATCACCTCAGCATCTTTCCGGCATTCCACGCCGGCAGTCATGCGTTCGTGATCGGCGATGGAAAAACGCCGCTTCGCTTCGCCGCGGGACATCGCACGACCCGCCCCGTGGCTACAACTTTGAAAACTTTCCGGATTGCCCTTGCCTCGCACAATGAAGGAACGCGCACCCATGCTGCCGGGAATGATTCCCATATCGCCTTCGCGGGCACGAACCGCGCCCTTTCGCGTGACCAGAACGTTCTCGCCGTAGTGCGACTCCCGTGCGACGTAGTTGTGGTGGCAATTTATCGCCTTCAACTCCGCGACGAATGGTCGCACTTCACCCGAAGAACGGACTGCGCCAACGATTTGTTCCATCATCAGATGTCGATTCCAGCGAGCGTAATCCTGTGCCCACTCGACGGCTTCGACGTAATCATCAAAGTGCCCGGTGCGTTCCGGAAAATAAGCCAGATCGCGATCTGGCAGATTGATGAAATGGCGTTGCATATCCTTACGCGCAAGTTCGATAAAGTAAGTCCCCATTCGATTGCCTACTCCACGCGAACCGCTGTGCAGCATGAACCACACAGCATCCGATTCATCGAGACAGATTTCGATGAAGTGGTTCCCGGTGCCGAGCGTGCCCAGATGATTCGAGTGATTTCCTCGATCAAGCTTGGGGTGCTTTTCAAGAATTGCGTCATACCGCGGCTTCAGTGTTTGCCAGACGTCCAGCGTGCGCGCGGGAATATCATTCCATGCGCCTCGATCGCCCCGGCCACCATGATTCGTTCGGCCATGCGGGACTGCCTTCTCAACGGAATCGCGGATCCCCTTCAGGTTTTCAGGGAGATCGCGCGCATTGAGATCCGTTTGTACGGCCATCATCCCGCAACCAATGTCTACGCCAACGGCAGCAGGAATGATTGCGCCCTTTGTGGGGATTACGCTGCCAATCGTCGCGCCAACACCCCAGTGCACGTCCGGCATGGCAGCGACCCATTTGAAAACGAACGGAAGTTGCGCGACATTCACGAGCTGTTGCCGCGCTTGATCTTCTAAAGCAACGCCCTTTGTCCAGGCTTTAATGGGCACGCCCTTTTCAGGAACAATTACGTTGTAAGTTGTCTCGGACACTTTCGCTGACCTCTCATTCAGAAATTCTATTTCACGTGAGGCGCGGAGCGATTCAATCTCCGCGCCTCGCTCGATTCGCGACTCCCACATCGCTCGCGAACTTACCGCTCGCCTTATTCATCATTTCACGCCATATGTAAAGGCAGGCCTCGTGCCAAAGTCGTCGTATAAGGTAAACCATTGCGAACACGAGAGATACTGGCGCACGCCGCAAAGAGGAATTAAGAATAGCGATATGTAAAGATAAATGCTTATACTTATAGATATGTCATCCAAGTCCCACGTTGCTCTCGGACTTCTGGGCTCAACTCTCGATGCGGGCCGTTCGCACGACCGCTGGTCGAGTTGGCGGCCCACCGTTTCCATCTGCATGCAACCGGACTTTGTAATCACGCGTCTGGAACTCCTGCACGGATTACGCGACAAGACATTAGCCACTCGCGTAGCGACCGACATTTCCGCCGTCTCGCCTGAAACAACCGTAGACCTTCATGAAATTGAGTTCGGCGATCCGTGGGACTTCGAGCGCGTGTACGAGACATTGTTCAAATTCGCGCGCGCTTACCCGTTTGACACGGATAACGAAGAATATTTAATCCACATTACGACGGGTACGCACGTTGCGCAGATCTGCTTATTCCTTTTGACCGAATCCCGCTACCTGCCTGGAAAATTGCTTCAATCGTCCCCTGATCGCACTCAAAAATCACCGGGAACCATAAAAATCATCGACCTCGATCTTTCACAGTATGACCGCATCGCTTCCCGATTTCGGCAGGAAGCTCGTGATGCCGTTTCTTACTTGAAGGGAGGAATCGATACAAAGAACGCCGCGTTCAACCAACTCATTGACCGGATCGAAGAGGTTTCCATCTCCTCTCGCGATCCTCTGCTTTTGATGGGCTCCACGGGTGCCGGCAAGTCCAGACTGGCGCGGCGCATATACGAGTTGAAGAAGATGCGCCACACAATCACCGGAGACTTCATTGATGTGAATTGCGCGACACTTCGCGGCGACGGCGCAATGTCCACACTTTTCGGGCACGTGAAGGGCGCATTTACGGGAGCGCTCAAGGATCGGCCCGGAGTCCTGCGTGCGGCCGATAAAGGAATGCTCTTTCTTGATGAAATTGGAGAGTTGGGCAACGACGAACAAGCCATGCTGTTGCGAGCGCTGGAGGAAAAGACCTTTCTGCCGTTGGGATCGGACCGCGAAGCTCACAGCGATTTCCAGCTGATTGCCGGGACAAATCGTGACCTGCTTTCAGCTGTGCGTGAGGGCCGCTTTCGCGAAGACCTTTTGTGTCGAATTAACCTGTGGACTTTTACGTTGCCTGGATTGAAATTGCGTCCCGAGGATATTGAACCGAACCTGCAATTTGAGTTGGATCAATTCGCGCAGCGTACGGGCCATCGTGTAACACTCAGTAAGGAAGCGCGCAATGCTTTCCTCGACGCTGCGCATGCCTCCTCAGCCAAATGGTCAGGAAACTTTCGAGATCTGAATGCGGCAGTCGTGCGGATGGCCACACTGGCGCAAGGGGGGCGAATTTCGGTAGAGATTGTCGCAGAGGAAATCGAACGCCTCAAAGCAACCTGGGAAGGTCTGGAGGAGCACAAAGAATCAGGCGGAATTTTGTCTCAGTTCATGAGTGAAAAAGCTCTCAACAATGTTGATTTGTTTGACCGGGTTCAACTAGCTCACGTGATTCACGTTTGCCGCGAATCGCGTTCCCTGTCGGAAGCAGGCCGAAAATTGTTCGACGCCTCGCGCGCGCGCAAGGTGAGCATAAATGATGCCGATCGCCTGCGAAAATATTTGGGCCGCTTTGGAATCGATTGGAATCAAATCGCCCAACTTTGATTCTCAATCTATTTGCCCCCCGATTTTCTAATTCACAAAGAACTGTGTCGGTTCCACGACAGCTTGCGCATCAGGATTGTAGTAATCGTACAGTGTCGATGGACGAGTCAACGCCTTCAGCCCAAAGCGCGGCTTGAAGGTGAAAGAAAACTTCGTGCCTCCCGCGTGCGGCCAGAGGTAGACCACGAGCCGATCGGGCAATACTTCATATTGGTTGATGTCCCAGCTGGATTCTTTCATGGCCTTCTCGATGGAATCTCTATCCACTTCCGCGCCGGGAGGCAGGCCAATTTCCGCGAGCATCATTCCATAACCGTGGAAACCGATTCGTTCGGCCTCGACGTTGCACCGGATACTTTCGCCAACTTTTGACGACGGATTGTCATATTTAATTTGCAGCCGTAGCATATCGGAAGATTTGTCTTCGTGTTGAACGCTTTCGTTTTTTCCAGTGTGGGTCCACGGCACGTAGTAATCCGCAATCAATTGGAGCGATGCCTTTGCGGATGCCGCGCCACGGCTGATTTCCACATGATGCGGCCCTGCGGAAATATATTTCGATATGTCTGCAATGACCGGTGCGGACAATTCATCCGGATTCGGCATGTTGAGAGTTAAAACCGGCCGACCGTCGACCAGGATCGACGCCGCCGGATTCGATTTCGATGTAGAGTCCGTTTCTTCAGTCGTTGATGGCGACGTAAAAGAATGCAAAGTTTCCAGAACGTTCACCGTCGCCTGCGTCGAAAACCAGATTCCAATGGGATCCTGGTTGCGAAGCAGGAAAAGTAAGCCGCGCGATAAAACCGGTTCATCTGAAGTATTGGCCTCCGATGATTCCTCAAATGCTTGCAGCACGATTGCCGTGGTTTCAATTCTTCCGGTAAGCCCCCAACCATAGAAAGGCGTATTTGTCTCAAGAGACCAATAACTGTAATTGCCTTCGCGATGTTCCAGTTTCCGCAACCTCTCAAGACTTTCCGTGAACCGGGCCTTGTCTCCCGCGGAAAAGGACGCGAGCGCGTACGATGCGATAAGATAAGGCTCATCAGAGGCGTTGGATTGCTTTTGCAAATAATCAAGAGATCGCGCAACCGCCGTTGTTGCCGATTTGGCCAGTCGGTCGTTCTCCTGGCGATGAGCCACCACGACTTTCGTTGCTGCAAGGACCCGCGCGATATATGCGGTCAAAATCGCCGAGCGGCGCACGTCTTCCGGGCCTCCCCATGTGGTTGCGATCCATCGTCCATCGTCCTGCTCATGACTCACGAGCCAACTCAGATTTTGCTGAGCAATAGAATCGTCAACATTTGCGAACTCGCGGGCCGAACTAAGAAACTTCAATGCATAGGCCGTAAGTGCGGGATCCGAATCGCCTCTGCCCCAATAGGTGATTCCTCCATCCGCGGCCTGATAGGAAAGCAGGCGCCCGTAGCCGAGTTCCACATACCGCTTCGCGCGCGCGACGATTGCCGGTGAAACGCCTCGCAGATCTTTTGCATACTGGAGGTATAAAAGACTTGGGTAGGCCGACGAAATTGTTTGCTCCGCACAGCCGTACGGTCGCTCTAAAATCCCCTCGATACTTTCGAGCACATGAGCATTCAAATTCGGATAAATCTTAAGCGTGCCTTCGAGCGACCCGGGAATTGCGTTATCAGGAATCCGAATATCCACGCCTACGGAATCCCCCAAAATTTGACTGGTTGTGTCGACGTGTTCTTCACCGTTGGGCCTGACGGTGACCGCGCGTTCCATGGCATCGCCCACTTCTGCGCCCTTCGCGACAATTCTTTGCTTCCCGTTTTTGATCGATGCCGCTGCCTGGAACTTGAACACTTCGCTCGTGCTGTCGCGTGCCGGAACCACGGTCTTTACAGAAGTCGGGCTCATGGACGTAAACCATGTCTCAGGTTTCAGTTCGGTTGTCATCTGAAGGTTGTGATCCAGGTAATTGCGCAAGACCACCGGAAGCTCGATCTCATCGCCAGTCGTTAAGAACTTCGGGGGATCGTGCTCCACGAAAAAAGGTTGGAATGCGCGGATTTCTTTTTCCGCTGTGCCGATCTCGCCGGTTTTGGTGGATGCGATGGCTGACACCTTCCATGTTGTGATGTTGTCAGCAAGTGGGAACTTCAGTCGCGCGCGGCCGTTGCTGTCGGTTACGATTTCCGGTTGCCAGAGCAGCGTTTCCGGAAAATATTCACGTAAGCGCGGAGTCGAGGTTGACTCTGGCCGGGCGGGCATGGCCGCACCGCGGGCAAGCGAAATCAGGCTTGAATAGCTCCTACCATTCAAAGGAAGCTCGGTCGACATGGTCATATTTACTTGTGCGGCTTCGGCAGTCACCGTAACTTCTTGTGTTACGGAGCCAACTTCCAGAGTAGCGTCGAGGTTTGTGGCATTCGACGATCGGACTGGGACTTCAGTAATCACTGCATCCCGAAAACCAGTGGATATAAACTCGACTGTGTAAATTCCAGCGGGCAAGTTCCGCAAAACATAATTTCCCGAGTCATCCGTTTTGGCAGTGAAGGTCTGTCCCGAACTAATATTTTTAGCAGTGACTTCTGTCTCCGGGATTGCTGCCCTGGAAGCGTCTATTACAGTTCCAGATATTGCCCCGCTGGCGCCGGAAAATATGATCGAGTTCGAAATAGTGCTAGCGTTTTGATCATGCCCGGTTCTTTCGAATGAGGCGCGGGAAAATGCTGCTACATAGAAGTCGTCCGCAGTTCCTTCGATGCCATCCTCTCCTGCACTGCGAAGGTACAGATAATTCATTTGACGCGTGACAGGTACAATTTCGGTGTGCTGCAGAGCCTTTCCAATATGGCTTTCGTAGGTTTCCATTTTGATTCTATCCGCATACATTGCGTCCTGCCGAAACACCGCGTAAAAGGGACGTCCCCACGGATCTTTTAAAGCGTCCCAGTAAATTCCAGAATTCTGAAGACCTCGCGTCAATTGGTCCATATCCTCAGGAAACGCGTGGGTGTCTTTAAAAACTTTGTTTAGCGCCGCATCGATTTTTGCATTCGTATCGCCGAAGTAGTCAATTGAAGTTGTGCCAAGAGAAAAATCATCCACGGAGGGGGCGGTTTTTGTATCAAAGCGCCCATCAGGGCCCGCGCTGCTCACCGTTATCGTAAAATTCGTCCGATTCACTCCAAATTCATATCGATAAACGTGATTCCAAGGGTCCTTAAGAGAATTAAGATCGATACCGCGTCGTGCCAATTCATTTTTTAGCGATTTCTCATCACGGATGTAACCGCCGGTCCTCGCGTGGTATTCATCCACCGCTTTCTGAATCGCTTCTGCATTCGGCTTGAAATACGGCCACTCCATTCTCAGAACTTGGAAATCATCTTCCGTGCCGAAAGTCTTGTCGGGCCCGGCACTGATTATTTCCAGGATGTCCATTTCGTTTATCATACCGAAGCGAAATCTGAAGGGCATACCCCAAGGATCGAGAAGATTGTCCAAGCCCATCCCCGTTGCTGCCAATTCATTTCTAAGGGACTCTTCTGTTTTTGGATATTCCGAGGACTGCTTATACCGGGCAGTCAACGCATCCTGCAGCGGATTGATCAGCGGATTTATTTCGGGTGAAAAAATATGACGGAGATCTCCGCTGCGCGTATTGCTCGTAAAAATTTCGGGATCTGCCCCATTGTTTTGCAAGAGTGCATCTGCGACAACCTCGTAACCATCGGGGAGAGGCTTTGAAAGGTCTAATTTTTCGAGGTCACTTCGCCGGACACCATTTAGTTCCTCATAGCCGACCCAATTATCACCGCGAAAATAGAAAAAACCGGAGTTCCCGCCGAATTCGCGATCCGTTCGTGCTCTCTCCTCGACAGCTTTGTCGACCACGAGTATGCCCAAGGCATCTTCCGTTAGTGCGCCTTCTGGCCCTGTTACGTTCAGCATGGCAGAAACTTCTTCGCCAGGTCGATAAGTCAATTTCGAAGGCCTGATCTCAACGCTCAGTTCATGATTCTTAGGAAAGAAAACCGTCCTCGTTCCAAAAATATTGTCGTAGCTTTCGTCATTCCGCGTGCCGAGAGCGTAAGCCAAAATTGTTACTTCATTCTGGAATTTTTCATTTGCCGGGAAGAAAACGCTGGCGTGGCCGTGCCGCACATGAACCAATTGAGAAGCCAGAACCTGGGAGTCATGAACAGCATCCACGACAAGCCTGATGTCCTGAGTGCTCGCCGCCAGTTCCGCGTAAATCGGTTGGTTGAGGGAATAAAGTGTCTTATCCGTGGAGACGCGCACGCCCGGGTGGTCGGAATTCTGGCTGGACTCAGTTTGGCTTCCAACGAGTCCCTTGCGGTCTCGAGCAAGGAAGTTGAGAGAAAAATTGCTTGAGGAACTTTGCATAGGGATATTCAGGTTGGTGACTTTTGCAATTCCATACCGGTTGGTGCGAACACGACGAAGTATCTGCCCTGAGAGCGGACCAATCGGATTCCCTCGCGCATCGGTTTGGATCCACCTCAATTCGACATCGCATTCGGCAGGCGTGCCGTCTGCATTTTCAGTGGAAATAAAGAACTCTATGGGGAGTCCGGAGGGCTGAAAGTAATTCGGTTCGATAAAATAAATGTGAATCGGGTCCCTCGTGATGCGAACATCAAATCGCCGCTGCTCAGTTCTGCCGGTCGAAGAGTCTGTGTAATACGCGGCAAAAGAGATGTCGCGAAAGCGTGCATAGTCATTGCCACTCAGCTCATCATGAGCGGCGGAAAGACTAACGTGAGCCACATAGTGTCCTTGATCGTCGGTGTCGCCCTCGTATGCTGCCTCTTCCTTGATGTCCCATTTCTGTTCTCGGAAATTCCATCTCCTTTCTGATTCCTGAACGACGCGAACATGTCCGCGGCGCACCGGTTCGCCAAATAAATAATCGGCACGCACTTCCATCTCCGCGTTTTGTCCCGGTAGGTAGTAGGCATGGTCTGGTTTCACTCCAACGGAAAAATTTGGCAAGTCATAGCGGCTGATTTTCACGCTGGCGTTCGCATTTTGTGACCGACCATCATCTTCTCCACTGATTGCCTGAATTCGATAGTCGCCCAGCCGGAGATTTTCTGGAATTTGCCAATCCGCAGTAGCAACGCCGAAGCGCGATGTCTGGGCATCTGCACGGAATACCATCGTCTCATCGGGATCCCGAACTTGAACCTGGATTGTCTTGCCTGCAAACGCCTTGTGATCGGCATCAAATACCATCAGCCTCATATGGAGGGGCTGTCCCGGTTGGTAGAGCGGCTTGTCTGTGCTGAGCATGATCGTCGTGAAATTATCGAGATTTAACTCGCTGTCAGCATCGACCGACACATCGCCGAGCTTCCCAGTCACCGTGACATCGATTTCATCCGTACTGATACCGTGGGGAAGCAAAGCAGTAAGCGTCGCGAAGCCCTGCCGGTCTGTCTTTGCTGACGGTGTGAGCAACGGCTTGTTGTCATCCGCGCCCACATCGAGTGAGGCTTGAACCGTAACTCCCTCGATTGGATGCAGGGTTAACGGATGAACAGCGCGAACGCGGATCGCCGCGCGCTCCCCGGCTTTAACAATTTGCGGAGCAGCAACATGCAAATCGAATAGATTCGGCACAGCCTCGCTAACGGACAGAACACCATGAAGCGCTTCCGTGGGCGCCCCCGATACCGAGTTGGCAGCAATCGAATACCGCAGCCGATACCAAAGAAGATTTCCCTTATCCGCTCGTTCGTTTTGCGCAAACGCCGGTGGCATGGAAAGATTCACTTTATTCTTGCCGGGCTGTAGTGAGACTTCTTTATTGGCATGAGACTGCTCGAGCCCCAGAGGATTGATCAGTTCAATCGTGACATTGGCAAGGATAGGTGCGCGTGCAGCATTCTCGATGGTCAGTTCCACTTCCGTACTCTGATCGAGAAGCTGTATGCGAATCGCCGATTCATTGATGTGCAGGTTGCCCTGTGCGAGGCACCCGGCGGAAAAGAAAAAAACGAATGTAAGAATTCCAGTGACACGAAACATTACGTAGCGCATCGTACCCACCCCCGGATTACGAATGCTGTAATGCCCTTTGCTGGTCTGGATGCCAGGCTGTCCTCAAAGGGTTGCATGGAAACGAGAAGGAGTATAAGTTTTGTGGGCCATTCCACAGAACTAGTCAGTCTAGATTAGTATCTGTTCTAATACTTAATCTCTAAGCTAAACTTCTCAATGGACTTATCGGGACATGCCCGCGCGCGCGGACGTCTAAAGCAGAAAATCCTCTGCTTGTTTGTGCAACGATCGTGCTCATGGGCCGTGCAGTTCTTTCAGAATACCGTCCGCGGCGGCGACTCCTCTGAATTGAGCCTCTTCGAATATGGAAAAGCCGCTTAGATCCGAATTGGCGAAACGAATACGCCCGCCAGCTTTTGCCAGGCTACGGCGTTCGCTTGAGAAGATCGCTCCAGGTCTAGGTCGCGCCATGGCGTGTCCAAAACGCATGACGTCAATTCGTGAGACGCAGCTGCGAATGTCGCGGTGGACTCGCTCGAGATCATGGAGAATCGACTCCGACCAGTAGCTCCAATCTTTCGCGAGCAGCAGCGCGCGGTTGGCCGCAGGATTCCCTTCTGCGAGCGCCCAATAAAATGTCCAGACAGAGCGATCGACCCGCGAACGCACACTTTGATGGGTTGCATCGACGTAGCCCAACGTTGGCGAATCCATGAAAACGGTGTCCCATGTTGGGTCCGTGCCGTAGGATTTTGGCAAATGCTCGAGCGTGAGGTTGGCGGTCAGCCAAGGAGAGTATTCAAAATCATGCAGAGGAGCCATGCCCTCAATCAAATAGGGTGCGAGAAAAGTGGGCGCCGCAAATATTACAAATTCCGAGCGGTACTCCGTGTCCCCTGCAATCACGCTCCAGCCTGTTCCGCGCCGTGAGATCTTGCGCACCATTCGATTCGCCCGCACGAATTTTCCCACGCGCTCAAGGAGGCGCCGCACGATCCAGCCGTTACCCTCCGGCCAGGTGAGCGGACCTTTTTCCTCGGACTGTCGCGAGGCGAAGTACTGGATTCCGGCCCATGCGGACGTATTGGCCGTAGTTGCTCCGTAGTCGTCACGGCAGCAGTAATTCAAGTACCAATTCAGAATACGCGAGTCCACGCGCTGATCGCGCAGCCAGTCCGCAAACGATACTTGGTCGAGATTCGCCGTGCTCTTGGAAAGGCCGATTTCCATCGGAACTGTGAAGTGGCCGGACTCGCGGAATCCGTGAATCAGGTCTTCGAGTTTTTGAAATTGCTCGCGATCCGCCGCACCGAGTCCTACGGCAGGCTCAATTCCCTCCTGCCATCTTCCAAACAGGAAGAGTCGTTCCTGCGGACTGAAACACAAGTAACGTTCCTCGCACTGACCATCCTTCAGCACGCCGAGTTCCTCAAATAATTCCCGGACGTAAACTGCTTGCGGTCCCGGAATCGGCACGTAATGCGCGGCCCATGGGTAGGCCGTGATTTCGTTTTCGCCCCAGCGAGAATTTCCCCCGGCCCGATCGTTCATCTCCAATAAAACAAAATCTGTGAAGCCCTTTTTCTGGAGACGCCAGGCGGCGCTAAGACCTGCAATGCCGCCGCCAACGATGACCACGGCGTGGCGAGCGATTTGTATAGGGGCCGGAAAATTTGCGCGGTCGCGCAGCTCATGGCCCAACTGAAACGAATCGTTCACGAATGAGCCGGCAATGCGCTGCTCACCTTTGACGGAAAGCCCGACGAGCGCAGCGCTGGCCGATTGCAGAAATTCGCGGCGGCCCGTCTTCAATGGCTGATGTCCTTCCAGTCCTGGTCGTAGGATCGAACGAGTACCTGATCATTCAGGCGGTTTGCTGGCATGGGTATGGGAGCCATATCAGGCGGAAATTGGAAGAGTGGAGGTAGACTTGCGACGCTGACAAATCGAAGTCCGGTTGGTACGGTAGTGGGAAGCTTGTAATCGTGAGTTCCTGCGATCACGAATCCCCATTCGCCAAAGGACGGCACGTACACGTGGTACGGGTAGGTTTGAAGTCCCGCTTGCTTCAGCGTTTCCGCTATGCACCAGAAAGAATCGCGTGCGAACATCGGCGAGGTGCTTTGCACGACCATCAACCCCTGCGCGCTCAGATGGCGCGCGGCTGCTTTGTAGAATGCGGTCGTGTAGAGCTTACCCAGAGAATAATTGGTCGGGTCCGGAAAATCGATCACGATGAAGTCGAAGAAATCGGAGTTGGAATCGACCCACGGAAACGCGTCGGCGTTAATAATATGAACCTTCGGCGACAAGAATGATTTCAGATTGAGCGATGTGAGCATCGGGTTTGTCGAAAAAAGCTTCGTCATTTCAGGATCGAGATCCACGAGCGTGATGCTCTCGATCTGCGGGTACTTAAGAATTTCGCGCACAGCCAGGCCGTCTCCGCCTCCCAACACAAGGACGTGGCGCGGTGCTGCAATGGCCGACAAGCCCGGATGAATGAGCGTTTCGTGGTAGCGGTATTCATCACGAGAGCTGAATTGCAGATGGCTGTTCAGGAACAGGCGAATGTCGTCCTTGAAGCGCGTCAAAACGATATGCTGGTAACGCGTGTCGCGCGCAAAAATAATTTCATCCGCGTAAATGTTATCTTCGGCGGCGGTCGTGATGCGTTTAGCCTGAGCGAATCCGAGCATCAGGCCGCACAAAATTACGACAGAAACAATTCGCAACCCTCGAAGCGGGGTAATGAGATTCGAGAATAAGAACGTACTCCACAGAGCGACCACTACGTTGACGATTCCAAAAAGCATTGCCGAGCGGACCAGGCCGATATAGGGGACCAGGACAATCGGAAAAAGCAGCGATGCTCCGAGCGCGCCGAGATAGTCAAACGTAAGCACGTGCGCGATTACATCGCGAAAGCGGTACCGGTCGCGAATGATACGCATAAGGATCGGAATTTCCAGCCCCACCAGCCCGCCGATCATCATAACCAAAACGTACATCAGAAGCTGAAATCCTTGGGTGTAGGCGAATGCAAGGAACAGCAGCGCGGAGGAAAATCCGCCGATCATGCCAAGCATCAACTCAATGCATACAAAACGGTAGGCCAAGCCGCGGTTTACATAGCGCGAGAGAGCGCTACCCACGCCCATCGCGAAGAGGTAGCAGCCGATGATCGTCGAAAACTGGAACACGCTGTCGCCCAGCAGATAACTTGCGAGCGTTCCGGCGATCAGCTCGTAGACCAGCCCGCAGGCGGCGATCACGAGTACTGTAATGAAAAGAAGAATCCCCATGGCTCAGTGCACGGCCGAAGCAATAATCACTGAGATCCCGATGGACATCGCTCCGAGCAGGATCGCCAGCGCCGTGTTGTGTTCTTGTATGATCTCTTTCCACAAATTGTACGGAGTGAATTTATCAACGATGACAAGAGCAGCGGCGAAAACCAGAATTCCGATGGCTGCAAAAACGATTGCCTGGACAACGTTGGTCAGTTGAATACCCATTTACTTGCCTCCTGTGTAGTGATGATAGGTGTTGTATACGGAACGGTAGGACCCTGGATTGTCACGAACGGATTTGGGTACGTTTTTTACTTCCTCGATGGTGTCGAGGCTCCAGCCGCGATATTCGGCCGTATACAGCGTGCCCAGAACAATAAAACCGAACAAGATATAGAGCGTTCGAATCATGGTGTGTCATCCTCGTCAAAACTCTTAGTGTTTTTATGTGCCTGATTGGATCCCGCGAAGAGTTGGCTTTCCTGGTCCGGCATGCCCGGTTCAGGTTCGTCACTGTTATCGCTACCGGAATAAGCCGGAGGGTAATCGCTTTCCGCCCATCGTAAGTGTTCGAAATTAATGGAACGCCATGTAATCAGCGCTGGTGGAATAAGGAGAGCGAGAAACGCGATTCCAAAATACCAGAGTTGCGGAACATCCCTTTTGAGGGCAATGCTATAGAAAATTGTTAGGAGGCCGGGATCGGATTCGGGCTCTACGCGAAGATAATACGTTCCCGAAGGCACGCTGGGGATAGCCACGGTGTCTCGTCGGCTTCCCTCGGTCCAGGCGCCATCCGAGTCATAACCATAGTAATAGCTGATTTCGCGCCCCACATCGTAAGCCTGTCCTGTGTCCTGGTTGATCAGCGCATAGTTAAGGTAGATCCACTGGTTATCCAGGCTGGTGGATGTTTCGAGCTGAAGATCGGATGTGCGCCCTGTCAAATTGAAAGTGCCGACGATGAATGACGCTTCTCCCGTGCCGTCGCTATTGAATTCGTAGTTTCCCTGATACACCAACTGGTTTTGCGCAAACATGGTGAATCCCATCAGGAGAAAAAAGAAAATCAGCAGGAAAGCAGTAAATGCGATCCAAATGGACGTCACCGCTTTACTGAGCGGATAGGGCTGATTTTCGTACACACCGACTGCCTCGGGCGGTCTGCCGTCAAGGTTGAACGCCTTCCAGACATCGGCGCCCGACATGTACTCGCCCATCGACCACGTAATTTCCTTGCCGGTCTTCTCGCTGGAAATTAAGCGCGGCGGCGAAACATAATCACAGACTTCGACGGATTCGCCCACACGCGCTTGCCACGGAAATTCTCCAAGCACAAAATTCGTACCGGCCTGCGCAGTCTGAAACTGCTTGTAGGTTTCACCTAGGTATTTGAGCGCCGGAGGACTCGCGTTCGGATAAAAGGTCGGCAGGGACCGCAGGATGGTCGTATCGTTCCAGTGGCCGTTGTACTCCGTGAGGTAGCGAAAACCTTTATACGGATTGAAAAGCACATATTCGTGCCAGCTGTAACTGACGCCCTCGACGTGGATTGTTCGCCGGTCAAAGCCGATTACGTCATAAGCCGCGCCGCGAATCGTGCCGCGTGTGCCGAGCGGAATGAGTGGAGAATCTTCATACACGGAGGCTGTGAATTTCTGAAGAATTTTGAGGTTAGGATCTTTGGCGTCCAGGATCAAATGGCAATGGCTGCAAACGACAGTAACCGCCTGCCCGAACGATCGGATCACAAGCGCAGCGCCGCAGCTGGGGCAATTCAGCGACTTGACCTGCGGAGTTCCCGGTGGGCTTGGGCCGTCTGGGCTCATGACCATCCTTCGAATTTGCGCAAATTTTTGAAATTCAAATCGTCAAATTCAATGGCTTGCCCGAGATACAGCACAGGAGTTTTCTCGCTGTAATCAAGCGTGGCAAATTTTCCGGTCGTCGACGAAAGATCAACGAAAAGGACGTCATTCTTATCCCAGTATTCGAACGGAAGCTCTCCTTCGACGCCCCGGTAATGCGCTTTGGTGATCGAACTGACTGCATATGTCACCTTTTCCCACGTATATTGCTGACCGATTTTGGCTTGCCCAGTGGCCGGTAATGCCAGGCCAGCAGGCGCGGCAAACGTGATTGCGTAATCGCTCTGCGCGTCGGAGAGCCATGCGCTGCTGTTGTCCATCACGATGTGCCACTCGTTCCAGCTTCCCTGGTCGTAATCGTAGATGATCCGGCCGATGGCCACGAATGCCTGGTGATTATAGACACCTTCCGTGCCAATCTGGATGGGAGAACTGTCCGGTGGGAGATCGGCCACCTTCCCGACTTTTTCCAGATCCAAATCTGTGCGGATCAGAATCGACTTGCAATACTCGCACACTGTCTGCACGCTGCCTGGCCATTGGAAAACAATTTTGGCTCCGCAGTTTGGGCAATTCGCCACAGGTTGGGTCATTCAATTGGACTCTTCGGAGAGATGTGGCTCGGGCCTGCCACCGTTTCAAGGATCGTCTCCTGGTAAGTGCGGCGCACCGTTTGAACAGTAACCGAAGTGGCCCCAAATCCTGCTGTAAGTGCCTTCGCAAAATCCCACGGCTGGCGAGGGACGCAGCAAAATACGTTAAGGCAAAGGGAGCCGAACTCTGGAAACGTGTGG
>Ga0210386_10002389_pt1 | contig 16261 bp, 15 predicted proteins | sample IncBWH32OmetaG_FD_160091 | JGI IMG/M metagenome (GOLD analysis project Ga0210386, IMG submission 160091) | Forest soil microbial communities from Barre Woods Harvard Forest LTER site, Petersham, Massachusetts, United States - Inc-BW-H-32-O ... | reverse complement strand
CGAACCGGAAGCAATTCCTCTTGAGACGTCTTCCCGCTCGGCCAGCGTTAGTGTTCGCAGAGAGCGCCGGCGAGCAGCAGGAACTATCCCGCCGCGCTGCGTCAACAGGAACCGAATAGAACCATGGCCCTTACCCAAGGCGCGGCCAATCTCATGCAACGACTCGCCCGCCTTCCAGCGGCGCCACATGTCGATCCTCTGCTCCGTGGAGAGCTTGTCCCGCTTTCCTTGTGCCATAAACACCACCTTTAGAAAATTAATTCATATCAGATGGTGTTGCACCGACCGGTTGAGACCGCCCCGTTTTTCAGGCACTTCGTCGGATAGGTCGCAGTGCGAACGCCGGATTGTTTCCGGATTGGCGACTACCGGGCCAGCCTGGCGCTGGCCTATTACTCTGTTTGAAGAATTGCCTATGAGTCTACAATCGGGACGCACACATCCGGAACTCGGGGAAAAGCGTTGACAGAAAACCTCGCTGAGTGACTCGTTTAACCGTAGGCACCAAACCACGCCTGTACCCTATTCACTGTCCGGACGCTACAAAACGAGGAGAAAAAGCACAATGGATTCGATGATATGGTGGTCAGTCTTACAGCCTGGCTTCGATCCAGCCTTCGATGACACCAAGAACCAGGCTTACACGGTCACTCGCCCTATCAAAATCAGCCAGGGTGAACAGCATTTTGAGTTTGAGAAAGGTCACCTGCTACGGGGAGAGCATCCCGGCATTATTAGCGTCAGCAAAGGGATGGCGAGTGTCGCGAGCACACATATTTCGATGGCTGCGATTACTGCAATTTCCTTTACAGGTCACTAAACTTCTGCCACTGCGGCACACGATTTTCGGCGGCGGTTCAGAACAAAGAGATGATCTTCAGAGACGTGCAATAAAACGACTGTGATTTTCTTCGGATCGCATACCGCAAAACATCCCCACGAGAGGATTCAGTGAGCCCAGCGGCTGAATCCCGACATCGGCGCTTCGGGCTTGCTCCCGCCCGTCAACACGATTTTGGACGCAAGAGATTCGCAGGCAGCCCCGTTGTCAGTATTGATCTGCGCGCACTGGCGATCTCTCCAACTCCACACCGAGAAGGCATTTGTCGCGAGCTTCTCGAAGATTGTCTTCGCTCGTTCGGGAAATGCTGACGGCGGACAGAACGTCTGCCGTCAGCGGCTGTATCGATGTCCCAGCTTCTATTGAGGCGTGTACCACCGAACGTAATCGACAACCATTGGCCCGGGATTGGTCAGACCTGTGATCGAGCCACCAAGCGTGCCACCGACTGCCACATTCAGGATGGTGAAGATGTTCTGGTTGAACGGCCAGGTATCACCTGACGGCAAATTGCTGGGCGTGACCGTGAAGAACGGCGTGGATGAGTTGTCCACGAAGAACTGCATCTCGTTCGGTGTCCAGATGATTCCGTAGGTGTGGAATGCCGTGTCCGCTGCCTGTCCGCTTGGGAAAGTAAAGCGCTGTCCGATGCCGCTTCCTCCGGTTTTAGCGGTGTGGATGGTGGAGTTGTTGCCCGAGGGACCTGCTCCGTTATCCACTTGCGGGGACCAGTTCTCCATAATGTCGGCTTCGCCACAAGTGGGCCACGGGATGGTAGTGATGTTGCTGCCTAGGGTCCAGAACGCAGGCCACAGGCCTTGGTTGGTCGTGTTGGGAAGTTGGATGCTGGCCTCGAGAATACCGTACTGGAAGTTTTGTTTCCCTTCCGTATTCATACGGCCGGATATCCACGTTCCGTTGACGTCTCTGGGTTGGATCACTAGATGCCCGCCGCCGTCGATGTAGACAGGGCTGGTCGAAGTGCTGAAGGTTGTCGGGCACTGGGAAGGATTGTTCGGGTATCCCGGAGGTCCGCAGTAGACTTCGGCTTCGCCGTTGCCCCAGCCGCCATTATTTCCAAGGTCGAAGTTCCACACCGTAGTGTCAGGAGAACCCGCACTGCCGTTGAATTCCTGGCACCATTGCGGAGTGAATGTCGTTCCACCGACCGTGATGGACGAGACACCCGTGCATGAGCCCGTGCCACCTCCGCTGCCTGCAGTAAACGAGAACCAATTGAGGTTCCAGCCCGCCTCGTCCTGATCGATCGTCAAGACCTGCTGACCTGCCGGCAGCGTGACTGTAGCCGTTACGGTCGTCCATGCCTGATATCCGCCCGTAGCTGGAACATTGACCGATCCAGTTAGATTGTCACCTGATGCATCGGACATATGGAACGCATCGGTTACTGCGCCGGGTGCCGCCACGCGGAAGCCGACGGTGTATGTTCCAGCGGTCGCGACATTCACGGTATAGCGAAACCACTGCCCGCTATCGGTCCAGCCGATGTCGTAGCCTCCGCCAGTATCAGTGGTCGCTTCGATATCAACGCCGTCGGGGCGATAACTGTTTGCGGATCCGTTGGTTGAACTCACCAGGTAGGCAACACCCTGGCCGCCCGTATCGTAGTTTTCAGCCTGCACCGTTCCCGGGATAGCAGCAGGAGTGCCGCCATAAGGTCCTTCGCCACCGCTGGACGAGCTGAATGAGAAATAGTTGATGTTCCATCCCGGATTGTCCTGGTTTACGGTCAAGGTCTGCTGACCGGCCGCCAGGGTTACCGTAGTAGTCACATTCGTCCAGGTCTGCCACGCTCCCGTCGCCGGTACATTCACGTTGCCGCTCAGGTTCGTCCCTGACGAGTTGGAAATATGGAGCGCATCCGAAACCGCGTTGACTGCGGCTACTCGGAACGTGACCGTGTATGTTCCTGCTGCGGCCACGTTGACGGTATACTTGAACCACTGCCCGCTGGCAGTCCAGCCGATGTTGTAACCCCCACCGGTATCCGTGGTCACTTCTAGATCGACGCCGTCGGAGCGGTAGCTGTTCGCCGCGCCGTTGACTGACGTTACGTTGTAGCCTACCCCCTGCCCGCCCAGGTCGTAATTCTCTGCCTGCACCGTGCCGGGGATGGCCGCGGGTGTCCCACCATAGGCGCCCCCGGTCGCCGCAAACGTGACGTAGTTGATATTCCACCCTGGATTGTCCTGGTTTACGGTCAAGGTCTGCTGACCAGCCGGCAGCGTTATCATGGCGGTCACATTTGTCCAGGTCTGCCAAGCGCCCGTCGCCGGTACGTTCAGGTTGCCACTCAGCTTCGTTCCTGACGAGTTGGAGATATGAAACGCATCCGTCACGGCGTTGATTGCCGCCACGCGGAACGTAACGGTATACGTTCCCGCTGAGGCCACGTTGACGGTGTATCGGAACCACTGCCCGGCCGCCGTCCAGCCGATGTCGTAGCCCCCGCCCGTGTCGGTGGTGGCCTCTAGGTCGGCGCCGTCGGAGCGGTAGCTGTTGGCTGTCCCATTGACGGATGTCACGTTATAGCCGACGCCTTGGCCTCCTGTATCGTAGTTCTCGGCCTGGACGGTGCCGGGGATCGGAGCGGGAGTTCCGCCATAGGGTCCTTCGGCCGCAAAAACAACGTGCGTCACCGATAACATCAGCGCGCACAGCGTGGAAACGCTCAAGCAAGCTCGGGTTTTCATCGTGACTCCTGACCCCCTCAAATGTCGGTAGACAAGTCTATACGTGAGGGACAGCCAGGCGAAACGTTACTCCCGTTACCTTCCGGTTGTCGCAATCAGGCGCGAATGCATCGCATTCGTAAGACCCACGTTTCTTTGGCGCAGCCCATTACCCATTGGCTGATTTCAGCGTCTTCCCAATTCGGCGGAATCTTCGCTGCCTTGGCCAGCACCATCTTTTTGAACGCGTCGCAGTTCTCTTCGATGCACTTAAGCTGTTCGTGCCGTGTCGTTCGCTCTTTACCTTCGATCAGGACTCAGAATGCTCACGAAGGATTCTCGCTCCCAAATCAGCTCCTAGCTTTAGAAGGGAAGCCATAAGCCGTACAAAACCGATCATCACATCTGAAAGCTCCGCATCGGAAATAATAAGATCAGAGATGTTTTTTGGATGCGTTACGCGGCAGCGGCGATAGTAGTCCACATCATCCGCAATCAGAACTCGCTCAAAGCCGTGCCGCGGACAGCGTTTGAGCATGAAGACGTTATCATCCTCAAATACGATCTTCGCATCGATGCGGCGATAGCAAGTGGAACAGAGCGAGACGGCAGTGTCATAGAACAGATATGGTCTTGTTCGTGCCGGCATCGATATCCCTCGGTTAGTCCTGAGATTTACAGCTGAAAGAACGGACGATCGCCAAAACCCCAACTACCAGCAATCCCAATAGACAGACGCCTTCGATCACCACTGACGTCCCGATCAGAAATGGCAGCACCTTTTGTGACCCAAGTCCGCCGGTGACGGTACTGACAGCGCAAAGGCCAAAAGCGATTCCGAAAATGACCGCGAAGATCGTTGCAAGCTTCGCGAGACTGATCGGCTCATTCGAGGTCGTAGGCAGCGGCTCCATGCTCATTAAAAACTCCTGACGAACTGATCCTTTGCGAAGAACAATTGAAACAAACTGGGTGTAAGTGCGACCAGCCCCACAACGCAACTCCATTGAATCAGGTTCATCCCATGCACGAGCGGATGAGGCTTGATGAAATCAACCACAAGGCGCCAGGCAAGATAAGAAACCAGAAACAGCCGAAACGTAGCCCCTTCTGGATGTGGGCGTCGGTTGTAGCGATTCAGGACGAACGCTAGCAATCCTAGAAAAAGGAATTCATAAAGCTGCGTCGGATGACGGGCTATGCCGTCGCCAAAGTCTACTCCCCACGGTAGTTTCGTCGGTGTCCCATAGGTATCATCGGCCAGTCCAGCCAGGAAACACCCAATCCGCCCCACGGCTATTCCGATGCACAGCGGAATCACAAAGAGATCCCCTGTCCGCGACTGTATCCCACGCAGACGCTTCACCATTTCCACCGCGAGCCATCCACCCAGGAGCCCGCCCACGATCGTTTTCCCGCCAGGCAAGAACATTGATTGCCAAGTCATCATCAAACCAGGCGTCTGCTCCAGCAAGTCCAGAATCCTGCTTCCCAGCTTGCTCCAATTGCAGCCGCAGCAATTATCGTCCAACGTTGCTCGTTTCCAAGAAGGTCCCCAGAGTGCCTACGCGTCCGCCGATACCATGCATATCCGCTGGTATAGCCCAGAATCTCAAGAACAGGGTGCAGCATCGGATGAGAACTAACGATCACGTTTGCCTAGTGTAGCGATATTTGCCTGGCTTAGTGAGCCCAACTTGGGCTGTACAACCACAAGCCGTCCATAAAAAGTACCGCTCAGAAGGCACGCCACAATCAAGCGATGACTGACGCAATTAAGACTCGAACATCCTGAAAAAGTCTCGATTTCGGTAAACTGCTTCCTGGGCAGCATGGCAGGCAAGTTTCCATAACGCCCACGATTTCGCCCGGCGGGAACTTCCCGCAGGACCGTAGAATGGCCTGTTGCCATGTCAGACGCAATCCTGATTACGCTTGTCCAAGTGGGATTCTCTTGAGCGCCTCGACTGTGCTCACCATGTCAGACCTTTGTGCTGCGTCAAAGCCCATCCGATCATGTGCTGCCCAGTACAGGTGTTCAACGAGTTCCACATCAGGTGCTTTGCTAACTACTTTCCGTCGCAAAATGGGGATGTGAAAGTAGGGCCAGTGAATAGACAGGTACGCGGTGTGGAGAGAAAACGCTAAAGGACAAGGCTGGGACGTTTTTTGCGTTGTATGTTGACGCATGATTCGACTCAGGCGGGAAGCTCAAGTTCCCTACGTCCCTGTCTGGGCACAGCCCAGCACACTGCTTTACAGGCAGGTGGCCCGACTTAATTGTCAGGCATGTTCATTTCTTCATAGGCAAGTCATACGTCACAAAAGCGACGAACGCCATTCGTTTGAAAGAGCCGTCGTCCGGGGGCTTGGGTGGCAATCAAGTAGGAAGAATGCGCGGAGATGGAGCATCAGTAATCGTCTTACGGTGGAATGTAATTTACGAGCAAGCAATGAATCAATTTGTGGAACGGACGTCGCCATGCTGCTATCTTTCGCGTGAGGCTGCGATGACACGAAAGAGAATCTTGCTCCTTCTGGCTTTTGCTGGATCGGCGGTCTGCTGGTGGCCAGACACTGGCGACGATGGGAGCAACAGCAACATCTGAAGAGGATGTTGAGGGGCTTCTACCAGTATTTTGGGTTGCACCACTGCGAGCGAAAGCTCAACTGGGTGCGGCACCAGGTACAGCGGCAGTGGATAAGCGCCTTGAATCGTCGCGGTCAAAGACGTAGGACGAACTGGACGCGCCTGAAAGATCGACCGTGGTTCGAACTGCCGTTTGCTCAAAACCTACACCCGATGGTCTGACCGTAGCTTACTTTAGCCAATGTCATCTGGGGAGCCCGGTGCGGGGAATCTGCACGCCGGGTTCTGCTTGGGGAGACGAGATCAAGTGGCCATGCCTACTCGGTGAGGCGCCGGCGCGAAAGCGCTTCCTGGCGTGTTAGGCTCCGCACAGGCTACCGCCGTCAAGACTCGTCTCTACCATCCTCTTCGATCTCTGGGTCCAGGCATGGCGTAAGAAGCGTGCGCACGGCGATGTAATCGTGGTGCGGTACGCCGATGACGCCCTGGTTGGGTTCGAGTTCAAAGACGATGCCGAAAGGTTCTGGGCGGAACTGAAAGAACGTATGCAGAAGTTCCAACTGGAGCTGCACCCGGAGAAGACGCGGCTGATCGAGTTCGGACGCCATGCGGCAAGAACCGTAAGCGCGTTGGTCTGGGCAAGCCTGAGACCTTCGATTTCCTCGGCTTCAAGCACATCTGCGGGAAGACGAGGAAGGGTAGGTTCATGGTGCTTCGGCAGACGATTCGCAAGCGTATGCAGGCGACGTTGCAACGGGTCAAGATCGAGTTGCGGCGGCGTATGCATGATCCTGTTCCTGAAGTCGGCAAGTGGTTGAAGTCCGTTGTGAGTGGGCATATCCGATACTTCGGAGTGCCGGCAACCGGTATGCACTGGCTCACTTCCGCTTCACGGTCAGTCACCTCTGGCACCATGCTCTCGAACGACGGAGCCAGAAGGGACGTGTTCAGTGGGAGCGTATGCAACGGCTCATCCGCCGATGGCTTCCTCCGGCCCATATCTGCCATCCTTATCCCTCGCGCCGTCTGCGCGTCACCACCTGAGGCAAGAGCCGGATGCGGGAAATCCGCCCGTCCGGATCTGTGCGGGGGGTACGGCGTAAGCCGTATCCCTACCGCGACACCACTCCTGCCGATGCCGAAGGCAGCGTGTTCTCGGGATGACAGCCCTGACTCGAAACTGAGCCGTGCCACAGACAGCAAGGCCACCCCGGAAGGTCGCCTGCGGTTGGTTAGACTGTTTGGCCGTGAGAGCTCACCTTTCAGCCACCTTCGGACCTTCCACTAGCTTTCTAACGAAGGAAAGAATCCGGAGGATCAGACAAAAACCCAGCGAGTCGACTGCGCCTATTACCAATGCTGGAACCACCTGGTTGTCCAGGGAACAAACAAGATCGGCGGAACATGAAACACCGCCATGACCGCCGTTGTTCCCCAAAACCTCGACACCCCCATCTCGGTCGCGACAAAGTATATACGGATTCGAATGAGCTCCGCGAGATTGTACTTTTGAATGCCGAGTGGTCTGCAGGCTGCAGACAATTGAGATCCATTTGGCCGTAAAACCGGCAATGCGAACATCTCCGACAAAATCGGGGTATCGGAAAGAACTGGATTCCGGCGTCTGAATGAGTAGGAGCTTCCCAAGATCCTGTCTTGCGGCAGTGATTCTTAAGGGATAAGGCGATTCTTCCTTAACCGCTCAAAAAGGTCGAAAAAGCTTTGATCTGTAGGTTGGTAAACGGTAAAGCCGAGGCCGCGGCTCTTTGTCATGTCGGTTACGACTTCAATCGGGCGCCCCAGATCGGCGTCAGTGTGCCAGGCAGACGAGAGAACGTTGAGGTCTGCTTCGGCAAGACCATGCTCTCTTGAAATCCGCTTCCAGACGCGACCAGCGTCTGCAAGTTGCGTCTCTAGGGGAATGCCGTCTCCCTTCAACTCGGCGGCTTCAACGCCAAACCATGATGCAATTCGTTTCCACATCCGACTCCAGCGAAAAACATCACCGTTCACCACATTGAACGCCTGGTTTCGAGCGGCGGGGGTCGTCGAGGCCCACAGGAGATGTTTGGCTAGAAGGCGAGCATCGGTCATATCAGTAAGGCTGTTCCACTGGACGGAGGATCCAGGAAACTGCATGGGTTTTCCTAATTCCTTACAGATGTTCGCATAGACTGCCAGCGTGGTACCCATGTTCATGGCATTGCCGACCGCATAACCAATGATTGTGTGAGGCCGGTGGACAGTCCATCCGTATCCGTCTCGTGCGGCTGCGGAAAAGACCTCATCTTCTTGCGCATAATAGAAGTTTTGGATATCAAGTCGCGGCTGCTCTTCACGAAAAGGTGTATCGGGCAAGGTCTCTCTTCCGTAAGCTTCAAACGGCCCAAGGTAGTGTTTGAGCCCCGTGACCAAAGCGACGTGCTGAACCGTCTTCGAATCGGAAACGGCATCGAGGACGTTCCTCACCATGCCTGCGTTGACGCGAATGTTCTCCGTCTCTGTCGGCTGACGGAGCCACGTTGTGAGGAACACGTGCGTCGGCTTCACGTCCCGGAGTGCCAGCTTCGCTGCGTTCGCGTCTTGCAAATCAACGGCGACGGGAATGATTCCGGTTCGCTCGCCGGGTCGACGGGCAACACCATAGATCGTCCAATCGCCTTCTGCGATGAGACCGTCCGCTAGATTGCCGCCGACAATTCCTGAAACACCCACGATTAATGCGGTTTTCGTCATGCCCTATTAGAGACTCGACTGCCGGAGTTGGACTCAACGCTAATACATCCTGCATGTTCACGGAGAGGCCGGCTTGCGGCGACCTCGGCTCGACGGTTCTCAAAACGTCGTTTTTCGTGAACTCGGAGCGCCAAGTGTCCGGAAAGGCGACTACACGTCCATGTGCGAATACACTGATTCTGAATGAGGGACTTGGCGACTTGACTACCGCTGAAGTCTAGCCAACCGCCGCCACTGGGTCACTCGGCACGGAGTGCGGCCACTGGATTCACCGATGCGGCGCGATGCGCGGGGATATAACTAGCAAAGAGAGCCAACAGTCCAAGCACGATGGCCACTGTCGCAAGAGTTGGGAGATCCCACGCTCGCACTCCGAAGAGCAGTCCTCGCAAGAGTCCGCCGAAGGCCAGGGAGCAAACCACTCCAATTGCGATTCCTGCCGCAGTCAGCCAAGCCGCCTCTAGCAACACCATCCGATGAACTGACCAACGCTGGGCGCCGAGCGCCATCCGCACGCCGATCTCTCGCGTCCGCTGGCTTACCGAATACGCAATCACTCCATAAAGACCAACGGCGCTCAGAACCAATGCCAACGCCGCGAAAGCTCCGACGAGATAAGCTGTTGAGCGATGAAAATAGGCTGTCTGCGAGTCATTGATCTGGTCGCTCATCGACGACCCTTGTTCAACTCCCACATCCATGTTGAGTTGGTGGATCGCAGCCGTCAGGGCAGGCAGGATGGTGTGCTCCTCTTGAGAGGTGCGGACGATCATGACATATCCGGAAGACGCATTCTGGTTAAAGGGATAGTACACCGCCGGCCATTGCTCGTCATCGAGCGCCCCATCCTTGAAATCCTCCACCACGCCGACGATTTGTTTCATCGACGAGGGACTCAGCGTGGGGTCACCAAGCTGTTTGTCGACAGGGTCTTCGCCGGGAAAATACTTTCGTGCAAAGGCGTGGTTGATGACTACCACTCTGGGCTTGGACGCGTCCTCTGCATCGGTGAAGTAGCGGCCCGCAAGTAGCTTCGTATGAAGCGTACTGAAGAAGCCTGCACTCACATCGCGCTCGTTGACCGTAATGTGATTGCCGTTAAATGGTCTGCCGGCAATTCGTACCCAGTCCGTGTTGCAGCTGCAACTTGCCGGCAACAAACTGGTAACGCCCGCGGCCCGTACCCCGGGCAAGCTCTCGACCCGGTCCAACAATCTGCGGGTAAAAGCGACCTGCTCCGGGTCCCCAGGAAACTGCGTGCCCGGCAGGCGAACGTGTAGCGTGGCAAGGTGGTCCACTTGAAATCCGATGTCCACATGTAAAAGGCGGTAAAGGCTTTTGCCGAGCAAACCTGCTCCGGTGAGTAGCACCATCGTGGTGGCGAGCTCGATCACTACCAGGCGTCCTCCGATCCTGCGCCACAAGGTTCCCGCCGCGGCGCGGCCTCCCTCCGTCAGTCCGTCGCGTATGTCATAAGACAACAGCTGCAGTATCGGCGTGATCGAGAACAATGTCGCGGCGAGCAGCGTCAAAGCCGCCGCGAAGGTCAGCACGTGGAGGTTCGGCCCCAGCCCCTGAAAAAAGGGCATTTTGGCAATCATCTCCTTTGAGATAAGGCGGCTTAGAATCTGCATGGCTCCAGCGGCGAAGGCCAGGCCGGCTAAAACGCCGCCACCGACAAGCACCATGCCCTCAGTTACGAACTGACAGGCGAGGCGGCCACGCGAAGCACCCAGCGCGCCGCGAACCGCCATTTCGCGCTTGCGGCTTTCTGAGCGCACTACCAGCAGGCTTGAAACGTTCACGCACGCAATCAACAACAACAGGCCGGCGCCGCTCAACAGCAGAAGCAAAATGGGACGGATCTCCCCTACGATCATCTTCGACAAGAGCATCACGCTAGCCCCCCGGTCGCGGTTGGTATCTGGATACTGGTTCTCCAACTGCCGCGCAATCGACTGCATGTTCGCCAATGCCGTCTGCACCGAGACTCCGTGTTTGAGACGCCCTACTGCATAAAGGTTGTGGCAGTCGCGGTGTTTTTCGCAGTCGCTGTCCGGCTTCATCGCCGCCCAGATCTCGGGGTTGTTCCCGAGCGCAAATTCGAAGTCTTTGGGCAGCACCCCGATCACTGTGTGGAGAACGCCACTCAGTTTCACCGTTTGCCCGATCACGTCTTTCCTGCCGCCAAATTGCCGCTGCCAGAATCCGTAACTGATCACCACTACGTTGGCCGCGGACAGCGAATCCTCGCCCGGATGAAAGTCACGGCCCAGCGCGGGAGCCACCCCCAGGGTACGAAAGAATCCTGCGCTGACCCGCTCTGTCGGCACTGGCTCGGTGCCCGTGGGCGTGCTCAGCAACGCGTCCCATCCGGTGAAGGCATCCATCGAACTGAGAACCGTGTTTAACCTCTTCCAATCCAGATAATCCAGGTAAGAAAGGTTCACCTTCGGAAACGCCACCTCGCTTTCCGTTACGTGCACAAGCCGTTGCGGGTCCGCGTAGGGCAGCGGCTTGATCAGTGCGGCATCGACAAAGGCAAAGACCGCTACGCATGCGCCGATGCCAAGCGCCAACACCGCGATCGCCGCGAAAGAGAAGCCCGGATTTTTTAGCAGCTGGCGAAATGCGAATCGGATATCGCGGACCAGATTGTCGAGCCATTCGACGCGGCTCCTGAGATAAAAGCGCTCCCGCGCCGCTTGGGCGTTGCCGAACTCGACCTTAGCTCGCCGTCGTGCATCGTCTTCGCTCACGCCTTCGCGCTCAAGCTCATCAGCTTCGAGTTCGAGATGCGCTTTGATCTCCTCGGCAAAATCTTCGACGCTGCGCTTGTGTTTGAACATGCCTATACCTCCTCGCTGCTCGGTCCGGCGTTGCCGCTCAGAATCAATTCCATCGCCCGAGTTAGACGCTGCCACTCGCTGATCTTCTCCACGAGCTGGTCTCGGCCTTTTGCGGTCAGCGAATAAAACCGCGCCTTGCGGTTGTTCTCGCTCACGCCCCACTTCGCGCTAATCCACTTCTTGTCTTCGAGCCGTTGAAGGGCCAAGTACAGTGAGCCGTGATCGACGAAAAAGACCTCCTCCGACTGGCGTTGGATCGACCGAGCCACGCCTTGCCCATGACACGGTCCCAGCACAAGGATCTTGAGAATGAGGATGTCGAGCGTCCCCTGCAGCAGGGCAACCCGATCAACTGTGTTCTTTTGGGTAACCATCCGACCCAAGCATTACATTACTCGGGTCGGATGTCAACACGAGCTAAGATTCGGACTTTGCCATCTCGATTGGCGGTAGCAGGCCAAGTCACTCATTCACCCCGGTCGGATTGGCTATATCACTGCCAAGTTGCCGTGTACCGGCTTGTCGGAAGTCGGCAGGCCCTTGGTACGCGCAGGTACGCACGTGAATCCACGATCCCTAATTCTCTCAATTCAAAACTAAGCCCTGATTCGGACGATCCAGCGAGAACGTCGGTATCTCAATATCAAAACGCTCACCGCCCTCACTTTCCATCTGGTAAGCCCCGCCCATCATCCCTGCCGGCGTGTTGAGAGGCACGCCACTCGTATATTCAAAGCGCTCTCCCGGCTTTAGGACCGGTTGCTCCCCAACAACACCTGGTCCCTTCACCTCGGTCAATTCGCCACGCGCATTCGTGATCATCCAGTGCCGGCTCAGCAAATGCACCGTATCCCGTCCCTGGTTCTCGATGATCACTCGATAAGCCCAGAAATACTCCGATCCGTCAGGAGATGATCTCGTCTCAAGGTAAGTTGGCTCAACGCTCACCGCTATTCCTCGAGTGTTTGCCATATATGGTGTCCAATTTCTCATAAAGAAAGTTTAGATCAAACTCGTGGGTTGAGCAGCCCGGCGATGGAGGCCAAGTGGCCGTAAAACCGGCTAATCGGATAGGTGACGCGGCAACCTGCCTGCGGGTTGCCGGAGAAATGATCCGCGATAACGTCCTTTATCATTAAGATCCCGATGAAGAGGCAACCCCGGGGAGATGAGGATGCAATCGATTCTACGAATTAGGCGATGGGCGATGGTGTCCGGGCAGTCTTTACTAAGTACCGAATTACCGCGCAAACCCTCGATCTCAGGAGCGAGAACATCTATTCCGATTGCTATCTGGCGCATCTAGTTCTAGAAACTCAGGCAACCGTGGCGGCAGTCCCTCAATGAAATGTTGATGGTCACAGCGCGCCATCTGGTACGATGAGCGACCAGCGGATGCGCTCCTCTCGATTCCAATACGCGCTATTGGTTCTGGTTGCCGTGGGCTCGCTTACCTATTACTTCACCTCCGTCATCGCTGCCCTCGGTGAAATCTACAATCACGATGCTGTTCACCTTCCGCTTCACTTTGGCTACCGGCTCACTGTGGTTTCCGGCAACACACCGGAGGGCTTCCAAGCGGGCATTCGCTGGGGTGATTCTGTACTCGCAATCAATGGCCGCCCGTTCACCGGCTACGCGGTCCTCATGGACGAGCTCCGCAAATCGCGCCCCGACTCGCCCCTCGCCGTCACCTTCATCCCCACGCCCACTCCGCCCGACTTCCATATGTCGCCACAGGTCGGCCAGTTCAACTTCCCCGGCCATCCGGAACTCACTCACCCCGGCCCGCCGTGCACCGTTTCCATCCAGCTCCAACCTGCCACGCCACAACGGCCCAGATTCTTCCGCCTTCTGACGGAGCTCTACTTCCTCGTCATATTCTTCCCTCTCGGATGCCTGCTCCTGGCCTTCTGGGTCGTCGCTTCCCGGCCGCGCGATAAGAATGCGTGGTTCATGCTCGGCATTCTCGTCTATTTCGCAGCCATCTTCGGAAAAAATACCGGCTATTGGGGAGATGCGCTGTATGCCCTGAACGCCTTTTGGGATCAGTTTTGGTTGGAAGCCGGACCGCTCTCCATCATGCTCTTCGGCATCTATTTCCCCGAACGGGCTAAGCTCGACGAGCGCTTTCCCTGGATAAAATGGCTCCTGATTAGCGCAGCCGTCCTCTTCGCTCCATTAGATTTCGCCTGGGCGTATGGCTTTCGCATTCACTTCGCTTCTATCCACTGGCTCTCGCCGATACTCCTGAAGTACTACGAGGTTCAGACCATCATCTTCATGGTCGCCATCGGTATCTATTTCATCGCCCTTGCAAACAAGCTCTACTCTTCGAAGCGGCCTGACGACCGTCGCCGCCTCAAGATTCTCTACTGGGGCTCTACCGCCGCCAACCTGCCGTGTTTCCTCATCGTCGTATATTCCCTCATAACCGGACGCGACTTTGGAGACGGCGTCCCATCCTGGCTCCTTCTGGCTGCTCTTTTCATCTTTACGTTGTTCCCCATTTCGCTTGCCTACGTAGTTGTCGTCCACCGTGCGCTTGAGCTTCGCATCCTTCTGCGCCAGGGCACAAAGTACGCCCTCGCTCGCACCAGTATCTGGATTCTCCGCGCCGTCCTCATCATCGGTATCGCCCGCGCCATCTTGAATCTTCTGTCCCACCATCCCTTCCATCTTGTCGACGAAGTTCAGCTCTTTGGCCTGGTCGCGCTCTTCATAGTCTTTCGGTTTCGGACCGCAAAGCTACTCTCCCTTCGGATCGACCGCAAGTTCTTTCGCGAAGCTTATTCTTCAGACCAGACCCTCGCCGAGCTTGCTGCGGAAGCGCAGTCGTTTACTGACACCAATGCCCTCATGGAGACTGTTTCGGGCTGCATCAACCGCGCGCTTCACGTCGATCGCATCGCCATCCTGCTTCGCTCGGGCGAAGTCTTCTGTTTGCAGTACGCCTCCGGGTTCGAGGCAAGATCCGACTTGATGCTCGATGCCAATTCCGAAACGATCTCTAGCCTCACGCGTTCCACTGGCCCCAAAACCATCTACCAGGACAACCCCAGGGACTGGACCGTCGCCACCACCGATGCCGAGCGGGTCGCACTTCGCGATCTCGGCGCCGAGATGCTCATACCGCTGCCCGGCAGAAATCGCCTCATCGGAGTGCTCGCACTCGGCCCCAAGCGCAGCGAAGAACCATATTCCCGCTCAGATCGCGGCCTGCTGCAGTCCGTAGCCATCCACACCGGGCTCGCCATTGAGAACAGCGAACTCGTCCGCACCCTTGCCTCCGAGGCCGGGCAACGCGAACGCCTGAACCGCGAAATCGAAATCGCTCGCGAAGTGCAGGAACGCATGTTTCCGCAGAGTCTGCCCATCGTGCCCGGAGTGGATTTCGCGGGATGCTGCCGCCCTGCGCAAGGGGTCGGCGGCGACTATTACGACTTCTTCGAGCTGAAAGAGCGCCCGGGCAGAGCGCGCTCCCTTGGCCTCGCCATAGGCGACGTGTCAGGCAAAGGCATCTCTGCCGCACTCCTCATGGCAAGCCTTCGGGCCTCGCTGCGCGGCATGACCCGAACCTCGGGCGACGATCTCGCGGCGGTCATGCAGGACATCAATCAGCTTGTCTATGAAGCGTCCGCCAGCAATCGGTACGCCACTTTTTTCTATGCCCAATACGATCCGCAGCAACGCCTGCTCAGCTACGTCAACGCGGGTCACAACGCGCCCGTCCTATTGCGCCGAAGTCCCGTCTCATCTGAAGAAGCATTGCGGCTCGGTGGCTGCGGACCCGTTGTCGGTCTTCTTCCCGATGCTGAGTATCAGCAGACGAACCTGCCCATCGAGCCTGGCGACATCCTGCTCGCCTTTACGGACGGCATCAGCGAATCCATGGCAATCAATGAAGAAGAGTGGGGTGAAGATCGTATGATCACATGCCTACGCAACCACGCAGACTTGCCCGCCAGCAAGCTGCTTGAGCGTCTCATGGACGAGGCCACCCTGTTCGCCACCGGCGCCCCCCAATACGACGATATGACACTCCTCGTCTTCAAATTCAGCGCTGTCGAAAATCAGGAATGATCCATTCCGGGGTGCGGAACTGGGTGCCCCACATCTCGCAGAGATGTGGGATTCGCAGGCCAATCAGCTCGACCACCGGCATCAGCATCTCAGGTCCCGCGTGCGTCTTGCCGTATCGCCTCGCAGCCAGATCCGGCCATCACGGAAAGACGATGATGCACCGCTCAACACCACTGCGTGCACCGAATCTATTTGGCTGCAGGCAGCCGCGTCCACAGTTTTGTACTCACGGGATCACGCCGCAGAAATGCCTGCAGACACTGAACTCCCAACTCCTGAAGAAGATCGATTTCGAATCTCACCCTCAACAATGCAGGCTTACGAAGTTTAGGGGTGCCGCGTGATAAACCGGATTATCAGTGCGCCGTGAAAGGCGCTGGTCAACAGTGGGTGAAATTCCCACCCGGGAACTGGTTCGCTCCACCCGGTAGCAATCGGAGCAGTGGTGGAGGCAACGAAGCGGCTGGAG
>Ga0210386_10002388_pt1 | contig 16271 bp, 9 predicted proteins | sample IncBWH32OmetaG_FD_160091 | JGI IMG/M metagenome (GOLD analysis project Ga0210386, IMG submission 160091) | Forest soil microbial communities from Barre Woods Harvard Forest LTER site, Petersham, Massachusetts, United States - Inc-BW-H-32-O ... | reverse complement strand
ATGTGGAACAGGTAGAAGTTATAAAGGGCGCTTCATCGGTAGCCTATGGCTCATCTGCATTAAGTGGAAGTATAAATGTACGTACAGCCTATGCAAAAGATAATCCGGTAACCATGGTGTCTTTTTCGACTGGTTTTTATGATAAGCCATCAGTGCCTGTTCCAAGCTGGTTGTCGGGGCCTGCAAATTTTTCAGATGTAAGTTTTCTTCATTCTGAAAAATTTGGCCAACTTGATCTTGTTTTTGGAGGTATGCTTAAATATGATCAGGGATATATTGGCCCTTCGTTGTATACTAAAACATCTATATCAAGCTTTGTAGATACTTCGGTAAAAAGCAACCAGGTTGGGGAAAAAACCGGAAGATTTAATTTTAACTTACGGTACAGGCCTAAAAATGCACCGAAAATAAATTATGGTATTAACGGAAACTTTATGGAATCTGATAACAACACTACATTAACCTGGCAGAATGATTCTACAGGGCTCTACAGGGCATTTCCTCATACTTTGGTATTAAAAGAACAGGATATTTTATATGTTACACCATTTATTAATTATCTCTCCAGTGATGGTTGGTCCCATAGTTTCAGAACCCGCTGGTCTTATACTAATAATAAACAAACAAATGAAAATTATGCTTCAGATACCGCAACTCCGAATGTAACTACTATAACTAATACCATATATGGCGAATACCAGGTTACAAAACAGGTAAATGATGATTTAAACTTTACAGGTGGGCTGTTTATGAATCAAACATATTCATATAACGAATTACCGTTTCCGGGAGTATTGCAAACCAATCATCTACAGAACTATGCAGGTTTTCTGCAAATAGATAAGAAATTATGGAAAAGATTAAACCTTTCTGTAGGTTACCGGGAGGAATCATTTAGAATGAATAGTGAAAAAAATACTGCTATACCAATATTAAGAGCTGGTGCAAACCTACGAATAGGTAAAGAAACATACCTTCGAGCATCATGGGGACAGGGTTATCGCTTCCCTTCTATTACTGAAAAATATATTTTCTCTAATGTGGGACCTATGTCTATATATCCTAATCCTAACCTGTTGCCAGAAACCAGTACCAATGCTGAAATAGGGATAAAGCAGGAATTTAAAATTAATAATTTCATTGGTGCTCTTGACTTTGCAGCTTTTCAGCAGGAATATCAAAACACCATTGAGATTACTTACGGTTTTTGGGCAAAAACTTTTGTACCCCCTGGGGCTACGCCTACAGGATTTAAATATTTGAATACCGGGAATACTCAAATAAGGGGGCTGGAAGTATCATTGCCTGGGGAAGGAAAAATAGCTAAAGATCTAAAGATTGATGTATTAGCAGACTATACTTATATTATTCCGATAGCTCTTCAGCCTACTCTTGCTTATGCAACCGATTCGCTTAACAGACCTCTTTCCTACGCAGTTCATACCAGTACCGATACTAAGAATAATATATTAAAATACAGGATGCAAACTATAGCAAAGGTTGACGTACAATTAACGTATAAAAAGTATTTTATTGGCGGCGATTGGAGGTATTATAGCTTTATGCAAAACATTGACACTGTATTTTATCTTTTTGACCTACAGGCTGGTTATGGAGTTCAGCAATACAGAGATAAGCACGACAATGGCATAAATGTATTTGATGCCCGAATAGGAATGGATGCTACCAAGAGATGGAAATTTGCATTCGTTGTCAATAATGTAACTAATTTGAGTTATTCGTTAAGGCCGCTTAAAATTGAGTCTCCACGTACTTTTGCTATCCGGGTTACTTACCGGATCGAGTAGAGCAATGGTTTAGCCTGATAGTTATACTGTTTAGCCAATAGAAAATAAGTTTACTTTTGAGTATGGCAAACAAAGTTTTAAAGGAAAGCTACTCCCCGAGTAGTAATTTCTATAACAGCGACCTTATTTTAAGAAACTATATAGAGCAAAATCTGTCAACAGATTCACGTAGCTATATTGAACCCAGGTTTAATGAACTTGGCAAAGAGGCTGCGGAAAAAATGAATGCCTTATCACTTCTTGCAGATAAAAATGGCCCGGAATTAGTGAAACGTAACCCATTTGGAGAAGATATTAATGAAATAAGATTTCATCCTGCTTACTGGGATCTTATGAAGATTGCAGTAGATTCGGAAATGATGCGGGTAAAGTGGGAGCCCGAGTTGAGAAAACGATTCTTGCCAGAAAGACATAGATTAGGTTTCAGTGCCGGTTTTTTGTATGCCATGAGTGAAATGGGTATATATTGCCCGTTATGCATGACGGATGGAGCAGCAAGGTTAGTAGATATGTTCTGTACTGAAGAAGATAAAGCGCGTATACTTCCACATATTGCTACTGATATTCCAGAGGAGTTTTATACCGGTGCTATGTTCCTTACAGAAAAAGCCGGAGGTTCAGATGTGGGCGCTAACCTTGTAAAAGCAACCCATTTTGAAGGCAATTATTATCACCTTAATGGAGAAAAATGGTTTTGCAGTAATGCCAATGCTGATATTATTTTTGTACTTGCCCGGACAGATGAAAATGTTGCAGGTACAAAGGGCCTTTCACTTTTTCTGGTAGAGAAAATTTTGCCAGATGGCAAAAAGAACCCTATTGAATTTATCCGATTAAAAGATAAGTTAGGTGTACGGTCAATGGCAAGTGCAGAATGTATGCTCACGAATACAGTTGGTAAATTGGTTGGTAAAGAACAGGAGGGGTTTAAGATAATGGCAGAGATGATGAATTTATCCCGCATTTATAATTCAGTGGCATCTGTTTCTGTGTCGAGGCGTGCGATGGTTGAAGCCTATCAGTTTTTATGCAATAGAGCTAGTTTTGGTAAAACTGCAATTGAACACTCACTTATACGAACCAAATTACAAGAGCTCGCATCATTGTATAACGAAAATTTTTACATGTTATGGCGCACCATAACTGCTCTTGATAAAGCTGATACTGGAGATAAAAAAGAGCTCGCTTTACTAAGACTACTTGTACCAATGATAAAAAAATGGTCTTCAGAAGCTGGCGTATATATAGTGCGTGAAAGTATGGAGCTAATGGGAGGCATTGGGTATATTGAAGATCAGGTAATGCCTAAGCTTATGCGCGACGTGATGGTGTTGCCTATTTGGGAAGGGGCAGGTAACATTATGATTCTTGATATGCTACGTGCTATGTTTAAATCAGAAGGTTTTCCGGTTATGTGTAATGAAATTGAACTTATTCTTTCAAAAGATACTGAATATTCAAAGCCTTTGCTGGAGGAACTGAAAGAAATTAAGCTGTTAGCCGGAGAATTAAGCGCCCTTGAGAAAGATGTAATGGAAGCTACCGCAAGAATCTTTTTTGATAGGTTGACAAAACTTTACGGGAATGCGCTTATGCTTAACTCGCTTGATGTTAAAACTGCTAAATGGATAAAGCCATCTTTATCATATTCAGTAATTCAAAGTAAAGGAATACAATCACCCATAACTACTGAAGAAATCAAGGCCATGATTGGCTGGGAGTGAAGGGCTAGATGAAGATACTAATCGTTTGGTAGATGGCAGTTTTATAAAAAAATTTTCCTTGTAAATATTTTACCTTCTCCTCCGATTAGTTGTAAAATATAAATTCCATTACCAACGGTAGTGCTAAATTTAAATATGTTTTCGCCTGGAACAATGTTCTTTGTTTCAGTTAATATTACCTGCCCCAGTGTATTTGTAAGTATTACTTTATACGTATTATTTATGTTAGAGTTTATCCTGACAATTACATTTCCTCCGGAATTATATGCGTTAATACTTTCATCATTCTCACAAGGAGTATAAACTATAGTTTTTAAAACGCTTTTGGTGCCATCTTCATCTGTTTGAGATAACCTGTAATATGAATATCCATTAGCTGTATTATAATCGAATATGGAATAGCGGTGACTGGTGGTGGATGAACCGGCCCCTTTAATTGTACCGATAATTTCATAGTTCTCACCATCAGTTGTTCTCTCAAGAGTAAAGTAACTGTTATTGTTTTCACCGGCTGTTTCCCATTGAATGAGTGCGTTATAATTTATACATTCTGCACTGAAAGAAACCAGGTTTATCGGTAAAGGGTTGTTAAACCATCCTCCAATTCTTGAGGCAAAAGTAAACGGACTAAATGAAGCCAGGGCAGTTCCCGTTGTGATTGTTAGAGCACCCGTATAAGGTGTGCTGCAACCCGCCCCAGATCCACTTACTGAAGGGTCGGCATCAACCCATACTCCACCTGTGTAATGTGCAACAGCTAGATAAGGACAATCGTAAATACCACCACTATTAACCTGAGCATTTTCAGAATAGAGCTTTACATTCGCCGTACCGCCGGATATTTCTGTAAGTATCCAATATTCCACTGTACTGATATGATCAAGACTTGCAGCAAGAGATGATTGGTTGGCAGGTGTAGCATGAAAATATTGTGCCTGAAATGTAGATGCTGAAGATACACCTATAACACCTATTCGTGCCCAGGTAGTTTCATTACCTGATGGAAATGTATATGTTGCTCCGCTACCTATAGCAGCCTGCATATTTCCATCAACAAAACTACTGGCACTACCTCCAGTAGGAGTTATTGTTGTTGGTAATACTAGCAGATCTCCGCTAGTTACAATGATATTGTCTTTGGTCAATGTTAATGTATTTGATACGGTTACCTGTGGCTCGCTAATTGTTAAACTTCCTCCGACACCTCCATTCTCAGTAAGGTTATAGAATGTGGTCGAGGTAGTGCCACCAAGAGTTTGAGTACTACCATTAAATGTAGTTATGGAAGTATTTTGTGTAAACGTTCCGTTATTGGTAAAATTACCAGTAATATTAGTTGTGTTTGCTGCACTGTATGTACCGTTTGAAAGAAAATTACCTGTTAAGTTTAAAATTCCTGAGCCAGAAGTATATGATACATTTCCATCAGAGTTGATGGTTAAGTTACCAGTAATGTTAAAAGTTTTTGTAAGGGCACTTACTATAACACCGGCTGAGGTAGTGTCTCCAACCCTTAAATTACCTGTAATTGTAATTGCTGTTGCAGCAAATGTTTTTGTGCTTGCTGTAGTACCCGTATACAAATACAAATTACCATATGATGAAGGAGTTGTTGAAACAGCTTGAGTAGCAGCATTAGATTGATAGATTACTGTACTTGCAGAATTTAAGGTGATGTGGGCCGTTGTATATGCAGAAGGGAAAGCAACTACTGTTGCAGAGCCTGTAGTTCCTATGACAAGAGTTGTTCCTGCTCCTAAATTTAATGTTCCTGTGGAATTCCCGGTAATTGAATTAGCACCCGAGGCCAAAGTTGCAGTGCCACTCAGAAGCAAATTGTTGGTTATGGTTATATTATTAGTGAGGTTTGAAACTGAACTGTTGGTAATTGTTAAATTATAGAAGGGTCCGCTATAAGTGCTTGCAGGCCATGCGCCGCCGGTATTAACCTGGTAAATGGTTTGAGAGCTTGTTCCATTGAATGTAACAGTACTGTTGTTAGCAGTAAATGTGGCATTACTTGTCCAGTTTCCGCCTACTGTAATATTGTAACTATGTGCGGCAGTTGTATTTAAGTCATTCGTACTTCCGGATGCTATAATGGTTAAATTATTGCTTACGGTAAGGGCGCTTCCTAAATTCGTTACTAAATTATCTAAGCTTAAATTATAGAATGACATGCCGGCAGAAGTGAGCGTTTGCGTTGTAAGTGTGCTATACATAGCTACGGTGCTCAAATTTGTGGTCGCATCAACAGTACCTGAGGTATACGTCCAATTTCCTGCTACGGAAATCAAACCTGATAAGGTAACTGTTCCACCTGTACTTGCAATTACCACATTGGGTAAACATCCTTTACCAACTACAGTTGATGTGTTTGAAATTGTTTGATTACCGGAACCTGAAATATTAAAGGTTGCAGTACCTCCGCCATTAAGGTTTGTATTAGTAATTGTTACATTACCATTTGCATTTATAGTACCTGTGTTAAGTATTTCCGCTGCATTACCTGAAATGGTAAGCGTGCCATTAACAGTTAGTACGGAATTGATGGTAACGGTATTACTACCCAACAGGTTCAAATTATTGCTTATAGTTAAATTATTATTTATAGTTGTTGCAAGGCCTGTGGTTACTATGGCATTATAAAGAGTTTGTGTGCCTGATATGGTTTTTGCCAATGAGGTATTATCAAAATAAACGGTAGAAGTTCCTGCAGATACAGTTCCGGCGGTATATGTCCAATTACCTCCCACTGAAACAATTCCAGATAATGAAACAGTGCCGGAGCTATTAAAAGTAACATTAGGTAACTCTCCCTCGCCATTAGCTGCTGGACATGAAAATGACTGCGTTCCTGTGCCTGTAAAGTCAATAGTGCCCGTTCCATAGGTTGCACCTATAGCTGTATTATTATCTGTTACATTACCATTTACATATATGGTGCCGGTATTAATAAAAACCAGTGAATTGCCTGTAACTGTCAACGTACCGTTTACTGTTACAGAAGAGCTTACTGCAATAATGCTTGAAGCGCCGCCATTAAGTGTAAGATTATTTACCGTAAGATTATTACTTATAGTAGTTGTACCGTAAGCCGGATTAATAATAACATTATAAAGAGTTTGAGTGCCCGATATGGTCGTACTCGGATCATTATCAAAATATACTGTAGAGGTGCCGGGAATAACTGTTCCCCCTATATAGGTCCAATTGAGGCTTACAGAAATATTTCCCGAGAGTGTCAAAGTTCCGGACGTGTTAATCACTATATTAGGTAGTTCTCCCTCTCCGGTTGCCGCGGGCCCTGTAAAAGTACCTGTACCCGTAAAATCAATAATAGCATTTCCCGAAGTTACTCCAGACACAGTATTATTATCCGTGAGGCTACCATTTTCAATAAGGGTTCCATAATAAAGGGTTATAGAACTTGAACCCAATATAGTAGCGGTACCATTAACAGTTAATGTAATGCCTGCCGCTACACTTGTTCCAATATCTACATTTTCCCATCCACCACTTCCATCCAGGGTTAAGGTATTAGCCACTGTTATGGAATTAGTCTGTGTAAAGGTTCCATATGAACCTATTACACTTAAATTGTAAAATGTGGGTGCGCCTGTTGTGGTAAAATTACCTGCACTTGGTGAATTATTGAACGTAACAGTGCCGCTATTATGTGTAAATGTTCCGGAACTTAATGTGAAATTGTTTTTAAGGGTTAGTGTTCCGGAAGTGCTTGTAAATGTTCCCCCGGAAATAGTAAATGCCCCTGTGACTGTAATAGCGGCAGTACCTCCAGTAAATGTACCTCCGGAAAATGTTGCAGTTCCACTTACTGTTAAAGTCGTATTAGTTTGAGTTAAAGTGTTAGCATAGTTATTAGCTAAAGTTATATTATTACATACGGCATTGTTTGTAGCAATAGTACAGCTACCACTATTATTATCGAAAATAACATTTGTACCTGCCACGGGTACTGATGCTCCGCCTGAACCTCCTGAACTTGCTGACCAGTTTGCTGTATTTGCCGCCGTCCAGTTACCGGTACCAACCCAATATCTTTGTGCCAGTACATTATTAAAGAAAACGATAACTATTAAAAAGGGTAAAATTGGTTTTATTAAAGACCTCATAATGATAGAAGCACCCAAATACTGAGTAGTTATATGTAATCTTTTCATACCTCCTGTAGTAGGTTTCTTAGATTAGGAAAATTCAGTAAGCCGGCTGCCGAAGGGGGTGAGTAAACATCCAATTTGAGGGAACCTTCATACAACCGACTATACCGATATTTTAATTGAGTTTTAATTATGTTGCAAATACGTGCAATTAGTATTATTTATATTCTATTAAACTTCAAGCTGATAAAGGACTGTATAATGTAAGTCACAGATATTGAGCTCACTTGGTAGATGAAGAACCCTGCGTAATGGTTGCATAAGAGAATTGAAAGCTTGAATAATATTTACAAGTAACAGATATTCAGTATTATATGATTAACGGAGTGATAGAAACAATAAACTGAATGGCAATTAGTAAATAAGAATTCAACCTATTTTATAACTATATTATTTAAGTCAGGAGTATAACTAATTTGTTTATTAGTTATTCAGGTTTCCCTGAATTGAGTGAAACCCTTGTTTTTACTGATATAAATCATGTTTTCACTACTAGTAGATGAATTTGTAATGTATTGTAAATCAATCAATTACATGACCATGTAAAACTATTTAACATTTTTTCACACTAATGCTCTGTAAAGGGTAACATTTATCGATTTAGGTGCGTTTAATAGGTAGAAATAAGAAAACAGGAGGATTTATGAAAGCGATTTATAAAGGAGTAAAAAAAGGTTTTTTAATTGGTAGTGTATTGTTATTGTTTAATAACATAAGCAACGCTCAAACGTGGGATTCAGTGGGCAGTGGGAGCGATAAGGCGGTTTATACTTTATGTGTGTTTGGTGATAAGCTTGAAGTAGGAGGTGCTTTTACAATTGTGGATGGTGTGCCGGCAAATCATATTGCGCAATGGAATGGTGATAGTTGGAGTAATTCAGGTACTGGAATTTCAGGTGCAGGTGTTTGGTCGCTTGCCGTTAATGATTCAAACTTATATGCTGGTGGACTTTTTACTAAAGCTGGTACCACACAAGCAAATAATGTAGCCTTGCTTGGGATGAATGATTGGGATTCGATTGGCTCAGGAACTAACTCAATTGTATATGCAATGGCTTCGTATCAAGGGAATTTATACGTAGGAGGTGGTTTCAAAAGTGCCGGAGGTAAATCAGTGGGTTATATTGCAATGTGGAACGGAATGTATTGGTCAACACTAGGCCTGGGCACCAATGGCTATGTTCAGTCAATGGTTGTATTGGGAACGAAGTTGTATGTTGCCGGATCTTTCGATAGTGCTGGTGGTATTTCAGCCAATGGTATTGTCGAATGGAATGGATCTAAATGGTCAGCCTTAGGAGCAGGTGTAAACGGTTTTGTTAGTTCATTAGCTGTATATAATAACAACTTATACATAGGTGGTAATTTTACCAAAGCCGGTGGAAAACCTGCAAATAACATAGCCGAATGGGATGGCGTTAACTGGTCAGCCCTGGACAAAGGAACTGATAATAATGTCGCTTCAATGGTATCTTTTAACGGTTCACTATATGTAGGTGGCCAGTTTGCTAATGCAGGGGGAAGCCCGGCCAACCATATTGCTGCCTGGAATGGTATTACTTGGTCAGCAGTTGGTGAAGGTATGAATAACACAGTGCTGGCACTTGCTGTTTACAATTCGGCTTTAGTTGCCGGTGGGCAGTTTGATAGTGCTGGTGGGGACCCTATCAACCATATTGCTGTACTTCGGTCATCGCCTACTGTTATTAATACTTTAAATAGTTCAACTGCAAGCGTTGCATTGTATCCTAATCCTAATAATGGCAATTTTACCGTAGAATTGACAGGAACAAAAGAGAGGCAATATTTTGAGTTATATAATATGTTAGGACAAAAAGTATATACAACCTCGATGCAACCTAACGTTACACAAGTACACACCACACAGCAGAGCGGTTTGTATATTTACAGAATTCTCAATACAACCGGAAGCATTGTAACTTGTGGTAGAATTGTAATAGAATAATTACAAAGAAAAACCGCGAGCCAATTTCTTTGCCATATTTACGTTCAATTACAGGTTAGTTATGAATACGAATGATTTTGTTATACGTACTCTTGAAATTAGCGATGCAACATTGTTATTTGAAATGGTGCAAAATAACAGGACAAGGTTAATTGACTATTTTCCGATTTCAATTGGTGCTATGCAGGACATTGATTCAACAAAAGCATATATTCAAGAAAAAATAAAACAAGCAGAAAAAAAAGAAAGTTTTTCTTTTGTTATTATTTGCCAGAAAGAGATAAAACCAATTGGCATGTTGTTTATTAAAAGCCTTGATTGGCGGATACCAAAGGCAGAATTGGCTTATTATATCGATAAGGAGCATGAAGGGAAAGGCATCGTGTCAAAAGCACTGGAGTGGCTTGTAGATCATGCCTTTAATGAGTTGAAAATAAATAAGCTTTTTTTGCGTGTTGCTCCTGATAATATAGGAAGTAAACGGGTAGCTGAAAAGAATGGGTTTATAGTTGAGGGGATTTTACGGAATGATTTCAAACAAGAGGATGGAACCCTGATAGATCTGTTGTATTATGGCAAGCTAAGAAAATAGAGGCTACTTTTATTTCATGGTTTTTACAATCCCCAACATTACCCAGGTTCCCCATCCATCGGGGTTTGCTGAAAAGAAAAGATACAATTTATGGTTATGCATAAGTTGCTTGAACTGTTTTCCTGGCAATCTGAAAGGCTCTCCGGCACCAAAACCATCTTTCTGAACGGTGGCAAGTATTTTGCCATTTTCATCTCTGAACTGTATCCTGCTCTGGCACTTATCACACGGTTTCTCTGTATAATAATCTACTGTTATCTGGCTATTATCTGCAATACTATCGATCAGGTACATAATATTGCCATCTATTTTAAACCCGAGTATCTCTTTCCCATTATATATTACTGACCAATTATCTGTAGTATCTCCTTTAGCAGTTAAATTACTTGCATGAAGGTTGATGCAACTGGCAATAAATAGGACTATATAAATAATCTTTTTCATAATACGCGATTGCGAATATATATGAATTAAGTGTTGGAAAAGATGAAGCTGTGCATGGCAGCTGTTATCTTGTTACTTTTGTGTTGATTAAGAGAAGGATGAGAAATTTTGTTATTCTGTTACTTGCTTTATACCTGATTACAGGATGTAAGAGTACCAAACAAATTCAGGCTACTGAGCAGAGTAAAGGTGTGCAGGTTACATTATTTGGCGATACAAATAAACCAACCCAAACTATTGCTTTACCTGTCTTTATTCCGGCTATTGAGCTACAGAACCAATTGTATCAGCAGTATTTTGTGCCCAATTATGGTAAATATTATCCGTGCCAGGGAGAAGCTTGTGATGATTCATATAAAGATCTGTATGTTGAAAGCCCGTTTATTCATATAAAAGATAGCCTGGTGACAATTAAAATGCACCTTGGTGGTGTGGCTCACGTATTGGTTAACGTTAATGTTTCAGGAGATATAACGCTGACGGCAAAACCCGAAGTACATAATGATACTTTATATTTCAAACATGTTACCATGAAGCCTTCTTCGCAAAGTATGATACTTGCAATTACTACATCGCTTTTTGGTAAAGTAATTGAAAAGAAAATTCAAGATAAGGCGTGGTACTCGTTCAGGCCAAAACTTGATGCTACGAAAGAGGATATGCGAAAAAAATTTCCATTGAAATGGGGTAATATTTGTTTACTACTTGATCTGAAAAGAATATACCTGAATGATGTGAAAACACAGGTGAAACCTGTTGAGGGTATTATTGCAAATTTTGCTGCTCAGTTAACTGTAGAAAGTGGGGACTTTTGCGGGCAATAAGATACAATCAACGCAATCCTGCGTTCAAATCCTTTAATTTTTCAGAACCAGGGCAAAGGACAGATTGCTCGAAAGTATTCAATGGCTTTTCGGTGGTTCCCATTAAATTATGAAGGTCTTTCGATTCTTCATCAATGTATAAAAGACCCGTAAGGATTTCTCCTGTCTTTCGCGCGTTTTGCACGGCATTAATTGCTGACAGCCTGTCCTGAGGGTCCCATTCCTTTGCAAGTTTGTGAAGCTGAATTACTGAACCATCATGCATTTTAACATCCTTTGATGTGCCTTCAGCATAACTAGTTGTAATGGTTTTCATTTCAGGAACAAAATCAACCGTAGAAGTTGCTTCAACGTGCTCACGCACATAATCGTATGATTTTGTAGAACCTACGTTATTATTAAATGTAACACAAGGAGAAATTACATTAATGAATGCAAAACCATTATGTTTCATGGCTGCTTTAATAAGTGGAACCAATTGTGTTTTATCGCCTGAAAAACTTTGAGCGACAAATGTTGCACCCAATTCAATTGCAAGGCTGCCAAGGTCAATAGGCTGAAAGTGGTTTACTGAGCCTGCCTTGTTCTTGGAGCCTTCATCAGCAGTCGCTGAATCTTGTCCTTTGGTTAGTCCATAACAGCCATTATTCATTACTATATAAACCATTTTCAAATTACGCCTTACTACATGCACAAATTGTCCCATACCAATTGAGGCGCTATCACCATCACCCGAAACACCAAAATAAATAAGGTCACGGTTAGCAAGGTTAGCACCTGTTGCAACAGAAGGCATACGACCATGTACAGAATTAAACCCGTGTGAATTAACTAAAAAGTATGCGGGTGTTTTTGAAGAACAGCCTATGCCTGAAAGCTTAGCCACTTTATGCGGTTCAATATCTAACTCATAACATGCTTGCACAATACCGGCACTAATTGAATCGTGACCGCAACCTGCACACAGTGTAGAAAGTGCACCTTCATAATGATCGATAGTATAACCTAATTTATTTTTAGGCAATTCAGGATGGCGAAATTTCGGGCGTATGTATGACATATTAAATTACCTTTTTTAGTTGGGGTGAAGGAGACAGAACATTTAATACCTGTGTAATAATATTATCTGCAGTAATTGGCATTCCATTATAATTAAGAACAGATACGAGCTTATTAGGGTCAGTACCCATTTCAATCATCATTAAGCTTTTTAATTGCGCATCGCGGTTTTGTTCTACAACAAAAACTCTGTCATGAGAATTAACAAATGCCTCGACTGTTTTATTGAATGGGAAAGACTTTAAACGAAGTGCATCTACTTTTATTTTTTTCTCTTTCAGAATATCCATTGCCTCTTCTGCCGCATAAGTAGAGGTGCCGAAAAATATAAGCCCTGTTGAAGATTCATTTTTGTTTTGGTATACCTGTGGGCCTGGCACCATATCTTTAGCGGTGTGCCATTTCTTTATCAACCTATCCATATTGCGCTGGTATGCATCGCCATCCTCAGTATAAACAGCATATTCGTCGCGCGATGTACCACGGGTTACAAAAGCACCTTTGGTAGGATGTGTTCCAGGCAAGGTACGGTAAGGAATACCATCGCCATCTTTATCAAGGTATCTGCCGAATTTTTCTATTTTATCTAATTCCTGTGCATTCAATACTTTGCCTCGTTTGTAAACACGTTTATCATCCCATTCAAATGGTGGAGAAACGTGGTCATTCATTCCAAGGTCAAGGTCGGTCATTAACATCACAGGTGTTTGCAATTCTTCTGCCAGGTCAAATGCATCGGCAGTCATATCAAAACATTCCTTTGGGGTAGAAGGGAAGAGCAACACATGTTTTGTATCTCCATGAGAAGCATAAGCTGCTTCCATAATATCAGATTGCTGTGTGCGTGTTGGCATACCTGTTGAAGGGCCTGTACGTTGTACGTCAATTAATACGGCAGGCACTTCGGCAAAATAAGCTAAGCCTAAAAATTCATTCATGAGCGATACACCAGGGCCGCTTGTTGCAGTGAATGATCGTGCTCCATTCCAACCTGCGCCAATTACCATCCCCATTGCGGCAAGCTCATCTTCTGCCTGAACAATAGCATAATTCTTTTTGCCTGTTATTGGGTCAATGCGAAATTCACTGGCATACGAATCAAATGCTTCGGCAACTGATGTAGAAGGAGTAATCGGATACCATGCCACTACAGTAGCACCTGCATAAACAGCACCCAAACCACATGCTGAATTACCATCTATCATTATGGCATCTTTCAGCATATCACGCCTTTCAACACAAATATCAAGCGGATATTTAAAGTTAGCATGTACATAATCAATACCCATTTTCAAGGCTTTCATATTGGGCGCAATGAGTTTTTCCTTGCCTTTAAATTGCTCTGCGAATAGTTGCTCAAATACACTAACTTCAATATTTAAAAGGGCTGTAAGTGCTCCCACATAAACTATGTTTTTGAAAAGCTGACGCTGGCGGGGATCAGAAAATTCTTTGTTACACATTTCCATTAACGGAATGCCTAGGTAATTTATATCCTCTCTGATATATTCAGCATGCAATATTTTAGAACTGTCGTACAAAAAGTATCCTCCAGGTTTTACACTTGCTACATCGCCCTTCATGCTTTGCGGATTGACAGCAACTATCAGGTCAATTCCTTCCCTTCTGCCCAGGTAGCCTTTTTCACTTACGCGCACTTCGTACCATGTGGGCAAGCCTTGTATGTTTGAAGGGAAAATGTTTTTAGGTGTAACCGGAATACCCATCCTGAAAATGGATTTGGTAAACAGGAAATTGGCACTGGCAGAACCTGTACCATTAACATTTGCAAAACGTACTACAAAGTCATTTACTTTACTATTACCAGGTCTTCCTCCCATATTTTACCGGCTTTTGTTACGTTATAAAAAAACTGTTGCATATCCCATGCCGATGTCGGACAACGTTCTGCACATAAACCGCAGTGCAGGCAAACGTCTTCATCCTTGATCATTACTCGTTTCGTCGGCAATATGTCAGATACGTATAAGTCTTGTGTTTTATCTTTTGATGGTGCTTTCAATCTTGAACGCAGGTCATCTTCCTCGCCATTGGTAGTAAAGGTTATGCAGGATGTCGGGCAAACATCAACACATGCATCGCACTCAATGCATTTGCTTTCAGAAAAAACAGTTTGTACATCACAATTCAGGCAACGTTCAGCTTCTTTAAAACCAGTAGCTACATCAAACCCTAATTCAACTTCTTTCTTTCTATTAGTTAGCGTAACTTTTTTATCAGCATGCGGAACAGCATAACGAACATCATTTACCACACTGCTATCATAGGCCCATTCATGTATGCCCATTTTCATGCTATGCAAATTCACCATTGGTGATGGGCGATCATTCATTATATCTTTGCCCAGACACATAAGGTGCATTGAAATAGCTGCCTGGTGCCCATGGGCAACAGCCGTAATTACATTCTTTGGCCCGAATGCAGCATCGCCACCAAAAAATACTTTTTTGTGAGTTGAAGCAAATGTTCTGTCATTTACAATCGGCATATTCCATTTGTCAAATTCAACGCCACAATCTTTTTCTATCCAGGGAAAGCTGTTTTCCTGGCCAACTGCCACCAATACATCATCAGCCTCTATAAATACTTCCGGCTCACCCGTCGGAACCAGGCTTCTTTTGCCTTTATCATCCTTTACAGCCTTAACTTTTTCAAAGGTCATTCCCGTAAGCACACCATTTTCAACAACGAATGATGTTGGAACATGATTATCAATTATAGGAATATCCTCGTGTTGGGCATCTTCTTTCTCCCATGGTGATGCTTTCATTTCAGCAAAAGGGCTGCGAACAACTACCTTTACCTGTTCACCACCAAGCCTGCGCGCCGTGCGGCAACAATCCATAGCTGTATTACCACCACCGAGCACGATTACTTTTTTACCAATCTTGGTTGTGTGTTCAAAAGCAACACTTGCTAACCAGTTAATACCAATATGAATATTTGCAGTACCTTCTTTACGACCTTTTAAATCAGGCAGGTCGCGCCCACGTGGAGCGCCAGTACCTACAAATACTGCATCGTAATTCTTTTCTAAAATTTCTTTCAGGCTACCAACAAACTGGTTGAAATGCTGATGAATGCCAAGGTCGAGTATGTAATTTACTTCTTCATTAAGTACGGTTTCAGGTAAGCGGAATGAAGGGATTTGTGTACGCATAAAACCACCGCCTGCTTTTTGTTCATCGTATAAATGAATTTCGTAACCAAGAGGGGCAAGGTCACGTGCAACTGCCAGTGAAGCAGGGCCGGCACCTATTAACGCTACTTTTTTACCATTAGATTTAAAAGGCCCTTTAGGCATAAATTGTGTTACATCTCCTTTATTATCGGCTGCAACACGTTTTAACCGGCAAATTGCAACAGGTTCTTCTTCCACACGGCCACGTCGGCAGGCAGGTTCACAGGGACGATCGCAAGTACGGCCAAGCACACCGGGAAACACATTGGAATCCCAGTTGATCATATAAGCTTCGTCGTACTTCTGTTCGGCTATTAACCTGATGTATTCAGGTACCGGAGTGTGCGCAGGACAAGCGTACTGGCAATCTACTACTTTGTGGAAGTATTCAGGGTTTTTTATATCGGTTGGTTTCAAGTATAGTATCTATGTTTAGTGATTCGCTTTCCCTTGAAAAATTAATGTTAGCAA
>Ga0210386_10002384_pt1 | contig 16282 bp, 10 predicted proteins | sample IncBWH32OmetaG_FD_160091 | JGI IMG/M metagenome (GOLD analysis project Ga0210386, IMG submission 160091) | Forest soil microbial communities from Barre Woods Harvard Forest LTER site, Petersham, Massachusetts, United States - Inc-BW-H-32-O ... | reverse complement strand
GTCACAGATTGTCTGCCGTGAGAAGGGCTTCTCGAGGAAATCCGATATCCCAAGCTTCTCTGATCTCAACGTGACGGCACTTGGGTCATAGCCCGAGATAAGAATGATTGAGGATGGACCCCATTTCGACCGAATCCGTTCAGCGACGTCAAGTCCGCTGCCGTCCGGCAACTTATAGTCCAGCACATAAACGTTGAACGGCTCTGCTTCGATGGTTCCTAGAGCATCGACGACGGACTGGCTAGTCTGGACATTATAGTGCTCCTCGGAAAGCATCCGGTGAACGATGCGACAAATTGCGATATCGTCGTCTACCACTAAGACGTTAGTCATACTCATATCACCTCCATCTATCAAAGCCGCTCCGGCCGGGTGGAAAATGACGGGACAGCGGTACACGAGGTGAAAAGCCGATGCGGTTTCATCAAACAGGAGATCATAATTATCATATCCAGTATACATTCCATATACAAAATAGCGATAAGTATTTGACGCAATAAATCAAAATCAAGTTTTTTGGGAAACAGTGCTCTCCTTCGCGAACGCTATCGGATTCTTTGACCATTCGAGAAGCACCGCGGTAAAGAGACGGGCGCCGATCAGGAGAGCCGTCTCATCAATATCGAAGGTCGCAGTATGCAGGGGCGTGATTTTGCGGTCGGCCAATTTCGCGCCGAGGCCAATCATACAGCCTGGAACAATCGGTAGATAATCGGCAAAATCTTCAGCGCCCATGCTAGCGGGTTCATGGCGCAAAATATTTTCCGGCCCGAGCAGTCGCCCGGCGACATTGGCAGAAAGCGTCGCGATCTGTTCATCGTTCACCATGCCCGGCAACAACCTTTCGAACAGGGCGGAAATCTTCGCATTGAAAGCCTGGGCAGCCGAAGCGCAAAGGCGCTGGACAGTTTCCCGTGCTTGCGTTGCCACATCGGTGTTCATGGTGCGAATGGTGCCTTCGAGTAAGGCCGTGTCTGGAATGACGTTCGATGCATGTCCGGCTTTGATCACGCCGATCGTGACGACGACCGGGTGACGTGCGTCTGTTTGGCGTGGAATCGCCTGATAAATGAGCGTGATGAGATGCGCTGCGGTCGCGATTGGGTCGACTGTCGCATGGGGTCGCGCACCGTGACCGCCGCGTCCCACGATCTCGATCGTGAAATCCTGACAGAACGCCGTCCGCGGCCCCGGAGTAATCACTATCTTGCCGGCGGCCAGGTTCGGGTCAACGTGAAGCGCGATGATGGCGTCTACCCCTTCCAGGGCGCCCTGCTTCACCATTTCACAAGCGCCGCGGCCGGCTTCTTCGGAAGGTTGAAAGATGCTTCTCCAGGCCACCGGCAATGGCCGCGCACGATAAAGGGCAAGCGTTGTCCCGAGAAGAATCGCCGAGTGCGCGTCATGACCACACGCGTGCATCACTCCAGATTTTCTCGAACGGTAGGGGACATTGCTTTCCTCCTTGATCGGCAGGGCATCGATATCCGCTCGCATGGCGACGACTGGCGCCCCGGGAATGGGCGATTCGACGATATCCGTGATAATACCGCGCTTCCCTGGGGCTACCTTATGAGGAACCCGAGCGGCGGTAAGCTGTTTGCTGAGATAATCCGTCGTAGAGAATTCTTCACCGCTAAGTTCGGGGTGCCGATGGAGGTGACGCCGGATCTGCGAGAGTCGGGAGACTACTCGCGCAAGTTGTGCCTGAACTCTCCCTGAAGCGGCATCCGACGGTTCTTTGGGTGACGGTAATGAGCTCAAATGAATGTTTTAGTGAAAAATGGTTCCAAAAGCGCGCGGCATCCCGATGATCGAGAACTCTTCGTAGCGCCATCCACGTCCATCGTCCAGAATCAATCATCTAATTCTGTCGCGGGAAATAGACCTAGAGCGCAGGGAGTGCCGACTCTATTCTGTCTGGTAGTCCGTGCTCCCGTTGACAAGCTTTTCGTCGACCCCGATGATCCGACTGCCCTGCTGATCATGTTCTACGACGCAGGTCAATTTGGATTTACCCGACAGGTGCTCGTCCAAGTTATCAAATTTGTATTCGTACACCGCCGTAACCCGGTAGACGCCCCGATGGTTGGGAATCTCAAACAGATCAATTGCTTCCGTTAGAGCAAACTTGCGCCGTGGCCATCGCCGGTAAAGTGAGGCAATGGCCTTCACCGCCTGTTCTCGTGTCCGGGGGTGCCCGTAGTAAAAGACTTTTGGTCCCAGATATTTGCCTCGAGCGGCGGGATCGTCCTTTTCACCCGCGACGACAAACGCTTCCACAAGATCGACTAGTTCCGTCGTAACTTCAGGTTTTTCCGCCGTCGCGAGCGGAGGGGTTCGGTTGACGTGGTGATTCTCTTCGCCGTTGGTGAAATTGCTGAGGGCCGTCAGAAATACCGCGAATAGCAAAAAGCGCAACAATTCTGCGCTTGGCAGCCTGGCTGGCCGGGAATCTCCGAGAGGATAAATCTTTGTGACAAACCGGGGTTGCATCTTAAACCTTGATTCTGCCGAAAAACGCATCGGAAGACTGGTGCACTAAAGAGCTAATTTACCGCATTTGCGAAATGTGCCCGGCTGTTCGAGCGTGCTCTTTAACGAACTGGAAACTGGCACGGTGCCGCCAATGGGGTCAGAGAGCAAAGATCGGATCCCGGTGTTTCCGCATGGGTACGGGTCAAAAAAACCGGAATCTTCTAAATAAATGAAATCGTTCTTCGGATCCTTTTTCGGTGCACTTTTTGCCATTTTTTTGCTGGTGGGTATTGCGCTGGTCGGATTTATCGTGGTGATCGCACTAATCGGCATCTCTCAAAAGGTTCCAACGGTGGCTGATAACTCCCTGTTGGTTCTTGACATTGCCCTCCCGATCCCGGATGCGCCACCGGAATTCAACGCCAGCCAGTTGTTCGGCGGGTTGAACGACGAACAACGGGAAACGCCGGTCACCCTGCGCGACGTTTTGCGGGCGATTAATCGCGCCGCGACCGATCCGAAGATAAAAGGGATCTTCATCACAGGGAATTTAGTGCCGGTGGCTGGTTATGCTTCGAGTTATCCCGCCCTGAAGGAAATTCGTGAAGCGCTGGGAAAATTTAAGGAATCCCATAAGCCGGTGTACGCGTACCTTCAGTTCCCATTTACGCTGGCCTATTACCTTGAGTCCGTGGCGGATCAACTCTTTGTCGATCCTCAGGCCGAGTTTATTCTGCGCGGACCTTCCAGTTCACCGCTTTACTATGCGGGAGCGCTGAAGAAGTTCGGCGTCGGCGTACAGGTTTTTCGCGCTGGGAAATACAAGTCGTTCGTCGAACCCTATATTCGTGAGAACATGAGCCCCGAAAACCGGGAGCAGCTCGAAAAACTGTTCGGCGATATCTGGCGCGAAGTCACTACGACAATCGAACAGGCGCGCGGTCTTCCTCCCGGATCGTTCGAAAAGCTCATCAACGAAAACGGCTTGATCGACGGAGAGTTGGCGGTGAAGAGCAAACTCGGTACCGAACTGGTTTCCTTGTCGCAGGTAATGGACCGACTGAAGACGCAGTACGGATCGGATCAACGGCACCATACATTCCGGCAGGTGACAGTTTCTTCTTATCTAAGCGCCCTTGAGCGAAATCCCAAAGGTCAGTCCGATTCGGGATCAAAAATAGCCGTCGTCTACGCTGAAGGGGAGATCGTCGATGGGGAAGGATCGGCAGCCGACGTGGGTGGCGAACGGTATGCGCGAGAGATACGAAAGTTTCGCCTCGATCCGAGTGTGAAAGCGATCGTTCTTCGCGTCAACAGCCCTGGTGGAAGCGGTTTTGCCTCCGAGGAGATCTATCGCGAGCTAAAGGCGGCGGGGGAGACAAAGCCTGTGGTCGTCTCGATGGGCGGCTATGCAGCCTCCGGGGGTTATTACATTTCAGTCGCGTCAAAACATATCTTTGCCGAACCGACGACGATCACAGGAAGCATCGGGGTTTTTGGGTTGGAGGTGAATTTTGAAAAGATCGCCGCCGACAACGGTATTACAACCGATTCCGTCACCACCACCAACCCGTTGGCGACGTTGTTTAATCCGCTCAGGCAAAAGTCGGACGCCGACATGGCGATCTTGCAGAAGGCTGTCGACAAGTTCTACGACCAATTCGTGGATCGCGTTTCGCAAGGCCGCCATCTCGACGCTGCGCAGGTGAACGAAATCGCTCAGGGCCGGGTTTGGTCGGGTAGCGAGGCGGTACGAATCAAACTGGTGGACGATATTGGCGGGCTATATTCTGCGATCGCCTATGCGTCTGGTCTAGTGCATCTGGGCGATCAGCCGCGAATCACGGAATTCCCAGAACGGAAAGATCTGAGCGAAAAACTCAAGGAACTCTTCAAATCGACTCCGAGACCGCCTGTCGCCCAATTTGATCCCGTCGAGTTGACCGGGCAAGAAATCGAGAACGAGCTGAAAGACTTTCGGGCGTTGAACGATCCGGAAGGAATCTACGCAAGGTTTCCGACGGGCATTCGATGGAATTAGTCTCACCCACTTATGAGACGAAGCACCTAAATGCCCGTGAATGTCTGACCGTTCGAATATTGATGGAGCCGTTGCTCCATTCCCGGCAACTGAGCTTTACGATCGTCCGGGGGGAGACGCGACATTGCGAGCTGCTGGTACTTGACCGCATCCGGAAAATTGCCTGCCGTGGCGAATGCGGCGGCCAAAGTGTCGATGGAGAAAGCGTTCTTCCAATCACTCAGGTTGCAGGCCTTTGTCGCGATGGCAACCGCTCGGCGGCCATCCCTGACTCGGCTATCCTTTGAAGTGGCGAGCATCCACGCCAAATCATTGAGCGTGGTCGGATCGCTCGGTTGGAGATGAACTGCCTGTTCGAGGGATTTTTTCGCTTCATCATAGCGACCGTAGTCGATGCAGCTTCGTGCTTTACTCTCGTATAGTTCTGCCAGCAGACCCGGAGAAACATTGCTTCTGCGCGCGAGGTTGATGCTCGTGTCGATCTGTTTGAGAGCTTCGCTCCCACGTTTGGCCAGAATGAGGACGGCGGATTTTAAAAAGTAGGAGCGCCAATTGTTGGGGTCGGTCGCTATGACCTGGTCGATCATGGCCAGGGCTTCGTTGACCTTGCCGGATTCGGCAAGTTTGAACGCGCTGTCTAGTTGCGCCTGGCCAATCGTCATGCGTTGCTGCCAGATTTCACCCCATCCCGGCCGACTTTGCGCGAATCCCGTTTCTGCACTAATGAGGTAAACGCCAGACAAGAGAAAAACGGCCGACCAAAGCGCCGCCGATCGTGTAATATTCATGACTGCACCATGCAACAATTTGATAAACTACTGATTTGCGCCGTAAGCCTGTTAATTTACTCTGTCTGTGCTGGTTTTCCTAGCTTAAAGGCAAGCGAGCCGACTCAAGCCAACAACGGCACAACGCTGAGTCGCAGCACCGGCAACCACCTTTTTGTTTCTGTTCGGGTCAACAATCGCCCAGCCTGGTTTGCCATCGATACTGGCGCTGCCCTGAGCATCGTGGATTCCAACAAGGCGAAACTTCTCGGTTTGTCAATAGGTCCCGGCGTCATTCAGGTGCCAAAACAGATCGAGGTGAACAACCGGGTCGTTCCGGTGGCGTTGGTCGATAGCCTTTACGTTGGAAGCGACAATCTAGGCTCCGGGCCGGTGGCATTAATCGATCTCCGTGATTTTCGAGCCAGGCTCCGGGAGTCAGGCCATCGAGTAACGATGGACGGAATAATCGGGTTGGACATCTTGCAACGGTATGACGCCGTCATCGATTGCCGGAATCAACGGATTTACCTCACAGTTCCGGGGGAAGACCCGCGGGCAATTATTCAAAATACCAAGCGAGGCCGCTATAACGCCGTGCCGATGCGGATCACCCATTCCGGTGCTCTTGAAGTCGAAGGCCGGATCGGACGCAACCGGTACAGCTTCGTCGTTGACACAGGTGGATTCGCCACCTTGGTGCCATCGGAGGTGGCAAAGCAGAATGGGATTCCGGTTATTGGAACAACGGTCAATGCAAAGGGGATTCATTCAAAAGAACGGCCGGTCGGCGTCACCATTGCGCCCGAGTTTGATCTGGGCAATTACGCGCTCGGCCCGGCGTTGATCGGAGTCACAGGTTTGCCGGAAGGTCCTGAGGACCTCCGCTACCAGTTTGGCGGCCTGATAGGCGCCGATTTCTTTTTCGAACGCGGCGGCGTCATCGACATCGGGCGCAAGACGCTTTACTTCAAGTAAGGCGTTGCTCGTTTCGGTCCTGCACGACGATCAAGCCGGCTCTCTTGTTGCCGTCCCTGCTTTGGCTCAGTGCAAGACGAAGCCCGGGGTGCTACGCACCCGACGAGAAACAGAAGATAAGAAACGTGACCATGCGCACCGCAAAGGCCCACTGGGTGAACAGGGACACCATCGGTTGGATCGGAGCAGAACCGAGCGGCACTTATCGGCTGTATTATTCCGAGGGCGGCGAGATGGCAGCCCGGATGTCAGAGAGGGCGCTGCGCGGTACGTTCGTGCCGCTTTTGGTGGACCGAAATGGTTTGTCGCAGTTGGTCATCGACAAGATGCCATTCCTGAAGGATGCCATTGCCCTCAAAATTTCCCCGATGGATTTGGCTCGCGTTCCTGATTTGCTGAAAAGCGAATTGGTCCTCGCGAAAACGAATGACGAAATCATCGCCGACGCCACCTTTTTACAGATCGCCGGGGTCTTGGACGATCTCTTCTACTTCGACGGAGAACTCGGCGCCCATTTGGCCGAAGGGGAGATCCGGTTTCGTTTATGGGCACCGACGGCTCAATCTGTCCGGCTTTTCACCTATGACGACCCGGATGACGGGGCCAGGGAGATTTACCAGATGACCGAGCGTGAAGCTGGAGTCTGGGAGGTCCGGGTAGGGAACGCAGCCTGGCTGAACAGCAAGTATTACCTTTATGAAGTTGTCGTGTTTTCCCGACTGGAGGGCCGCATGGTCACGAACGTCGTCACTGATCCATATTCGGTCGGACTCGCGCCTAATTCTTCGAAGAGCCTGGTCGTCGACCTGAATTCCCCGCTCAGCCAACCGGACTCATGGAACCTAATTTCGAAACCGGAGCTGGCGAGTCCGACCGATGTGATCCTCTACGAGTTGCACATCCGCGATTTCTCGATATCGGATCGGACCGTTCCGGAGATTGATCGCGGAAGGTACACTGCGTTTACCCATGTTTTTTCAAACGGGATGCTGCACCTGTGGAGTCTGGCTAAGGCCGGCTTGACCCATGTGCATTTGCTTCCAGCGTTTGACTTCACGTCTGTCCCGGAGTTGGCCGGCGAACAGAAGATCGCACGAATCGATCGATTGACTTCGGCGCCGGATTCGACGGAACCGCAAAGTGCGATCGCTGCAGTGAAAGACCAGGATGGTTACAACTGGGGTTATGATCCCTACCATTACGCAACGCCGGAGGGAAGTTATTCAACGAATGCATACGGCATCACCCGGATCCGGGAGTTCCGCGCCATGGTGGACTCGCTGCATTTGATCGGGCTCCGGGTGGTGATGGACGTGGTTTACAATCACACCGCTGCAGCGGGACAGGATTCGTTTTCGGTGCTCGATAAGGTGGTTCCCGGGTACTACTACCGGCTCGACCGCAACGGCGACTTCTATACGAGCACCTGTTGTCCGAATACTGCTTCCGAGCACCGCATGTTTTTCAAGCTCATGCTCGACACGTTGAAAATTTGGGCGGAAGAATATCGAGTTGATGGGTTTCGTTTTGACCTGATGGGTTTCAGCTTCAAAAACAACTTGCTGGAGATCAAAAGGGCCCTCCATGAAATCGAACCGACGATTTGTCTGTATGGAGAAGGCTGGGACTTCGGTGAAGTCGCGGCCAACGCTTTGGGGGAAAATGCGACCCAGACAAATATGGCCGGAACCGGGATAGGCACTTTCAGCGACCGGGGTAGGGATACCATTCGTGGAGGACGAGCCTTTGACAGAGGGCATGATCTGGTGGCGGGGCAAGGGTTCATTAACGGGCTGTGGTATGATCAGAACGATTCCGGAACCGGAACTCTGCCGCAACTCCTGGAAGCAAGCGATCTGGTGAAGCTGGCGTTGGCAGGAACGGCAAAGGACTACCAGTTCGAAGACCATCGCGGCGCTTTGGTGAGAGGAGCGCAGCTCGGCTACAATGGCCAGCCTGCGGGCTATGCCAGTGACCCGAGCGATGTGATCAACTACGTTTCGGCGCACGATAACCAGACGCTTTTCGACAACAACCAATACAAGTTGCCATTCGGGACTGGGATCAGCGACCGCGTCCGCGTGAATAATCTGGGATTGGCGCTCGTCGGGCTGGCACAAGGGATACCGTTCTTTCACGCTGGCGACGATCTCCTGCGCTCGAAGTCATTCGACAGAAACAGTTTCAACTCTGGAGACTGGTTCAATCGGCTCGATTGGACCTATCAAACGAATAATTTCGCCGTGGGATTGCCGCCGGAATGGGATAACCAAGATGATTGGCCGACGATGGCACCGTTTTTGAGAAATCGAGCGATTAAGCCTGGCTTCGAGGCCATTTATTCATCCCATCTTTATTTCAAGGACCTCCTTCGAATTCGCAAATCGACGCCTCTTTTTCGATTACAGACCGGAGAAGAGGTAAAGGAACGCCTGAAATTTTATAATGCCGGTGCGAACCAGCAACCAGCGCTGATTGTCATGGCCATTCTTGACCGGGAAGGACGTTCGCTCGATCGGGTCTGGCAAAGCGTGGTGGTCTTTTTCAACGTCGACAAAATTCAGAAAACAATCGTTCTCCCCGCCTATGCCGGTGTTCCTCTAGAGCTGCATCCCGTGCTCCGGCACTCCTCTGTCGATCTCTTGGTCAAGGAGTCTCGATACGATTCCTCGAGCGGTAGCTTCATCATCCCACCAAGAACGACCGCTGTTTTCGTGGAAAGGCGGCCAGGCGAATCGTAGAGGCGACTTGGGGAAGTGCGTTTAGTGTAAAATTGCATGGGTGAACTGGACCTCGTTCAAGACTTGGCCGTCGTAACATTTTTCGCCGGCATAGCCGGCTTTCTGTGCCAGAAGATCGGTCTGTCGAGCATCGTTGGTTTCCTGCTCGCCGGCCTTTTGATTGGACCGCACACGCCTCCTTTTTCGATCGTGGTGCATGAGGATCGGATAGAGGCTTTGTCGCAATTGGGCTTGGTCTTTCTCATGTTCTCGATCGGACTCGATCTGAGTGTCGGCAAGCTGCGGAGGATGGGAATGGGCATTGTCCTGGCGGTAGCACTGGGCGGGATCCTTGTTTTCAATATTGTCCGTTCAATTTGCCCATTTCTCGGAGTCAGCTCGTCGGAAAGTCTGTTTGTGGCTGGGATGCTGGTGGCATCCAGTTCGGCGATCATCGGAAAAATCCTCCCGGAAACCGGATTGATTCATCAGCGGGCCGGAAATCTGGCGATGTCTATCACGGTCCTTGAGGATCTCGTCGCGGTAGTCGTATTGACATTTATTTCGTCGGTCGCTCAGATGCACAAGGGCGCCGAAGCGAACATCGGAAGGATTCTTGGCGTTTTGCTGGTGTTCGTCACGGTGGTGGTGGTGGTCGGTTTATTGCTGCTTCCCAGGTCCTTGCAAAGATTGAACAGAGCCGGCACCGATCTGCTCACCATCACGGTCGCCGGCCTGGTTCTGGGAATCGCCGTGATTGCCGTGAAGACAGGTTATTCGTTGGCGCTGGGGGCTTTCCTGCTGGGGGCGATCGTCGCCGAGACACCGCAGCGCCCGACGGTTGAACGAGCGATGCAAGGCATGCGCGACGTCTTCATCGCAGTCTTTTTTGTCTCGATCGGGATGCTGCTGAATCCAACGCTCCTGCTCAAGAACTGGGTGTTAATATTGTCGCTCGGCGCGGTCACCATTCTAGTTCGCACCTTTGCCTTGAGCGCATCCTTATTGGTTACGGGAACCTCGGATCGCGATGCCTTTCGTGCCGCGCTGATGGTGACGCCGATCGGCGAATTTGCCTTTATCATCGCGCAGCTTGGGGTGTCGGCAGGCCTGCTTTCGTCCGACTATTATCCGATCGCGGTCGGCGTGGCGCTTTTCACTGCACTCGTCTCTCCGGTTTTGATCCGGCATTCCGGCCCGATCAGTGACGGTTGGTTGAAAATCCAGCCGAAATTCTTCTATGATTCGCTGGAACTCTACCAGCAATTCCTGGCTTCGGTCGGAGAACACCAACGGCGAAGCAAGGTTTTCGGTCTGGCCCGGCGAAGCCTTCCTCCCTTGGTAATCAGCGTCATCTTCGCATCGGGGATTCTGATCATCGCCCCATTTTTGTTCGGGCGGTGGAGCCTTTTGTTCCCGGCCAGCGCGGGTGACTGGCGGTTCCATCTATTTTGGGCCGTGATCGGCGTCGCGGCGGCCGGACCCCTCCTTGGTGTCTGGCGACGGTTGGCGGAGTTTTTCAAAGGGGCGGTTGAGATTGCGTTCGGTTCGCAACGTCCCATTCTTCTGGTGGGCCTCGACTTGGTCGCTGCACTTTTCCTTTTTGTTTGGATCTGGTTGGTGACTCCGGTGATTGGCGCCTACCCGTCTTTTCTTGGAGCGATATCGGGAACCGCAGCCCTGTACGCGCTCTTTTTTGGTCGCCGCCTGCAGACCGTGCAACACCGGATCGCTTCTGAACTCGCGGAAGCAATTCTTTCCCCTGAGGAACGGCGAAAGCGAAGTCACGAACACTGGTTGAAAGACCACCAGGAGTGGGACCTCAGTTTAAGTGAAATCCGAGTGCCTGACTCGGAAGCGTGGTTTGGCAAGAGCTTGGGCGACCTCTCTCTGCGCAGTCAATTCGGCTGCTCCGTGGTCGGCGTTGAACGGCAAGGGTATCCGGTCCCAAGTTCAGGTCCGGACACCGAATTGTTCCCGGGCGACGAACTTCTCGTGCTTGGCACTGCGACCCAGATTCAACATGTCCGCGCATTTTTCGATTCCAGCCCTGCCAGGACCGAAAAAGTGGACCTATTGGACGAAATCCGGCTGGAATCTGTGGACGTTTCGGAAAAAAGCCGACTTGTCGGTAACGCGTTGGCCGAGCTTGAGATCCCACGGCACACGGGCGTCCAGATCGTTGGCGTCGCGCGCGGGGACAATCGGATACTCTTCCCAGGCCCGTTTCAGGTGCTGGAAACAGGGGACTGGTTACTTGTCGTCGGTACGAGGGACCAGCTTCATCGGTTCCGCGAATGGATTAAGGAGCCTGGGTCGGTGAGCAATCACTAAGGATTGGTGAGCGATGCAGGCTCTGGGACCTCTTCCTGCGCGATATCGAGCACGCTCTTTGGTTTTCGGAGATTGCTATTCAGAACGTCCTTGTCCAATTCTTTCTCCCACCGGCTGACGACGATTGTCGCGACCCCGTTCCCGACGAGGTTGGTGAGTGCCCGGCATTCACTCATGAACCGGTCGATGCCAACGAGGATAGCCAGAGACTCGATCGGTACCGATGGTACAACCGAGAGCGTTGCGGCAAGCGTGATGAAACCAGCTCCAGTAACGCCGGTAGCTCCTTTCGATGAAAGCATCGCGACGACCAGCAGGACAAGCTGTTGGCCAAGTTCCAGATGCGTGTTGGTGGCCTGGGCGAGGAATACCGCCGCCATGGTCATATAAATGTTGGTGCCGTCCAGGTTGAAACTATAGCCGGTCGGAATCACCAGTCCGACAGTTGAAGAGGAGCACCCGAGCCGTTGCATTTTCTGAAGCATTCCAGGAAGCGCGGTTTCGGAGGAACTTGTGCCGAGCACGAGAAGAAGCTCTTCTTTGATATAGTTAAGGTAGCGAAAAATTGAGAAACCGTTGAAGGCGGCGATGGATCCCAGCACGATGACGACAAAGAGGGCCGCCGTCAGGTAGAAACAGAACATCAGGAAGCCCAAATTCTTCAATGCACCGATCCCCTGACTTCCCACCGTGAAAGCCATTGCACCGAAAGCGCCGATCGGCGCAAGTTTCACCAGCATCCGCATGATCCCAAAAAAGATATTTGCCGCCATGTCAACCGCGGTCAGAATCGGGGCTCCCCGAGCACCCATGAACGAAATAGCAAATCCGCTCAGGATGGCCACCAGAAGCACCTGGAGAATATCGCCCGAGGCAAAAGCGTTGAAAAAGGAGGAAGGAATAATGTTCAGCAGAAACTCTACCGGGTCGAGTGAATGAGCCTTCTGCACGAACGTTTGGGACTGCTGAACTTGAGCCGGATTCAGGGACTTCGGATCAATGTTGAAACCGGCCCCGGGTTGCAAAACGTTCACGACAATTAGGCCGATAAAAAGCGCGAAGGTGGAGACGACCTCAAAATAGAACAGAGCCTTGATCCCCACCCGGCCAAGTTTTTTCAGGTCGCTCATCGAGGCAATTCCGTGAACGACCGTGCAGAAAATGATCGGGGCGATGATCATCTTGACCAAATTGATGAATCCATCTCCCAGGGGTTTCAGGCTTTTACCCAGACCCGGGTTAATACAGCCGACCACGATCCCAAGGAACACGGCCATGAGGACCTGGATATAAAGAATGCGGTACCACGGTTTCCTGTCAGTAGGGTCGTGCATGAGGGAAGTTGAGGGGGAGTTCTCACCTTGAGCCGCGGACGCCCAAGCGGATGGATATTAGGACAAAAGCGTAGTCCGCACAAGATGTTCGTTTGCAGATTGGAGGCCACCCGAGGCCACCCGCGGACAGAAGTAAGCAAAGAGGATTTGAACAGAAGGAAGCAAAGGTAACGAAGGGCAAAGGGGACTGGCGTTCCGTGATGGTCCTTCGACAAAATCGCGTTTGATTGTGTTACGTTGGGCGGGCCTGGTCTTTGACGGCGGACAGAAGTAAGCAAAGAAGATTTGAACAGAAGGAAGCAAAGGTAACGAAGGCAAACGGGACCGGCGTTTCGCGATGGTCCTTCGACAACACGTTCGACGCGCGCTGTCGCTTGCTCATGGCAGGCCGCGTAAAGGGTCCGACCAATAAATCGCAGATGATTTGGTTCCAACCCTTTCGTAAACGCAGCACGGCCGGTCGTTATGATCGGCCGTGAACGCTCTGACGTAGTCTCAAGGAGTTAGCAATCACGGAAACGCTGCTCAGAGACATCGCCAGACTGGCAACCATTGGACTGAGCAGCAGGCCGAACACCGGATAAAGCAGGCCGGCGGCGATCGGGACGCCCAGAATATTGTAAACAAACGCGAACATCAGGTTTTGCCGGATAGTTCTCATGGTCGCGCGACTCAGAAGAATCGCGGACACCAGCAAATCAAGATCGCCCTTGACCAGTGTCACTCCGGCGCTCTCGATCGCGACTTCGGTCCCGGTCCCCATGGCGATGCCGACGTCGGCCGCCGCCAGTGCGGGCGCATCGTTGATGCCGTCTCCTGCCATGGCGACCTTGGCGCCTCCCTTTTGCATTTTAACGATCTCCTTCTGCTTTTGCTCCGGCGAAAGTTCGGCGATGACATCATCGATTCCCGCCTCTTCCGCAAGGAATCGTGCAGTCAGGTTGTTGTCCCCGGTGAGCATCACCGATCGAATATTCATGTCCCGCAGCCGTTTGACCGCCGCGGCCGAGTTTCGCTTCAGCGGGTCGGCGATGGCAATGAGCCCGGCCGGCTGGTTGTCGATCTGAACGGTGACTGCGGTTTTTCCCTCTTTTCGCCATCGATCGGCGATTTGACTAGCAATGGTCCGGGACTTTTCTTCGGGTGAAGGTTTGCCGACATAAACCAGGTGGCCCTCAACTTCGGCCTTCACCCCGGAACCGACTGTCATCTCAAATGCGGCGGTTTTTGGCAAAGTCGAATTCCCGGCCGCCCGAACGATTGCTCGCCCGATGGGATGTTCACTCAGAGCCTCGACGGCAGCAGCTAGACGGAGGAGTTCCTCGCGCGGATACGGCTTAAAGGCCACGGTTTCGGTTGCCGTAGGGTTGCCCTGCGTCAAGGTGCCGGTTTTATCAAAGGCGACTGTATCGACTTTTTCCAACTTCTCGAGGACCGCTGCGTCCCGAATGAGGATGCCCAACTGTGCTCCTCTTCCAATCCCGACCATGACCGCCATAGGCGTGGCCAGGCCCAGCGCACAGGGACAGGCAATGATCAAAACTGCAACCGCTGAATTGAAGGCAAACGGCCACCGAGGGTCCGGGCCGAAGATCAACCAGGCCGCGAAGGTGAGCAGAGCGACCAGGAGCACAGCTGGAACAAACCATTCTGCAACCCGGTCCGCGGTTCTCTGTACCGGTGCCTGAGACCGTTGTGCTTTCGCGACGAGATGAACGATCTGCGCCAGCAACGTGTCATCCCCGACGCGTTTGGCCCGGAACAGAAAACTGCCTGATCCGTTGATGGTTCCGCCGATGACGGTATCTCCCGCTTTCTTCGTCACCGGCATTGCTTCTCCAGTCATCATCGATTCATTCAGCTCCGATCGTCCTTCAAGCAAAAGGCCGTCCACAGGCACTCGGTCTCCGGGGCGGACGCGCAAAATGTCGTCCACATGAACCTCGTCCAGCGGTACCTCTTCTTCGCGATCCCCGTCGATCCGGCGGGCAGTTTGAGGCGACAACGCCAGCAAAGACCGAATCGCGGAGCTGGTTTTCGATCGGGCCCGGAGTTCAAGCACTTGCCCTAAGAGAGCCAGGACTGTAATGACTGCCGCCGCTTCGAAATAGCTGTTTGCGCCATGGCCCCCGTGACCGGAGTCAGAGAAAAAGAGATGGACGACACTGAAAAGATACGCGGCGCTCGTTCCCAGCGAGATCAAGGTGAACATGTTAGGGCTTCGGTGAATCACAGATCTCCAGGCCTTTTCTAGGAAAGGCCAGCCGGCCCAGAGAACCACCGGTGTGCTGAGCGCGAACTCGATCAAGAGAGAGGTCCGTTCCCCGACGGAGTCGACGATCTGCTGCAATCCAGGGATCATTTCGCCCATGGCGAGCAAGAATACGGGAAGCGTCAGAAGCGCTCCGATCCAGAATCGTCGAGTCAAATCGTCCAGTTCACCGGGATCGTCGGAAGCGGCGCTCGGCGCCACCGGTTCAAGTGCCATCCCGCAGATTGGGCAATCGCCCGGCTTCTCGGAAATGACTTCCGGATGCATCGGGCAGGTGTACTTGCGTGCCGAGGCCACGGATCGTGTCGTCTCCTGAGCCATCCCGCATTTCGGGCATGATCCGTGTTCGGCGTTTTCAGATTCCGGTTCTGCTTTCATTGAAATCGTCCTATTTAAGGAACCGGGAGAGAACATGGTGCAGCTCGTTGACCAATTCGGTTGGTTGCATCGGCTTGGCTTTGGGATGCTGGGAATCCTGTCCGATGACGCAGGTCTGGAGATGACTGGTGAGAAGCTCAACCCCGAGCGCATCAAGCGCGGAACGGACGGCTGAAATCTGGTTCAAGATATCGACGCAATACCGATCGTCTTCGATCATTCGTTGGATACCGGCCACCTGGCCGGCGATCCGATTGGCTCGGCGCCGAATACTTTCGCGGGTATTCTGCAACATCCCAGATACATATACCCGGTATACGTATATTGCAAATCCTCGCGCCGGAGGCTTCTCCGGAACCAAGGAAAAGAAAAACCCGTCCGGCAGCCGCCGGACGGGTCTCTTCGAATCTGGTTTGAATCAGATTAGTAATCCATGCCGCCCATGCCGCCCATGCCACCCGGGCCGCCTGCCGGTGCCGGTTTATCCTTTTCAGGAAGCTCGGTCACAAGCGCCTCGGTGGTGAGCAACAGACCGGAAATCGACGCCGCATTCTGCAGCGCGTAACGGGTCACTTTGGTCGGATCGACCACGCCGGCCTTCACGAGGTCGACGTATTCGCCAGTCGCAACGTTATACCCTTCACTTCCGGAACGCGCTTTTACTTCCTGAACGATCAGGGCGCCTTCCTGGCCTGCATTATCGGCAAGCTGACGGAGAGGAGATTCAACAGCCCGGCGTACGATCTCAAGTCCGGTCTTTTCATCACCTTCCAGTTTCAGGTTGTCCAACGCCTTCTGCGCGCGGATCAGGGCGACACCGCCGCCGGGGACGATGCCTTCTTCGACGGCCGCACGCGTCGCATGCAGCGCGTCTTCCACGCGAGCCTTCTTCTCTTTCATCTCGGTCTCGGTAGCAGCGCCCACATTGATGACCGCGACGCCGCCCGCGAGCTTGGCAAGACGTTCCTGCAGCTTCTCGC
>Ga0210386_10002383_pt1 | contig 16283 bp, 9 predicted proteins | sample IncBWH32OmetaG_FD_160091 | JGI IMG/M metagenome (GOLD analysis project Ga0210386, IMG submission 160091) | Forest soil microbial communities from Barre Woods Harvard Forest LTER site, Petersham, Massachusetts, United States - Inc-BW-H-32-O ... | reverse complement strand
GCTGTCGCCCATCACGTGCAGCAGGTAGGCGCCGAAGAATGCCATCGGCGCCGAGCCGAGCACCATCCAGCCGACCAGACGCATGTTGACCGTCCCGCGCCTGAGATGCACACCCGCGCCGATCGGGCGCATCACGACCGCCGCCACCAGATCGCTCGAGATTGCCGCCGATGGTGTGACTCCGAACAGCAGGATCAGCATCGGCGTCATCAACGCACCGCCCCCGGCGCCGGTCATCCCGACCAGGAAGCCGATGATCGCGCTGCCGAGAACTATGTATGGATCGATGTGGATGACAGGTCTCCTACTCGCGACGGACGCCGTCGTTGTTCCGCCCACGATCTGGTCGGGACAAGAGAGGAAGGGTAGACACACAGCTGCCGAGGAGCTCTCCCGCGCACAGCCAGGAGTGCCATTCGGGACACATTTCACAAGAGTCGAGCTCCCCTGCGCTCAGGGCCTATTCCGGGTGCTTCAAGAGTCTGTCCGCTCGCCTGCGTTGGGGGCGTCCGTAGAAGGTCTTTCAAAATGACCTGTACGTCTCGATACCCCCCTGTTGTGGGAGTGGGATTTATTTTGGTACCCAACCTTTATCTAAGCGTTCGCAAAAGGGGGGTGTTGAGCAGATCATTCAAAAGATGAGCCATACACCCCAGCCTTCACGATCCATGAACGCCCGGCACAGAGCCCATTTTGAATGACATTTCTTAGAACGATCGCTTCAGCGGCACAGAGCTCATTAGAAAGGACGTTCTTAGAACGATCGCTTCAGCGACACAGAGCCCACTAGAAAGGACGTTCTTAGACAATCGCGCTTCAGCGGCACAGAACCCATTTTGAAGGACGTTCTTAGACAATCGCGCTTCAGCGGCACAGAACCCATTTTGAAGGACGTTCTTAGACAATCGCTTCAGCCGTTACGGGTGGCGCCCCGCGCCGCGCGCCTGATCGAGAGCACCAGCAGCACGAGCACCGCGAGTGGCATCACCCACCAGGCAGCCACGGAGGCCTTGGCTATTACCGCCGTTAGGCCTAGCGCGAGTACGACCCCCAGCGCGGTCAACCAGTCGTCGCCCACGACGAAGTCCCATACGCCTAAGACGAACGCTTGCACGCGGCTCATGCGTCCACCCCCGTCAACCTGGGGGCCTCCGCGGACGCCGGCTCCTCGACACCGGACACCGGTATCGAGCGGCGCAGCATCCACACGATGATGTTTGCCGCAACCAGCACCCCCGGGATGAGCCCCAGCAGCGCGGCGTCTCCGCCGGGCCAGCTCGCTCCCGCTCCCTCTGCGCCCCAGAACATGCCGAATGAGCTGAGCATCACTCCCACCGCGAACTTCATCGTGTTCTCGGGTACCCTCGCCAGCGGGGCGCGCGCGGCGATACCCGCCGCGATTACCACGAGTACAGCGGCAGCGGCCGCGGCGGCTGCCAGCGCGACGCGATTTTGATTGGCGCCGAAGGTGAGCACGATGAATGCCACCTCCAGCCCCTCCAGGAGCACTCCCTTGAAGGAGATCGCGAAGGCGTAGCCGTCGAAGCCGGCCGGCTTGCCACCCAGCGCACGCGCGGCTTCGCTCTCCTCGCGAAATGTCTCGAGCTCGTCGTGCTTGGCCTTCAGGCCGGCTGAGCGCAGGATCGCCTTACGCAGCCACTGCAGGCCGAAGATCAACAGCAGGCCGCCCACCACTACTCTCAAGACGCCGATCGGTAGCGACGTGAGCGCAGGTCCGAGCGCCGCGACGATCACGGCCAGGGCCAGAGTCGCGGCGGCGACGCCGCTCATCGCCGACGACCAGCTGCGTGTCGTGCCGACCGCGAGCACGATCGTCAGCGCCTCGACGGCCTCGACCGCACAGGCCAGGAAGACAGAGACAGCGAGCCCGATCTCCGCGCCGCTCATGCTCGTGCTGCTTCTCGATGAAGGTCCATAGCGGGTGCTCCTGCTCGTCGATCTTGATGATTGCGTGTTTCGAGGGTGCTTTGCGTGCTTTGAGGGTGCTCGGATCCGGGCCACCCGGCGGCGGACACCGTCGGGTGGGAAATGTGAGGAGCTCGCCCCCGCGCGCAGCTCCGCCGGATCGAGCGACACTCCTGCCCGTTCGCGCGCGGCTGCTCTGCTGAGGCACCGGGGACAGGCGGTTGTCGTAGGCGGCCTGATCGCCGGATTTATTACCCGCCGGAAAACAGCGAGGCGCTGAACGACTTCACTTCCGCGAGCCCGGCGTAACCCAGCTTTTCCAAGCCGAACAACTGCTCGATCGTGCTCAACAGCGAGAAGTGGTCGTACGTTTCCTGTACCAAGCCGCCGCCTTTCTCGATGAACGGCGAGAGCAGCAGCAGCCCGACCTGCCCACCCCCCGCAGGCGAGAGCTTGGCCGCCCCGGTCGCTGCCGGCAGGTTGGGGAAATGCGGCTGCCCGCAGCAGGAGCTGGAGTCGGCATATTCGCCTGTGGCGGGAGCGTCGTCGACGGTGATCGCGAGTAGGCCGTTCTGCTTGTAGGCCTTTGCGGCGAGTATCTCGGGAACGACCTTCTTCAAGAACCCTTCGGCGGCGACCATCCCGGCGACCCTACCGGGCGCACACGGCGTCGGGTTGCCGTCGTCGCAGGGCCCGGGCGCGATGTAGGAGAAGCTGGCGGTGCTTTTTTCGCTTGCCAGGTCTCCCTTCAGAGCGCCGGTTCCGACATCGTCGGACATACATACCGGTGAGCCGGCGATCGAGCCGAAATAGACAAGCGGATTGCGCCACGTCTGGTAGCCGGGAGCGCTCGCGCCGGGCGCGAGCACGGCGGCGCTCGGGTCCGCCGCCCCGGACACGGGATGCGCGCACGCGCTGGCTGTGCCCGCGCCTTCGTCGAGCCCTTCGACATATGCCTTCCAGGCGAGGTGCTTGGCAGTCAGCTGGCCCATCAGCGTCTGCGTCGAAGACGGATACACACAGCCCTGACCGAGCACCTGCCCGTCGCTGCCGCTACCGGCGGGAGTGATTCCGCTGTACGTAGGGCAGTCGGCGGCGGTGGCTTCGGTGGGCCCCTGCCCGCTCAACAGTGCGATCCCGTCACCAAGCCCTTCGTGTGCCACCGCGTAGTAGCGCAACAGCAACTCGCCCTGTTTCTCGAGCGTCCCCGTCAGGTATTTGGCTGCGGATGCAGGCCCGAAGGCAGTGGCGTAAGGCTCGTCGTCGAGCATCACGACAAACACGTGCTTGATCGGCGGCAGCTTGGCGGCACTCCCTTTCGAAGAGGAACCGCCGCCGCCGGTCGACGATTCTCCCGAGCCACCGGATGAGCCGGAGGAAGTCGGAGAGGAGGAAGACGACGGCGTTTTGCCTGCCGCGGGCGTCGAGGCTTTCGAGGGTGCCGGCGGAGCGGGCGAAGCTTCGGGCGTGGTTTCGGCTTCAGGCGCGGGCGGCGGCGTTGCCGCCGCTGTCGAGCCGGAAGTGGGCGCCGCACTCGCGCTGCCCTGCGCGACGAGCACCTTCAGCGGCGCACGCGAGGAGGCCAGCGTATCGACTGCCTCGCGGCCGGTGGCGCGCCCCATCAGCACGCCGAAGCCCAGGAAAGCCCCTACGAGCAGCGCCCAGATCAGCGGCGAGGGCAGCGGCAGCGCGCCGAAGCGTTGCTCCCAGCGGCGCAGCGGGTCGAGGCTCACGAGCTGGTCTGGACGGGGCGACCGAGATCCTCGGTCAATGGGATCGTCGTATCCCGATCCTCCCGTCCAGGGGCACCGGCGAGCACGTCGATCGGGTGTCTCGCCCCGCGCTCGTCGATCGGGCGTGTCGCCGCGGGCGCGTCGAGCGGGCGTGTCGCCGCGGGCGCGTCAAGCGGGTGAGTCGCCGCGGGCGCGTCGATCGGGCGTGCCGCCGCGGGCTCGTCAAGCGGGCGTGTCGCCGCAGGCGCGTCAAGCGGGCGTGTCGCCGCAGGCGCGTCAAGCGGGTGAGTCGCCGCAGGCGCGTCAAGCGGGTGAGTCGCCGCAGGCGCGTCAAGCGGGTGAGTCGCCGCAGGCGCGTCAAGCGGGTGAGTCGCCGCGGGCGCGTCGATCGGGCGTGCCGCCGCGGGCTCGTCGATTCCCTCTCGCCCCCTGTCAAATGCGCTGTCTCGAGCAGCCGGCGCGGCGACCGGCGACGTGGGCGCGCTCCGGTCGTCTGGCGAATCTTGTCTCCCAAAATTGCCGTCGATGGCCGTGCGCTCCATCACCTGCGCACCGCACTGCCAACAGAACACGGCACCACGACTGCGCACCGCCCCACAGCTCGGGCAGTTGCCGGCGGCACCGCTCTCCTGCATGTGTAGCATCCGCTCCACCTCGGCCAGCTCCGCGTCACGCTCCTGCAGCATCGCCGCGCGACGGATCAGCACGTCGAGGCGAAAGTGGTCGCGGATCGCCATCTCGTAGGTGAGCCCGCCGAGATTCCAGTGGAGCTCGGCGACCTCCTCCGCGAGCTGGTCGCGGCGGTGGCGCAGCCGCGCGTCCGACTGCTGTGAGTGAGGCTCGCTCGTCATCCCGTTTCGACCACGTCGGGGAGGCTCTTGGATTTCTGCTCGTAGCTGGAGCCGCTCTGCCCTTTGCTCACGCTTTTCAGCACGGTCGGCGGGGCCGGTTTGCCGATCGAGGCACCACTGCCCGAGGAGGAGGACGCTTTCGCCTTCGAGCTTTTCTTGGCGGAACCGGCGGCCGGCGTTTCGGTCGTCGGGGTCGTTGCAGTCGTGGCGGTCGTGGCAGCGCCCGCGCCCGCGCCGCCGAGCGAGATCACCTGCGCGGGCGGCGCCTTGACGGAACCAGCGTCGGCGCGCCCGATCAGCACGCCGACGCCCATTGCCAGCAGCAGTACGCCGATCCCGGCAAGCAATGCGAGCGTGTTGTTGCGAGCCCCCGGCTGAGCGGGCGCAAGCGGCACGCCCGGCGGCGTGGCGGGCGGCCCACCCGGCACCCCGGGCGGTGGCGCTTGCGAGCTCGACGACGGAGCCGCGGCCTGCGGCGGCGGTCCGCCGGGACGCCCACCTGAGATCGACCCGCTCACATGCGCACGCGGGGCTCCGCAGTGCAGGCAATAGCGCTGGTCGGGTGCAAGCGGCGCGGCGCATTGCGAGCACGCTTCGGCGATCACCGGGATCGGCTGAGTTATGGCCGTCGCGGGCTCGCCGGCTGCAGCGGGCTCGGTCACGCTCAGATCGTCCACCCTCACGGCCACCTGACTCGTAACGATTCTGTGAACAAACGCTTGCTTGTCACCCGCGTCACCCTTCTTCGCTCGTGTTGGCACCGGGCATCTCGTTGAACGCGCAGCGGAAGTTCTCCGGCTGTGAGACCGGCTCGGAGCCGGCGAAGCCGCCCTTCGTGCCGTTCGAGTAGACCGTCACATACTGCAGTGTCGAGGGAGCCGGGACCGCCGGCAGCGGCACCGGGTTTGGTTCGCCGGTACGCGGATCGCCGGTCGAGCCGACGCTCACACCCTCGGAGCCCGCCGCGTCCGAGCCGGCTGCCGTTGTGACGAGCGTCGCGCTCATCTCACGCTGGTCTTTCAAGCCGACGCTGGGATCGAGCGGGATCGTGGCGGTCAGCTGCGAGTCGTGGATCGTCGACTCGAGCTTGACGCGGTTGGCGGCGCCGATCAGCTGCGCGGCCGTGGGCAGATAGCCGCCCTCCTTCACGCACGCCTGACTGGCCCAGAAGTAGTTGTTCTGGCCCGCCTCGGCGTTCGTGAGCGGGTAAGCCGAATCCATCAGGCACCAGGTCCCGAGATTGACGGTCGCGGGCGGACAGCTCGGTTCGATATCGGGGAGCGTCTTGCCACTGAGGTGCGTGGCGTTGCCCACGGTCGGGATCGCCGAGGCGACGAACTTCTTGTTTTTGCCTAGCAGCAGGATGCCGCCGGCGCGTGGCTTGGCGCTGATCTGATGTCCGTCGATCGCACTCACGACCGCGTGGCGTGCCGCATTTGCCAGCCCGCTGGTCGAGCCGACGAGTGCGACGATCGAAATTACCAGCGCGGCGTGGCCGCTGCGGCGGGAGATGCGCTCTCTCATGTTCGCCTCCTTGGGCGTTGGTTTGGGCTTTGCAGTGAGACTCGTGCCTGTGCGACGCGCCGCGGTCGACGCCTGTCGCGACCTATGCAGGCGCCCGCGCCCGCGAGCAGGATCAGCACGCCGAGCGGAATGCCGTAGCCGCCCGGCAGGTAGCGCGAGAACGCCTGGGACTGCTCGGGCGCGGCCTCCTCTTCGCGTTTTTCTTCGAACACGCGCACCGTCGCACCGCCCGGCGGGATCGGACGCGCGAACGAGGCGGCCGGCGGCGGCGGGACGGCCGGGACCGGCCCGAGGACGGGCAGCTTGACGATCGGCAGGATCGCCAGCGGCAGCGCGACCTTCGGCGCAGGCTTCGGCGCGGGCTTCGGCGCCGGTGCGGGCACGAGCGCCGGCGGTGGCGGCGGCGCGATCGGCGCCGGCGCCGGCGCGGGCGATGGCGGCGGCGCCGCGGGAGCGAGCGCTTTCTGCGAGGCGGCGAGCTTGAAATGGCTCGGGCTGAGCGGAACGGTGCCGCAGGGCTGCTCGACGCTGCCACCCTGCACCGTCACCGGGATCGAATAGGACAGCCCACCCGCGGAGACGGTCACAACGGTAGTGCCCGCGTTGAACGCACAAAGGATGCTCGAGTGCGGGTCGGGGATCACCTGACCGGAGGAGCTCTGCAGCGGCTTGCGCAGATTCGTCGAGTTGGGGTCCTGCTCGACGAAGTTGGCGATTTCAGGTTCGGAGGAAGTGAACGTGTATTCCGGTTCGATCGCGCTGGAGCAATCGGACTGGCGGCACAGCGCGGGCGGGAATTCCGCGTAGGGATCGGACCCAGGTGGGTTGGGGTTGCCGCTCGACGCGGAGATCGGCCCCCAACGGTCGCCGGCCAGCGGCCGCCGACCGAGGCCCGTGAACAGCGCCGGCGCGCTGCGCCGCAGCAGTGTCCCGTCGACCGGATCCAACGAGACTTCCTGCACGAGCGGGATCAGGCGCGCGCTGACCGGCGCGACGTTCCTAGCCGGATCGCGCTTTGCGACTTCGACCCCGACGAGCAGGTAACCGGTCGTGCCGAACAGCGCGTCTGGCTGGCCGGCGGTGAACGAGTCGGGCACCGCGGAGCGATAGCCGAGCGCACCGGTGCCGAACTCGGGGATCGTGACCGCGCCACCCGAGGGGATCTGGCTCGTACGGCTTTCTTCGGGGCGTTCGTACAGGTAGGCCGAAGCTCCGCCGGCCACCATGATCTGCGCCTCTTCGGCGGCGTCCGTGGCGACGTTCAGAGCCGGTGGAAGGTTCGGGTTGAGCTCGCGGCTACCGACCACGATCGCGGGGATGGCGCGTGCCCTGGCGTCGGCGAGCATCTCCTCGAGCCACGGCGCCTGAGCTTCGGCCGGGTTTTGGTAGGGGTCCGATGCGGCCAGCGATCCACGTGAGTTGTCGATCACGATCACGCGCACCGTGCCCGCCGGGCCACTGCTGTCGAAGGCGTAGTGGGTGCGCGCCCCGGGCCGCGCCGGCGCCGCGCCCGCCGGGATGTTCGCCGTGCTCACCCCGGATGGGGCGGCGCCTGCGCCGAACGGGGCGTCGAAGCCGGCGAAGGCGGCGCCGAAGGCTTCCGCCTCCCCCCCTTCCGAGTCCCCGGCCGACACCGCCGGGTATACGGGCAGGCTGCCGGCGGCGGACATCAGTTGCGCGTAGCGATCTGCCTCGGCCGGCGACTCCGCCCCCGCCCCGGGGGTCTCGCGCCCGCCGGTGTAGAGCAGCATGCGCGGCCCGTTCGGCTCGGCCGCGAGACCGTCGATCGCGCCGAGCGCGGCGCTCAGGTTGCGGTCGGGCGCGATCGCCTCGTCGGCGAGCGCCGCGCACGCTTCGGCACACTCGGCGTGGCCCCCGACGGCGAACGTCGCGACACCGCTCGGCATCGGAATCGGTGTGGCCGTCTCCCCGGACGGGACGGGTGGGTTGCCCGCGGGCGCGTAGCTGTATACGCCGGCGGTCTGCACGTTTTCGCGAATCGTCTGGCCGGTTCCTTTGGAGGTCGTTCCGCGCCCGGCGTCGTCTGCCTCGCCGCTCCAGCCACCGAGTGCCCAGCCGACGCCGGAGCTCCCCACGTCGAGCGCGGCGATCGGGTCGGCCTTCAGCGGCTTGTCCTGACTGTCGCCCGCGTAGGCCGCGCGCTCCTCATCCTCCCATCCGCCGGCCGTTTCACGCAAGAGGTAGCCGTCGCCCGCCAGCGGGTTGGGCGGAATCAACGGCGGCGGCGTTTCCGGATTGACCGGTGGCAACACGAGCAGCGGCGGGTATTCGAAGTCGGGCACGACCGACAGCAGCGCACGTACCTTTGTGCCTTCCAGCAGCGGTGCCGCCGCGACAGCCGTCTCGTCGACGATCGGCTGTTCGGCGAAATGCCACGGTGCTCCCGTGCTGTCACGCTCGAGCACCACGTCGCGTCCCGCCAGCACGGCTCCCCCGTTGGGCAGACCCCCGACCACGTTCAAGCTCGGCAGCTCCGGCAGGCTCGCGAGCAATGCGTGCACTTCGGGATCGACCTTCCAACCCGCGCCTTCGTTGGTCAACAGGTCGTGTTCGGCCACGACCATCGCCTCCGAGCCCGCGAACGTGACGGAGCTGAAGTTGGCTTCCTTGAAGCCGGAGGGCAGTTCTTCTTCCTGCGTCCAGCTCTTGCCGTACTTGAGCAGCACGCCGTTCTGGCCGACGGCATAGCCGAGGGCCGGAGCGCCCGGGTCGAACGCGACCCCGTCGAGATTGCCTTGAAAGCCGTCGAGCGGCGCCGCGGGGTCTTTCTCCCACAGGCCGGTTTCAGCCCGCCAAATCCACATCGCGCCGAGGTCGCCGACGGCAAACGCGCGGTTTGGTTCGGGCCACGCCACGGCGCGCAGCGTCGGCGAGCTGACCGCGCCGCTCGAGGTCTGCAGGAACTCCCGTCCCCAGCCGTGCCCGGGCGTGTAGCGCGCGACGACGCCGTCGGCGCCGACGGCCAATGCCTGCGCTTCGAAGTCGCCCGGCGGGCTTCCCGGCGCGGGCGCAACCGCGGTAAAGGGGGCGCGTGCGGGAACGGGCCAACCGACAAGCCGCGCGGGCTGCGGCGTGGTCGTGACCTGTACGGGACCTTCCAACCAACCGTCCGTCGACGTGTAGAAGGCGCCCCCGGGCGCGTTGTCGGCGCCGGCGCCCGGCATCCAACTGAAGGTAGTGCCTTCGAAGCTCAGGTAGCTACCCATGTTCGTCGTGTCTTCGCCGCCGGGCATTAGTGGATCGGTGACGATCCGCGTGCCGTAGCCCGGACCTTCGAAGGCAAAGCTGCGGTAGCCCGCGTCGCGCCCGAAGCGCGCACCAAGCGGGTGTTCGCAGATCGCCGTGCCAGAGCCGTCGCGGGCGTCGCACCAGCTGCCACTGAGCTTGCCTTCGGCGATGTCGTAGTAGAGCGTGAAGTCATAGCCGTCGTCGCCGCCGCCGGGGGCCTGCAGGTTGCCGTCGATCCACACGCCTTTTTCGGTGACGCTCAACGGTTGCGCCTCGCCGCTCAACGGGCCGAGCTTGGACACGTCGCGCGCGGGCGTTTCGGCCGTCGCGAACAGCGAGGAGCCGAGCGATGCCGCTTCCCAGCGAAATTCCCCGGCCTTCGTTTCCCTGCGCTGAAACAAGAGGATGCCGAGGCCGCTGCTCGCGTCGGCTGCCCCCAGCAGCCACAGGTTCTTCGACGAGGTTCCCGCGATCGCCACGATCCTGAAGCCGCCCGTGTAGCTCGATGGCAGCTCGATCGGCTCGCGCGTCCATGTGTGTCCGTCCCAGCGCGCGACGCCGAGGTCACGGCTGCGCCCGAGCGCTCCGAAATAGGCTTCGGTGCGACCTTCGTTTTCGACCGCCGCGTCGGCGACGGCGCCGGAGCCTTCCTTTTCGGCGAGCATCTCGGCGTTCGTGTCCGCGACTTCGCCGGGTTCGTCGGCTTCGCCTGCGCCGAGCAGTACGCCCGCGGGCGGTTCGGGCAGCATGCGGAAACGCCCACCGGGATCGCGTGCCAGCACGACAACCTGCTTGCCGCTTGCACGCGTGGAGTCCTGACCGACCAGCAGCCCGCCGCCGCGCGGAGCGATCCGTGCCGAGAGTCGGTTCGGGTCCATGCCGCGGTAGACGTGGCCTTCTTCGTCGAGCGGCGTTTCCGCGATCGTCCAGTCGGGGTCGGCGTCGCTCGCGCGCTCGAGCACCAGCTGACCGTGCGGACTCGCCTTGGCCGCGGGTGCGAAGGCGACCTGTTCGGAGCCGCTCGGTGGCGGCACGTCGAGTGGCAACACCCGGTATGCCCATGCTTCACCCGGCCGGCCGGCCGTGGCGGCGCCCATCAACACGGTGCTCGCGTCGGCCGTGCCCAACACCGGCTGGGAGGTTGGCCCAGCGCCCCCGGGCGCCGCCGCACGAGCGCCACGACCGGCAATTTGCGCTATGCCGAGCACGGCCAGAGCGAAAGCAGTCGTCAGCACGAGGACGGTCCGCGGGCGACGCAGCGCTCCCCGCCGTCTATCCATGATGGTGCACGCTCGTGCTGACCGCATTGGGACCGGTTCCAACCGAGCCTTCCGAGCCGGTTGCGGGCACAGGCTTCGGTGTCGTCAGCTCCTTGGTCTTAAAGCTGAGCCCGCTCGGCCAACGCGTGCGCTGCAGGCGCAAGGAGAGCGAGTGCCTGCCTGCTTTCAGACGCTCCTCGCGCGTGCGCGCGATCGCCTTGCCGTGCAGCCTGGCCACGAGTTGCACATCTGCCAGACGCGAGAGCTCGAAACTGACGGTCACGCTCAGCCCGTGCCGGGCGACCGTCACGTTCTCGAGCAGTGCCGGGATCACCTCTGGCACCGGAACTTCCGTCGACTTCGCTTCGACCGCGACGGGCGGCGGCGCGAACAGGTCCGAGTTGTCTGGCGGCGGCGTGTCGGAGACGAACTGTTCGATCGACTCGTTTGGACGCACCGTGATCGTGCCGGCCCAGTTGGGGTCGTCATCTTCGGGCGGCAACGTGCCGTTGGTGTAGTGGAACAGCCACCCCGCGGAGGTCGCCAGCCACGCTTCTTCCGGTCCGGTGGCCGCCACCAGCTGGGCACTGCCGCGTCCGGCGCCCGAGACAGGCAGCACATCCGTCCTGGTCGTGCCGTCGGCTTCGATCAGCACAGCCTTCGCCGCGGCAGTCGTGCTGCGGCGCTGCGAGTACGGCTGATCCGCGGCCCACGCGGAGTCTGTGTCCGGCACGGGCGCGATGTCCACGAAACGATCTTCGCTGCCGAACAGCGATGGATCGATCGGGACTTCCCGGAAGAACGGTTCTGTGTAGCGAACGGCGAGCGGCGGTCTCGCCACCGAGCCTTCCTTCGGCGCGTCCGGGCCGGATGCCGCGCCGCCACCCGAGAACCACAGGCTGGTTTCGTCCGCTTTCGCCGACAGCAGCTCGGTGCCTTCGCGCGGCACGCCCGGATCGGGGTATGGCAGGAAGTCCACGCCCGTGAACGTTTCGCCGACCAGCTGATGGATGAGCTCGGGCCCCAATGGCTCAGGCGCTCCGAGCGTGACGGGGTCGGTCGTGTCGCCCTCCTGCGTACCCACGAATGTGCTCTCGTAGAACGTCCCGTCGAAGTACGCCAAGCCGCTCACACCGCGCCCCTGCGGTTGGTAGGAGCTCGTCAGGTTCGTGCCGTCCCAGCGCAGGTGGAAGGCGCCGATGCGCTGCCCGGAGGGGTCCTCGCTGCCGATCCCTGCAAACCAGCAGTCATTCGGTCCGTTGCATGCGGCGGCGTCCATCGGGCGAAAGGGATCGGGTGACTGAAAGGGAGTCGAGTAGGAACCGACGATCACGCCGTCCTCGAAGTGGCACAGACCGAGCCCCGAGCCAGAGCGTGGCTCGCTCGGTTCGGTTATGACCCAGAAGTCCTCGGGGCCGGCCCAGGCGATCCGCGAGGTTTCGCCGGCGCCACCGCAGACGGTGGCCATCTGATGCCAGACGCGGCCGTTCCAGAAATACAGACCGGCCGGGACGACGGCGTTGCCCTCGACGCTGAGCAATCCCTCGTTGGGCGCGTAGAACTGCATGTCGTCGGGGACACCGAGTGGGACCTTGAAGCTCGCGCCGGCCGGCGGCGCGGGCTGTTCCAAGCGCCATGTCGCTTCGCCGCGGGCTGTGCCTGCGCCGGCCGAGGCAATCGCCACCACGACGGCGACCCAGGCCAGCAGGGTCCCGGCCAGCCGCGAGCTCAGGGTTCCTCGAGGAATGGATGGCAAGGCCGGGGTGCTCGGCTCGTGGGTGCCAGACGGCGCACTCGAGCGCAGACGTGCCGGCGACATATCGAGCATCGAGCGTGGCGGCCGGCGCCGCGGGACGGCCGCATCCAGACTGTCAGGTATTCCTCGACGGACCCTCAAGGCCCGTGCCCCGGATCCTTTTGCGATGCCCGTCCGTTGATCTGGCCGAGCTCGCCCAGGTCCATCTCGTGCACGGTCGAGAGCACGGCGTCGAGTGCGACGCCCGAGAGCGTCTCCTGCTCGAGCAACGCATGCGCCGTCTCCTCGACGGCCTGCCAGTTGCGATCCAGGATCACCGCCGCCTTGGCCTCGGCGTCGCCGACGAGTCGCTCGACTTCGCGGTCGATCGTGTCGAGCGTCGACGGCCCGACCGAGCCGAGATCCTGCAGCGACGCGCCGAGGAAAACCTCGCCGCCCTTCTCGCCGATCGTCACGGGCCCGAGTGCGTCGGACATCCCGAACGAGGTGACCATCGTGCGCGCAAGGCTCGTAGCCGCGTGCAGATCGTCGCTGACGCCGGAGGACAGATGGCCGAAGGCGATGCGCTCGCCCGCCGTCCCGGACACGATCACCGTCAACTGCGCCTGCAGGTCCGGTTCGGTCTGAATCAGCTGATCGCGGTCGGTCAGCATGTGCGCGGCGGTGCCGAGTGTGCGCCCACGCGCGACGATCGAGACCTTGCGGCTGACCGAGGCCTGGCCAAGCGCCTCCGCGACCACGGCGTGGGCGGCCTCGTGGATCGAGATCAGCCAGCGCTCGTGCTCGGTGAGGATGTGCTTCTTGGCGGGACCGGCGACGACGCGGTCGATCGCCTCCTCGAGCGTCGCTTGATCGATCAACTCATGCGAGTCGCGCACCGACAAGAGCGCGGCCTCGTTGATCACGTTGGCGAGCTCCGCCCCGCTGAAGCCGGGTGTCAGGCGCGCGATCTCCTCGAGCGAGACATCGGATCCCATCGGGCGCTTGTCGCCGTGCAGGCGCAGTATCTCCAAGCGTCCGTGCACATCTGGCACGTCGATCGTCACCTGACGGTCGAAGCGCCCGGGACGCAGTAGCGCCGGGTCGAGGATGTCGGGACGGTTGGTGGCGCCCATCACGACCAGGCCACCGTCGCCGCCGAAGCCGTCCATCTCGACGAGCAGCGCGTTGAGCGTCTGCTCGCGCTCGTCGTTGCCCTGGCCGATGCCGGCGCCGCGCTTGCGCCCCGCGGCGTCGAACTCGTCGATGAAGATGATCGCCGGGGCGGTCTTGCGCGCCTTGGCGAACAGGTCGCGCACGCGCGCCGCGCCGACGCCGACGAGCGACTCGACGAAATCCGAGCCAGACAGCGAGAAGAAGGCGGCGTCGGCCTCACCGGCGACCGCCTTCGCCAACAGCGTCTTGCCGGTGCCGGGCGGGCCGACCAACAGCACTCCCTTGGGAGCCGCGGCGCCCACCTTCAAGTAGCGCGAGGGGTCCGCCAAATAGTCGCGGATCTCGCGCAACTCGGCTACCGCCTCACCGGCGCCCGCCACGTCGGCGAACGTCACCTGGTGCAGTGTGCCCTTGCCCTTGCGCTTGCCCTTCCCGGTGAACTTGGAGAAGCCGGCGATGCCACCGGCGCCGCCGTCCGCGCCGAAGCGCATGAACAGCGCGAACAGACATACGAGCAGCACGATCGGGATCAGGAACTGCACGAGAATCGCACGCTGTGCCTTACCGGGCTGCTGATCGACGGTCACCACCGTCCCGGCCGCCGCGAGACTCTGCAGCAATTGCTGAGTCTGTACGCCCGACGCGGGATAGGCGGCCCAATATTCGAGTGGGGCCGGAGTCGCGGTCCCCGTCGCGCTCCCCGGTGTGACCCCCGTCGCGGTCCCCGGCGTTGCCGTCCCGTCGCCGGCGCCGCCCGCCGCCGCGTTCGTACCGCCAGTCCGCGTCGAGCCCGAAGCGTCAGCCGAGGGCTGCTTGAGCGTCACCTCGACGCGATTGTCGTGGTCGTACAGCGTGGCTGTCGCGATCTGCTTGTGCTGCGCCATCTCCAGAACCCGGCTGATCGGCAATTCGGAGCCGTGCGTGTTGGGGCCGATCGCGCCCAGCAACGAGAAGAACGTGATCAGCAGCCCGGCCGAGGCGATCACCAGGAACAGCGCGATCTTGTCGCGGAAGAGGACGCGCCGCGCTCCCGTCGCGAAGTCGCCGAGCGTCACCAGCGCCGGATTGCGTTTGTGCGCCAGTCCCGAGCGCACCTGGCCGCCCTTGGGCGGTCGCGCCGGCACCGGGGGGCGACCGTTGCCCTGCGAGGACGCGGGCGGGATTGTGTCTTCGTCGTCTGTCATATCTCCTCAGCGCGTTTGGCCTCCGTTCAGACCAAAGGCGGCGTCCGGCACCGCGAACGGATGCCGGACGCCGCCAGGGGCCCGAGGCTTGGGCTTAGCTGCCCGTTTTTCTTATTTCTTCTTACCTTTTTGGCTTGCTTTTTTCTTTGGCGTGACCGCTGCCTGTGTGACGATCAACGTCTTGGTCTCAGTCGCCGCCGTGCCACCCGTCGGGGTGAATGTCACCGTGATCTTCACGCTGAGCTTGTGCCCCTTGGCTTTGGCCAGCTTGCTCAGTGCGGCTTTGGAGATCGCAAGCGTCACCGTCCCTTTTCCGCCTGAGGTGCCGGCGCTCGCGCTGCCAACGGTCACGCCCCCGCCGCTCGCCTTGATCTGCACGCTGCCGGCATCCGGCAGCACAAGCGACAGGACGATGTCCTTGCCCTTGACCTTCGCGCTTGTGATCGAGAAGGCGTTGGACGGGATCACTGGCGCGACTACGCCTGGAGCGACGGGCGGCGTGGTCGTCGTCGTGCTTTTTTTGACTTCTGGTTCTTTGCTGCCACCGGCGCCGGCCGCCTTGTTCCAACCGATCGAAGCGACGCCTTTCTCGGCATCTTCGACGATCACGCTGGGTAGCGCGGCATAGTCGAACTCGGGCAGGTCGAACTGTCCGGCCGGGGATACCACAGAAGTGAGGTAATCCCAGACCGTACGTGCCCGTGCTTCCTCCGTTGGCGTATTCCCATATACCGTCGCATCGTCGTCGAATGCAAGGTCATATGTGAGCGCGCACACCGGGTAGGCAGTCGTTGCGGCTTTGGTGAACGCTTCGTGGGTCGCGCCGGTCGCGATTGCTTTCGACCAATCGCCGAGCGTCGGGTCTCCGTTCGGGCTTTCCGCCGCGCTCGGATAGCCACGGTAGTCGGCCCCCGCACAATTTGCGCCCTTGGTTTCGTTGCCACCGGCGCCGTGCGCCGTGGCTTGCACCGTCGGCTCCACGAATACGCCTGCATCAACGGTCCCTGTGCCACTTTCCGTCGCGGCGGGTTCTACCGGTTCCAGCGGGATCCAGTAGAGACGGTCGTTCTTGGTTTCTTCGAATCCCGCTTCGCCCGGAAGCTTGCCGGTCGAATTGGGCGTCATGTTGTAGCCCTTTTCCCGCCCGGTCGCCAGATCGAGATACCCGATCGAGCCACTGGTCGCGATCACGGCGTTCGAGAGCGAGCCGCCACTGCCTTCGAAGGCATGGCAGATGTGCTTCGGGCCGACTGTTTCGTTGCATTCGTTGCCCTTGGGGTTCTTGACGCCCGAGACTTCGGGCGGTTCGACCGCGGGCGGCACGCCTACTTCGGTCGCGCTTCCGATCGGCCATGCGGTGTTGGTATTGCCCACCTGGCTGCTGGAGGAGGTCCACAGTTTTGCGCCGCCTTCGCTTTTGGACGATGGCAACAGCGCGAGGAAATGCTTGAAGTTGAACGTCGTGCCCGACGTGTCCTGACGGACGATGCGAACGATCGGCGTTGCCGCGCATTCCGCCTGGGTCTTGGTGACGCCATTTGCCGCGGCTTCGAGGAAGTCCGCTTGCGGGACGATCTGACCCCACGTCGTTACCGTTCCCTGCCAGATTTCCTCGAGCTTTTGGTCTGTGATGTGAACCCGAAGCG
>Ga0210386_10002381_pt1 | contig 16287 bp, 18 predicted proteins | sample IncBWH32OmetaG_FD_160091 | JGI IMG/M metagenome (GOLD analysis project Ga0210386, IMG submission 160091) | Forest soil microbial communities from Barre Woods Harvard Forest LTER site, Petersham, Massachusetts, United States - Inc-BW-H-32-O ... | reverse complement strand
TGGCCTCGCGCGCCGACGTGTTGGTGTTCCAGACCGCGGCGCTGCGCATGCCGGTGCAAGTGGTCGGACCGATCGAGGCGGAGCTGTGGGTGGCGACCGATGGGCCGGATACGGATTTCACCGCGAAGCTGATCGACGTGCATCCTCCGACCGCCGATTATCCGCGCGGCTACGCAATGATCCTGACCGACGGGATCATGCGGCTGCGCTATGCCGAGGATCCGGTGCAACCAAGGCTGCGAACACCAGGCGAGGTGACGCGCATGCGCATCACGCTGTTCCCGACCGCCAATCTGTTCCTGCCCGGCCATCGCATCCGGTTGGATGTGTCATCCTCGAACTTTCCGAAATTCGATGTGAACCCAAACACCGGAGAGCCGGAGGGTCTGGCGCGGCGACGGCGCGTGGCGACCAACACGGTGTTCATGGACGCGGGCCGCCCCAGCCGCGTGGTACTGCCGCTGCTGGCGGTGTGACAGGCTTGCACGCGCCGCTCCATCTCGCCCCCGCACCGGCGTCGCTGCCGCCTGGCCGGCGTATCTACGCCATTGGAGATATCCACGGCTGCGACGTGCAGCTCGGCAACCTGCACGCGACGATTGCCGAGGATCTGGCGCACCGCCCGATTGCCGCGCCGTTGCTGCTGCATATCGGCGATTATGTGGATCGCGGGCCAGATACCGCGGGCGTGATCACGCGCCTGCTGCGCGGTTCACCACTGCCCGGCGTGCCGATGGTCAATCTGATGGGCAATCATGAGCATACCATGCTGGATGCGCTGTCCGGCGAACGCGCAGCGGTGACGGATTGGCTGTTCGCCGGTGGGCGGCCAGCATTGCAAAGCTACGGCATCGATCCGGATTCGCCGCGCGACAGCTGGCCCGAGGCGATTCCGGATTCCCATCTGATGTTCTTGCGCGCCCTCGCGCTGATGCATCGTGAGGGTGGGTATGTATTTGTGCACGCCGGTGTCCGCCCCGGCGTGGCGCTGGATCAGCAGGTGCGCGACGACCTGCTGCGCATGCGCCAGCCTTTTCTCTATTCCGAGGCGGATTTCGGCGCCGTGGTGGTGCATGGCCATACGCCGGTGAAGGCGCCGGTAGTGCGGCACAACAGGATCGCGATCGACACCGGCGCGGTGTTCGGCGGCAAGCTGACCTGTCTGGTGCTGGAGGGGGAGATGCTTGGGTTCCTGACTGCCGATCCGGTGGGCGAACCCGCGTCGATCGCGCATCAATAACCAATAGCTGTCGTTGCGAGGAGCGAAGCGACGCAGCAATCTCGATGGCCGTGCGCCCGTTCAACGAGATTGCTGCGTCGCTTCGCTCCTCGCAATGACGGAGGAAATCATCTCCGGCTCAATTTGCTCACCGCGCGATCAAACTGGGCGAGATAGATGTTCTCGTCGGCGTCCAGCCAGATACCGTGCACATTGAAGGCGCTTTTGTGTGGTGTGTCGGGTCCGAACTGCGCGAGTTTGCGCCGATCAGGGGTCCAGAGGGAGACACCATCCCCGCCCGCGACGTAGATCGTTTCTTTGCCGAACGCGATGTCACTGGGCATGTGGAACCCAGTCCATTCCGCCAGCACCTCGCCGGTGGTGGAAAAGATCTGGACGCGATGGTTCTCGCGGTCGCAGACATACAGTCGATCCTGCGCATCGGCGGTGATGAAGTGCACCAGGGCGAACTGGCCGGGTCCCGTGCCAGGCTCGCCCCAGGCATGCAAGTGTTGCCCATCCGGAGCGAAATGATGCACCCGGCGATTGCCATAGCCGTCCGACACGAACACGCCGCCATCCTTGCTGAACGCGGTGCCGGTCGGCATATTGAACGGCCGGACGTAGAGCGTCGGTGACGGGCTGTGCGGCGTGCCAAGCGTCATCAATAACGTGCCGTCCGGGGCGTGCTTGGTGACAGTGTGCAGCCCAGTGTCGGTGATCCACACATTGCCGTCCCGATCGATACTCAAGCCGTGTACGAAGTTCGAGAACACCCGTTCGCCCCACGCGGTTTCGAACCGCCCCTCGGCGTCAAACATCAGCACCGGATGCACCGCGCGGCACAGCACGTAGACGTCGCCGTTTTGCGCAACAGCCCCCTTGACCGAAGTCTGCGGTGGCCCGGCGTGACCGGTCTCGCCGAGGTTCCACCAGCGCGGGAGCTTGGCCCAGTCGCGTTGGAAGTCGTAGCGGTAGGGGGCTTCGCCGATGATGGACATTGTGCCGCTTCCTCCCTCAACACCGCACGCTGTGCGGCTGGCGACTACTGCTACACGTTGAAGCGGAACAGCAGCACCTCGCCGTCCTTTAGCACGTATTCCTTACCCTCGACGCGCATCTTGCCAGCCTCTTTCGCGCCCTGCTCGCCCTTGCCGGCGACGAAATCGTCATAACCGATGGTTTCGCAGGCGATGAAGCCGCGCTCGAAATCCTTGTGGATCACTGCCGCCGCCTGCGGAGCCTTGGTGCCGCGCACGATGGTCCAGGCGCGGGTCTCCTTCGGGCCGACCGTGAAGTAGGTGATCAGACCCAGTAGGTCGTAGCCGGCGCGGATCACGCGATCTAACCCGCTGTCGTGCAGGCCCAGGCCTTCCAGGAACTCGGCGCGATCGGCTTCCGGCAATTGTGCCACCTCAGCCTCGATCGCAGCCGAAACGATCACGGTGCGCGCGCCTTCGGTTTTGGCGCGCGTCTCGACCTGCGCGGAGAATGCGTTGCCGGTCGCGGCCGAGGCTTCCTCGACATTGCAGACATAGAGCACTGGCTTCGAGGTCAGCAGTTGCAGACGCCGTGCCGCTTCCTCCTCCCCAGCCGGGATTGCGGTGCGCGCCGGCTTGCCGTCCTGCAGTGCGGCCACCAGTGGCTCCATCAGTGCGACCGCTGCGACGCTTTCCTTATCACCACCACGCGCCTTCTTCTGCGCGGCCAGCAACCGCTTCTCTAGGCTCTCCAGGTCGGCGAGCATCAGCTCCGTCTCGACCGTCTCGGCATCGCGCAGCGGGTCAATCGATCCTTCCACATGCGTGACGTCGCTGTCCTCGAAGCAGCGCAGCACGTGGATGATGGCATCGACCTCGCGGATGTTGGCCAGGAACTGATTGCCCAGGCCCTCGCCCTTGCTGGCGCCACGCACCAGGCCGGCGATGTCGACGAACTCGAGCGACGTGGGGATGATCTTCGCGGATTTGCCGATGGCCGCGAGCACGTCGAGGCGTTTGTCCGGCACGGCGACGCGCCCGACATTCGGCTCGATGGTACAGAACGGATAGTTCGCCGCCTGCGCCGCGGCGGTCGCGGTCAGCGCGTTGAAGAGAGTCGACTTGCCAACATTGGGCAGCCCGACGATGCCGCAGTTGAAGCCCATCTAGACCGAACCTTCCCCGTCATGACCGCGCTTGACCCGGCCATCCGCGCACTGCCATTGAAGCGTAGATGGCCAGGACAGGGCCGGCCACGACGGATAGCGACGGACTTGCATCTACGTCGCTCCCGGCGGCGCGAGCAGCGCCACCTTGGTCATGAACTCCTCCGGCTTGCCATCGGCCAGCAGCTCCGCCGCGTCGGCCACCGCGTCGAGGAATCGCACCAGCCAATCCCGATCGCTCTTGCCGAAATCGCCCAGCACATGCCCCAGCACCCGTTCCTTGTCGCCCGGATGCCCGATCCCCAACCGGACCCGCCAATAGTCCGGCGTGCCCAACTGGCGATCCATGCTGCGCAGCCCATTGTGCCCCGCGGCCCCGCCCCCGCGCTTCACCCTCAGCTTCCCGGGCGCCAAGTCCAGCTCATCGTGGAACGCGGTGATCATCTCCGGTGCCACCTTGTAGAACGACGCCGCGGCCTGCACCGACTCGCCGGACGCATTCATATAAGTCCGCGGCTTCAGCGCCAGCACCTTGTGCCGGCCCACGGTGCCCTCGGCCACCAGCCCCTTGAAGCGCGACCGCCACGGGCTGAATCCGTGGTGGATCGCGATCACGTCGACCGCCATGAAGCCGATATTGTGCCGGTTCCGGGCCATGCCCGGCTCCGGGTTGCCGAGCCCGACCCAGAGCTGCATGGCACCCTCCCAAGGGAGTCAGAGCGTCTGGGTCAGCCCTTCTTCGCCGGCGCCTTGGCCGGGGCCTTCGCCGCCGCGGCAGGGGCCGCCGCTGCTGCCACGGCCGGGGTCGCTTCCGCCACCGCCTCGGTCATCTTGGTCGGCGGAGCCACCGTGGCGATGACGAAATCGCGCCCGGTGATCACCGGCTGCGCCCCGTCATTGCCCTTCAGGTCGTGCCAGCGGACGTTGTCATTGAAGTCGAGGCCGGCCAGATCGGCGACGAACTGCTCCGGGATGCTCTCCGGATCGCAGTAGACCTCAACCGCATGGCGCACGACGTTCAACACGCCGCCGCGCTTCAGGCCAGTGCTCAGCCCCTCATTGTCGAAATGGACCGGGACGGCGACGCGGATCCTCTCGCCGGCGGCGAGGCGCTGGAAATCGACATGCTCCGGCGCATCCGTCACGGGATGGAACTGCACGTCGCGGATCAGCGCCCGCGTCGGCGTGCCCGCCAGGTTGATTTCGTAAACACGGGATTGCCAGCCGGGACGGGACACCTCGCGCAACACCGCGCGCGGCTCCAGGGCAATCAAACTGGGGGCCTGGTGGGCCCCATAGACAACAGCGGGCACCTTGCCCGCTCGCCGGGTCGCACGCGCCGCCCCCTTACCGGCTCGCGCACGCGCCTCGGCCTCGATCGTGACGACATTGGCCATGGTGTGCTCCTGCAAAACCAAACGCCGGCCTCCAGGGGTGCCGGCGCGAGGGGCGCGATGTAGCGCGGGGCGAGGAGCGAGGCAAGCGAAGCCGTATCCGGGGAGCCGGTTGCCACTATTTGGTGCCCCCAAATACTTGGTGGGTCCGCGGTTGCGGTTCAGCAGGGCGAGTGATCCCATTGGTAGGCCCCGAGGCACCGCCCGCGCTTGATCGCCACCATGGGGCTGCACGCCAGCGCCTCGACCTGGGTGTTCAATGTGGTGCGGGAACTGCTGATCGCCGCGGTCGGGGAGGACGCGGTCGGCGGCCTGTATGCGGATCGGCGCGATCAGGTGCCTGATGCGGCCGCGCGCGTTGGGCGGCACCTGGTGATCAAACCGCATCCCGGCAGCGCGGAGCTGGATGCCTGGCTGGCCCAGCACGGCGCGCGCGTGTTGATCAGTGTGCACGATCCGCGCGATGCCGCTGTCTCCATGGCACAGCGCTTTGCCGCCCCGCTTGCGCACGCGGTTCGCTGGCTCGTCGATGACTGCAATCGTCTGCTGCGGCTGCCGCCGTGCGGGTCTTCCTTGCTGCGCTACGAAGATCGCTTCTTTGAGGATCCCGCTAGCATCGAGGGCCTCGCCTACGCCCCTGGTCTGCGTCCCAAGCCTGCCATCGTCGCTGCCATCTTCGCGGCTATCGCACGGATGCGGTGCGCGCCTTCGCCCAGACACTCGCAGTGCGCCCAACGGGCGCGTGACGATGGTGGGTCAGTTCCCGATGGATCCGGTGACGCAGATCCTCGGTCCCCATATCGGCGACAGTCGCATCGGCAAGTGGCGGGACTTGCCGATGCCATTCCAAACCGAGATGGAGCGCGTATTCAGACCATTCCTTGGTCGATATGGATATGCCCGATGAACGCGACTATTGCGCTGAACTAACCCTGCCGCTGGTCAGTCTCGCCGCGGTGACGACGTCGCGCACCGTCTGACGTGTCGGCCGCACGAAATCCCCCGCAACGACCCCGCTGCAGCCACGCGCGAGGGCAAGGGCGAGAAACACGCCATAGGTTTTGCTGATGGCCGCCCGACGCCGTTCCTGTGGGCATCCGAGGATCTGGAGGGCAATGCGTTCCGCCGAACGTCGGGTGGCCTTGAGGGTTTCGCGCCGCGCCGGCGGGACAGGATTGTCGGCCTCTGCGGGCGGCAATACCGCGCGCGACGGCGGCGCGCGTGACGTGGACCCAGACGGGGGCCGACGCCTGGCCGCGGACCTGACGGCCCATTGATCTGCGCCTGCCTCTCACCGTCGCTGCATTGCTGCACCGCGCAATCCTGCCTTGCCATTCCCGCTGCCCTGGCTCATATGCCGCGTCGAGCTTCTCGTGATCGCGTAATTGGCGCCCGGCTCAGGCCGCGCCCCTCCCGGGACATCTCATCCGAAACGAGTCCGCCCCCATTGTTACGCGGGGAAGGCGGGCACAAGGCGCATGAACCGTGCGGCTGAATGCCGTGCCTGCGCCGGAGACACTTCTTTTGACCTCCTCGACCTTTGCCGCGCTCGGTCTGTCCGAGCCGATTCTGCACGCGCTTGCGGTGCAGAACTTCACCACCCCTACCCCGATCCAGGCCGCCGCCATCCCGCCGCTGCTCGCCGGCCAAGACCTGTTGGGCATCGCCCAGACCGGTACCGGCAAAACCGCGGCCTTCGCGCTGCCGATCCTGCAGCACTTGGCCGCCAGCCCGACGCGTACCCGGCCCTTCGGCACCCGCGCCCTAATCCTGGCCCCCACGCGTGAGCTCGCGCTGCAAATCGACACGGCCATTCGCAGCTTCGCCGCCGGCCAGCCGATCCGCACCTGCGTCGTCCTGGGCGGTGTCGGTCGTCGCCCGCAGGAAGAGCGCATGCGCCGCGGCCCCGATATCGTCGTCGGCACGCCCGGCCGCATCCGCGACCTGATGGGCACGCAGCACCTCCGCCTCGACCAGGTCACCCACTTCGTCCTCGACGAGGCCGACCGCATGCTCGACCTCGGCTTCATCCGCGACATCCGTGCAATCGCGGCCGCGGTGCCAGCCCAGCGCCAGTCCATGCTGTTCTCTGCCACCATGCCGGCCGAGGTCACCCAGCTCACGCAATCGTTCCTGCGCAACCCACAGCGTGTGGAAATCACCCCCGAAGTCCGCACGCCCGAAAAGATCGAGCAGCACGTCCACCACGTGCCCGCCGCCAGCAAGCGCGCCCTGCTGACCCAACTCCTCGACGACCCCGCCATGGCGCGCGTGATCGTCTTCACCCGGACCAAGCATGGCGCCAACAAAGTCGCCGAACACCTCACCGCTGCCCGCATCCTGACCGAAGCCCTGCATGGCAACAAAAGCCAGTCGCAGCGCGAGAAATCCCTGGACCGCTTCCGCTCCGGCCGCGCCCGCGTGCTGGTCGCCACCGACATCGCCTCGCGCGGCATCGACGTCACCGGCATCTCCCACGTCATCAACTTCGACCTGCCGGTGGAACCCGAAAGCTACGTCCACCGCATCGGTCGCACCGCGCGCGCCGGCACCAGCGGCATCGCCATCTCCTTCTGCGATCCCGCCGAACGCGCCGCCCTGCGCGCCATCGAACGCACCGCTGGCGTCACCCTGCGCTCGGTCGGCGACGTGCCCGCGGACACACGCCAACCCCAAGCCCCACAGCCCAAACGAGGCCGCCCCCGCCGCGGCTATCGCCCCATGCGCGCCGCCGCCTGAACGGACGGAAGGCCAGGGGCGTTGCCCTTGGTGGGTGTCCAGAGGGCAGCCCCCTCTGGACCGGTTTCATGGCGACGCCCTGATCTTCCGCCGTTGGTGCGACGATCGCGCAGGTGCGATTGACGCGGTGGGGAGTGGCCCCTATAAGCCGCCGCCTGCGCGGGGGCCGGGGATGGCCCGGGCGTCGCGGGGCATTTTCTGATCGTTGGAGTTGAGTTCCGTGAAGCGCACGTACCAGCCGTCTAAGCTCATTCGCAAGCGCCGGCACGGCTTTCGCGCCCGCATGGCGACGGTTGGTGGCCGCAAGGTGTTGGCCAATCGTCGCGCCAAGGGCCGCAAGCGCCTGTCGGCGTGATTTTGGGGGGTCGCGTGGCCGCCCCCGCCCGATTGAAGCGCCGCGCAGAGTTCCTGTTGCTGGCGGCCAAGGGACGCAAGGCACCCATGCCCGGGCTGGTGATACAGGCGTTGCCGCGCGGTGATGCCGCGCCGGCGCGGCTGGGGTTTACCGTGACCAAGCGGGTGGGCAACGCGGTGGTGCGCAATCGTGTGCGCCGGCGGCTGAAGGAAGCGGCGCGGCTGGAGTTGGCGGAGCATCCGGTGGCTGGGTTTGATCTGGTGTTGATTGGGCGTGAAGGGACGGTGCGCCGTGACTTCCGGGCGTTGCGTGGGGATCTGCGGCGTGCCTTGGCCAAGACGGGTGTGGTATGACGTTGGCGGCCGAGGTCGCCGTGGGGGCGGTGCGCGTCTATCAATGGACGTTGCGGCCGGTCATTGGTGCGAACTGCCGGTTCTTCCCCAGTTGCTCGGAGTATGCGGTTGAGGCGTTCCGCACGCATGGCGCGGCGCGGGGTGGTGTGCTGGCGGCAGGACGGATCCTGCGGTGCAATCCATGGTGTGACGGGGGGTACGATCCGGTGCCGCCTGTGCGCCTGACGGAGCGGTGATGGACCAGAAGCGGCTTTTCCTTGCGATCGCCATTTCGGTGGCGATTCTGCTGGGCTTCCAGTTCCTGATGCCGCATCCGGCGGTGCCGCCGCCGTCGCAGACGGCGAGCCAGAGCACGCCGGCCAAGCCAGGGAGTGGGGAGCCGGGCGCGGCCGGGCCGGCGAAGCCGACCGTCGCAGCGAATACAGTGCCGAAGACCGCGCCACGCGTGCAGATCGATGCACCGAGCGTGGGTGGGTCGATCAGTTTGTTGGGCGCCCGGATCGATGACTTGGTGCTGAAGGATTATCGCGAGACGCTGGCGCCGGATTCGCCGTTGGTACGGCTGCTGGAGCCGCGGTCGGAGGCCGAGCCGTATTATGCCCAATATGGCTGGACCGCGCCGGCCGGGGTATCGGTGAAGCTGCCGGGTGATGACACGGTGTGGTCTGCGTCGGCACCGGAGCTTGCGGTGGGCAAGCCGGTGACGCTGTCGTGGGACAATGGCGCCGGGCTGACGTTCGAGATCGTGCTGTCAATTGACGAGAACTACATGTTCAGTGTCGATCAGCGCGTGAAGAACGCCTCTGGCGAACCGGTGTCGCTGTTTCCCTGGGCCCGCATCCGACGCGACTACACGCCGCAGGTGGCGGGCTATTATGTGTTGTTCGAGGGCTTGCTGGGCGTGGTCGACGGCACGCTGCAGGAGACCACCTACGCCAAGACCAAGAGTGATGGCGATAAGAAGGGCGGTATCGCGTACGACGCCACTGCAGCCGGCGGCTGGGCCGGCATGACCGACAAGTATTGGCTCACCGCGCTGGTGCCCGATCAGGCGGTTGCCTCGACGATGAATTTCCGTCACATCGAGGCGGACGGCGATCACTACCAGGTCGACTACGTGACGCGGGATCCGCAGAGCATTGCGGTTGGCGCGACCGCGAGCCTGCCGTCGCATCTGTTTGCCGGTGCTAAGGTGGTGCGGCTGCTGGATCATTACGAGAGCGAGTACAAGATCCCGAGCTTCGACAAGGCGGTGGATTTCGGCTGGTTCTACTTCCTGACCAAGCCGATGTTCTATGCGCTGGATTTCCTCAATGGATTGCTGGGAAATTTCGGCCTGGCGATCATGGCGTTCACCATCTGTGTCAAGGCGCTGTTCTTCCCGCTGGCGAATTATTCGTACCGCTCCATGAGCAAGATGAAGCTGCTGGGGCCGAAGATGACGGCGCTGCGCGAGCGCTTCAAGGACGAGCCGCAGCGCATGCAGCAAGAGATGATGGCGATGTACAAGGCCGAGAAGGTAAATCCGGCCTCGGGCTGCCTGCCGATGGTGGTGCAGATCCCGGTGTTCTTCTCGCTCTACAAGGACATTTTCGTCACCATCGAGATGCGGCACGCGCCGTTCTTTGGCTGGATCCATGACCTGTCCTCGGTCGATCCCACCAACGTGTTCAACCTATTCGGGCTGATCCCGTTCGATCCGACGACCTTGCCGGGGATCGGCAGCTTCTTGCACCTGGGAGCCTGGCCGCTGATCATGGGTTGCACGATGTTCCTGCAGCAGCAGCTGAACCCGCCGCCACCCGATCCGGTGCAGGCGCGGCTGTTCCAGTTCATGCCGATCATCTTCACGTTCATGCTGGCCAAATTCCCGGCCGGGCTGGTGATCTACTGGAGCTGGAACAATCTTCTGTCGGTTGCGCAACAATGGCTGATCATGAAGCGCACGCACCTGGCGCGGCCGGGATTGGCGCGCACCTGACCGAGGCAGCGGACAGCCAGGCGGCCGACACAGGGGCGGCGCAAGAGGCAGCCGCCGCGCTGGAAGCCGGACGCCTGTTGTTCGCCGGTGCCTGCCGGTTCTTCCATGCGGCGCAGCGCCTGGACCAGTTGCCACCGCCGAGCGGGCCGGATGTGGCGTTGGCCGGCCGGTCGAATGTCGGCAAGTCCTCGCTGTTGAATGCGTTGACCGGCCAGAAGGCGTTGGCGCGCGTCTCGCACACGCCCGGGCGGACGCGGCAGCTCAATTTCTTTGATCTCGGCGGGCGGCTGACGCTGGTCGACATGCCGGGCTACGGCTATGCGCGCGCCAGCAAGGACATCAAGGCCGACTGGCAGGGGTTGATGTTCGACTTTCTGCGCGGGCGGCCGACGCTGCGGCGCGTGTTGCTGCTGCTGGACGCGCGCATTGAGCTGAAGGAGGCCGATCACGCGGTGATTGAGCTGCTGGATCGCGCCGCGGTGACGTTCCAGATCGTGTTGACCAAGGCCGATGACATGAAGCCGGGTGCGTTGCTCCGGAAGCAGAATGAGGTGGCGGCGCTGGTGCGCAAGCATCCGGCGGCGCATCCCGAGGTGATCACCACCTCGAGCGAGACAGGGCTGGGGATTCCCGAGCTGCGCGCAACGGTGGCGGGGCTGGCGCGGTAAGGCGTTCCCGAGCGCGGCACCCTTGGCTGCGACAGCAAATAGGCTTTTAACGCGAAGCGCACGACCAATCACGCAGGCCGCCGGGGTATGCCCCGCATTCTCGGAGCGGCAGGGATGGCGCATGTGCGCCGTGCGGAGCGCCACAAGCGTTGCCGCCACTGGCACCAGCGCCGCGCGTGACCCAGGACCACGCTTCCTACCCTTCGTGGTCCTTCGTGGTCCTTCGTGCCATTCGTGTTGAATCGTTATTGCTTGCGGAGCGATGCACATCTCGGGGGCGGGAACCCCCTCTCCCCGGGAGGGAGCGATGGCATGGGATTTGCCGTCTTCCTCGCACCAACGCGAGGAGCCCCCCATGAACGACGCCAAGACCGAACTCGGCCAGCGCGTCCTCGCGATCAAGCAGCAAAAAGGCCTGTCCTGGAACGACCTCGCGACGCGACGCGGCCATGCCCCGGTGTGGACCTGCGCTGCCTGCCTCGGTCAGATGTCGAGGACGGCCGAGACCTCTGCCAAGGCTGGCGCGCTCTTCGATCTGTCGGAAGCCGATGTCGCGCTGCTGCAGGCGGCTCTCTATCGCGGCTCACTGCTGACGCAGATGCCGACCCGACCCGCTGATCTACCAGTTCTACGAGCTGGTGATGATCTACGGCACCACCTGGAAGGAGCTGATCCAGGAGGCGTTCGGCGACGGCATCATGGGCGCGATCGACGTCGACATGACGCTCCGGCGCCAGCCGCACCAGAAGGGGGATCGGGTCAAGGTGTCGATGACCGGCAAGTTCCTGCCGTACAAGAAATATTGATTCACTTCGGCGCGACTCGCTCCAGGATTGCACCGAATCGGGCGAATCGGACTCTAGACTCTGTCCGACTGTGGGAAGCGATCCACACGGAAGGAGCGATTCGTGACACATTCCCCGTTTCGGACCGCCATCTGCGCCGGGCTGTTCGCCTGCCTGGCACTGGTGGCGGCATGTGGCACCAACGCGGATGACCGGACCCAGGGCGGCGCGGCCGCGGGTGCGGGCACCGGTGCAGCGATCGGGTTGATCGGCGGACCGGTGGGCGTCGTGGTCGGTGCGCTGATCGGCGGCGGCGCCGGTGCATTGACCGGCGCGTCGACCAAGCCGGACACCGTCAATCTTGGCCCGCCGCCGTGGAGCAACAGCAACTAGCGTCCGGTCAGGCGGCGCCGGCGACGTAGGCGCGCAGGCTCTCGACCTCCTGCGTCTGCTGCATGATGCGCGCCTTCACCACGTCGCCGATGCTGATCATGCCGATCAGGAAATCGCCTTTCATCACCGGCAGGTGACGCACGCGGCCACTGGTCATGGTCTGCATCGCCTCGATGACGGTGGTGTCCTGGGTCACGGTGTAGAGCACGCGGGTCATCAACTGTCCGGCGGTCATCTGCAACGTGGCGGCGCCGTTGGCGGCCAGCGAGCGGACGATGTCGCGCTCACTCAGGATGCCCAGCAACTGATCGGCGCGATCCACCACCGGCACGGCGCCAATGCGATGTTCGGCCAGCACGCCGGCGACCTCGGCGACCGTGGCGGTCGGGGCCACCGTGGTGACATTGTAACCTTTGTGCTTGAGGATCGCGGCAACGGTCATGGCCTGTCTCCTTCGCCCCTGATGCGAAAAACGCGCCGGGCTCCGGCCGCAGCGAACGGGGTGCGCGACCCGACCGCGCCCAGTGGCCCGGTGGTGCATCTGGGTCGCATGCTGCGCTCGCGCAACCGGTGTGCGCAAATGGTAGGTGTGCAGCGCAGCATGCGGCGACCGCCGCTAGAACAGCGTGGCGCCCGTCACCAGGCCGGCCACCAGCAGCACAACGAACACCACCACGAAGATGAAGAACAGCAGGCGCGCGATTTCGGCCGATGCGGCCGCGATTCCGCCGAAGCCGAACAGCGCGGCAATCAGCGAGATGACGAAAAAGAACAGGGCCAATCGCAGCATGAGACGCTCCAATTAAATGCGGCCGCGCGGCGCGGCGGATTGGGCTGGGGTAGCGGGGCGGCGTGGTGGAATTGGGACGCCAGCGAACACAATGCCGTGGGATGGCGTCCCGGCCTCATGCATCAGCACGGCTCGGCCAGGAATTTCATCCCGGGGGCGACGAATTCCTCCTGTGCCGCAACGGTCAGGATCTCCGCCGAGCCGGCCGCGGCGGTGTGACGCAGCAGGCCGTGGATCGCGGCGCCGGCGGCTTCCAGCGCGACCACTTCACTGCCGCTGTGCAAGCGGTGGAACAAGAACAACGCCGCGATCGCATCGCCGGCACCGTTCACATCGACCGGCAGCAGCGGCGTGCGCAGCAGGTGGAAGCGGCCGGCCTCGCTCACCAGCATGTCGATGGCATCGTCGGGCGTGGACTCGGTGCGCAGGCTGGTCAGCAGCACACAGCGTGGGCCGCCGCTGCGCATCATCGCTGCGATCTGCGTCACCGTGGCCTTCGCCGCCGCCAGTGTGCGGCACGCCGCGCCGGCCAGCAGCTCGATCTCGAAACGGTTGGGCGTTGCGATGTCGCAGGCTGGCAGCATGCGCTCGCGCAGCATCTCGGCGATGCCGGGACGCACATAGATACCGTCCCGGTCGTCGCCGATCACCGGATCGCAGCACCATACGGCGCGTGGGTTGGCGGCGCGCACGCGGCCGACGGCATCCAGAATCGCCGCGCCAATGCCCGCGTCACCCACGTAGCCGGTCAGCACGCCGTCGCAACGTGGGAACACGCCGCGCGCCTCGATACCGTCGACCAGTGCGCGCACCTGGGTGCCGCTGAACACATCACCAGTCCAGTGGCCGTAGCCGGTGTGGTTGGAGAACTGGACGGTGTTGATCGCCCAGACCTCGGCGCCCAGGCGCTGCAGGGGGAACACCGCGCTGGCGTTGCCGACATGGCCGTAGGTGACCCAGGACTGAATCGAAAGGATGTTCATCGAGCCAGTGTAGCGCCTAACGGCGCGTCTGCGTCTCCGCAGTGCGGGTCACCGAGGCTGGGCAGGCCACCAGGTCGATTGGCTGTATCAGGTCCCCGCGTGTGCCGGCGAAACTGGCGAGGTCGGCGCCCTTCGGTAGCGCCAGCACGGCGTCGAACAGGCCGATAGTCTGCTGGCAGAGCAGGGTGCCCTGCTTGATGCCAGCTTCCGACTGCGTGTTGGCCAGGGTGGTGATGTAGTCGTCATGCGCCTGCTGGCCGCGGCCGCCGAAAGCGCGGCTAAAGTAGCCCTGCAGCGCGTGCTCCTTGGCCATCAGGTCGGTGCGGAAGCGCAGCACAAAGTCGTTGTAGCGGTCGCGCACGTCGCAGGCGAGCGCGGTGACCATGAGCTGGCTTTTCAGCTTGGCGACGTCGAAGGCCGACATCTCGGCCTGTCGGGCGCAGGGCTCCGGCCACGCGGGCTGGCCCAGCAGCAGCAGGATAACGAGCGCGCCAGACAGTGTCTGGCGCGTACAACGTCTGCCTCCCGTCACGATCTTGTGGTCGAACCTCATTGGCAACAGCTAAGCCGGGTCTCGTCGGGTTTCGCAACCGTCAAGTGATGGCGAGAGCGGATTTCAGGCGGTTGTGGCCGGGTTGCCGCCTCAGTGGGCCGGAGCGCGCCGAAATTCGGGCAGGTGCACGCGATACCGGTTGGCGGGCTGGTGCATACGTTTTTCGCGCGTCGGGCGCAGCAACCGTGGCGCTATTGCAGTTCCGCTGGCGTGGTCCAGCATGGTTCCTGCATGCTTGCCGTCCGATCATCGTGCCGTCCCCCTGTTCGGATCCGTCGCCCATGACCGCACTGTCCACCGATCCCTTCGCTGGCTATGACGCTGGTTCCTACTACTGCGAGCTGGCGCCGGATCGGGGCGGGGACGCAGGCGCGATCGGCCGGGTGCGGGCCGCGATCGCGGCGATCGGGCTGGATGCATTGCGCGCGCGGGCCGCGGCGGCCGAGAATGACCTGATCAATCTCGGCATCACCTTCACGGTGTATTCCGAGGCCAGCGCGATCGACCGCATCCTGCCATTCGATTGCATCCCACGCGTGCTGACGGCCGCGGAGTGGGCGCGTCTGGAAGCCGGCGTGAAGCAGCGCGTCGCGGCGCTGAATGCCTTCCTGTACGACATCTATCACGACCGGAAGATCATCACCGACGGCGTGGTGCCGGCCGACCTGGTGTTCTCCAATCCGAACTATCGGCCGGAGATGGAGCAGTTCCCAGTCCGCTTCGGCACCTATGTGCATATTTGCGGCATCGACATTGTGCGCGACCAGGCGGGTGAGTTCTGCGTGCTGGAGGACAATGCGCGCACACCGTCGGGCGTGTCGTATGTGGTGGAGAACCGCCACCTGATGCTGCGCACCTTTCCCGACATGATGGCGGGCATGCGGCTTCGGCCAGTCGATGATTATGGGCAACGATTGCGCGAGGCAATGACCGAAATCGCGCCGGAAGGCGTGGATGATCCGCAGGTCGTGCTACTATCGCCTGGCATCTACAACTCGGCGTATTTCGAACACGTGTTCCTGGCGCGCGAGATGGGCGTGCCGCTGGTGGAAGGCGCAGACCTCGCGGTCGAAAACGATCGCGTGTGGATGCGCACCACGGGTGCGATGCGGCCGGTGCATACGATCTATCGCCGCATTGGCGATGACTTCCTGGACCCCACCGTGTTTCGTCCGGAGAGTATGCTGGGCGTGCCGGGGCTGATTGGTGCCTGGCGGAAAGGCAATGTGACGCTGGCCAATGCGGTGGGCACGGGTGTTGCCGACGACAAGGCGATCTACGCCTACATGCCGCGGATCATTCGTTACTACCTCGATCAGGATGCCATCCTGCCGAATGTCGAGACGCATATCTGTCGCGAGAAGGAAGGCTTGCAATACACACTCGACCGGCTGGACCAGTTGGTGGTGAAGCCAGTCGGTGAGTCCGGCGGCTATGGCATCACCATCGGCCCGCGCGCGACGCGTGCCCAACTCGATGACGCGCGCGCCGCGTTGCTGAAGGATCCTGGGAACTGGATCAGCCAGCCGGTGATTGGATTGTCGGTCGCGCCGACGCTGACCGAACAGGGGCTGCGGCCACGCCATCTCGATCTGCGGCCCTTCGCGGTGACCGGCCGTGCCACCTGGGTGCTGCCCGGCGGGTTGTCCCGCGTCGCCTTGAAGGAGGGCAGCCTGATCGTGAACTCGTCGCAGGGCGGCGGGTCGAAAGACACCTGGGTTCTGGCGGAGGGCTGAGCGATGTCGCAGGACCTGCCGCTGCTCGCCCGTTACGCCGAAGGCTTGTTCTGGATGGCGCGCTATCTGGAGCGCGTGGAGAATCTGGCGCGCCTGATCGACGTCACGCAGATCTTCGAAAGCCCGGGGCGCGAGAGCGAGGCGTGGTACGCGCTGGTGCGCATCAACGCCAATGAGGACGAGTTCGCCAAG
>Ga0210386_10002379_pt1 | contig 16292 bp, 15 predicted proteins | sample IncBWH32OmetaG_FD_160091 | JGI IMG/M metagenome (GOLD analysis project Ga0210386, IMG submission 160091) | Forest soil microbial communities from Barre Woods Harvard Forest LTER site, Petersham, Massachusetts, United States - Inc-BW-H-32-O ... | reverse complement strand
ACCCATACATCCACCGCGCTAACGGCTTACTGCAAATCGCCGTATCCACACTGCTCCGCATTCGAAGCAACGCCCACCGCTGAAATCTCTGCCTGCGGAGCACTGTCGATACGGCACTAGAGATTTGGCATAAACCGAGAATGGATCGTTGCGGTAGTCCTGACTACATGGAAGATCCGCCTATTCGAGGTGGATCACGCTGCCTCACTCCTCGCGCAGCAGGACCAGGGGATTGACGGATAGCGCACGCCGCGCCGGAATCCACGTGGCCAGCAATCCCAGCGCAGCCATTGCCAGAACCACACCAGCCAGGACCAGGGGATCGCGCGGCGTGGCTTGATACACAATGAACGCCAGCACCTTCGTCGCAAGCAGCCCCAGAGCCAATCCCACCCCCGAACCAATCGCCAACAGTTTGAACGCACGCCCCAGCGCCGCCTGCAACACTTCCCTGCGCTTTGCACCCAGCGCCATGCGAATTCCCAACTCCTTGAGCCGCTTGCTCACCGAGTAGGCAGCCATTCCGAAGATGCCCGTGATCGAAAGCATCGCGCCCATCATGCCCAGCACACCCAGCGATATTGTCGCCATGCGCGAGGGGAACAATGTTCCACTCAGTTCTGTGCTCCACGGGCGAATCGCCAGAACCATTGCAGGGTCGATGTCCCGGAGCACACTTCTCATGGCCGCGGTAAGTTGCTGCGGGTCGCGGCTCGAGCGCACCACCAGCCATGTCCAACTAGCCGGCGATTGCAGGAGGGGGAAGAACATCGCGGGCCGCTGGCCTTCGGTAAGGTTCACGTATTTTCCGTCTTCGACCAGACCCACCACTCGCACGCGCGTTCCATCCCGCAGCTTGAAATACCGGCCGACAGCGTCCGGTACGGAGCCCAGTATCTTGCTTGCGAACTCCCGGTTCACCACTGCTACGCGCGGGGCGTTTGTGTCGTCATGCCACGTGAAGGCTCTGCCCGCCAATAAAGATGTCCCGGATGCGCGGAAGTAGTCTGGAGTCACGTTGTACCAATAGGGGTCGGCTGCGGCATTCGATGGGCTCAGATCTGTGGTTGTGTCGGTATAGACAGTCCCCTGCCAACTACCGGGAGGTTCTAACGGCGGATAATTCACCGATCCTACGGAATCTACGCCAGGAATCGCTTGTATGGCATCGATCATGCGCCGTTGCATTGCGGGTACTCTTTCGCCGCTGTAGCCTGCTGTCGTCAGATCGGTATCTACCAACATCGCGTTCCGCGGCTCAAAACCGAAGTTGCTGCGCATGGAGCGCATGAGTCCACGCACAGCAACCATCGATGAAGTGACCAGCACGGCACAAATCGCAATTTGGACGACAAGCAATACGTCTCGCGCGGTAATTCGGCGCCCGAACGCGCCGGTCGATCCCGCTTTGACGATCTCGTACGGATTGGCCCGGAGAATCTGGCGCACCGGAACAATTCCAAATAGAACTCCGCTGACCAACGCCAAGACCAAAGCTACCAAATAAACGCTAGCATCCGGACTTACCGGCACATGGAGGGGGTATCGGGGAAATGGCTGCCACACGCTCAACCAGCGCAAAAGCAGAATGCTCGCCACGAGTCCCACTATGCCTCCGGCGAGCGAAAGCAACACGGATTCGGTGAACAGCTGGCGCAAAATGCGATTGCGGCTCGAACCAAGAGCCAGGCGCAAGGCCACTTCGCGAGAACGGTCGGCGGCCCGCGCCGCAAACAGACTGCCCAGGTTGGCACAGGCCGCCAACAATATCAAACCCGAAAGAAGCATCAAGCCGGTGAGAAAAGCCCGCGTTGGCCCGTTTAAATAGTCGCCATGAAGACCAGGCCGCGCCAGCGTATAAGTGCCGCTACTCTCATCTTTTGGATAGTTTTTTTTCAGATACGAATCCACGGAGTTCAGATCGGCAGTGGCCTGCGCCTGAGTGACTCCAGGCTTCAGACGTCCCACCATCTCAAATATCCAACGGCTCGCGCGCGCGTTCATTATCATCTTGTCGCCGGATAACTGCTCATGGTTCACGATGGGCACGAAGATATCCGGAGCGAAAAACAAGACAGTCCCCTGGAAGCCTGGAGGCGCGACGCCAAGGATGGTGAACGGATGCCTGTTGAGCCGGACAACGCGGCCCACCACGGTGCGATCGTCCTGAAAATGGGTATGCCAATATGCGTAGGTGAGCACGATATACGGCGCGCTGTTTGGGCCATGCTCATCGGAATCGTGGAAGAATCGCCCAAGGTACGGTTGAATGCGCAATACGTCGAGGTAGTTTCCGCTGGTTTCGTATTCCCAGGCATTGGATGGATCTTTGCCCGTATCCAGCCCTGACTGAGAGATAGCAAAAACAGCCATATCGTCGAAGCTGCGATTGCGCCGGCGAAGATCGAGATAATCGGGATAGGAGTGGGACGCGACGCCGCTCCCATGTTGGACTACGAGAAGGCTCTCTGCCTGAGGCACACTCAGCGGGCGCAGGATGAGCGCGTTCAATATGCCGAAGACCACGGCGTTGGCGCCGATGGCCAGCGTCAGTGTCAGAACAGCAGTGATGGTGAAGCCGGGAGAATTGCGCAGTTGGCGCAGTGCAAATCGCATATCGGCCCAGATCGATTCCAGCGTCGGCCACTGCCACACCTCGCGGCTGCGTTCTTCAAGCAGCGTCCGGTTGCCGAAAGCTCGCTGCGCTGCCCGCGTCGCTTCTTCGGCACTCATCCCATCGCGCATCAACTGCTCGGTACGCTCTTCAATGTGCAGGCGAATCTCTTCGGAGAGATCATCGTAGAACTTACGGCGGCGGAAAATCTGCGGAATCCAGTCCATTGGAGATTCCTTTCAGCTGACCCATCAACTTGTTGTGGCTCTACCTGGGTTCAGGACCAGTGAGATGCCCTCAAACATGCGCTCAAAGCTGGAAATCTGCTGCTCCAGGCGGCGCAGGCCCGCAGCAGTTATCTGATAGGTTCTCACTCGCCGATTGGTCGAGGAGAGTTCCCACACCGCCTTCACCAACTTCGCCTTCAGCAATCGTTGCAGCGCGGGATAGAGCGAACCCTCTTCTACTTGCAGCAGGTTGTTGGACCGTTGCTGGATGTGCTGCACCAGCGCATATCCGTGGGCCGGCTCACGGCGAAGCGACTCGAGGATCATCATCTCGAGCGCGCCGGGAAACAAATCGCGTGAATTGGTTTCTGTCATAGCCCTGTTCACTACAGGCATAGACTGAACTAGTATTGAGGGATTGTCAAGGCGGACTTAAACGAAAAAGTCCTTGCAAGCAATCGCCGAAGGCGAACCACCATGGGTAACCTTTGAACGCGCGCCATGCGGATCTCTGGGGAGGACAGGTGAACCGGACCCGGCCCTTGGAAGACAGCCCTCTGTGAGCAGACAAAAGTGGATACCTCCTGAAGAGGGGTAAACGCGGAGCGCGGTTTGTGTCGTTGTTTGTGTCGTAACCCTGCCATCCTTACCGGAATCGCAGGGGATTACTCGGTGTCACTCTGTGTTACTTGCCGAAGGCACGATGTGCGAAAAGAGCGCATGGATATTGGCTCTCCATATCACTTGCTCTGCTTTGGTATCGCACCATCGGACTCGGGGCCAAGATTTGACACGGTAGAGGTCAGGAGTTCGAGTCTCCTCGTGCCTACCATCTTTTCAATTACTTACGAGGGGGCTCAAAAATTATTGGGATCCTTTGGGGTCCAATAACAGTTTGAGTCCCTTTGCCGTCTTCGGGGATTTCTTCCCATCCCTCTTCAGGAACATCTTCGCCACACGAGTCTGTGCCTTGCGTTTCTCAAGACTCATGGCCTGCGTGTAGATGTCCAGGGTGATGCGGGTGTTGGCGTGACGCAGTAGCTCCTGCATCACCTTTACATCAACCCCACTTGCTTTGAGAAGCGTCGAGAAGGTGTGCCGGAAAGTGTGCCAGCCGATGCGCTTGGTAATCCCGGCCGCAACCGCTGCAGGGCGGATGCCCCGTTGCAGAATCATGTCCGGTTGGTACGGCTTCTGTCCTTTGGTCCTGGGACTGGCAAAAATCCAACAGCGGACTTACTGCCGGCCCGCATACCATTTCGGCGGCCTACACCAGCAGCAACGAGTACGCCGGATCAACCACTACCCAAACGTGCTGACGGTCAACAAAGCATCTTCGATGACGACGCTATCAGCCAGCCCCAATCCAGCCGCCCAGGGTAAGACTGACAACCTGACTGCCACTGTTACCGGCGCAGGCCAGCCTGGCGGGACGGTCATCTTCATGTCCGGCGCGACGACCCTGTGCACATCGACGCTCAACGGTTCCCAAGTGGCAACCTGGAGTTTGCCCCGTGGCCTCGGGCACGCTTTCGATCACAGCGCAGTACCAGGGCGATACGAACCACCTGACATCCTCCGCCAGCCTCTCGCTGAACGTGTACGATATGTCGATTACGGAACAGATCTCGAGCACGCAGCTGGTCTATCCGGGCGCGACCAACGTAACGGCCTGCGTGGCTGGCGCCACCTCGGCCACTCCCACTGGCACTATCCAGATCGACAGCGGTACAACGGTGTTGACGACCCTCACGCTCGGAGGGAACGGCTGTGCGTACTGGTACATTTCGCCCGGATTGAACGCCCGCACCTACTCCATTACCTCGGTCCACTTCGGCGACCGTAATCCGGCCGGAATCTCGCCTCCAACCGTGCTGACTGTCAGTCCGGTTCCCGTGAACATGTCCGTCTCCTGCTGGAATTCTTCCTTCTCGTATGGCGGCAATTATCAGTGCACGGTGAACGTAAGCTCCAATGCGGGATCGGCGCAAGGCAATATCACCTATAGCTACGACGGCGGAACGCCGGTGGCTGTCCCGCTGAGCAGCGGCAATGCGCAGTTCACCATCACCAAGCCGGCAGCCGGCAACCAAGGCGTGGTCCTCGGCTATGCGCAGCAGACGAACTACGCTGCCGCGACGCCCCAGACCGAGAACTTCACTGTGACGCCGACTCCGGTGCAGGTTTCCTTGACGCCGTCCACCTGGTACGCAACCGTGGGAACCAGCATCATCTTCAAGGCCTCGGTTACATCGTCGAGCGCAGGCCCGCCCGATGATAACGGCGCGGTTTCGTTCTATGACGACTCGACGCTATTGGCTACGGTTCCCGTGAATAGCAGCGGCCAGGCCAGCGACACCACTTCGAGCCTGCCCTCAGGCAGCCAAACCATTACCGCCACCTATGCAGGAGGAAACAACTACGTCTCGGGATCGAGCAGCGTAACCATCACGCTCGTGCCTTAAGCTCGCTGTGAGTCGGTAACCCCGCCCGAGATCCAGAGGCTCAGGGACTCTTGAAGTGTCCTGGCGCTCTGCCATGGCCCAAAACATCGAATCGAGACCGTGCGTTCATTAAGGAACTCGGGCACCTGGACCACTGCCTGAATGCTGCTCGTGGACAGTGTTAATCGAAAATGGACAGTGCGGCATAGAGTCCAGAGCCCCTCACCATCTTGTTATCTGCTGACTACAAAGAGGTAGCACTCAGCGCGCCAACTGGAACCTTGCGTGCAAACGTTGCCAGGCAGGAGGACGTCGAATGCAATACTTCTCGAAAAATCTCTTCTGCACGATTCGTAATTTAACCGGGACCTGGTGCATTGTCCTTGCGTTAATGTTCCGATCCATTGCTCGCGTCGGGGTGCCTGTTGGCATGGTATCTGTTTTCGTCCTGGCGTCTTTGGCCAACGCCCAAATCTCGCCGAGCCTGCCCAATCCGACCACGGCGCCGAATCCGCTGACGACGACGTTATCCATTTTTCGCAGCAATATGCAGGACAAGATCATGAAGTCGGCGGATGCGATGCCAGAGTCCAAGTACAGCTACCGGCCGACGAAGGACGTTCGCTCGTTTGCCGAGATCCTGAATCATGTGGCGGACATATCCTTCATTTTGTGTTCAAACGTCAAGGGTGAAGCGCCCCCCGCCACGGGTGCCGCGAAGGGTTCGAAGACCGAGATCATGGCCTACCTCAAAGGCGCGTTTGGCTACTGCGATGGCGTGTACTCCGGGTTCACCGATGCGCACCTCAATGACCCGGCGGACTTCTGGGGCACCAAGACGAACAAGATGTTCATCTTGACGCAAGTCGGAAATCATGACGCCTTGCATTACGGCAATCTCGTCACGTATCTGCGCGTCAATGGCCTCGAGCCGTCCGGGGGCTGGTTTTGATGGAGCGGCGAGTCTTCTTTCAAGATCTGCGAAAGCATCCATAGATTGTCGCCAGACCGTCAGTTATCGATCAGTAATGTCCGAGTAGGCGGTCAGAACGAAGCCGCAGGCGCCGCGGTCTCCATCTCAGGAGACTGGATTACAAGAGCTTCCAAGGCGCACCTTCGAGCATCATTTTGCGAAGGTGAGTCACAGTTAGGTACCTCCTGTGACTCACACTATCCCGGCCTCAAAACTACCCCTCAGCCACCACTGCAGCGACCGCGGCGCCTGCGGCTTCGTTCTTGTCGCCAATTCGGAAGTTACGCCGAAAGCAAGCGAACCGACGGGAGTCGAAGCGAGTCCGGATTCCGGAAAAAGACTCATGAGCATCGCCTACCCCCGGTACGCCGCGTTCAAAAGCAGGTTCTTCTCCAGCGATAGCGAGCGTTGAGCAACATCGCGCGTCACGGATGTAACGCGCGGTAGCTGAGTCCTCGAGCACTTCTTGCGAACCACGACTTCACCCATGCTTAGACGCCAACAAAGGAAAGACAGTCCTTTCTAGATCAATACCGACTGTGCGAATCTCCATGGAACACTTCCTGTGCTCACCTCTACACCCCCGAGGGGCTGAGGCGGCGGACCATGCCAGTATCGCCACGGGCACCGCGACCGTTGTGCGGAAGAGAATTCGGCGCCGGACTTTGCGGCGTTGTGCAAGGATGGCGACACGCGTTTCTTAGAAAATAATTTCCCGCAACAAATGCTCGGGCATCGGGTCTGACGGGCTAGACCTACAGCCAGCGGGCGACTCGGCCTTCGGAGTTCGCTAGCCCAGGAAGATTCGCCGCTTCCCAGGTTGCTGACTCATTGCACTGAATGGAGTTTTCTCGGCCTAGGTTTCGCTCAGGTGTCGAGTGCTGGATGTCGTCGAACAATCTCGTCCAAACTCCACTGGCTCAACATTGGAGGTTCCTGTGTTCCCTTTTACGTTTTATCAGCGCATCGCCTCATTACAAGTAATTGAGCCCACTCCCGCAACTTCAGAATCTGGTGGCGTCGCACTCCACACGATCAGCACGACAAAGCAATCTCGCCTTCCACGAATTTCTTTGAGCCCCAGGAGATTTCGAAATGAGATACAGAGTCATGTCCGTAGCTTTTCTGCTTGGGACAGGAGTTGCTTTTGCTCAGTTCCCGCCGCAGATCAAGAACGTAGTAGTGATCTTTCAGGAGAACCGGACTCCCGACAACCTCTTTCACTTTCTAACCCCAGCTTGTCCGTTGCCAGAACCAGAGAATGTAGACCCCTTGGAGGCTTGCATTCCTAGGGCGGTCACAGACAGCTGCTACAACATTTCCCCCTGCGGCCTTTCCGATCAGAAAGGCACTCCCCCCGTCCCGATTACTTTGAAGCCTGTGCCATTGTCCGGTAGCGTTGACCCAGACCATTCGCACAACGGATTCAATAACATGTGCAATCCGGACCCGGCTACGTTGAAATGTCGGAACGATGGCGCCTGGAAGACGTCGTCCCCGCCAGGCAGTTCTTTTGGTTATGTGGCCAACACGCCTGTCACCAATTACGACGGTTCACCCGGTCATTTGCTCGAACCCTACCTCAAGCTCGCAAAGCTATACGGGTGGGCCAACTACATGTACCAGACCAACCAGGGCCCGAGCTTTCCGGCCCATCAATTCATCTTTGGCGGGACCTCGGCGCCGACGGCGCCTGACGATGCAAAAGCGACATTCATATCCGAAAACTTCAACAACAAAGTCGTGAGCAACAATGCTGGATGCCTGGCCTTGGAGGGGGCAACCAATGATGTGATTTCTCCCGCGCTCGACACTCCCCCTCCTGGCTGCACCCTCTATGCCGACAGTTCGGTACAGGAGTGTCCCATCAAGAACACGGCACTCATTTACCCCACCGACCCCGTTGGCACGTTCTGTTTCTCCCACCCCACCATGGCGAACGTTCTCGATCCGCATTCGATCACCTGGAAATACTATGCCCCGTCGCCAGGCTCGATCTGGACGGCCCCTGACGCCATCAAGGATATATGCGAACCCGCATGGGTTAGCCCCAACGGCGATCCAGGCTCCGGGCTCGAATGTACCGGCAAAGAATGGAAGGCCAATGTCGACACCAACAATCTGGGCACGGACATTCTGCGAGACATCGCGAATTGCGACCTGGCAAGAGTGAGTTGGGTCATTCCTAACGGCGCCTGGTCCGATCATGCCGGACCGAATGATCTTTACGGGCCATCCTGGGTCACCGCCATCGTGAACGCCATTGGTAGTAACAGGCGATGCGAAAAGGGAACCAAAGACGAAGGCGAGACTTACTGGGAGAACACCGCCATCGTCATCACCTGGGATGACTGGGGAGGTTGGTCGGACAATCAACCGGCGCCATACGCCTCGAAGTTGCCCTGCAATTCAAAGGACTGCCAGGGAGATTATCAATATGGATTCCGCGTGCCGTTGATTGTGGTTTCTGCTTACACCCCGGCAGGATACATCAACAATAAGCAACACGATTTCGGCAGCGTACTGAGGATGATCGAAGGCATCAATCACCTTGAAGAAGGTCAACTCGGATTTGCCGACAAGCGGGCGTCGACCGATTTGCGCGGATTCTTCACTCTCACTCAGCCGCGCCCATATCTCGTGCTCCCCGCGGAAAAAGATGCGAACTTCTTCCTAACGTATAAGGGGGCCGCTGTCGATCCCGACGATGACTAGGGCACACCTTACTTCACCCTCCCAGGATGTGAGCCAACCAGAACAGCGGGCAAACAATGACCCGCTACTGCACCTACTGCGGCCAGGCGATCACAGATGAGCAGCACTTGGCTCGAAATTCGGCCTACTGCTGCGCAGAGCAGCAGCGCACGAACGCCACAACTGGAAGGCCCTCAGACGCTGCCGACTGTGCGGCAGGGTGTCGGGCGTCGGCATGTCGCGCATGGACACCTGCACCGCCGGCGAGTGCTGGCGGAATCGCGTCAGAATATCTGGCAAACCAGCAGCCAGGGAAGCTATACCGAAACCGATCCGCAGCAATCCAGCCTTCCCATGCACCGCGAGGCGAGCCATTTTTTCTGCCATCTCGGCCTCACGCAATAAACCCTGCTCCTAGAACGCCTTAAGCCGTCTTTTCCCCCTTGCCGTCGCTGCTTCTTGAAGGAACATCGCCGGGATCGAGAGTGACGGTCCGAAGGCACAGCTTTCTCAGGTGCGGATACGCAATCTCCCATAATTCGCCGATGAACAAACCTGCGTCAAAGGCCTTATCCCAGAAAAATTCGCCGCAGTTCGGATCGAAGAAGACAAACTCCTTTTGCTTGTCGGTTTGGTTATGGTAAATGGCGGTTGAGTGACCTTTTACCTTTTCGTCTTCACTTTCAAATGAAACCATGAGTCCACGCTGCAACCCGGACGGTTCCATGGCCATGTTCGCGATATGTTGGCTCACAAATGCGCCGACATCGTGTTTGTCTTTGACCACTGTCTGGGTATCCAGCCAGTCAGCTCTGATCTGTGAGACGTGGAAACACTCGAGGCCCCGCATGTTTTTCGTCCGGCTGAGCGCAAACTTTCTGAGTATCTTGGTTTCCGCATCATGATCATTCGGATTTACCAGAGTACTGTCCTCTTTCAGGAAGTCCTCCATCGTCAGATCTTCTGCCCGTTTGGTCTTCAAAAGCTTCGCCCGGACTGCTTTCCAGCGCACTTCATTTGACCGTAACTCGTTGTAAAAGCCCTTTTGGATTTCACCGGCTTTATTCATTACCGCTCTTCGTTTCTCATTGAACTCGGGGACCACGAGGTCTGTTAGCTTCGCGAGGATGCCATAGTTGCCTGGGTCCGCAGTCAGGCTGACGAAGCGGGGATCGTTGTAATTGCGTTTGCTCAGAAATTTTCGGCGCAGCCAGTCGAAAGACATGCCGTGACAGATGCCTCCCGTGAACACAACGCCGCTCTCAGTGCCCTGAAACCACGGATATTCCTGGTGCGCCTTGTGCTCCGTAAGCAGCTTGATCATCCGCTCCCGCTGCTCAAATTTCCGGGCGATATTGTCCTTAAACCTGGCCGCGATTGATAAGGGGTTTGGCCATTCCATACATCACCTCGAGGGGGTCAGATACGCCAGCATAACTTAGTAATCCCCTGACATTGTAGTTTTCTATCATGTCCATACTGGGGTAAGTTAGGCTGTCTTATCTGCATGCAGTCAAGATATCTTGCATTCTCTTTGGATCGCAACCTGGATGCACACTGTTAGCGCGGGTGGGCGGTGGTGTCGCCCTGAAGAACACAGTAATCGGCGGATTCTAACGAAGTCCTGAAAAGGACCTAAAGACTTCCTAACGGCGCCAGAAGCTCTGCCGGAGAAGATATCGGGCTTACGAAAAAAGACCGCAGCAAATGTAAGGTCGGGGAGCTAGCGTTCGCCGCCAGCCAGCTGAAACCTGTAACCGAACCACGGCTCGGTCAGGATGTAGCGCGGCGTGGAAGGATTGGGTTCAATCTTCTTTCGAAGTTGATTGATCACAACATGCAGGTACTCGACCTCGTTTCCATAATCACGTCCCCAAATCGCCTGGAGAATCTTAGCGTGGGGGATCGACATTTCGGTTCGTGACCAGGTAGTGCAGGACTTCAGACTGTTTTGGAGTCAGGCGGACATCCTGACCGCGTACTGAGATGTGATGACTGTTCAGATCCACGCTGATCCCATCGAAAGACACAGTCGAGGACCCCTTACGAGGCGATAGTGGAACCCGCCGCAGGTTAGCTCGAATGCGTGCAAGCAGTTCGGGCATGCTGAATGGCTTTGTAACATAGTCGTCTGCTCTTGCATCGAGAGCCTCAATTCTGTCAGCCTCAGCCTTTCGGACAGTGAGCATGATGATTTCGATATCCGAATGCTGACGAATCGTGCGGCAAGTCTCGACGCCACCCATCCCGGGCATATTGCGATCCAGGATCACGAGATCATAGCGCTCCTTCCAAATCATTTCGAGCGCTGACTCGCCGTTTCTGGCGTCTGCAATGATGTATCCCTGTTTGATTAAAGCGCCTCTCATGACGCGCCGGAGCTGGGGCGCATCGTCAACAACCAGAATTTTTGCGCTGTTATGATCTATGATCCTCGTGAAAGACCGGCAGCGTAAAGGAAAACTCCGCGCCGCCTTTCCTGGCGTTCTCCACCCACAGCTTTCCGTGGTGCGCATTGACAATTTCGCGGGCAATGCTCAGTCCCATGCCGGTTCCCGCCACGGTTTCCCGGGTTCGCCTTCCCCGGTAAAAACGGTCGAAAATCGAACCCATTTCATCGCGAGGAATGCCCGGGCCGCGGTCGCTGACTCTCACGGTCACAGCGTCGTCATCCTGATGCGCCGTGATGGCAATTGTGCTTTCAGGAGGAGAGAACTTGATGGCATTGCCGAGCAATTGCCGAAGGGCCAGTCCCACCATCTCCGGATCGGCATTGACCCAAGAAAGGTCTCCCTGAATTCCCACATTAAAAGGACGGTCGTTGAGGGCTGTCTTCATCCGATCGACCGAGGATCGAATCAGGTCAGGCACTCGTGATTCACGGAGCCGTATACGCAGCTTGCCGGTTCAATCCGGAACATATCCGTGATCTCATTGATAATTTCACTCAGCCTGTCTGCTTCCTCCTCCACAACTGCAAGAAAATCTTCCTCCTCGGGTTCATGTATGTATTCTGAGCGGACCGCTGTTACGGCACCCTTATACGGCACCCTTAATGGAGGTAAGCGGAGTCAGAAAATCGTGAGCTACAGCGTCCAGCAGAATCCTTCGCAGGTGCTCGTTTTGTCTTGCTACTTCCAGTCTCCCCAGCGCGATCTGTTGATAGGCGTGTTCCAGCGTGACGACCGCAAGATTCGCGATTGCCTGCATGGCTGATTCCGATAAGGGAGAACCAATCGCTCCGTTGCAGCTATCACCTGGGCTGCATTTTCGGTCCTGCACGTAAATGCATATCGTGGTTTGTTTCACGCAAGCGATCGATGCCGGTCGGCGTGGAAGTCGTGGTGGCGCCGGTGATGCTCGGAGGGCGCATCCTCGGCAGTCTCGGACCTTATCCTGTCGTTATTGAGCGTAATTGAGCGGGAGCCTAACTCCTGAGCGAAAGGACTGGTGCGCAGCACCCGAGTGATCTGTGCTTCATCATCGACGCCGAGGATGCGAGGCCAGCTGCTCATCTGCGGGGTTCCTGGGTCACAATGTGAACATCTACTGTGGGGGAATCACGAAGGACTTCGCGAATGAAGGAGAGGTATGGAAACCACCGCCAGCCAGCGCGCACGGACCGCCCAAATATCAATTGCGTGATGTGATATTCGCGAATGAATTCGCGAATACCTTCGATTAACTTGCTCTCCGATGTACGTACCACATTGGCGCCGAGGTGTTCTGCAAACCGCAGGCTCGCCGTCAGGTTCTTCCATTCATCCAGGCCCAGGTTTTTGCCAAGATCGATGTACAGAACGTACAACTCGCCGTCCAAAGCCTGAGCCATGCGCGAGCCGCGAGCAATCAGATACTGAGCTCCTGGCTTCACATTGATGCATACACCGATTCGCTCAAGCACCGTTTCCGCTGGTTGGATGCCGTTCGTTTTTAGATAGTCGTCGAGGCTGCGGTCGACCACTTGAGTGACCTGGCGGAGAGCCAACTCACGCAGGGCAATCAGATTGCCTGGCCTGAAGAAGTGAGAAAGTGCCCGTTCTGCACGCTCCGCCGGGTAAATGTCGCCGCGCGACATACGCTCTTGCAGGGCTTGGGGCGTCAGGTCCGCTAGCTGGATCTCGTCAACGCGCTGCATGACCCAGCCCGGGACGGTTTCGTGCATCTGCACGCCAGTAATCTGCAGCACGGTCGGGCCAAGGCTCTCAATGTGCTGGACGTTCATCGTGGAGAGGACATCTATCCTGGCCTCGAGCAGGTCTATCACATCTTCAAATCGCTTGGTGTGCCTGCTGCCATCGATGTTCGTGTGCGCCAGTTCGTCGACCAGCACGACCCTCGGCTTGCGGGCGAGGATGGCGTCCACGTCCGTCTCTTCAAATACTGTCCCTTTAAATTCGAGCTTGCGAAGCGGAATTCGATCGAGCTTGCTGGCCAGTTCCGCGACAGCCTTGCGGCCATGGGTCTCCACTACGCCGATGGCGACGTCTTCGCCGCGGCTCGCACGGCGTATTGCCTCGCTTAACATGCTGTAGGTCTTCCCGACACCGGGAGCGTAACCGAGAAACAGCTTGAAAATACCTTTAGATTTCTCGGGGAATATCTCGTTCAACCACTCCTCAGACGTCTTGGTCACCAAGTCCTCGTCTTCTGAAGCACAGCCTCGATCGTACAATACCAACGTGAACAGCGATGCTCGGATGCAGGCTGTGCGTTTTGGCCTGGTTGCCGCAGTGATAGGCGTCATTACGGCGATCGATTTTCGGCTGCACGTGAATTCAACGACCGTGGCATTGACGTTTTTGGTAGCGGTTCTGCTTGTCTCCGCCTATTGGGGTCTGCGTTATGCGCTGGTACTGGCACTGGGGGCGACTGCCACCTTCAACTTTTACTTCCTTCCTCCGATCGGAACCTTTACGATCGCGGATCCCCAAAACTGGGTCGCCCTGCTCGCTTTCCTTATAACTGCGCTCGTGGCCAGCAATCTGGCGGAACGTGCACGCCGTCATGCCGAAGCGGCAAAACAACGGCGACGCGAAGTGGAACTACTTTACGAGTTGAGCCAGCGGCTACTTGGCTCCGAGAATGAGCTTGAGCTCCTGAACGCCTTACCACTTTACATTCAGGAGACTTTCTCGGTTCGCAGCGTCTCGGTTGTGGCGGCAGACCATCCCTCGGTCTACCGCTCTTCGCCCGATGCCGGGGCTGACGAAAATTTGTTGCGCTTAACCTTATTGCGGGGAGAACCCACCACGCAGGCAGGAGTTGCGTATGTGCCTCTGCGTTTGGGTGTGCGCACGGTCGGAGCACTTTGTGTGGCAGGAAACGAGCTATTACCCCAGACTTTGGATGCGATCGGAAGCCTCGCCGGTTTAGCAATCGAGCGCGTCCGTGCTCTCGAGGCCCTCAGTAAGAATCAGGCTATGCAGGAGAACGAACGTCTGCAATCTGCCTTGCTGGATTCGGTGACACATGAATTTCGCACACCACTCACCGCAATTAAAAGCAACGTCACAACGCTGTTGTCAGGTGCCACGCTTGACGACCACGGAAAACGAGAATTACTTAAGGTCATTGACCAGGAGACCGAGCGGCTGAATCGACTCGTGGGAGAAGCAACGGAAATGGGCCAGCTTGATGCTGGCATGTTCGAACTCGACCTGCAGCTGCATTCTGTCCAGGAGGCGCTCCATCCGGCATTGGAAGATGCGAAAGCGTCGATCAAAAATCACTCCATGGAAATTCTGGTGCCCCCGGACCTGCCAATGATACGCATGGATGCCCTGCGTATTCGCGAAGTGCTGATGCATCTGCTGGACAATGCTGGTAAGTATTCCGCTCCGGGCACTCCTATCAAAGTGACTGCTGAAGTAAAGTCGGATTGGCTCGTCATCAGCGTCGCTGACCGGGGCATTGGAATCGATTCTCTCGAACAAACGTTGATCTTCGACAAGTTTTACCGTGGCGGAGGCCGACGTTACACGGCGTCCGGAGCAGGCTTAGGCCTGCCAATCGCAAAGGTTATTATGGGCGCTCACGGCGGCTCCATTAGCGTGGTCAGCCAGTTGGGCAGCGGTTCGGTCTTTTCGATGAGCCTCCCCCTTAAGACAATCCGAGTGCTGCCCGCGAAGGCCTGAATTTGGCAGATGTCAGCATGCCGCCGCTTGAACGCCAGGCACAGAATCGAGCCAGACGTAAGACTTTCTGGTTCTCTTCGCCTATAGTGGACCGTGAATGTGCCGCCATGGGACTTTGGGACGCTGCTGGGATTGTATATAGTCTGTTTCTTTCTTTGTCGCTCAGCACATCTCACGGTTTGTTTTCAAACAGACGCCCTCGCGCGCGTTGATGGCACGCGGAGTTCTTAATATCGCTGGCGGGATAGTCGTTTCGCTCGATAAGGGGTAACGCGAGGGTCTACACGATTCTGGAGGGCGTACTGGCAAACCGAATGGTACGCCTTCGAATGGGACACCGCGGCGAGCCGCCAACCCTCAGGCAAATACGACAGCTACCTTGGATTGTCTGTGGCAGCTTTCACTCGGAAGTAGCTACGTGCGCCACCCTTTGCTTAATCTACGATTACGAGTTCCCGGTGAAGTTCTCGAACGTGGTCTGGCGAACGTGCAACTCTCGCAGCTCATCATGGCCGAGTTTTTCGGCAGAGCCCCCCACCGTGCGCATTCCGCAGTCAACGAGTTCCCGGCGAAACTCCGGATCGGAAGTCGAGGCAGCGATGTCACCGAGGGCGCGCAGCAACCGCAGGCTGACGGCGACGTCGGCCTTCGAATACATGCGGATCTGCTCAAACGCTGCGTCGAGCAGGCGGTGGAGTGGATCCATGTAACGCTTGCGCGAGGAACACCCGGAGGATCGCAGAGCAGTTCATCAGGCGGTTCACGGGAAGCGAAGCGGATCAGGATGCGGCTTAGTTGATCGACGCAGTTGATAGCGGTCGTGGGATCGTTGACGGCGGGTAAGATTGCCTTCAACGCAACATCGACGATCTGCAGGACTCCGAACTCCACGTCCTGCTGTAAGGTTCTTGTCGGTCCGAAGTCGAATGCGGCAAGCAGCCGGGCGATTCCTTCGTGGGAATGACGATTGCCCTTGGAGACCATCATGAGTGGAATTCCCACCGGCACAAAGTGAGTGCATTTCATCTAACTCTTAGTGACCTTAGTCAGGATATGCTGCATTGCTTCACTGAGCACATCGGCGATTTGCACTAACCCGCTAGCGCGGGAGGTTACGCTTTTGTGGCACTTGGATAGAGTGTTGGGCACCGAAGGAGGTGTCCATGACACATCTACGCCAGCGCATGCAGGAGGATCTCCGGC
>Ga0210386_10002377_pt1 | contig 16293 bp, 19 predicted proteins | sample IncBWH32OmetaG_FD_160091 | JGI IMG/M metagenome (GOLD analysis project Ga0210386, IMG submission 160091) | Forest soil microbial communities from Barre Woods Harvard Forest LTER site, Petersham, Massachusetts, United States - Inc-BW-H-32-O ... | reverse complement strand
CGGCATTTCTTTTTGCGGGCGGAGATGGGCAAGAACGCCGGGCGCAATCATGCGGAGGTTGATGCCGATTTTGAGAAGGCAGCGCACTTGGCTGGGATCGTGGCACCATATCGGCACGCGCGGTTATCTGCCGTAAAGCTCGCTGGTAATCCGAACAATCCTCTAAGTCCCTGGGATGACGCCACGGCGGAAGAACTGCGGGCGGAGATCGAGCGTCGGCTCAACATATTGCAGGCTGCTGGAATCATCGAGCTAAAGCCTTTGCCAGTGCCCGAGTGCAGTAGCAAGTGGCACCGATCTCCGATCGACCTTCGACCGTCCATCAGGACTAACCGAAGTGGCTAGTTCGAAATCCTGACACCATTTGTGCCAATTAGTGCCACTCCAAACAGTCTAGTCGTGCCAAATAGTGCCACTAGCCATCCGGCGTTGTGACTCTGTCATTTCCGCCGACACCCGGCTGCCCAGCGTTTAGCGCCCCAGTCTTCCCGTTCGCGGCGCACGGCAGGAGATTTGGAATTTTTGATCTTGAGCCAGTGATCGACGCGGCCAGAACGGTAGTGCGAGCCTAGGCGCTTGGATACGATCCCCTCGTAGCCCAGCATGCAGGCATGCTTGAAGATAGTCGCACCTTCGCAGTCGAAGTGGGCGTTGAATGCAATTCCATCAGCCGTGCCTTTGAGTACATCAGCCAGCAGACCTTTGCGGTTTTCCAGCGTAGACCATTTGAGGTTTTCGCCGTCGAGTTCGATCAGGTCGAATGCGCAAAGGATGGCGGCGTCATCGTGGTGGCGATGGCACAGCAGATCGAAGACCGAGAGACCATCCGCGTTTACAACGATGGCCTCGCCGTCGATCAAACATGAGCGTACTGGTAGGCTCTCGACCGCCGCGACTATCTTTGGAAAGCGCGCCGCAAAATCATAGCCGTTGCGAGTGAACAGGCGGACGCGATCCTCGCTGCGCAAAGCCATGATGCGGAAACCGTCGTGCTTGATTTCATGCACCCAACCGGGACCGGAGGGCGGCTCAACTGCCGGGCGCGGCAGGATGCACGGTCGGAAGTCGGTCGTAGATCGGTGCCACTCGCTACTGCGCCTCAGGCGCTGGCAAAGACCGTACCTCGATGATTCCAGCATTCAGCAGTATATTGAGCCGACGCTCGATCTCCACCCGCAGTTCTTCCGACGTCGCATCATCTTTGAAATGCACAGGGTTGTTCGGATCGCCAGCGAGCATGGCGCTCAGCTGCGCATGCCGATACGGTGCCACCATCGCAGCCAAGTGCGCTGCCTTCTCAAAATCGGCATCAACCTCCGCATGATTGCGCCCGGCGTTCTTGCCCATCTCCGCCCGCAAAAAGAAATGCCGCATCGCTGTCTCGATGACGTAAAGGCTATCGAGCACTTGATCGACACACCTCAAGCCGACGTGAAACATCGTACTCATGACATAGCCCCTCCTACCTGCGGGGGCTTTTGCTGGATCTGAGCTTTCCGCCCAGCGGAAACTCACTGCGCAACCTACGAGCGGAATTTGTGGAACCTTCTACTCATCCGCGCGTAGTCATTACAATGCCTCCCCCGCGGAAAACGCATCTGGAGGCGCTGATCGAAAAGGCCCCGGTCGAAAGTAAGGGCTTTTTCTTTATCGAACACCCATCTTGTCGGGCCTCAGTGGTCCTTCGGATTTGCGCGCTAAACCCGAAAGCGCGTGATTCCTGTCACAGATTAAAGCCGGGCCTGGACCCACAAGGGGGACAGGGAAGGGGGTTCAAATCATGCGTAAGCTTTTCATTCTCGTCGCCGTAACGTTCGCCCTGGTATCAACCGGCGCCGCAACCGTGGTCACCACCGCACTAACGTCCGACGCCGCGATGGCACTCGCGCTTCGCTAACCACTGGCGCTCTCGCGTTAATCGCGGATGCCTTGCATTGTCACTGCCACCCGGTCCGCTCCACCCGTTAGAATGTGGTCCTTTTTGCACAGACCCGCATTGGGAATACGCGAGACAGTTGGGGAGTGAACAAAAAGAATCGCCAGAGGGACACGTCATTGCCGAAAGACGACAAGTTCAAGGACTACACGCGCTACGCCGCAGATTGTTTAAACTTGATGGCCGAAGCAAAAGACTTGGACTCGCGAAACCTCCGACGGGCAATGGCCGAAGAATGGCTAACGTTAGCCAGCGCAATTCGGCGCTCGCGTAAGTCCTGGCGAATAGTCCCTTTTAATTCCCGATAAACGGAATGGGGCAGCCCGCCTTCGCGATGGCGCTCGGCGTGTGCCGGGCTGACCTGCCCGACATTCCGTCTGTTGCTATGAGGCAAGGATGCTCAAGTCGCCCGATGAAATGAGAGCAGAACTGTACGAAACCGGCACCATGGATCAATTGGAACGGCTTCACATCCAGGTGCAGATCGAGGCATTGGAATCGCAGAAGCTTGCAGCGGCGGCTATTGTCAAAAATTCGCGTTATATGCTGATGTCAGTTGTCATGGCGACCATTGCGACAACAATCACCGCGGCAGGACTTGTCTTCAATATCATTAGCCTTGCCCGGGTCCTTCGCTGAGCCCAACCGTTCCAATCCTTGACTGATGATGGCGGACAACATGGCGGCATCAATTTGGGCAAAGCGACACTCGGTCCTGGCTTAGTCAGTTTGGCCCCACTATCCACAAGAACTGGAATTGTTCGGATCCACGAAACGTTGTTAGTTTGATCGCTGCGCTCTATCGGCCCCGTTGTCCCAAACGCACAACGGCACCAGATGGCAACGCAGATTGCAGGACCCTGATCTTTTGGTCAGGGTCCTGCCTTCCTAAGCCTCGGCTTCAGCCGTGGCACGATGTCAGGCGCGGCCGAGACGTTAGATCCTAAAGCCCGCGCGGCGCGCATTACTTTCATGCGCGCGCAGGCTTGCTATTTGGACGGGGCTTTGGGTATAAGGCGCGCCTTCCTCAAAAACAGGAGTTATTTGATGGCCAAGAAGGCTGTGAAGCGACGCGAATGGACCTCAGCAGATGTTAAGACCCTCCGATCGCTCGCTAAAAAGAAGACGCAAGCTGGACGCATCGCCAAGGCCTTGAAGCGGACTGAGGGCGCTACGCGTCAGAAGGCGTTCAGCCTGGGGCTATCGTTGGATGCCCGTTGATTTACCCCGGGCCTCGGGCCTGGATAGGTGTGTCCCTCGGCGCACATCCTAATACTTCGCCACGGTTAATACCGGCTGAGGCTCTCTTTCAATTTGGCACGTCATTTGCTTGGCTTACGGTGCTGGTGGGCGATACCCTCCACGATCTGCCCACGCGCGCTCTATCTAAACAACTTCGCCCCGGCCCCCGTCTGGCCGGGGCTTTTCGTTGCGGCGCTGGATCACCCCTTCCGCCGTCTCCGTTGTCTGCTCCATAGGTGGAATCCGGTGGCATTGCAGTTAGCTAAAAGAAGACCAACGATCCGATGAAGCTTGAAGTGGCGAAGGAATAGCTTGTCATGGCCAAGACTTGGCGCATCGCCGTCCTGTCCGCTGTCCTGGCGTCAGGCGCCATCGCGATGGAGGCTGCCGCCGCGCCGCCACTTGAGGCGGCGGCGGCCACCGCTTCGACCCTCGGACAGAAAGCGCTCGACGACGCCGCCGCCTTCGCCTTCGTGGAATCGCTGACGACTGAGATCGGGCAACGTCTAGCGGGCACCGAGGCCCATAAGCGGGCGGTCGCATGGGCCGAGGCCAGACTGAGACAAGCGGGCTTTGAGAACGTGCACTCCGAACCCTTTACCTTCCCTGCTTGGATCCGCGGCACGGAGAACGCGGACGTTGTCGCTCCAGTACCGCAGCATCTGGCCATTACGGCACTGGGCGGCTCGGTTGCCACGGATGCTAGCGGTATCGAGGCCGAGATCGCGCTCTTCCGAACCTACGCGGACCTTTTGGCGGCGCCGCCGGGATCGCTTGCTGGCAAGATCGCGGTGGTGACGCAGCGCACGGTGCGGGCGCAGGACGGCAGCGGCTACGGCGCTGCCAACATGATCCGCCGCTCTGGCCCATCGGAGGCCGCCAAACGCGGCGCGGTCGCCTATCTGCTGCGCTCGCTCGGCACGGACAGTCATCGCCTACCGCATACCGGCGCTCTTAACTACGAAAATGGCACGCCGCGGATTCCAGCAGCGGCGCTGGCCATTCCGGACGCCGACCAGCTCGAGCGGCTGACTGCGCTGGGTCCCGTGCGGATCCGGCTCGTGCTGACGCCGACGGTTCACGAGAATGCACCATCCTGGAATGTCGTCGGTGAGATCAAAGGCGCAGACCGTCCGGAGGAGATCGTTCTCATCGGCGGACATCTCGATTCCTGGGATCTGGGCACCGGCGCCACCGATGACGGTGCCGGCATGGCTATCACCTTCGGCGCCGCCCGGCTGATCGCCGGCCGGCCGCAGCGCCCCAGCCGGACAATTCGCGTCGTCCTCTTCGGGGCCGAGGAGATGGACTTCAGCGGTGCCGCGTATGCCAAAGCCCATGAGGAAGAAGTGAACAACATCGTAATCGCCAGCGAAGCGGATTTTGGGGCGCGTTCGGTCTATTCCGTGCAACTCCCGCCGGGCGCCTCCGCCAGCGATTTCGGCCGCACGTTGGGACGAATCATCGCGCCGCTTGGTGCCAACATTGATCGCCGGCCGGCGCTCGGCAGCGGCGAGGATATTCGCGAACTGCAGGCGGCTGGCGTGCCGGTGGCATCGCTGCGCCAAGACGGGCTTGATTATTTCGATATCCACCACACCGCCGACGACACGCTCGACAAAATCGATCCAAAGCAGCTTAACCAAGCGGTTGCGATATGGTCGGCCTTCACCTACCTCGCTGCGACGTCGGACGTAGATTTTCGGGGCCTCGCGGCGACGGCGAAATGAGCCACGCGACACGTCTAATAGGCCCGCGTCCCGTTTGGCCGGCGCTTTTCACTAAGCAAGGTTGGACTTATGCGCGGCTTGAGCCAGATTGACTCCGGCCACGCGATCGGCCCTGAATAGACGGATCATAGCTCTACATAAATGACTTTGCCCCGCTCCCTGTCTGGCCGGGGCCTTTTGTTGTGGCGCGCTTAGAGCAGTCAGTCCTTTGGCGAAGTGATCTAGCGAGGTACTTCGGTCCCTTCGGAAAAGACCATCCGCCGCAGCTCAGAGGCTATGTGCTCCTCACTGTAGGACTGCGACACCCACTTATTTCGTGAGTGAACAAGCCAGGTAACGAGATGCCTCGGGGGCTCGGGCGGTGTCATATGCCAACCGGCCATTTTGGGTTTCGTGGGCGCGGGCGTGGCACTTGGCGTGCGTTAACAATGCTTTCAGCCACGGCATTCGCGCGACCTGGCGAAACAGCATTTTCATCACGGAGTCGCTGGGAGATCAGCCGCTCCGCCTGACTTCGAGATATGCGGATTGTCGTGTCGCTAGGGGCGTAACTCATGGGCACCTCAAGTCAGCGCGCCATTCGGCCCTAGGGTTTTTTTGGTGCGGCGAGCCGGCGCAAGGCAAGCTACTGTTTCTGCGGCTACTGAAGGACATGCTTGCGCTCAAATGAGCGCGTGTCCTCAAAAAGGCGCCGCCATTGGACGATCAGGCGGCGCTCCCGCGTTCTATCTGGTCTAGCCACCGATGAATTCGTTCGATGTCGGGGCCACCCGCGCAGCCGTTGGACCCGTCCCTCGCGGTCAGGATATGCGCCTGGTCACCTGCGTGGGCGCGTGCGCACAAAATGAAGCGGACAGTCCGACGCGAAGGCAACCGTTGGCCATTTCGGCTGCTGGGGACAGGTGCAGCCTTTCCTGATCGCCTCACTTGTTGCTGGAAGGGCACCCGGAAATCTGATGGGAGTGTGTCGTGACGCAGGCGGACTTCCGTAATGGCCCGCGCCATCTTCTGGGGATAGGTCAAAGACGATAATTCCTTGATGTCAAAACGCCGCCACTTGGCCGTCGCCCGGAGCGCGGTGCCGTCGCTCCGGGTCGGCCTTACGGCGTGCAGGGTTGCACCACGACCGCACAAGATACGCGTACTCCAAAAGGGACCCATCCATTGAATCCAAAAAGGGACTACCCCTCTTTCTCAAAGGGGACTGGTGGCCTCAATTCCGGAGTATGGCCTTCGTTAGCGCTTGACGAGCGGGAGACGCTGGCGTGTACCTCACTAATTCAGGATCTGAGGCCGCCACGATCGCTACCTTCGGGACGCGAATGCCCCGCCGCGACTCTACGCTGAAGGTGGGCGCGTTCATCAGCCGATAGCATGATGGTGACGGCGTCTTCGTCTTCGCTCGTAAATCTGCGGGCATCATTATCGTGGTGGGTGAAAGTCTTTCCCGCGCACCGCACCGTGGTGCTTTCAGCATTGCAGCTGCCCGGTCAGAACCGCCCCGGATGCTGCGCGGCCAACGAAAAAACGAAACCCCGGGCAGTCAACGCTCCCGAGCCCCACCCGACGTCCTTTAGTCTCGGATCCTCGCAGGCTTCGGTTGTTCGCCGAAATACCCGTTGCTTCCGTCACCGGCGCCGACGAAGAACTCGGACTTAGCGTCAATGGTGGGCGAGGTCACAAAAGACACGGGTTCGGTCGCCGCCGCTTTATCCACTGCGGCTCGGATCGCTTCAGAAGTGCTTGCTGTCACGGTCGTCGCAGCCGGGTAGAAGAACTTACTAGCCATCAAGGCCAGTATCACCGCGACCGTGGCACCACCCGTTGCCACAACGCGAAGCAAGTCTGCTTCGCTCCAGCTCGTCTTGCTCATGGCTCGCTCCATATGCAGACCCCTCACCCTCAACTTATGCCTCACCCGTACATGCGTCTTGTGACTGACAGCACAGGTCTTTGAATTTTATCCGCGGAGCCCGGGTCTAATCGCGGTCGGGCGGCCAGCGCTTCAGAACTCTGATGCCTTGGCAATTGCTGACCTTGCGGCGGCGTAGGCCTCTGTCAGTCTTTCACTCTTCGCTCGTGCAATAGCCACGCATAGATGGTCTGCCACTTATCGCCAGCGGTCTTGATGTCGAGCAGCAGATCGGCACGTTTTTCCTGCAGGTGTGTAAAGAAGAGCATGCCGCCCATGACCTTGGTGTCCTCGGGATGCTCTTTCGACCACGCATCCCATTCATCGATGATGCCCTGCTTTGCCGGGCCGTCTTCGTGAGACATTGGGGTCTCCTGCTGCATTTACAGCGCCGCTTTGCATTCGCGTCCGTCGATGTCCAGCGACCCCGGACGAGCGCGGGCGGAGGTCGCCGACCGGATAAGAGCGCACTGCCGATTTCTTTGGGCAGCGGCAGCTAAAAGATTTCTAGGCGGCTAGCTCTGGCGAAGGCTCGCCCGGCCTCAGCGAATAGACTTTCGATTTCACCGGCCCGCAATCGCCGCATTCGAACGTATGGATCGCGAGGCCGTCGCGAGTTGGATGCAGGTCGATGGTCGTCTGCCGGATCGTCTTCCCGCACCGTGGACAAGGTTCATTCGTGCACAGGGTCATAGACATGACGAGTCCCTTTCGCCCCGGCGAATTGAGGACAGTCAAACGGGTCCGACCTAAGTTGTGAGGGGTCCTGGGCGCTTTGCGGCGGCGCCTCAATCAGCGGGATGATGCGCGCTAAAAAATTCCACGTCCAGAGACGAAACGTTTCTGTACAAAAGATTTTAGGACAGCCTAGCCGCGCGACTGGAACTCGGAACGACCCTCCGGTGAACCCTCTGCGCAACTTATGAGCGGCAATTGGCGGAACCTTCTCCTCGTTTGTGCGTGGTCATTGCGATGCCTTCCAAGCGGAAAACCACGCGGTCACCGCCACCGCAAACGGAAGCGCCATGTCTGCGCCAATGTCCGAGCAATTCAACCTGATCAGAGAGAGCGGCGATATTAGCGGCTTCCGCCTTCAATACGGCTCCCGTCCCAACGACCCCATGCCCTTCGTCCTTACGCTGACGCCGCAGTATGTCGCGCGAGCTTTGGGAAAGTCGCGGCCGGTCACGTACCTCGAGATCGCGAAATACGTCCACGACAATGCCGGTGATCTCCGGGCAAAGGCCGCTTTCGAGAAAGGGCGCGGGGGCGTCACCCTGACTTTGGAAAACTGACGCGAGCCGGCGTTAGTCCGGCTTCCGCAAAAGCTCCGGCAGTTTCGCGATGTTCGCTGCGATGCGGCGCGCCTCGTCGCGCGTAAGCCGGCGCATGGCCATCCGGCGGGCCGGTCTAGAAAAAAGGACGAGGCGCCGCGGAACGGTCCATTTTGCACAGACTCAGCTCAAAAAGGGTCGCAGTGTCGGGTGGCGGCAGGCGTTCCGCGAGAGGTACGTTATGCCCAACAGTCAGCCATTTATCGAAAATAAGGACGCCGGAACGCTTGCGCAGGCGATCGTTGACACCGTCCGCGAGCCTCTTTTGGTACTCGACAAGGATCTTCGCGTACTCGCCGCCAGCCGCTCATTCTATTCGACATTCCAGGTAGCGCCGCGTGTCACACAGGGTGAACTCCTTTATGAGCTGGGCGACGGTCAATGGGATATTCCCGAACTCAGGGTGCTGCTGGAAAGGATAGTTCCGGAGCACAGTGTGATGGAGGACTACGAAGTTGAGCATCAGTTTCCCCAAATCGGGAAACGCACGATGCTGCTGAATGCCCGCAAGGTGTTCTACGAGGGCAATTCCCACACGACTCTTCTACTGGGCATTGAAGACGTCACCGCGCGACGCGCGTTAGAGCGCGAAAGGGAGGACCTTTTGCGAAAGCAGCAGGCGCTGTTGCAAGAGAAGGACGTCCTGCTTCAAGAAATGGAGCATCGGGTCGGCAATAGCCTGCAAATTATTGCCGCCATCATTCTCATGAAATCACGGATGGTGACCTCGGAGGAGACCCGACTCCAGCTGCAGGACGCGCACAAGCGCGTCATGTCAGTGGCGGCCGTGCAAAAATACCTCCACGCAACCGGGACCGCCGGCCCTGTCGAAATGGCGCCTTACCTGACGCAACTGTGCGACAGCCTCAAAACATCGATGATCGGCGATTACCGCCCGACGACGCTGAAGGTGACCAGCGATGCAGGTACCGTGACTTCGCGAGAGGCCGTAAGCCTTGGCTTGATCGTGACAGAACTTATTCTCAATGCCCTCAAGCATGCCTTCAAGAATGATAGCGACGATCGTCGGATCGCTGTCGGCTTCGCCATCGCTGGAACAAATTGGAAGCTTTCAGTTGTGGACAACGGAATCGGCGCACCGGTTGGCGTCTTTGCGCAGGCAAAATCTGGTCTGGGCACCAGCATCGTCAACGCGCTCGCCCAACAACTCGAAGCCCGGGTTGACGTTAAGAGCGGCCGTCAGGGCACATCGGTATCGGTTACTCATGCCACGTTTGCGAAAATGCCTATGAAGTATCCCAGGCAGCGAGCCCTTATTAGGCCGTCGTCAACTCGCGGGCATGCCTGACCACCGTATCGAGACTGTATGGCTTCCGCTCAAATCGTGAGCCCGCTGGCAATTCTTCCGGATGCGACATCCGCATTGCCGAAGTGACCATGATAGCGATACGAGGCCATCGAACGCGCACCATTCGCGCTAAAGCCAAGCCGTCGATTGCTCCCGGCATGCTAACGTCAGTAAATAGCAGCTGGACATTGGAATCCGCCGCTAGCAATTCGAGCGCCTGGTCACTGTTCGCAGCTTCGACCATCCGAAACCCAGCGTCTTCGAGCATGCCAACCGCCGCGAGGCGAACCAAGGTTTCGTCTTCGACGATAAGAATGATTTTGTGGGAGATCATCGTGGGCAACATTCTCTGCAGGACATACGTTCCATCGCCCAACGTACTTTGAATAGATTAAGAAAGTCGTGGTCCTTGCAGGTACTGCTGCCTGTCCCCCGGAGCCTCGTCGCCCCTTTTTGGAAGTGGTCCTTTTTGCACAGACTCGCATCGGGATACGCGAAACACTCGGCAGTGAACAAAAAAGAATTGTCAGAGGGACACGAAAGTTCAAGGACTACACGCACTATGCCGGACATTGTTTGAACCTAATTGAACCTAATGGCCGATACAACGGATCAGGAAGCACGTTTCCCTTCGACGCGACATGGCTACCGAATGGCTTACACTCGCCAATGCAATTCGGCCATCTCATAAATCCTGGAAAATACTCCGTCTGAAGCCAGTGATCATCGCGTGGCTACTGATAGGCGCTTCTTCCGCTTTCGCCGAGGGAGGAGAGAAGACTATCAAGTGCGTGACCTCAGAAATGGCGGCGCCTATGTCGAAGGCGCACTGCCCCCAATCCCAGCTTCTAGACAAAGCCTGAAAGGGCAACGGCTCCGTAGGGCCTGGGCGCGGCGTCCGCGAATGACAGCGGCACTATTTGGCACGACTAAACTGTTTAAAGTGGCACTAATTGGCACAATTGGTGTCAGGGTTTCGAACTAGTCATTTCCGTTAGCGCCTGATGGACGATTGGAAGCCGGCCGGAGAGCGGTGTCACTCGCTACTGCACCCCGGGCACTGGCAAAGGCTTTAGCTCGATGATTCCGGCCTCCTGCAATATGTTGAGCCGACGCTCAATCTCCGCCCGCAGTTCTTCCGCCGTCGCATCATCCTTGAAGTGCACCGGATTGCTCGCACCGCCGGCGACCTTCACTGCCGACAGGCGCGGGTGCCGATATGGCGCGGCCATCCCGGCAATACGTGTGGCCCTATCGAAATCCTCGTCGGACCTGGGCCGCGGTGCGTCTCGCCTTACCCTTCTGTTTGCCACTGGCACCGGCAACGGCCCGCGTGAAGTAGAACGTTGCCGAGTATTCCATTGATGTAGAGCATGTCGGCGATCTTGTTGGGATCACCCTCGACGCTCATGGCTTCCTGTGATTCGCGGAGCAGCGTTCGCTTATTTCGTGCCTGCTATGCGCGCCATGATAGTTCCGTTGGGGATTTCCTGGACGAACGTGAAAAAGCCGCCCAGGCTTGGGTGGCTTAGCTTTTGCTGGTGCTGCGTCGACTCGCCGCCGAGGAAGCTGAGGCAATTCTGCGTAAGGTAGAGGTGTCCGCGGCTGGGGACTCTTAATCCCAATCTTCCGGATCGAAGGCCTCCGTTCGGCGTTATGTGGGCGATATGCTTCCACATGCTGAAACCTTGTTGCGCCTGCTCGTGGCCGCCGTCTTTGGCAGCCTGATTGGCTTCGAGCGCGAACGCTTGCTGTGGGCGGCTGGCATCCGCACTCACATGCTCGTCTGCGTGGGCGCTTGCCTGTTTATGATCGTTTCGGCCTACGGTTTTGCCTCGGTGCTCGGTCCGAACGTCGTGCTTGATCCATCGCGCGTAGCCGCACAGGTCGTCTCCGGAATTGGCTTTCTGGGTGCCGGCGCGATCCTGGCGCGCGGTGAAATCGTCAGAGGACTAACCACTGCGGCCAGTATTTGGACTGTGGCTGCCATTGGTCTGGCTGTCGGCGGCGGTCTGTATTTTGCAGCGGGCGTTTCTACCGCCGTCATTCTTGCCATTCTCGCCGGTGTGAAGCCGTTGGAACAGATGTATCGCGACCGGAACCAAAGTTGCCGTCTTGTGGTCGAGGCAACACACGGATCACTGACGCCCGACTTGGTCAAACGAACGCTTGGAGTTCGCGCAGGTCAGATCAAGCGCCTTGTCGTCAAACCGGGAGAAGCGGCGGGCGTTGATGAAGTGACCGTTATTTTAACGCGGGTAGCTTCCCAAGATGCTCAAGCCTTTGCGGAGAAGCTGCAAAGCCTGTCGAACGTTAATCAGGTCAGTATTGTAACCCGCCGCGACGATCGTGCTTTACTCGATGCACTGTGAGGGCTGGTTTCGGAACGGTCCCATCATTTCGGAAACAGCTTATCGCGGATAAAGCGTGAAGTGGGTGTCAGCCTTATGCCGCGCGGTTTACGCCAACTGGCGCGGTCGATTTCTCGCTTATCCCCAATCTTGAGCATTCCGGCCGCTTTGTCGGTGATGAAGATCGCATCGCTCATCTTGCGGCCCGACCGGTGATTGGTGGCCTTAACCTGTTTCCATAGCCTCAAACGCCCGAGTTTTAGGTGGGGTAGTTCTTCTTTGATTTCTCGCCGGAGGCACTGCTTCTCCGTTTCGTTTCGGCGCTTACGACCGCCGGGAAACATCCACAGCTTGTCACCGCGGCGTCGAACGAGAAGGACGCGCCCCTTTTTTGACGTCACCAGCTTTGAAGACTTTGCCATTGCCGCCGAAGTTTCGGTTATCAATAAAGGTTTCCTACACAGAATAATATGCTCGAGTAAAAAAGGTCCCAACGAGGGCGTTCAGTTTTTGGAATAAAGTCTGCCCGCCGGGGCGATCTCAGCAAAAAAGAAGTCCCGACGGGTAGGGGCCACGTCGGGACGCAAGAGTTCCGCTGATTTACAAGAGATTTGTACTGCGGCGTCAATCGATTCGCAAAGGATACAGCCGCAACGTGCCTGGCACACGGCATCCTTTTGTTCATCCCGCGTTCATACCAAATCAGCTCGGGATGGTTCGGCTGCCGGATCGGAAATCGCGAGGGGCCCAGATGCGTAGCTGCATTGCTTTAATATTTGCGTTTCTCTGCGGAGTCGCGGCCGACACGGCGGCGCGGGCTGAAGAGTGTCCCAACAACCCCGACGCCTTGGGAACAAGCCGCGTGCTGCCGATCGATTTCTCTCAATTCCCGAAGGTGGGTGCCATGGCGGGCGCAGTTGCACTTCCTCTCGCCGACAAGGAGGTCGTCCTCACCTTCGACGATGGTCCGATACCGCCATACTCCACCCAAGTTCTCGACGCCCTGGGCGCCCAATGCGTGAAGGCAACGTTTTTCCTGGTCGGCGAAATGGCGCATTACCATCCTGCGATTGTCCGCCGCATTTTCGCTGAAGGGCATACCATCGGGACACACAGCGAAGATCACCCTCTGCGATTCGGCAAGTTATCCCGCGGCCTCGTTGAATGGCAGATCGACAAAGGCATCACTGACGTCGGCGTAGCGCTTGGCGATGACAGGCAAGTGGCACCGTTCTTTCGCGTTCCGGGCTTGGCACAATCCGACGTCATTGGCGATGAGCTAGCGGCCCGTCACCTCGTATGGTTCAGTCCCGACACTGATGCCAATGACTGGTATCGCGGTATATCATCGAAGAAGATCATTGCGCTGGCGATGAGTCGACTTGAGGCTCGCGGCAAAGGAATTTTATTGCTTCACGATATCCATCGCGCAACGGCCGACGCGTTGCCCGAACTGCTCAAGGAACTCAAGCAGAAGGGCTTTCACGTCGTGCACGTCGTGCCCAGCTCGGTCAATCAGTTCTAACAGAATCGCGCCTTGAGGCGTTCAATCGAACGGCGCAGGGGCTGACTGACGCCGCGCAGTGTCGCATCATCGGCTGTGTGCGCGATATCCTCATCATCTTAGGCGCAGCTTACTCATAAGCCGGGCCCGATGTTGGCTTCGCTCCCGAAAGCGATCGAATTGCTGTGCGACAACGGCGTGACGCGAAGGGCCAAAGGAGGAAATTAAAATGAATACGTGGATTACCACCGCCGGAGAGCCCGCCCCCCGGCGATGGACCTATAGAATTCCGATCATGCCGCGTGTCGGCCGGCGGCGAGTTCCTTGACTGCTTCCGTCGTCAGCGGCTGGCCGCCAATTCCCCAGTCGCCGCTGGTTACCTCCGAGATCTTTACCCAGGTCACACCGCGCATGTTCTCGCCTTCGATCGAGACCATGGCGTCGGTCAATTTTTGGATGATCTGGCGTTTTTGCTCAGGGCTAAACACCTTCTCGACTAGATGGACCTCTATGAGCGGCATCGTCATTCTCCCATGTTGGCCTCGCCAAGCGAGGATGAGTAACAACATGCCTGTCGCAGCCGAGCAAAGCTTTCAGAATGCTTTGATTTTAGCTTCAGAAGCGCCCTAGATATCCTCCACTTTTGCTGCCGCGAGAGATCGCTTCCAAACCGCTAAAATGTTAGTCTGGATGCGGATTAAGGCTGGGTCATCGGGTGTTCTGGCCGACCAATGATCATCTGCTTTGGCGAAGACTACGAGCTCGATGTAGAACGGCGTGAACTTAAGCGCGCTCAATTGCCGATTCACGTCGAACCTCAGGTCTTCGACTTGCTGGTTTATCTGGTGCAAAATCGCGATCGCGTCGTGAGTAAAGATGATGTTATCGCTTCGGTCTGGGCCGGCAGGATCGTCTCCGACTCGACCCTAACCAGCCGCATCAATGCCGCCCGGACGGCTGTTGGCGACAACGGCGGCGACCAGAAACTGATCCGGACCATCGCACGCAAGGGGCTCCGTTTCATCGGTGCCGTACGCACCAAACCAAACATCCTAGAACCGGCACAGGACGTCGATCCATCACAGGATGGAATGCGGGAAAGGACACGCCAGGTCCTAGCGCTGCCGGACCGACCCGCGATCGCCGTGCTGCCTTTCATTAACCTAAGCGGGGATCCGGAACAGGAGTACTTTTCCGACGGCATTAGCGAGGACATCATCACCGCGTTATCCAAGCTGCGCTGGTTTTTCGTAATCGCGCGCAACTCGTCATTCACCTACAAGGGCAACGCCGTCCATCTGAAACAGGTCGCATCGGAACTGGGTGTCGGTTACGTCGTCGAGGGCAGCGTGCGCAAGGGCGGCGACCGTGTCCGCATCACGGCACAGCTCAACGACGTCACCACTGGCAGCCACATCTGGGCGGAACGATACGATCGGGCTCTTGCAGACGTCTTCGCCGTGCAGGATGAGATCACCGAGGCCATCGTTGCCGCCATCGAGCCGCAACTCTATGCCGCGGAGAATTTTCACGCCAGGCGCAAACCGCCAGACAGCATGGACGCCTGGGATTTGGTGATGCGGGCGTTGTCGCATTACTGGCGGGTAACGCGGCAAGACAATGTAGTGGCGCAGGCGTTGTTGGAAAAGGCGATCAGTATCGATCCGAATTATGGCCAGGCGCTCGGCGTTCTTGCTACCAGTCATACGTTCTGCGCGCATATGGGCTGGGAAGACACGGCCAGGACGGCACCGATCGCTGAGCGCGCGGCATTGGCAGCCATTCGATCCGACACGGAAGACCCTTGGGCCCACCATGCACTGGCCAGCGTTTACCTGTTCGCGCGCCGTTTCGACGACTCGCTGGCTGAATTTGAGCTGGCACTCCGGCTCAATCCGAATTTCTCGTTGGCGCAAGGCTATTACGGCCTAGCATTGTCCTACTGTGGGCGTTGGCAGGAAGCCTATGAAGCGGCAGGCCGCGCTCTACGCTTGAGTCCCCGGGATCCCTTCTCGGCGGTCTATTATGGGATCGCCGCCTATTCTCAATTCGTTGGACGCAACTACGACGAAGCAATGCGGTTGGCGCGCGAGGCTATCCGTGAGCGGGGTGATTTCGTCGGCGGCCACCGCGTACTCGCCGCTGCAACGGGAATGGCTGGCCAGATCGATGCTGCTGAACTCGCTTTGCGGGCGCTCCGCCGTGCCCAGCCCAATATTTCTCTTAGCTGGATTGCGAACCATATGCCGATCCAAAGCGACGCTGAGCGCGACCACTATTTGGAAGCATTTCGCCGCGCGGGCCTGGACTGACGCGCGGCTTCAACGGCACCGGCCAAAATCAAGTCCGTCTCAAGCAAATATCAAGAAGCTGTCAAAGCGCGGCGGCGGCGGTTGCGGCATTGTCCGGGTGATGACCCGTCTCTGAAGTCATTTAAATAACGCAACGTAAAAGGGGGACCCGTTATGCAGCCCATCACGCATTACGCCAAGAGCGGTGAGGTACACGTCGCCTATCAAGTATTTGGCGAAGGTCCCGACCTCGTTATGGCGCCTGGTTTTGTCTCCCATATCGAAAACTATTGGGACGATCCGCGTTTTGCGCGGTGGTTGAGCAAGCTTGGAAGCTTTTGCCGTGTCGTGCTTTTCGACAAGCGTGGCACCGGCCTTTCCGACCGCGTACCCAATCTGCCGGCCATGGATGAGCGGATGGATGACGTTCGCGCTGTCATGGATGCGGTCAAAATTGAGCGCGCCGCCCAGTTTGGAATATCAGAAGGTGGCTCGCTTGCCGCGCTTTTCGCGGCGACCCATCCCGAACGGACCCAATCGCTAACCCTCTACGGCGCCTTTGCCCGTTTCCTCCACTGGATACCTGACGATGAGGGCTTTGACGCTTTGACCAGCTATATCGACGAACACTGGGGCAGCGGTCAGAGCCTGCCGAACTTCGCCCCGACGAAGGCCAACGATACC
>Ga0210386_10002376_pt1 | contig 16294 bp, 14 predicted proteins | sample IncBWH32OmetaG_FD_160091 | JGI IMG/M metagenome (GOLD analysis project Ga0210386, IMG submission 160091) | Forest soil microbial communities from Barre Woods Harvard Forest LTER site, Petersham, Massachusetts, United States - Inc-BW-H-32-O ... | reverse complement strand
TCGAGCTTATCCAGCTTATCCTGGCTAGAGCTTTCGCCGTCGGCAGTGGGAGCAGGCTTCGCAGCCTCAGCGTCTCTCGCCTTAACGTCCGCCGCTGCCTTCTCTGAAATATCCTCCGGAAACGGATTGTCGTCTGCCGTAGATTTCTTGGGCTGCTGCTGGTCAGTTTTCTGTTGCGGATCGCCGTTCTGCGTGGGCTGCGCAGTAGATGGGTTGTCATTTGGGGATGACGGCGGTGGACAGGTATTGCTTGTCTTCCACGGCCCCTTCGACCCGCGCTGCGCCTGAGCGCTGCAGCTTTTATCCGGCTGCGTTGACGGTGCCTGCGGAGGCGGCGGAGGCGGAGCATATGGGTCGGACGAAGACTGCTGCTGTTGCTGTGCAAAAGCGCCCGAAGCACAGAGAACAGCAGCGAGGGCAAAAACCGGAATAGAAACCAACTGCCGCATCAAGTCTTTCCCCATGATTCCTTCTACTAGTGTAGACGCGATACACGGTCGAAAGGATCGGATAAATCTGCTGCCGGGCTACAACAATTGCTCCATAAAAACATTTGCCCTTTTATATGGCGATGGCTCTACAAGCGAGGGATCGATGTGCTGAAATCCAAGCGACTCGTAGACGTGAATCGCATTCATTAGCTTACTGCTTGTCTCAAGTGTCAGCTTCCGCGCACCGAGCGTCCTTGCCGCATGGATGACGTGCGCTAGCAGCGACTTGCCGATTCCCTGATTGCGGTAGGTTTCATCGACCGCCATCTTCGCAACTTCGTATGTGTCGGGCCCGGTCGAGATCAGCGCGCAGCAGCCGATGATTTTTTCGTCGAAGGTAGCGAAATAAATATGGCCGCCTGGATTGAGGATATATTTTTCCGGGTGGCGTAGTGTGAGCAGGTCTTTTTCTTCAAGCACAAAATATTTTGCGATCCACTGCTCATTGAGCTTCCAAAATGCTTCGCCATCGCCTGCGGAGAATTCCCGAAAGGTAGCTTCCATAAGACCCTGCATGTTTTCTACTCCTTTAATTGTTATCTAGCCGTATCGGGAATAAGATGTCCAATATATTGTTTGTCTGTATTGATATCTCATGGATATTGCTGACATTGAATTGCGACACCTGCGTTATTTTGTTGCCGTGGCTGAGGAGCTGCACTTTGGCCGCGCCGCACAGCGGCTGCACATGGCCCAGCCACCGCTTTCGCAGCAGATTCGCAAACTCGAGGAGGCAGTCGGGCATCCGTTGCTGCTGCGCAGCTCGCGTCATGTAAGGCTGACAGCGGCAGGCGAAGAGCTACTGAAGCGGGCGCAACAGACGCTGCGCAAAGTAGCGGAAGACGTGCACAGCACCAGGCGCATTGGGCGCGGCGAGGTGGGCACGCTCACAGTGGGCTTTATCGCATCCGCCATGTTGACGGTACTGCCACGCATGTTGAGCGAATACCGCAATCGCTTTCCCGAGGTCGAATTGCGCCTGCGCGAGTTCTATACCAGCTCGTTGCTGCGCGCGCTACGCGATGGCACCGCAGATATCGGCTTCACTCGCGATGCCGGGGCAGAAGAAGCTCTGCACACAGAAACACTTCTGCCGGAGCCTTACATTGCAGTTGTATCAGCACAGCATCCACTGGCCCAGAAACCATCGATTCAGGTTTCCGACCTGCGTACCGAACCATTTGTTCTCTTTTCACCGGAAGTCGGTCAGAATGCGTGGGAAAAGGTAATGCGCCTGTGCCATCAGGGCGGATTTCGCCCAAAGATCATGCAGGAGGCTCCGCACTGGCTGACCATCATGCGGCTCGTAGGCACTGGGCTTGGCGTGACGATTGCCCCGGCATGCGTGGAGAAAATCGCCGATCAGGAAGTACGGTGCATCAAGCTTCGAAATGCGAAGGTCTTCAGTCACCTGGAGCTTGCGTATCGTGATGAGACTTTAACTTCGCTCGAAGAAACCTTCCTCAGGCTTGCGCGCAAAACTTTTCGGCATACTGGCCCGTTTTCCGCAGTGAATGGGCGAGCAGAGTGAGATATACTCGGCTCGAATCCTTTTTTCATGAGCCTGATTATTCGTTCCTCTGCCATTCATGCAGCCGGTTGCTACACAACTGCGCCAATCAAGAAAGGCGCGCGCGTTGTGGAATACACAGGGCCGCGCATCACCAAAGAAGAAGCTGACGAGAAGTATCAGGACTCACCCACGACCTATTTGTTTGGCTTGGGTGACGGGTCTTTCGTGATCGATGGCCATGGCACGGCCATGTTCATCAACCATTCCTGCGATCCTAACTGTGAGACGGACGAGAGAAATGGACGCGTATGGGTCAAAGCGCTGCGCGACATTGCCGCCGGCGAAGAGCTGACTTACGAATATAACTTGTATGACGGTGAGGATGATGAAGCGGGGTGCAACTGCGGCGCGGCAAGCTGCCGGAAGACGATGTACTCCGTCGAGGAAATAAAGAAACGCGAGCGAGCGGCGAAGAAAGCAGAGAAAACGAGGCTTAGCCCTCATCTAAAACGAGATGCAGCGAGCAAGAAGCTGAATGGGGCTGCCAGAGCCAGATAGAAAACCAGAGCACATCGGTCCTGACCCTACGAACCGAAGGGCCCTGCGATCTGGGCCCTTCGAACTGCCGTTCATAGCGAATTGCGATCAGCCTCGATTTTCGCGCAATCTACTTATTACGATTTCTGCGCAGCCACGGATGTAACAGTGATCGTGTCTCCATCGACGGTTCCCGTCACCGTGACATTCTCGCCGGCCAGTCCCTTTACGGCTGCATCTGCGCCTTTCAGTTTGTAAACCTTGCCATCGCTGACAAGCACCGCCGCAGAACCGCCTTTCATGCAGCCTTTGACGCACTTGGTCGCGTCCGCGCTGGGCGAACTGTGAGAAGCACCGCAGTGCTCATCGCTGATAAAGCCATTCATGGTTGAAGCCGATTGCGCCGACAGGGCCACAACCCCAAGAATCCCAAGACCTGCAACTGCTAAAAGTTTGATTCGCATAAAGTGCTCTCCAGAACGCTAGCGAGAAGCATAGTACATCTGATGTCAAAATCGATAACCGATCTGATCATCGGTTTTCAGCCAATAAAACTCGGGGCGATACCATATCTGCGGAGGGATCTCATTTAGCCTTGTCAAAAAAAAAGAACGGGCAGGATTCTTTGGAATCCTGCCCGCAAGGGTATAAATAAGCGCTAGAAAGTTAGCTTGAGACCGAACTCCAACTGCCGTGGCGCTCCAAATGCGTACACGCCAGTGCCGAGTCCGATTCGGAATGGTTCCTGTTCGATGGGAGTGGTGTTGTTTGCCGACCCTGAACTACCGTCGAGAATGCCCTTGATTCTGGTGCTACCCAACGCGCCGGGAGCATCGAAGTTTGCAGCATTCAGCACATTAAATGCATGGAAGCTGGGCTGTATAGTTAATGATTCACCGAGCTTGAATGGATAGCTAAGGCCGACGTCCCAAATCCGAAGTATGTCGTTGCCGACCTGATTCGATGGGGCGAGGGCTATTGGTTGAGGAGATGCACCGATCGCTAACATCTGCGCCGATGTAAGCACTCCGGCATTTACGACCGCCGCACCAGCAGGTGTAAGCTGACCGACGTATTTCTGATTGTAGGAATTAATGGCGTTGTTGATGCTGCCCGGACCAAGCTTGCGCATAAAGGAGCCGACATTGGTTCCCGGCAGCACGTCGCCCACAGTTCCGTCACCATCAAAGTCGTTGATGAAGATATCCCCAGAACCCTGCGAGGGCGCGGAGAGTGTCAGCGGAAGCGAGGAGTAAAGATGGGCAATCGTATCGAATTGAATGCCCTTCCATACCGAAGTATCCAGGCCAATGGAGAATTGCTGCCTTCTATCCAGAGAAGTCGGTCCCCAGAAGCTGGCTGGGTTCGTATTGCTGAGGGCGTTGGCACCAAAATCCTGATCGCCTCCGGAACCGCCTGAGGTGGTCATTGCGTTGGAACCTGTTCCATCGAAATGGCTATAAGCATAGGAGGCTGTCAGGTTCACCGACTTGACACCTGGCAACGGGTTCACGGAACGCTCGGTTGCGCTGATCTGCAAAGCGTTATAAATGGAGCGGGCACGCGGTTCGAGGAAGCTTACCTGTCCAAACGTGGGATTGCTGCCTGCGAACGCGAAATTTGGGCCGGCTACTCCGCCATTTGACTGGTTGATGGAGTCGAGGCCATTCGCTGCAAAATCTCCGATGGTGGCACCGCCGCCGCCGGGATGCAAACCAGGGCAGGCAGTAATGGCAGCATTGACACTGCCAACACCACAAGCGGTTACTGTGGCTGCTACTGCAGCGTTTGCAGCAGCAGGATTAAAGTTACGGACATCTCCTGCGTGGTTCTCATCGATGCCGAGGAGGAAGTTTTGTCCGACGTTGCGCAGATAATCCACTGTAACGACGAAATTCTTGGCAATCTGCTGCTGGACGCCAATATTCATCTGGTAGGACCTGGGGGTCCTGTATTTCGGATTGAAGAGCTGGTCGCCGTTGACTGCCGGCCCGACGGCCATCGCATTTCCAATATAGGCCCCGTTGGCTTGCGGTCCGGCTTGTTTTACCAACGCTTGATAAGTGGTTTGCAGGGTGGCAATTTGCTGATAGACATTCCCTACAGGCTGACCGCAGAGCGAGGCGATCGAGACGCCGTTTGGAGTGCCATCAATCGTGGTTAAAGTGCTGCCCCCGGGTACAGACACACTGGTTTCAGGGCAAACAGGAGCGTCACCGAAGAAAAGACCCTGTTGCAGACGAACCGGGCGATCGAACAGAACGTTGTTCCAGACATTGTTCTCGTAGTAGATGCCAGCCCCGGCGCGGATGACGGTCGTTCCTTTTCCAAAGAGATCGTAAGCAACGCCAGCCTGCGGACCAAAGTTTGTATTGGGCTGCCTCACGCTGTCACCGAGCCCTGGACCAACCTGATCGAGCAAGGGAATCGGCGGCAAGTCAGCGTTATTCCGTCCGGTATCGCGGATGTAGCGAAGTCCATAGTTCACTGTCAGCTTGGGGATAATCTTCCATTGGTCACCAGCGTAAGCCGTAAAGCGCCAGTCTTGCTGTCCGCCGCCGGGGAAGCCGAACTGCGGGATTTCTGTATCAAAGCCCTGACCGTTGCCCATGACAATGGCGGCGCCGATTCCTGGCGAGGGGTTAACAATATAGTTTTGGGGATTGGCTGAGCCACCGGGAAATGGCGAGTTGGTCGGATCAAAACTCGTGTATCCCAGCGCGACCTGCGGCTGAATTCCGAAGAAAGAAGCGAAACCGCCGCCAAGTATGCGGTTAATGCCAGCCCCGTAGCGAAGCGTGTGAGTGCTTTTTACCCAGCTGCCGTCGTATTTGTACTGCTTGTTGGTTTGAACCGTGGTCTGCGGGGCAAGATCGTTCGCTCCAGAGGAGAACGCACCGATCACCAGATTGATGCCGGGCGTGAAGTTGAAGGTGGGATTATTCGTGATCGCCGGTTGATCAACAATGTGATTTACGAACTTGAAATAACCCAAGCGGACGCTATGGCTGAAGTTGCCGGTGACAAAGTCAAGACCGCCGCCATAGTTGGGCGTATTGTTTTCATTCTGATAAGGCGAAAAGTTATTTCCGCCACCGAATCCGCCGATGTCCTTATTGTTGTGGTAGCTGGTGCGGAAAAACCCCTTCACTCCGAAAGGAAGATTGAAATCCATTCGACCGAGCAGGGCTATCTCATTGTAAGGAGCGCTATACGAGCCGCTTAGACTCTCCAACGGGGTGCCACCAAGGCTGACAGGAGCCTGCAGGTGCTGTGTGAAGTTTTCCGCCGACAGGAAGTAAAACATCTTGTCAGGAATAGCAGCACCACCCATGGCGCCGCCTACGTTGTTGCGCTGAAGATAATTATCGTTCCCGCCTGGAAAATTCGCGCCGCCTGCACGCTTGTCTCTGAAGTTATAGAAGGCGTCGCCGTGAATGCGATTGGTGCCAGAGCGACTGACAATATTGACAGAGCCTGATGAGGTGATGGAGGTGGAAATGTCCAGATTTGATTGCGCGACCTGGAATTCCTCAATCGCATCGGCGGAAATGTTCTGCGTGGTAGTACCGACATTTTCGTCAGAGATATCGAGACCGTCTAATTCGATGCGAGCCGTACGGCCGAATCGCCCACCGAAAGAAATGGAGGAGAAACCATTTTTTGTCGGATCGAAATTGGTGCCGTCCTGAATCTGGACGCCCGGTTGCAACTGAGCCAGGTCAAGGAAATTGCGCCCATTCAACGGCAAGCTTTGAATTTGCTGCTGATTGAGAACACCCTGAATCTGCGTTTGCGTTGTATCGACCTGAACCGTACTCGCCTGCACTTCGATCTGTGTGCTGGCGCCGCCCAAACCCAGTTTAATATCGCCATTTGTGGCATTGCCGACCTGGACTTCCACCTGCATTTCTGTCGGACTGAAACCGGGAGCCTCGACGCGAATGCGATAGGTACCTGGAAGCATGGAGCCAGCAGAATAAAACCCGCTGCCGTTGGTTTGAATGACTTTCTTTGAGCCAGTGGAAGGCTGCGTAATCGTCACCTGAACATCAGGAAGCACCGCCCCGGATGGGTCCGTCACTGTACCTTGAATCGTGCCTGTTGCATTTGTGACTTGAGCATATCCGGATTTTGGTAGTGCAAGTTCTAAGGAGATAATTCCCAACCCAATCCCAAGAAAAGCGACACTGCGATAAGCAATGTCTGCAAAACCCCTAATATTTTTCATAGTAATGAAGCAGGCAATCTTTATACCGTATTGAAGGCTCCTGAGCGGATATTTATATCTAATAGATAAGTTAGTTACTTAAGTTATGTCATATGTTTATTAATAAGTTAACATTGTTAACTTACTAATTACTAACTTAGGCAGAATTTTAGATTTTACCTACAAAAAAGCATAGGTAGCCCCAAATGGTCCACCAATGGCTTCGCCTTCCTATCGCGTTCGTGAAACAATAGGGCTACCGGTGGTTCGAGTTTCACGGAGGGCCGCAATCGATGAACACCTTCAAGACTGCGCTACTGCTGACTGCTTTAACCCTCTGCCTTGTGTTGCTTGGCCAGCATTTTGGCGGCCGCAATGGCATGATTCTGGCGTTTGTCTTCGCTGCGGGCATGAATTTCTTCAGCTACTTCTACTCAGATAAACTTGCGCTCGCCATGTACCGGGCACAGCCTGCGAGCCGGGAACAATTGCCTCGTGTCTATCAAGTCGTTGAACGCATGACAGAGCGCATTGGGCTGCCGATGCCGAAGATCTTTGTCATCCCGACCGATTCGCCGAATGCCTTTGCCACGGGACGTAATCCCAAGCATGCTTCTGTCGCGGTAACGCAGGGAATTCTGAACCTTTTAAATGATGAGGAGCTGGAGGGTGTACTCGCTCACGAACTTGGCCATGTGCGCAATCGCGACATTCTGACCAGCTCGATTGCGGCGACGCTGGCGGGAGCCATCACCATGCTGGCGCGGATGGGCTATTGGGCTGCTCTTTTTGGCGGCGGCGGTGGTGGCGGCCGTGATCGCGATCGAGGTGGTGGTTTAAGCGCCATTTTCATGTTGATTCTGGCGCCGCTTGCCGCAATGTTGATCCAAATGGCTATTTCCCGCTCCCGCGAGTATGAGGCAGACGCGACAGGCGCAAATATTACGGGAAATCCATACGCTTTGGCGAGCGCCCTGGAGAAGCTGGATGCTTACTCCAAGCGGGTGCCGATGCAAGCCTCGCCATCCAATGCGCACCTTTTTATTGTGCAGCCGTTGCTGAGCGGCCGCGACTTCGCCAGCCTCTTCGCAACGCACCCCCCGATTCCGAAACGCATTGAACGGTTGATTGGGAGATCGAGCGTGCAAGGAGGCCAGAACTAGCGATGAAGACATTTCTACGCGCTTTGATCACACTGCTCATAGTCTTGTGGTTGGGCGCGGTCATGTTTTTCCCCATTCTGGCCGCCACGGCATTTAATACTCTGCCAGACACCCACGCGGCAGGCACAATTGTCAGCAAATGCCTGCGTATTCTCCACTATCAAGGCCTTTTTGCAGGAACGCTGCTGGTGATTCTTTTGCTTGCGGCGCAAAATGTTCGTGCTTACACGCGAAAGGTGTGGCTCCCGGTTGTTTTTGTGTTTGTCATGCTGGCGCTGACGGTCTTTTCACAGTTCTGGGTCATTCCGAAAATGGAAGACCATCGCATTGCGGCTGGCGGGGCTATTGATGCAGTTGCCACCGATGATCCAAACAGGGTGGCATTCAACAGGCTTCATACGGTATCGCAGTATACGGAACTGGGCGTACTGTTCGCAGGAATTGTGTTGGTATCTCTCTTGTCCCGGAACGAGGGAATGATTCATTCGGAACAACAATAGGAGAGGGGTTGCTACAATCCTCCCTTCGCGATTTCACTATGGAATCTATGAAGCTTTACGCGCGCGATCACCAGATTCTTGTTCCTTTCCCGACTCATTGCAACCTTCATCAGGGTTCTGCTTTTTCTGCTGGTCAGGACGGAAGGTCTGATTCCCCTGATTCATATGGGAAGGCTTGTTCTGGGTGATTCGCTGTGAATCCCGCGGCCTGTCCTGGCTGCTTTGCTCTTGCTGCTTTTGGTTTTGATCCGGCATGACGTGCGTCCTTTCAAAGGAGTTGGAACACGTACATAGAGTGGGATACGCGAAAACAGCGGAGGGTGGCCTCCATATCGCGACAAACTTCTATATCATTTACCCTCAATAAGTTACGATGTCTGCGTTTTGCGTATAGATTGCGGGTATGATGGAGGATTGGCACGCCCGCGATTGCCTCAGGAAACTCCATGAAAACTGACCTGCTTGGTCTAACCGAGCTGCGTAACCACTCTCGATTTAGCACTTTGGATGCGACAGGAAGATGGGATGATTTCCTGACGCGTGGTGGCAGAACCATGCACTTTTGCCAGGGTTACTGACGCAGATGCTGCTTTCACTCGTTCTTGGAGCCGTGGCTGCGGTTGCCGATATCTTCGGCGGCCTTGTGCTGGTACGCGCAAATTGGGAGAAGCGCTATTTGCGGTACTCGGTTGCGCTGGGTGCCGGCTTCATGCTGGCGGTTGTATTTCTGGAAATGCTTCCGGAAAGCATGCATTTTTCACCGAAATGGGCGCCTCTGCTGGTACTGGCCGGATATTGCAGCATCCATTTACTGGAACATACGATCGTGCCGCATTTTCATTTTGGTGAAGAAACGCATCACGAGGAATTCATCTCCGCTCGCACAAGTTACTCCGTGCTTGCCGGCTTGGCCGTGCATGCGTTCTTCGATGGAGTGGCTATAGCATCGGGTTTTGTATTGTCGAACCTGCTGGGCTGGCTGATTTTTATTGCCATCTTTTTACACAAAGTACCTGAGGGATTCACGGTTGCTTCCGTGATGATGGCCTCCGGGCGCAGTCGCAACGCCGCGGTGATTGCCACGGCCGTGCTGGCTACAGCAACCCTGCTCGGAGTGCTTGCGATTGGCTTCACGCCTTCGTGGGTCCAGGCCGGACTACCGCTCTCCGCGGGCGTGGCGATTTATGTAGCTGCTACCGATCTTGTCCCCGAAGTGAATCGCGAACCCGGAATCCGGATGGCGCTGGTTTTCTTTGCCGGGGTGGTGTTGTTTTTGCTATTGCGGCTGTTTTTGCCATCCGTTTAGCGCGGACTTGAGCCGCCAATCAGCGCATGAAACAATCGGCGCTCCGACGCCTTCCAGCGTTTGAGAATTTCATAGACGATTACCGTTGCATAGGTAACTGCTACCCATAAAAAGACCTCTTCCACCGGAAGACGAGCCCATGCGGTGACGCGAACCCCGATCATCTGCTCGTCGCGGAAGTTCCACCATCCATAGGGAAGGGCCAGTGTGACCTCCCAGAGCAGGCTGATGAGCACGATTATGAACATGGTAAGGCTGAAAGCGCGCCAGTTAATCACCGGTCGCGCTGTGGGCAGAAACATGGCGGATGGCAACAGCGCGGTGAGCGTCAGAAATGTGAAATAGCCCGGAAACCCAGGACCACCATGATTTCGCTTGTAGAGGATGGCCACCAGGATCAGGAAAATCGCGAGCACCAGCGACTGCGGATGCAGCTGCAACAGGCGGGCAAAGTTGGTCCGCTCGGCTGCGTTGGCAGGAACGGTGTAGGCGGAAAGCCAGTATTCGTCCAACCAGATATACAGCAGGAGAACGGCAAGAAAACCTGTGAGATAGAAGACATATTCTTCCAATGGCACGCCACCGCCCAGGGCTGGCGCCTTGATTCCCAGCGTCGCCTGCGCATTCGGGAAATAAAAGAAATATCTGGCGAAGAAAAAATCAAGCAGCGCGCCAACGGGAAACAGCAGGGCGATTGTCGACCAGAACGCCTTTTTCGAAACCTTGATTTCTTCCTGGGGAATCAGCCAGAAGGCGATGACGACGATGGGCACGATGAATAAGAGCAGGCTCACCGTATAGCCGCGGGGCGAAGCATTCGCGGGTATAAGCGGTGCCAGAGCTGAAACGCGGACTGTATGCAGCGTCATGGCGGCCGGCACCGCAACCATGGCAAGCATAGCCAGCACCAGCCAAAAGCTGGCACGCGGCGAAGATGAGGCCGAAGACTTACGCATGACAATCCCTCAGGAAATTGGCGACGGCTGGATAAGACTCGGAGTTTACGAGAAATAGTTCGGCATCTTCAAGGACACGGCCACCAAGCCGGACTTGCACGTGGTCTGGTAACCGGAAGGCATGATTTTAGTCACCGCGATATTAAAACCATTTTGTGCCCATAAATCGTGGGTTCTCTTCATAATTTTGCTAGTTTTTTCTATAGGGCCAGATACTATGCAATTTACTCAGAAAAAAACAGGCCACGGAGCCTGAATTCAGAATGATCAAGACGATCACATCGCTGGCGGCGTGCTGCGCGTTTGTTTGGGCTGTGGGCGCTGGACTATTTTTGCTGATCTGCTATTTTTTCGGCTTTTCATTTGCCGCAGGTCAAGATATTCACAATATCGACCAGTCTTTCTCGCTCTATCTTGTCTCCATTTTCAGTGCGCTGCGAGTGCAGCTGCATAATACCTGGCTGTTTCTGGGAGCCTTTGGAGCCTTAGGGGTTGGCGGCTTGTTATGGGTCATTGCAGAGAAATGGCAGCATGGAACGAAGTGGGATGCAAAGGAAATCGCCCGCATTGCAGGATTTGAGGCGCTGCTCGGCTTGGGTGCAATTTTTTATGGACTAGGGACAAACGGTGTGCTGGCAAAAAAGTTTGCAAGGTCAGTAACGGTCACGGATGTGCTCAGCATAGGCGTGGCAATCGCTGTGCCCATATTTTTGTGGTCGCAATGGCGCAAGGGGAAGTCAAAATCCGGTAGGAATGGTGTCGCGGATTCAGCTTCCGATTTCAATTCGTCACGAAGTATTCTTGGCCTGCAGAGAATTTCTTCGCCGGCCCTGATCGATCAAGCTGTCCACCCGACGAAAATTATAGAAGCGAATGCTCGAGTCATGCTGCGCCCAATCACTCAGCCAGCAGAATGGCTTGAGAGGACTCTCTACCCCGGAAACGAATCGAAAAATGAACCAGCGAGGGATACCGCTGTAAAGAACGAGGCAGCCATTATGGAAACGACAAGCAATATCGTAAATATTGACGCCGAACCGGGACCATCCGAATCCACGGCGCAGACACGAACAGCGATTCCAGCCGCAACTTTTCGTTCGTTGCTCGCCGATATGAATGCCAGCTGGCAGCGAATTGAAGATACCGGCAAAGAAGTGGAAGAGTGGTTCCAGAGCCAGCAAAAGCGTGTGCTTGCTCATTTGGAACGAAATGCGGGAGCGGTTCAGGATGCCCGCCTCGATCTTTCGCGAGACTTTATTGAGCAGAAAATCCAGCTGGTAGATGCTGAATGGATTTTTATCCATCAGGTTGTGCGCGAAATGAACCAGTGGCTGGAAGGCAGCGGCGCAGCCCAGGAACTGTCGGAAGCGACAAAGGTCGGATGACTCAGCACGCGGAAGAAATTAAGACACAGGATCGTCACTCCCGTTTTCGATGGAAGGGCGTCACCTACGCCGCACTCAGCGGCGCGATGCTGTGCGTCATGTTCGCGGCAACGTTCGCTTCCGGAGCCTGGAACGAGACGGACATTCCAGTTGGCGAGGTAGTGGCTCAGGACGCATTCATCAGCGGTGTCGTCCGACTGCATGGCTCGGATTTCACGTTGTACAGCGGCGCGCGCATCCAGTCGCTCAGCAAGGGCCTGGATGTGAATCTGGAGCATGGCGGGACCGTAACACTCTGCCCTCGCTCAGAGTTGCAGGTGCTGAGCTCGCGCGAGCAGCCCGGCGTGATGCTCGCCTTTCAATCAGGCGGAGCTGAATCGCCCTTCATCATGCGATCGAAGGATGTGGTGATGACTCCGGACTGGCGCATTGAACTGAAGGGATCTCAGGACATAGCACCGGCTTCCCTGCTGCTTACGATGAATGAAAAGGGCGAAGTGTGCTTTCAGGGTCACGCGCCACTGTCTTCCTACTTCCATGTCAGCCAGCTTGCGGGCGATGCTGCCTTCGATCTCGATGGCGTCAGCATGGCGCATTTTGCCAACGGGGGCGTGCAACGGACTACAACGGCGTGCTCCTGTCTCGTAAGCCCACCGTCTGCGTCTTCGGTGACAGCCAGTGCTTCGCCATCGTTTTCAGACCGCCCGATACTCTCGTCTATTCCGAATGGCGGTTTACAGCACACTGATGCTGCGCCTCTTGCCGGCAATCCAACAGATGGCCCGCTCAATTCCGCGGACACTCGAAGGTATCGCCGGCGGCCGCAGGATGTCGTAGGCTACGTTGGAGCGGCCATTCACTTTTTATTCGGGCGCTAGTGTTGTGAATCTGAATTCGCCGTGCAACCGGAGGATGTATTTGGGGCGCGCATCGCTAAAAGCAGATCCTTTGCGCTGCTCAGGATGACAATCTAGTTGACGACAATTTTAGAGACTGAACACTAGCGGCTCGCGAGAGCGGAACCATCCACTGCTCTTCCCTGCTTTTCCTTCCAGAGTTTGTAGAGCCCCCATGCCGCCAGGGTAGAGCAATCGCGAATCGTGCCATCGAGCAGCATCTGCTCGAATTCAGACAGGCTAAACGAGTGCATCGTCAGATCGTGCTCTTCGGCGTCGAAGTCCGTTCCGACGTGCGTGAGGCCCGTTGCCAGAAAGACATGCTGCTTCTGGTTGGCGAACCCATAGGCGATATAGAGCATGCCAAGATGCGTCATAGTCGCGGCATCGAAGCCTGTCTCCTCGCGAAGTTCGCCGCGCGCGAGCTCTTCCGGATTGATATCAGCCGTCTCCCATCCTCCCTGCGGCAGCTCGAGGCTCCGTTGTTGGATGGTGTAGCGGAACTGCTCGACCAGATAGATACGATCGCCTTCTATTGGAATGATGATTGCGCAATCGTCTTTGTCAACGACACCGTACACGCCCCGCGCGCCATTGCTGCGTTCAATCTCATCTTCACGGAGGCGAAGCCAGGAGTTGCGATAGACTTCGCGAGAGCTGATTGTCCTAATGCTCATAAGGGTCATCTGTATTCTGCCATGCTCACGTAAAGGCGAGTCAAAGGCGCGCTTCGTCATTGAACTTCACACCATCCTTGATTGAAATCAAATATGGAGAATTGGGCTGGAGAGAGGGTCTCTGAACCTACGTTTGTGTCCGGTTCCGGACGCACGAATTGAATTTCCGGACACTTAGTAGGATTGCTGATCTCCCATCGCTTTGTTTTCAGACGCTTAGAGGCCTCAGAATTGGCCGTGAAGATGCTTCTACCATTCTCAATCATCGCTTTCACCGGAAGAGGGGCACCGTCCTTGAGTACATTTCTGAATGACCTACGCTACGCAGTACGGCAATTGAGAAAAACGCCCGGGTTCACAATCGTCTGCGTGTTGACGTTAGCTCTGGGCATCGGCGCGAATACCGCGGTCTTCAGCGTGATGCATACTGTTCTGCTGAAGTCGTTGCCGGTGGCTGATCCGCAGAGTGTGGTCTATCTGCAGACGTCAAACCCTCCGCACAGGACAGGCACGATCGACACGCATGAGACGTTTTCGTATCCGGTTTACGATGCGCTTCGCCAGCAACGCAGCGGCCTGACGCAGGTGATGGCCTATGTGCCGCTTTCTACCAGCAAAGTCGCTGTGCGTTACGGAGCACAGCCTGAGGAAGCCGAAGGCGACATGGTAAGCGGGAATTTCTTTTCCGGATTGGGGATAAGACTGGCTCGCGGTCATGCGTTCACGGAAAAAGACGAGTCGAGCCACGCGCCTATTGCCGTGATCAGCTACAACTATTGGACGCAGCGGTTTTCGCGCAGTCCGGATGTACTGGGGAAGACGCTGTATGTGAATGGTGTCCCGATCACAATTGTGGGCGTTACCGCTGAAGGCTTCGAAGGCGTGGAAGCAGGCGGCTCAACTGACTTCTGGATTCCATTGCAGAGCCGCGCGGAACTGAACGCGTGGGGCAATCCCCCAGAAAATGGCAAGACCTATCTGGAGAATTCCACCTGGTGGTGCCTGCGTATGCTGGGGCGGCTGGCACCCGGCGTATCGAAAGCGCAGGCGGTTGGGCAACTGCAGTCTGCGTTTCAAACGGCGGCGTATGCCGGCCTTGGCAATCCTGAGCCGGGAGAAAAGCTGCCGGTGTTGAGCCTTCAGGATGCGAAAAGCTTTCCCGGTTACGACGGGATGTATGGCAAACCGCTCAGGATGCTGATGGCGATGGTGGGACTGGTGCTGCTGATCGCGCTGAGCAATGTGGCCATGCTGCTGATGGCTCGCAATGCAACACGCCTGCGCGAATTTTCATTACGGCTGGCGCTGGGTGCTGGACGCAAGGAGCTATTCCGCCAGCTATTGACGGAGAGTCTGCTACTGGTGCTCTTAGGCGGGGGACTGGCGTGGCTGTTTGCTGCGGCGGCAACACGGGCTCTTGGTGCATGGGCACAGATTGAATCCAGCCTCGCGCCTGACAACACCGTGCTGGTTTTCACGCTGAGCATCCTGGTGGCAGCTGCGCTCTTATTTGGGTTGGCGCCGCTGCGCATTGCGCTCTCTGCCGGACCGGGGCTGGTATTGAAGACCTCTTCTGCAACGTCGCATAACGACGCAGGCAAGACACGTACAGGCAAGATCATTGTCACTCTGCAAATGGCCCTGTGCCTGGTGCTGCTGGTCGGTGCAGGACTGCTGGTTCGTACGCTGCGCAACCTGCAAAATATCCCTCTGGGCTTTCGTACAGAAGGGCTGGTCGTCTTCGGGGTGAATCCACAAAACATACACTCAGTTCCTGAAGGCGTGGCGTTTTATCAAGAGCTGATGCGCAAGCTGCGCGTGCTGCCGGGCGTTGAATCGGTGACCATTATGGAGGAACGGCTAGGGTCGTGGTGGTCGGACAACAGCGACATGATGGTGGATGGCAAGCTGCCGGATGCAGCGAACGGCAGATCAAGAACGGTGCGAAGCAATGTGATCGGCCCGGATTTTTTCCATACGCTGGGCGTACCGGTGCTTGAGGGTCGCGACTTTGCCGATTCCGATACCGCAAGCTCGCCACACGTTGGCATCATCAACGAACAATTTGCAAAACGCTTTTTCCCCAATCAGAACCCGCTTGGCCATAGTATCGGTACCGATGACGGTCAATATCAGATGACAATCGTGGGAGTCGTCAAGGACCACAAATACCGCAGCATCAACGAAGAGCCGATCCCGATGGCCTGGTACATGTACGCCCAGATTCCGATGGTCGGCAAAATGCACGTTGAGCTGCGCGTGCATGGTGAGCCTTTGGCGATTCTGCCTGCCGTGCGTAAGGCACTCCAGCAGATCGATCCGAATCTGCCGCTCATTCGGCCGATGACCCAGCGCGCGCAATATGAGCTGACGATCTCGCAACAACTTCTCTTTGCCCGGCTGGCGGGATTCTTTGGATTGCTGGCGGTTGTGCTTGTGGCTACGGGACTGTATGGAACGCTCACGTATCGTGTGAACAACCGGACGGTGGAGATTGGCGTGCGGATGGCGGTGGGCGCGCGACGCGGACAAGTGATCTGGATGGTGCTGCGAGACAGCCTGATATTGACCGCGACGGGCGTGCTGATGGGGATTCCACTGGCGGCAATGATCGGGAAAGCCCTTGCTTCTTCACTTTATGGAATACAGCCGCTGGATGT